>JACCDO011755560.1_pt1 | contig 121201 bp, 125 predicted proteins | sample 7446101 | NCBI WGS metagenome assembly JACCDO01 (sample SAMN15323440, study PRJNA562643) | freshwater metagenome | isolation source: river surface water | place: USA:Blue River Watershed | collected 2017-08-16
AACTACCAGCCGAAGAATAAGTTGCTGTTATTGCGGCAGAGGTAGGATCTTCGCTACTGTTGTCTTGAATTGCTACAAAAAGATTAGCTCCTCTTTTTACAACACTTCCAACTTTATAAGAAATAGTATTATCCCATTGTCCCTCGTGTTTGTAGCCTGTAGTTAACAATGTCCAATTAACTGCATCTGTTGATGGCGTATTATTTTCATTGTTTGTAGTATTACTAATATAAGAATAGCCGCCGTATAATACTACATCTCCAACTTGATAAGATTCAGAGTCGACCCATGTACTGCCAAATTCTAATCCTGGGATCCATAGTGCCCATGTTGCAGGGGTGTCAAATTCGGTTGTACTTTCGTGATCTGTGTTAGAGATCCATAAGTTAGCACCATACTTAACTACATCATTTGGTTTATATACTACGCCAGAGTTGTCCCATTCGCCTTTAAAATCAATACCGGTATACAATACTTCCCAGTTGTCAACTTCAATTACTCCTGTTACATCAGAAGTATGTTCAAGTGTGCATCTATAAACAATTCCGCCGTATCTTGTAATTTCGCCTATCTTATATAAAGTATCAGCTGCAAAATCTCCAGACCATGTGCTATCTACAGTAATATATACTTCCCAGTTTGCTGGATTAAAAGTTGCACCACTGGCAGTATTCGTAATCCTCTTGTATAAAGTGCCACCGTATATAACAATATTACCTTCGGTATAATTTGTTAAAGGTTGCCACTCACCTCTCCAGCTTGTTCCATCTAACATTAATTGCCAGTATGGGGTAGACCCTGCTTCTGGATCATAGTGTTCTAGGTCGTCAAAAAAGTTACCTGCGGTATGAGGTACTAGACAAACATAAGTCTTACCTTCTTGTGCAACTACCGCATCTCTATTATAGAACGTTCCAGTTGCCCACTGGCCTCTCCATGTATAACGCAGTCTGCCAATTTTAAATTCTGCTGCCATTTTAAATTTCCCTTATATTCTTAACTTACGATTAGTTCTGGTGGATATGTGTAACTTTGATTAATTCTTACAATAAGTTCGCCTGCGGCATTAATGTAGTAATATACATTTTTACTATCCCATCGATATTGATCCCACTGTAAGTTCGAGTAAGGTCTGCTATGATCCGCTTCTGTACGCCCATCAAAGAAATCTACACCATATTCAAAATCGGTATAGTCGTTTTCTGTAAGACCCGAATTGTTAATAGTAATAGTATCTGTATCAATCAATTGATCAATTTTTGCAAAATACAATAAGCCTTCGTCATCTCGTCTTAGAGCATAAAAGTATCTAGGATTTCCTGATCCTAAAATTTGATTTAAATCGTTATCTTGTCCAACATAATATGTCATGTTATGCTCCTTTAAATTAATTCAACATAGCTAATAATAACATCTAATGAATCTGCTACGTTTGAGTTTATGTATAGTTTATTGCTTTCTGCAAGGATTAGTTTTTCGCCGCCGTTAATCAATCTTAAACTTGAGTTAGGTGGTATGCTAATTTGTTTAGCGTAGTACCCTACCGTTGTAGTGTCGTCTTCTAACCTTACATCAACAAGTACTAATCCTTCTGTAAGATTAGCTAAACTCATACCAATTACGGTCATGCGTGTGTTACTTGCTGTTTCTAATGCAGTTACCGGAGTTGTACCAACTTCTGTAAGAACTGCGTTTCTAAAAAATGATGCCATTTTCTTTATCCAAAAATAATTGCGCTAACAATACCGATATCTTGTGCTTCGGCTGCTGTAACACCGCCGCCTGCGCCTTGTCCTGCACCTACCCAGGCAGAGCCGTCCCATATTTCCACTCTTTGATCGGTGGTATTATATCGCATCATACCTAGTTCAAACAGTGCCGGACGATCTCCAGTCTCACCAACCGGAATAACAAATCCGCCGGTACTGTTAATTTTAACGTATCCGTCGCCTGTTTGGTTAAAATATGTTATACTGTTATTTACAGTATTTGTAATCACATTACTACGGAAAGCAAAGTTTCCTATTTTTAAACTACCTGTTCCGTTAGGACTTATTACTAAATCTGTATTTGTAGTTGTTGTAGAAATTGTGTTGTCGTTGATGTTAATACTATCAACATCAACATTAATAACATTTAATCTTGTACTTGTTAAATCTGCAACCTGTGTTCCATTTGTTACAAATCTAATTGTATTATCGTTTGCACCAGGTGTAAGTTCTGCTGTGATGTATGTGTTTCCGTCAACATCACTTACACCGTCAATTCTAACCCATTGGCTTCCATCGTAACCTTCATATCTTGTTAAGTCTGTATTAAATCTAACCATACCAGCAGAAGCAGGACTTGGTCTTTCTAGTGTTGTTCCTACCGGAATCTTTATACTTTGCGTAGAATTAATATTTACAATACCTGTTCCGTTTGGTGTTAAAACCATGTCGGTTCCAGAATTAATTCTTATTTCATTTTCTTGAACATCAAATTGCTCTAATACAACATATCCAGTTCCTGCTGCTTGTAATTGTAAGTTACTATTAGTTGCAGTAGTTTGAATAGTATTTCCAGTAATACTAATGTCGCCAGTTGTAAAAGTATTAGCGGTTACTGTACCAGTATTTTCAATATTTGCAGTGTAGGTTGTTCCAACAACAGTTAAATCTTGAGCAATACTAACATCATTAGTAGGAACACTAATAATGCCTGTACCATTTGCAGACATTATTAAGTTATTATTTGTAACAGTAGTTGTAATAGTATTGTCTGTAATGTTGATATCTTTAAATTGAGCAACATTTGATACTGTTAAATCACCGTTAAGCGTGTAATTCCCAGTTTGTGTTACGTTACCTGTTCTTGTAGTATCACCAGTGTGTGTTAGTGCGCCTACAATATTAGTGTCATCTAATGTAGTTGTTAGTAAAACTGTTAAAGTTCTTCCTATAAAAACATCATTGTCAGGAATGTAAATTTTGCCTGTACCGGCTGCTTGTAAAACTAAATTGTTACTGCCAACAGTTGTAGTAATGGTACTACCATTGATGCTAATATCGCCAGTGCTAAAAGTTCCAGATGTAACTGTACCTGTATTATTAATTGTAGTTGTAGATGTTGTTCCTACAACAGTTAACGTACCTGTTACTTCTGCATTGTCAGACGGGATTAATATTTTACCAGTGCCTGCGGCTTCTAATACTAAATCGTTGTTTGCAAGAGTAGTAGTAATTGTGTTACCACTAATTTGAATATCTTGGAATTGAATTATTCCGCCAACATCAAGTGTTCCAGTTACAGTTAAGTCACCTGTTTGATCTACGTCACCTGTTTGTGTAACATTGCCAGTTTGATCTACGTCGCCTGTGATATCTAATGCTGTTCCGGCTAATACAGCTACAGTTGTTGTACCATTAACAGTTAAGTTTTGTGTTATTTCTACATCGTTTGATGGGATAGAAATAATACCAGTACCGTTTGCGTTTAAAATTAAGTTGCTATTAGTCTGTGTTGTTGTAATGCTATTGGTACTAATAGAAATGTCACCGGTGGTAAATGTTCCAGATGTAACAGTACCAGTATTATTAATTGTAGTTGTATAAGTTGTACCTAAAACAGTTAATGTACCTGTTACTTCTGCGTCATTGGACGGAATTAAAACTTTTCCTGTTCCAGCTGCTTCTAATTGTAAATCATTGTTTAGCAATGTAGTAGTAATAGTATTACCACTAATTTGAATGTCTTGGAACTGTACTGTAGATCCAACATCTAATGTTCCAGTTACAGTTAAGTCGCCAGTTTGATCTACGTCACCGGTTTGTGTAACATTGCCTGTATGAGTAAGTGTTCCGGTTACATCAAGAGCAGTTCCTAACGGAACGTTAAGTGTTGTTGTTCCGTTTACAGTTAATGCTTGACCTAAATTAACATCGCTTGTTGGTATAGAAATAATACCAGTACCGTTAGCTTCTAAGACTAAATCGGTATCGGCAGTTACCGTTTGAATTGTGTTGTTAGTAATCTGGATGTCACCAACATCTAATTCTGTTACATATAAATTAGCCCATTGTTCTGTGGGAGTTCCTAGATCGTATAAATTATTATCTGAAGGAACAATGTCGCTACCTACACCAGCAACAAACTGCACAGTGTCTGTTGATTCGTTACCTATAATAACGTTTCCACCTACTGTAACATTGCCAGTAACTCCTAGGTTACCTGTAATTGTTACATTGCTTTGTAAATTAATTTGGTTGCTTGCCGCAGTTACATTAAAGTCTTGGCTCAGCGTTTCGATAGTGTTTCCGCTAATTCTAAAATCGCCAGTTTCAATTTTACTTGCATCTAAGTAGGTTACATTGCCTAGGCCGTCGTCGAATGTTAAACTTGTTCCAATGGTAACGTTACTGTTTGTAAATGTTACTTCACCGGTTGCTTGGTTAACATAGAACAAATCACCAATGCGGAAGTCGCCTTTGTGGTCAACGCTTTGGTAATAAATTTTAGCATTGTTTAGTTCAACAACTTCGTTAGCTTGTATAACGGTGTTAGGATCGTTAGTTGTTTCTTTTCCGTTACCAATGTAGGCTAAGTTTTGTCCGATCAAGTAAGCAATAACACCTTGGCCATCACCTACTACACCGTAGTTACCGTAAACACAGGCGCTACCGATACTACGAATTTCTGCACCGAAATCACTGTAGTCTGCAACTTGCAAGTCGGTACTTGTTCCGCCGCTGCTACTTCTAATGTCAACAAATGTTACACCATCGTCTGTAATAATTGTGCTGTTGTTTGTGCCGTTTAGGTGTAATAATAAAACTGTGCTAGTATCACCTAAGAAAGCACCAGTTGGTGCTGTAAAGGTTGTTGTGTATCTTCCAACTCCTTTAGAAATTCTTACATCATCGACATATCCAGGAAATGCGTAATTTCCGTTCGGGTCTGCGCCAATTCTAACTGGGCGGGCTGCATAATTATTAGCATCAATGTAATCAGAGCCTACTTGTGTTCCGTTTACAAAAGCTCTTGTAGTTCCACTAACTCTAGCTAGGGCAACATGTGTCCAAGTATTAGTTGAAACAGTTCCTACCGGGCCTACTCTATAATTTCCATTATAGAAAAAGTATAGCGCATTGATATCAGACAATCCTAAGATTATTCCACCAGTATCTACCGCACTAGATCTTAAATCAAATATTGTTCTGTAAGTACCAGTTGCGGTAGGGTATAGCCATGCTTCTAAACAAAAATCTCCTGTACCAAAGCCAAAGTCTGCTTGACTAGGTAGTGATAGATAATCTGTGGTTCCATCTAACGATAAACTAGCTGTTCCAAATTTTAGTTGTGCTGTGCTTAATTTTGCATCACCATTAACTGTTACTGTCTTAGGATCTCTATCCGATGGAATTTCAAAACCGGCTTGTTTTCCTGTTAGGTTGATCCAATCTCCGTCAACGCTATCGATTGTTCCGCTTGCTAATACAGTTACTCCGTCAGTATCGTAATAACTAACAGTATCGCTTACTGCCCAAGTTCCTGTTCTAGTTGCTGCTGGCAACTTTAATCTTGTTTTACCTTGTAGGGCAAATCCATAGTTACTGTCGTAGGCATATAGTCCACGGTTGGCATAATAGATAAAGCTGTTAAGCCATTCTACTCTAACACCGTTTGTCATGCAGATACAATCTACACCAGGTGTAATGAATGTAGCACTGTGGAATAGTAAGCTGGCTTGATTGCTAGATGCTGTTGCATATCCGCCGTTGATCAATGCACCTTTACCTGCGTCACCTTGGTCAAATCCTAATGGGTCGGATACGCTTGTTACACTACCTTTAGTTAATACTGTTATGTTTCTTAAATATGGACTGCGACTTGTTACAGTAAAATCTTCTGCAAAGCGGAATGCATATCCATTGTCTGGGAATATTCTATTGCTGCCGTTGCAGCTAAATGTTAGGTTAGATAAAAATACTTCTAATCCAGTTGCATCTGGGCCTGCGTGAGTTACTGTAAGAACACCTGTTGTATAAGTGTAAGTTGCTCCACTAATTGCGTAGTCAGTGCCGCTAATATTGATAGTTCCGCCACTTACCCAAGTGTGAGCAAATGGTGCTATGCCTACGTTAACTGTAGTTGTACCTGCTGCTGCGCTAGTAACAGTATAGTAATTGCCGCCGCTAAAGAAATCGGCAACAGTTAAATCTTCAACAGTAGTTTCACCGTTTAGTAAAAACGCATCATTATAACGTGTTGCAGTTGTAGGAACAATCTTAACTGCACGAATTCCTGCGCCTTTGACGCTTACTCCAACAGGTACAGTTAACGGAAATGCTTCTTCGTATGTACCGGGATAAATGTAAATTGTATCTCCACTAACTGCTGTGCTTAGTGCAAATTTTAAAGTTAAAAACGGATCGTTTTGATGATTACCGTCGTTTGCATCACTGCCGTTAACTGCAACGTAGTAGATATTTCCTTGGCGTAAGTTTAAATCAATACCATCAACTACAAGGCTACTAGATACAACGTTGTCTGTATAGATATTCTGTACCCATAAATCAGCCCAACGTTTTAAATCAAATCTAATAGACGAAACATTATATACACCATCTGCTAAACTGTCATTTGTTGTTGTTACAGTCTGCGGATTTGTTCCGGTCCAGGCACTTAAAGTTGTAACAGAATATGTTCCAGTTACTCCATCTAAAATTAATTGATAAGTTTTGCCAACTAAATGCGCGGTTAACGCATCAACCCATGCAGGTCCGGCGGCAGGTATTGCTAATTCTACAGAAGTTCCAGAGCTGCTAACTGTTAATACAACATCACCTAATGTAAAATCTGTAGTTTCTACATAAGCAGTTCCGCCATCACCTAATCTATATGTATCATTAGCATCAGGAATAATGTTACTAGAAACGTCTGCATTAATAGTAATATTATCTGTGTTTGTGTCGCCAACAATAATGCTGCCGTCGGCTTGAATATTTCCGGTAACATAGACATTACCATAAATGTTTGTATCTGCGTAGATATCTACGGTACCGGTACCGTTTGGTCTTATTTCTAAATTAGTGTCTGTCGTGTTTGTAGAAATTATATTATTTTCTACAGTAATGTCGTCGACTACTAGTTTTGCTTGATATGCAACATGATCACCTGTACCGTTTGTTAAGTTTAGTACACCAGTGTTGCTGGTAATTGTATCGCCTAGAATAGTAATATCACCAAGGTCTGCTTGGTTTGTTACTTCTAAATCTGTTGTTTTTGTTGTGCCGTTAACTTCTAATTCTTGTGTTGGACTTGTTGTCTTGATACCAACTTTACGGCCTGTCACATCTAAGTGTAGGAGATCATCATCAAACGTTAGATCATGGCCATTACGAGTTAGGTTGTCTTTTAAAAGTTGACCGGAAATACGACCAAGCTGGCTCATGAGCTCTCCTTATACCCCGTGTTGCACGGTTAACCAAGTTTGGATCGAGTCCGCATCCCGAAGGCTCTTTGCTGGTTTACCACAGTTTAACCATACGAAAAACGCTCTTTTTCGTAATCAGTAGTATTTAGCCGTTTGGTAAATTAGCCCAGTACTAGGCCCCATAAATTGGTAACTTCTTGTACTTCTTCTGCACTTAATACATCACCGCCAGAACCGGATAATGCTTGGTAAGCAATGCCATTAAACACCTCTGCTTCACTTAGGTCAGTGTTCCAACGTAAGTCACCTGTTTGAGGGGCTAAAGGCCGAGAAGCCGAGTCACCAGAAGGAATTACTATACCGCCTGTTCCGTTAAATTTAACATAACCAAAGTTTGTATTTTGTAATAATAAAGGATCTGTTAAGTCTAAATTTAAAATTTCATTGGATGCTAACCCCATAGTTCCTATAGTTACATAACCAGAACCGTTAGGAGTAAAAGTTACATCTGTGTTTGTAGCCGTAGAAGAAATTGTACTATTATTAAAATTTAAATCATCAACTTGTAGAGCATTTACGTTTAGTCCAGTTGAGGAAAAACTTGCAGTCTGTGTGCTATTGTTGGTAAAGTTTAATGTATTATTTGTAGGGTGTGCTAGTATTTTTGTTGCAAGGTTATCAGAATAAACTCCACCAAATGCAACTTTTGCAGAACTATAACCCCTATATAAACTGTCTGTAGTATTAAATCTAACGTCACCTTGAACTAGTGTCGGTCTATTAATTGTTGTACCAACTGGTACTTTTAGGGAAGTTGTAGTATTAAGTAAAACATTTTTTCCAGGAGTAGTTAGAATAATGTTGTAATTACTACTATCTGTGCTAATAGTATCTGCATTAAATTTAATTTTTTCTAATTTTGGACCACCTGTGCCATTTCCTGTTAAGATTAAATTATTATTTCCTAAAGTAGTTGTAATAATATTATCATAGATCTCAATGTCACCGGCTGTAAAAATATCAGATAAAACAGTACCAGTGCTGGTTAGTGTGCTAGTACTAGTTAATCCGCTAACTGTTAAGTCTACTCCAAAATTTGCATAATCGTTTAAATTAATAATGCCTGAGCCGTTTGCAGACAATACTAAATCACTGTTAGTTAAAGACGTATATATTTGATTGTTTACAATCCTTACATCTTTAAACCATGCATTTGTACCTGTTACTGTTAAATCACCTGTTAGGTCAAAGTTGCCTGTGTGATTTAGAACATTTCCTGTTTGAGTTGTGTTTCCTAAATGGTCTAACGTTCCGTTTATAATTGTAGTTTTTAAATTAGCAGTATCTGCAATTGTTAGGTTATTATCAATTAATACTGGATCTGTTGGCAAATACACAGAGCCTGTTCCTGCTGCTGTAAGAGTTAAGTTAGTATTTCCTACCGTAGTGTATATAGAATTATCTACAATTGTTATATCACTATTTGTAAAAATATCAGAGGTTATTGTTCCAGAATTTGTTAATCCATTTAATGTTAAAGTTCCAATAGTAAAGTCTTTAACAACTCTTAAATTTTCGTTAAATTTTACAATGCCTGTTCCAGCTGCTAACAACTCTAAGTTATTATTGCCGATAGTAGTTAATATTCTGTTATCGATAAAATTAATATCGTCAAAGAACACATCGCTAGTAACTGTTAGTGTTCCAGAAACATCTCTATTACCAGTTTGAGTATAGTTACCAGTTTGGTTGTAATCTCCTACTAGCAGTATATCTCCGGTAACATTAACATCTTTTGTATATGTTGTACTGTTAACAGATAATGTTTGATCAATTACTACGTCTGTAGTTGTTACATTTACTTGCCCTGTTCCGTCAGCTGTTAATTCTAAATCTGTATCGGTTGTAAGAATAGATATTGTATTATTATCTATGTTAATAGTGTTATCTGTAAAAATGTCCGAGGTGATTGTTAAGGAGTTTTCTAAACCGTTAGCTTCTAAATTACCAATTGTAAAGTCGTTAACAACTCTTAAATTTTCGTTAAATGCTACAATTCCTGTACCATTAGCTAATAATTCTAAATCGTTATTTCCTATTGTAGTTAAAATACGATTGTCGATAAAATTAATATCGTCAAAAAATACATCGCTAGTAACTGTTAGTGTTCCAGAAACATCTCTATTACCAGTTTGAGTATAGTTACCAGTTTGGTTGTAATCTCCTAACAGACTAACTGCGCCAGTTATGCTAAGATCTTGTACAGTACTAGTTCCTGCAACATCTAGAGTTTGATCAATTTCAACATCACTAGTTGTTGTTTTTACTTGTCCAATACCATTGGCTACTAGTTCTAAATCTGTATTTGTAGTTATTGTGGAGATTGTATTTGCACTAATGCTAACTGTGTCGTCAATTTGTGCAGCTACAACATAAACTTTACTCCATGTGTTGTCAGAAGATCCTAGTTTGTATGTTGGAGATTGTGGTCTAAAATCAAACTCTGCAGGTGCATTGAATGTTACTACATCAATAAATTGATTACCTACAGTTAGTATCCCATCTATTGTAAAATTACCATCTATACCTAAATTGTAGGGAATATCTGTGTTGTTGTTTAATAAAATTTCACCTGTGTTTGAAGAAAAATTAACAGCACCAGCTAAACTGTTAATATTGTTATCTTCAAATTTTATCTTTCCTGTAGATACTAATTGGCTGTTAACTATAGTTTCACTAGTACCGTCGCTAAAATTAATAGAAGTTATACCTGTGGCGCTAGTAGTTATACCGTTAATACTTGCGCCACCGGTTTCAAAACTAACATTAAATGCATCGCCTACGGCAAAATTACCTTTGTTGTCAACACTTTGATAATAAATTTTACCGTCATTAAGTTCAACAGTTTCGTTTTCTTGTACGTTTAATGAGGCATCATTGGTACTGTCTGTTCCTGATCCAATGTATGCAAAGTTATGATTGATCAGATACATTAACGTGCTTGCACCATCTGCAACTGCACCGTAAGTTCCGTAAACGTTTGCCGAACCTATACTTCGAATTTCGGCGCCAAATCTAGTCCCTAAACTAGATAAACCTAAAGTTCCATTTAGTGCGTATAGTCCTCTATATGCATAGTAGATAAAACTATTAAGCCATTCGACTCTAACACCGTTTGTCATTGTAATTGCATCTACATCTGGTGTAATAAAAGTTACACTATGGAATAACATAGATGCTTCTTTAGTATCGGGGTGTGCTACACTACCGTCTACTAAAGCACCTTTACCTGCATCCCCTGCTCCTAATGAGCTTTCTTGTGTAATAACACTAATATTTTGAACATAAGGGCTGCGAGTAGTAACTTTAAAATTACTAGCAAAACTAAACGCATAGCCTGTATAAAAATCTTTTACTGTTAGATCACTTAAAGTAGTTTCTCCGTTCATAACAAATGCGTTATTTGTATTTGTTCCTGCTGTAGGAGTAACAGTAACCGATCGTATGCCTGAGCCCTTAACACTTACACCTACCGGTATAGTTAACGGAAAGGCTTCTTGGTATGTACCTGGATAGATAAAAATTTCGTCGCCGGCGCTAGCTTGTGTAAGTGCATGTCCTATTGTAGCAAACGGTCCTTCTTGGTGGTCTCCAACGTTTGCATCGCTACCGTTTGCTGCAACATACCAAACGTTACCTTGTCTTAATACTTGATTAATATCACCGGATACTATTCCTAATGCGGAAATTTCTTGTCCGTTAATTAATTCTGTATGCAGTCCTTCCCATCTATTTCCGCTAACTGGATTGGATCCTAACGAATATAAATCTGTTTGGTCTGGAATAATGTTACTGTTTATGTCTGCCGCAAACGAAATTGAATCTTGATCGTCACTGCCAAATGTAATGTGGCCATCTAGAGTAATATCATTTGGAGTTGTTAAGTTTCCGGTAATGTTTACGCCGCTGATAATCTCAACAGTGCCTGTTCCGTTAGGCTCAATAGATAATAACTGATTTGTTCCTAGAGTAGATATTACATTATTATTAATGCTAATTTTATCTGTGATTATTTCATCTGCATTAACGTAGCTAGATGCAACTAAATTTAAAATTGCGTTACTAGCAATTTCGTTTGAAGAAATACTAAATGTAGGAGCTAGTGAGTTGGGGAAATATAAAGAAGTAGAATCTAAATTAGTAGTTAATGTTTTTCCATCTACTAATAACGCTCTTGCCGGATCTGTTGTATCCGTGTTAACAGATATAACTCTACTGTTAACATTTAAGAATAATAAATTGGTATCAAACGCTAGGTCGTGACCGTTTCTTGTAAGGTTGTCTTTGAGAAGTTGACCTGATATTCTACCTAAATTGGCCATATATAGTGCTCCGTTACACTATTTATCGGTAGATTACTGATCAAATTTGTGGTAAACGTAGGCGTGTTTTAAGTTAGGTACGTAAGTGTTAAAATCAATATACGTTCCTGTTAGTCTAGCTAATCCGGTTGTTCCGCCAGCGTCAGTTCCTGTAGCAGTAAACACTGTTCCTGCTGTGTTGGCACTGGCACCTACTGTTGTAAAATCAGCATCGCCAACTGCTGTAATAATATATTCTTCGCCTAAAGAAAGTACATTGCCAGAAACTTCTGCGCCAGTACCTGTACTTGTAGGGTTCTGTACAATTTCAAAGTTAGCACTAGTGCCTGCCACTTGGAAAACAGTATCTACAATAACAATTAAATTTTTACCAATTTGTTCTGCATCCCAAGTTACGCCTGCTTGTGCAGTATAAGTAAACGGATCTGGAGTTAACGGACCAAAAATTGTATCGCTATCGTTGCCTACACCTAAGTCTTGTAGGACAACTGCATTAGGTTCTTTAAATCTAACTGTCCTCCAACTGCTACCTTGATAGACTTCAAATTCTCCGTAAGCACTTAGGTCGGTATTATAGCGAATCATTCCGTTAACCGGACTTGTTGGGCGCTGAAGTGTTGTTCCTTTAGGAATTAATAAATTGTTGTCAGTATTCATCATCACAGAATTATCTGTGCGAACAGCTACCCTGTCGTCATAAATTGCTCTACGGTTAAGCGTTAGTGTTTTTAAAAATCGCATATTAAACTGCCAATGTACTTACTGTTGCTGTTAATCCTGTTCCCGAACTTGCTGCTACAAGAGCATCGCCTGTAGTTAAAACTATTTTTTCTTGATCAAAACTTACAGTATCTCCGGCAGGAACATTTAGTGCATTAACAATCATAGTTCCTGCGCCTGCGGTACCGCCATTAGCAACTGCATAAAGTGTTAACGGTAAATCACCGCTTGTTGTGTTGCAAACAATAACAGTAGTAATGGCACGTTCACCAGATCCTGATGCAAGTGTTGTGTTAGTTGCTAAAATTTCTGTATTATATAATGCCATTTCCTATCCTTAAAATAATATACTAAACAATAGTGCTCGATTTTTTGCTACTAGTTCGTCTGCTGTAAGACTATTTACAAAGTATACACCACTCTTTCCAGGAGTCCCGATGCCTGTTCCTGGAGTTTTTGTATACAACTTACTGTAATTTGATACACCTGTTGGATCACTTGATTGTTCTTCAAATTTTGCAATTGCATCAATTCTTACAATATTATTAGTAGCGGTTAAAATTAAATCATTGCTAGCATTTGTATTAGTAATAGTGTCTGTAAAAACGTTAACATTGTCAACAGTTAGTCCATCAACGGTAAATGTTCCTCGTTCACTTCCGTCAACTCTAAACGCAATTTTACTTGCAACTGGTAAAACATAACTAGGATCTAATAATGTTCTATAATAGTTTGCTGCATCTTTGTCAATACATTCAACTGCTGTATCATCTTCGGATATTGCATAGTCATCAAAAAATGCTAGCGTACTATCTACATAATCTGCTAATGCTTGTACGTTAGGTAAAGCATCTGCATCAACAATAGTAATAGGTCCAGTTGGAGGATCCAAATCGTAATTAGTATAATCAAATACGTTTCTTTCGTATTGATCTGTTCCTGTAACTGTTACTACGCCGTCTCCTGGCGCATTAATTAAATATAAATTTTCGCCGTTAGTATTAATACTACAAGTTTGTATACCTACTAGAGCACCTGTATCATTTACGAATGTAAACGTTCCGTCTGTTGAACTTCCAGAACTGTTTAAATGAGCAACATTTTCATTTAATAAAATTGAAGAATCTGTTAAACTACCTCTATCAATAGTAATACCAGCTCGGCCGCTATTGGGTGTTACGCCTGCGCCGCTTTCGCCTTTGTTAATAATGATAATGTTATCTTCAACCTGCATGTCGCTAACGTTAACATAAGTTGTATCACCTTGAACTACAAGATTACCAGTAATAGTAACCGTGCCTAGCCCACCAGCCATGTCGGCAGTGCTTTTTCCTTCCGGGTTAGTATCAAGATAAATGTTACCGTCTTGTTGAACAATAACTTTATAATCACCGTTTACGACATTAAGAACTTTCATTTACATTCCTAAATGGGGACCAAAGTCCCCATAATTAATTAAGCATTAGCAATCTGCACATAGACGCCAGATGCAGCACTAAACGACCATGGTGCGCTTTGGTTGTCTGAGTACACGTAGTTGCTTCCGCCTGCAATTTGAACCAATGTAGCTCTGTGTGCAGTTAACTTCTTAACATAGTAAGTGTTGCTTGCACTATCTGTTGCTGTAATTGTCATTTCGCCAGCCGCGTTAGCAACACCGTCGGTTACTAGAGCGCAAATCATTGTACCGTCAGCTGTCTTAACTTTATAACGATTTGTTGATACTTGTTTAACAATATCTGCAACTAAGTTGCTTCCGCCAGTTACGTAAGCATATGCAACAATAGCGTTTTCTTGGTTTGTTGAACTACCAACATTACCAGTATCTGTTGTTAGACCAATAGCACTAGCTGTTACAGACTGAGTAAATGTTAAGTCACCTGCTTCTAGATCAGTGTTATCAATGTAACCAGAACCTGCTTCTGTAATTACAACTGCTTTAGCACGGAAGCGTAAAGTAACTGTTAGGCCAGCGCCTGCTCCGTCAGAAGTAGTTGTTTGAGCACCGCTTGGTAATGTAGTAAACGTACCACGGCTACCGCCAGTAAAGTCAAATGTTAGCGCATCGTCGCCGCCTGTGCCACCAATTGTAGCAACACGCAATACTGCGTCTGTACCGTCAACAGTAACTAATTGACCAACTGTATAACCAGTTTGTGTACCGCCAGTTGCTGTTACACTTTCAACTTCAGAAGTAATTGTACCTGTAGCTGTTACACCTGTTGGAAGTGTTGGGGCTGGAAATGTAATTGTTGGGCGAGTTGTATAAGCACCTAATGCATTAAGCGTTACACTTGCAATACCTTGGCCGCCGATACCGTAGTTATCGCCTGTACCAGTACCACCAATGTTGCGGTTACCGAAATATTTTTTGTTTAATGGACGTCCCATTTGTTTCTCCTTAAAGTGACGTTCTAGGTCTACGCAGAGGGATTCTGCATAAGTCCTGCTCAAAGACAGGCACATAATTTAGACACAGTATTTATCTATTCAAGAGAAAGGGCTCCGAAGAGCCCTTTATAATTAACGTACCTTACGGTAAGTTGATTAGCTGAATACTACGCCAGCCAATGTGACTGTACCTAGGTAGTCAGCAGCGTTACCTAGAGATGACGCTGTGTTGCTTAGTTCAACATAACCATAACGTGTCATGAATGATACGACTGGTTCGAATGTTGATGGATCTAGTACAACACCAGAGCTCATTAGAGGAATGTATGGGCAGTAGAATGCTGCTGCATCACTCTCGTTAGCACCTTTGTAACCAACTAGAACTGTGTCGTTCTGAGCGTATGTGTTTACATAGATCTTCATAGCATTGTTCAATGTACCAACAAACTTAGTGTTTGTAGGTGCTTCGAATGTACCTTCTGTAGTACGAGCAAATGCGCTTGTAGTAGCAGACTGTAGTACTGTCAATGCTGTTGGGCTTACAACTGCCCAGTTACCAGCGCCACGACGTGTACGCTGAGCGATAGTGTTAGCTACCTTGTTGATCATAACAGCTAGAGCAGCGTGTTCGTCACCAACGAATGTAGCAGTACCGCTTACGGCAGCTTGGTTATAAGCCTGCTGGTTTTGTGTACCAGCTAATGTTGTTAGAGATGCAATGATCTCTTGATCAATTTCAGCTGTAATTTCTTGTGCAAGAGCAGCCATGATTTCTGCTTCAATGTCAATACCTTGTTGGGCTTGTGCATCTTGAGCAGCTTCGAAAGTCCAGCGAGCGCTTAACTTACGAGTCTTAGCTTCAACTGTTTGCTTCAAGATCTGGATGCTTAAACGCTTACCAGCAGCACCTTCTAAAGATGCAGTAGAAGCAGCACCAGGAGTGCTAGCACCAACGCCAGCAGTAGTTGACGAAGAGTAGTTTTCTGCAATCTTGAATGGGCTTAGAGCTTCTTCACCAGCAGTAGCACCATATGTACCAGAAACGCTATCTGAATAACGAACTCTTAGAGTATGGATTTGACCGACTGGACCAGTCATTGGTTGTACACCTACCAACTCGTTAGCAATAACTGTTGGCATAACGCGACGAATCACTGGAAGGATCACGCGGTTTAATGTTGCGACGTTGCCGGCAGAAGTAGCACCTGTACTAGCACTTTCTGCTAGATACTTACGAGTATTCTCTAGCGTACTTGCCATTACGGATCTCTTGGTGCCTTGTAGGCCTTCAAGAAGTGCTTCTTTTGTTTCTGCCCAACGGCCTGTTAGTAGTTCTGACATTTATTTTCTCCTAATTAATGTTTAATTCCAGCAAGACGTCTGATATCAAAAATGTTTGAGTCTTGACTGCTACTTACGCTGTTGGTTTCTTTATTGCCTGTTACTTCTTTTGCCTCTACTAATGCCTGTTTCTTCTTTGGAGCTTCTCCAGCAATTACAGCTGGTAGGTACTTGTCAAAACTACCACGTAGCTTTGCTGTTTGTACACTTTCAAGAAGTTCTGTCATGATAGCTTTTTGTGCTGCGCCTAAAGGTGCAACTAGCTCACTCATAATTTCTTGACGCTGTTTACTCTCCATAAGAGCGTTTACTTCTGCTTCTTTACTTTCTGCGACTAGTCTTGCTTCTGCTACAGCGTTTTTAGCGGCTGCAAGTTCTAATTCTTTCATGTCTATGACTTTGAGTAATTTAGCGGATTCTGATTTTTCGTTAAGGTAGCTGTTTTGATATTCGTTAGAAAATGCTTCAAACAACTTACGACCAAAGTCGTTGCGGCGTGCGCTTTCGATATCTTCTTTTAGTTGACCAATCTCTTTTGTTAGAGTCTTTTCAACTGTAGATTCTACCAATCCTGCTGCACGTTTGATAAATTGTTCTTTCATTTTTGCTAGGGCATCTCTGCCTTCGCGAACTAAACGTACCTTAGTTTGTGCAATGTCTTGCTTATCTGTATGGAACTCTGCAATTTCTTGGGCTAGAGCTTCTACGACAAAGCGCTCAAGTGTTTTAAACTTAGCGGCCATTTGTACTTGATCTTCGTGCAATTCTTTAACTTCAGCTTTTAACTGGCGTGTAACAAATTCCTTCATTAACGCAGAATTCTGTTGCATTTTAACTGCATACTTTGCCTTCATCTCGGCAAGCTGTTGACGATCTTCTACAAATTGACTAATTTCCTCACGCAATTGATCACCTAACATGCGATCAATTGCTTCAACCATAACTTGTTTGTCATGTTCGTAGCGTTGAGCAAATTCTTCACGTAGCTGTTGAGTTACTTCTTGACGATTCTCTGTAATACGAGTTTCCCAAGCAGACTCAATATCGGCTTTTACCTGTTCTGAAATCACATTATTCTCAAATAGATTTTTTAGTGCGTCCAACATGTGATTCTCCTCTTGTTATCGGAGCTTGCTTATTATTCCTAATAAGCTCTCTTTGAGATATTGTTGTGCTTTAGGATCACCTTTCACTTCTTGCGCTATGCGGTAAGCATTATAACCACCACGACTATTCATCAGGTGTTCATAAATTGGTGTAGGATATGCTCCAGGAGCACTAGGTTGAGCTACCACGTCTACGGTGATAATCTCAAAATCGGACACTTCACCGGAACCATTATCACTAACGTTTCCGGATCCGCGCGAACTAACTCCTAATTTTACACCGCTTTCTAACATAGTTTTCACTAGTTGTCCCATAGGTGTAGGTAGGATTTTTAATTTGCCGTAGCCGTCTGCGCCATCCATCCACATTTCTGTAATCATATGGCTCACACGGTCTAGGTTAATTCTTAGGTCATCAGGATGATCAACTTCGCCTAGGACTGAATATCCACCTGCGATTTGATCGTTCAGGGTCTTGACAGCCCTAGCAATCTCTCTTGCAGGATAAACACGCTGATTTTGATTCCTCTTGTCACCTTGAATAAAAACCCCTTTCATATAGAGGTTTTTACCGTCAGTGCCGTCGGACTCAACGACCACTTTCGCTTGGTCGAAACTCAGGTTTTCACGAAGATAATTCATCAATTATACCTGTTTACTTTGCTCTTTTAGGAGCGCCATTTAAAGGGCTATCTGCGCCACGGTCACCGTTGTCGCCTGTTGCCTTCTTCTCTGCACCATGTCCTGGCTCTTTCTTCTTGAATGCTGTCTTACCTGCATTGCCGCCTGGAACGTTGATGTTACCAAAGTTTTCTTCTTTGGTTGATGGGTTAGCCAAGCCGCCTTTTGTGCCACCTGTTGTGCTTTCGCCACCTTTTACGATATTAGCAGTTGTACCGCCCATGTCGTTCTTACCAGCTACGATAGACTTAGCATTTGCGCCGTTGTCACCGTGCTTTGGGTTACCAACTTTTTCTACGTATTCACGTACAAAGCCGCCTTCGAACTCTAGGTCGTCGCCGCCTTCGTCTCCCATACCACCAAAGTCTGGATCGTTTTCGCCGTCGTTGTGTTCTGGTTCACCAGCTTCGTCGGCCATTAATGCTTCAAATTCTGCACGTAGGTCGTCAAGTGCGTCTTCTAGGTCAACAACACGATCTTCTAGATCTTCGTCGCCACCCATTTCGCCTTCTTCGTCGCCGCCGGCATCGATGTCGTCTACAAAGTCATCACCAGCGTCTCCGCCGATTCCTTCTTCGTCGTCTGCTTCTGCAAAACCAAAACTCTCATCCATTTCTTCGTCGTCTTCAGAAGCTTCATCTAACTCTTCTTCGTCTTCTGCTGCTTCTTCGTCTAATTCTTCTTCGTCATCTTCTGCAGATTCATTAAAATCTTCAGCTAAGATGTTTTCGTAAATTTCACGGGATTTTTCTACAACGAGTTGGTGGAAAAGCTCTTTGGCTTTGTCACTTTCTTCATTAATAAGATGTTCGAGCATCTGCTCGAATTTGCTTCGATCAGTCATGTTTATTCTCCTATAGGTATAAGGCTGTCAAATATATTTACATATTACTGTAATAAAAGGGGTATAATGGCGTGATTTTTAAGTTTTTTGACTTAAAAATGTCATGCCGGAGGCGCAGCTGGAGTCATGTACATCTGATGAACAAGTTCTAATTCTTTTTCTTGTTCCAAAATATGACTTTCACTGGCTTTTCTTAGTTCGTTGATTTGTTTTAGAGTTAAGCGTGTCTTTCTAGTATCCGATTTTTTCATAGGTGAACTATCGTGACTTGCAGAATATTGCAAGTCGTTAGACACGGCTCTCATGTCTTTGTCAGCATAAAACAATTCTCTAAGTATCATATAGATATTTATGCCGCTGGCGCTGCTGGAACTGGGGAGGCTGTACCTGCCGCTGGGGCAGCAGTTGGTGCTGCCGCTCCTGCGTCTGCACCTGGTGCTGCTTCTTCATCATTCAAGTCACTCAAGTCACTTTCAATACCTGCTTGACTAATACCTGCACCGCGTAGCTCTCCACTACTGTCTGTAGGAGTAGACTTACCTTTACCGTTTTCTTCACTCCATAGACGTTCATTTTCTGCTAGCTCTTCGTCTGTCATACCTAAGAAACGTTTCATTGCAAAGCGTTTAGACACAAAAGGAATTTGTGTAATAGTTTGGAACTGTGGCACACGCTGTCCGTCTAGTTCTGCTTGACGGTATGTAGCAAAGTTTTGTGGAGGTTGGAATTGTAATTCAAACAAACTACTATCAATGTTAACGCCACGATCGTACAGGAATAGTTTAAATTCTTGATCAAACATTTCCTGCATTAGGCTTTGTAAACGTTGACAATAGTTGTTAAAACGTAGTTCTTGAATATATGCTGTGCCAACACGCCCATCGTTATACTGCGCCTGGCTATCGTCTGCACCAGTTGGCAGATAGCTACTTGGGATTCTTAAACCACGGAATAACTTGTTAGTAAAGTACTTTAAGTCGTCAATCTCACCAAGATTCGTTCCTCCTGGTAGAGTTTCAACTTTGGATCCACGTCCTTCAGCAGTTTGTGGGAAGAAGTAATCTTCGTTGATAGATAACGGGTTATATGCACTATCGATAACGTTAGTACCACCGCCAGTAGCACTTGGTAATCTGCGCTGGTGTATTTCATTTTTAACCCTTTCAACAAAGCTCATAGCCAAGTGACTTGGCATGTTACCTACGTCAACGTAGAACACACGACGTTCTGGAGCACGTTGCACACGATAGATAATGATAGCATCTTCTAGCAATTCTTTTTGTTTGAATACTTTAAAAATGTTTTCTAATAAGCTGTTACCAAAAGGGAAGTTGTTGTCTAAGCCTTCGCTCAAACTTAAATGAATAACATGTTTTGCATCAACTGCTAGCTCGTTTTGATTATTTTGAAAACGTGTGCCTGGGCTTACTGGATACGCACCAGCTTGGCCGCGAGCGGCTGCGCCGCCCGCAATATAGGCAGTTCCACGATTGTTGGTATTTGTTGTATTAGGATTAATTGTTGTTACAACTAAGTTTTGAAAGTTAGGATTAAGGTCGCGAATAACATACTGTTCCGGCTTCTTGCCTTCGCTTTCGTTAACAATAATTTTAGTAATCTTACCTGGATCTATGTAACTCCATTCTTTTGTTTCTGGGTCACGAATAAAAAATGCATCGCCGTATTTGAATACGTTGCGTACAATTCTAAAGATTCTTGTTTCAAATTTTTGTAGCTTACACCATTGCTGTAAGTATTCTCTTAAGATAGCAATTTCGCTGTTTGTAGCTTTATTTCTATAGAATAAGTTAAACGGTGTATGGTTTTCTCTGTTCTTTTGGCTGCAAAATTCTGCAATGATATCTAGGGCGGCGTTAACTTCGCTGTCCATATCCATTGTATCGTATTGCAAATAACGATCGATACGATTAGGAGCACCGGTGTAAACATCTGGAAGATAGCTAGAGTAATTAGAGCGAGCAGGACCTGGTCGAGAACCACCTTGACCTCCAATAGGGCTATAGGTTCCAGGTGTGTCTTCAACTGTAACAGGTGTAAAATATTTTTTCCAACTCATGCTTTGGCTCTCTCATATAGGTTTGAACTACTGCTCTTTGCAGATCTAGCAATAGTTGCATATCCTTGTTCGGAAGTTGTAATAAGCTGACCTACTTTACTATTTAACGTAGTTATAGCTTTAACAACATCATCAAGAGTAGCATTTTTACTTTCTCCGCCCGATGCAGATTTATCTTCTTTTTTAATAGTTTTGTCGCCGCCTTGTGCATCACCTTTAGCCATGTCGGCTTTTGCTCGAGCTTCTCTCTGTTTAGCTTCTTCTTCTGCAGATAATTCTTCTTTCTTTGCAGGAACAGCAGCCGCAGTACTTTTTGGTTTAGGGATAGGCAACCCGTTTGGACCTAGTGTAAAGCTGTCCGCATTAATACTGCTAGTAACTTCAGCTAATTTTGGTGATGCTTCTGCAAGTAGTTTATCTAAAGATGGAACTGCTGGAGTATCAATTTTCAATTTTGATGATGCTTCTCCAAGTAGTTTATCTAAAGATGGAACTGCATTAAAAAATGAATCTACTGTCGGTGCATTGCTTATTGATTTTTGATCTGTTACCGATTTATCTAACTCAGCAACTTCATTAACAGGCACAGCATCTTTAATATCTTCGCCTACTTTACTAGTCATTTTGCTAACATCAGACCAAGAATTTGAATATGATTCTACTGTATTAACTTGGTCCTTAGCAATTGTTTCAGCTTTGGTTTTAATTTCAACAGAGTCTTTTGCAATTTGGTCAAATGATTTCTTAAAAGGAGCAGTCATTCCTTCTAAGTCTGTAAGTTTTACAGTGTTTGATCCGCCGCCACTTATAGTTGTATTAATTTCCTTAGATACTTCATTGATATTAAAGCTACCGTCACGTGCTTTAGCTTTAAGATCTGAATACATCTTAGCAGGATTCTTTGACATCATTTGATCTATAGAAGGCAGTTTAGGAGCTAGCATACTCTTAGGTACAATATCTCCAGCAGTCTTAGGAACAAATAACTCTTCTTCGCCGCCGTCTCCAACAATATACGGTTCACCTTCTTCTACAGGACCACCAGTAGCTCGTTTTTCAATTGCTTTATTGACTGCTCCAATGCCTTTGTTTACGCCTCCAGCTACACCACTTGTAACTGCACCGGCAGACTCTACAATACCTAATACACCTGTTTCTTTAACTGGTGCGGTTCTTCTATCTCCAGTTTCTTCACCCTGGGCTGCACCTTTTTTAGCTGCACCTTCTACAGCAGCACCTAAATTTCCCTTACCTTGGAAATTTGCATTTGCAGCCATAAGATTATCTGCAAATCTTCCAAGCTGTGGTTGAATTTTATCTCTTACAGGCTCAAGTAATCCAGAAGTTAAACCAGCTTTAATACTACCCATTGCATTATCTAAAGCAACCGCGGACTTAGTGACCCCATCAACTTGTTTACCTTGTTCGGTTTGCCCTGCCGCTGCTTTCTTAGCTTCTTCTTCCATTTTCTTTTGAGCTGCGGCAAGACCTTCTTTTGTTTTTAAATCGTATCCGTTTGCTGTAGCAGTGGCTTCTAAACTCCTAGTATAAGAAATTTGTGCGCCCATTGATTCTGTTAATACTTTAGTGGCTTGTCCACCAACGTTACCTAAGGCAACCATTTGCAGTTTACTAGCATTATTTGCGTCAGCTACTGCGGCTCTCTGTGCTTCTCTGTTTGCTTCGCTGGCAGCTTTTTCATCGCCTACTGCACTTGCTCGTGCTTGCTTCATCGTAGCGTTAGCCTGCTCTTGATTTAAAGATGCTTGCATAGCTGCTTCTTTACTTAAAACTTGTCCTGTAGCAAAGACTTCTTTAAACATGTCCCCTTGACCACGAAGTTGTGCATCTTTTAACTGTGCTCTTGCGTTTGCTTCAAACTTTGCAGCTTCTTCTGCGCTCATTCCTTGAGTCTTTAATCTAATGGAAGCTTCAAATTGCATGTCCATTTGATTCTTTTTCATTTGCTCCATTTGAGCTTCACGACTCTTACCCGTTAGCTTGGCCATTAGATCCATTTCTGTTGCTAACTTGCTGGCGTTTTCAATAGCAACTGCATCTCGTTGCTGGTCGTCTCTAAACTTTCCACGAAGTGTAGTAGCTTGTAATGCTAACACTTCGTTCAAATCTTTATTTGTATAACCTAATTGTTTTAAACTATCTGTAGCTCCGCTTTCAAAGAAGCTTTTGCTCATCTTACCAAAAGCTTCTGCACCTCTAGTAACACTTCCACCTAGTGTTCCTAGCACGTCTGTGTTATCTTTTAATACTTTTCCAAATTCGCCTAACGGTAAACGTGCTCCTGCTGCCGCAGTAGTCATTCCAATAATGTCATTGTTAAAGCTAATACCAGATTTACTTAGGTCTTTCCACGAATCCATGCCAGCTAGTACAGCATCTTTCATTAAACCAATGCCGCTAGCTGCGGCGCTACCTCCAGCTTTAATTGCTTTTCCAAAAGGATCTAGCTCGCTAGCTGTAGCTTTTAATGCTTCGTCAATACCTTTTAGATTAGCTGAAGGTGCTGTTTGTTTTTGCTGTTTAGCAAGTAGTTTAGCGAGCCCTTCTTCTGTTAGCGGAGTACCGTCTGCCATATATTTTTCCTGGTAAAATCTGCGTATATAAATACCGTTAATATATTTATCGGGACTAAAATGAGTCAATCTAATCCACTTCAAAAATTCTTTAGACAGCCTAAAGTATTCATAGCACTACCTAGCAAAGGGTTATTTTATGAGCCAGGTGCTCTAGTAGGCGACTATACTAACGTACCAGTCTTTGCTATGACCGGGATGGACGAGATCATTATGAAAACCCCCGATGCTTTATTCACCGGTGAAGCAACTGCAAGAGTTATTGAAAGTTGCTGTCCTTACATTAAAAATGCTAAAACTATGCCGGGTATTGACATAGATGCACTGTTAATTGCTATTCGTATTGCAACATTTGGCGGGAAGATGAATGTGACTCATACGTGTCCAGCTTGCAGTACAGAAAATGATTACGAAATTGAATTAAGCACATTATTAGATTACTTTAATGGTATAAATTTTATTAGTAATATTAAAGTTTCAGATGAAATTTCTATTAAAATTCGACCTTTGCAGTATGAAGAAATGAATTATTTTAGCATCGAAAACTTTAAACTTCAAAAAACTCTAATGCAAACTAGAGAAATGACAGAAGAAGATAGACAAAAGCAAATCGATGACATTTATAAACAGTTATCCGAGTTACAACTGCAACTTTATCTAACAGCAATTGAAACGGTTCAAGCCGAAACAATTAGCGTTACAGAAAAAGCACACATAGAAGAATGGTTGAGAAACACTGAAAGAGAAACTTATCAAGCTATTAAAGAAAAACTCGAAGCAAATAAGAGCGCTTGGAGTATTCCTACACAAACTGTACAGTGTGCAAACTGCGGTGTAGAAAATCAAATCACTGTAAACGTGGATCAATCAAGTTTTTTCGGATGAAGCTTCTTAGATTCTCAAACTCAGACATTGAAAAATATGTTGAAAGTTTAGAACAAGAAGCAAAGGGCATAAAAGACGAAATATTTAGATTAAGCTGGTATATGCGAGGCGGCGTTAACAGCCAAGATCTGTTCCATAACTACTCCTATGAAGATAGGATTCTAATGAACGGAATAATACAAGAAAACTTAGATGCTACTAAGAAAAGTGGACTAGCTATAATTTAAATTATAGGAGGCAGCTTGTTGCCTGGTTTGATAGGAATACCAGCTAACGGATCTGGTTTACCAGCATTAGCTGCTTGTTTTCTTAACAACTGTAGTCTAGCATTAGCAATTAATGCATTAGAAGGTAGCAAATACCCTTCACCGTCTGTAACAACAATACCATCTACGTCTTTAGTTTTAGCAGATCTACCAAAGATATTAGCTTCACTGTCTTTCTTTTCTTTATCAACAGCTTGTGCAGCTTTGGCTTTTTCTTCACTACCGTACTTTTTAACATCAATCTTGTTGTAAGAATTCATGATAATGTTCCACAAACTATCTGCTGGCTTGCCTATAGTACGAACAATACCTCCAAAGTACTTGTAAAGAACATTCCTGCCAGATTCTGTACCTAACCAGTGCTGGAACCAACGAATAAATGCCTCGCTTGCTATTGTAACTGCAATACTTGTTCCTAAACTGGCTGCTACACTTGCACCACCCAATATTCTAATGAACCATTTAACTGCACTTGTAACACCGATAACTCGAGCTAGTACTTTTGTTAGTGCTGGTGCTAGAACTTGAACTTCAAATATACCAAATTCAAATTCGCGTTGTTCTTCTAACTTAGCACGATCAATTTTATTTTGAACGTACAAGGCTTCTATTATGTAGAGATTTGAATAAAGTTGTGTAACTGCGGCAGCAATGCCTAGTGCAGAAAAGAATTTAGACCATGGACCGTACTTAGTAGCCCACATCTTGTTTACTCTATTCGATAATCTAAACTTTGCAGCGTAATCTGCAGATAATTTGCTTAATGCACTGCTAGACATTTTTCCAATAGCGCCAACAGTAGCATTGGCCGCTAGTGCAGTTCCCCCTACAGCAGCCGCACCTATAGCTAGTGTACTATAATCTATGCCAATATCGGGAAGAAATCCAGTTGCTTGATTAATAGTGTCAGCTGCTTTATCTACAACACCTTTATCTGATTTCTCTGCATCATTTTTAGGTTCTGTATTAGCTGCATTATTAGATCCAGAAGGACCCCATAAAGAACCTAAGAAATCATCATCTTCTGTAACAATCTGGTATATCTTCATAGTAGTATATTTATAGTAAGAAGAACTTACGTTCTTCTGTTCTTCGCTACCGCTCGAACTTTTCTTCTGCGAAGCATTAAATATTATCTAGATTCGTCAGTCACAATTGCCCGTTTGCACGGGCAAAATAAAAAGAAGAACATTATCTGAGTTCTTACAGTCACTAGCGTTAAAGCATTACAGAGGCGGTCGTCCGGTACCTCGAGCTTAGTTATTTGTGCTTTCGCACACGACGGCGGTTTACAAATATACGCTAACATATTTGTAAACGTGTGGTTTTAACCACTCATTTTGCCCATGTTATTCCTTTTCAAACAATCAAATCGCAGGTCTTAGAAGCGATCCTCATCCTTTCGGGTAGTGATTGAGTACTCTTAACGGCAAGAGATTTCCGTCCCGGTGTAATTAAACCCGTTGTCTGACTGCTGGGCGCACGAAATTAGCCTGCGCGAGCTTTAACCGTTTAATTGTTTGCCTTTAATGTGACTGCCGTGTACACGAACTTGAATATGACCATTATAGTAATCGTCACTTTCTAATACTTTGCGTGTAAACTGTTCACGTGCCTCTATGTAAGAGCATTCAGCCTTTGATGTGCAGTAGAAAAGTATTTCTCTTGTGAAATTTTCTGCGCCTAGTTGTTCTACGTCTTTGTTTAATTGGTCGTTTGAGCCATAGTATTCGCGCCAGTCGGATTCAATTTTGCCTCGAATCTTTTTGCGCTTCTTGTTGCCATTTTTAAGTTTTACAGTTTTGTAAGTTGTTTTTGCAAATTTCGCTAATTTTTTGCCTATATATTTTCGACCAGTGATGTTATTAGTAATGCAGTAGACGAATCCTATAATTTCTTCTGGGATTTCTTCTACGATTTCATTTTGATAATACCATGACATGCACTTAGTTAGTGTCTGTGCCTTTATTTGCCTGTTGTTTTTGAGCGAGCTGTTCTTTTAACTTAGCCTCTCTATATGCGGGACTTTTAATTTTTGGTTTCTTGCGCCTAATTTCTATTATTTCTGCTCGCATCTCTAGTGCGATTCGCCTAATTTCGTATAAGTGTGCCCTAAGCCTAATGCCACTTGCATGTGTTTGATTAGTTTCCCAGTCTTGATTCTCCTCAAAGTACTTGCGGAATTCTTTCATCAATGCTTCATGTAAGTGGCGAGTACTCATTCTTCGATTTCAATATCGTTTGCATAACTGGTAAATCCGTTTTCTTTAACAACTTTAAGAACATTGTTAACACGACCTACTAGTTCATCTTTGTGACTGATAAGGAAAATATTCTTTTGTCTTTCTCTAGCCATCTTCTTAAGAACGCCTAAGGCATTTTCTACACCAGCTGCATCTAATCCGTTATCAACTAACTCGTCAATGAATAGCAAGTTAATGTTTTGGTATAGACTTTCCCACACATCACGGAAACTCCAGCTCAATCCTAAGATTAATCTGTTACGTTCGCCTCGTGATAGGTTGTCAAAGTCTAAGTCTTGTCCTAACTGTGTAATTTCTACGTTTAAATCGTTTAAGAAACTTACTTGATGCGGTAACCCCATACGGTCTAAGTAGTAGGTTAATCTATTGTTCAAGTAAGCAAGGTTTTGATCTATGATCTTTTTACGAATAAACGAATCTTTATTAGTTAATAACTTGAGCAAGAACTCTTGATGGTCCTTTAAAGTTGTTAACGTATTAATATTGTCCCAACTAATCTCTTGGATAGCTGTGTGTTTAAGCTCATCTATCTGTTCTTGGTAAGGATCTACTTCTTGTTGTCTATTAACTAGTGCAGTTTCTAAACTGGTTAAGTTGTTCTGATGCTTTAATGCTTCCTCAACTGTTTCGTAGTATGTTTTCGGTCGACCGTTAATGTCTCCGATTTCATCTAATTCTTGAACTACACTAGCATAACTGTCGCTAACACCTTGGAAGTAAGTAGTTGCATCTTCTAAATTCTTTTCAGCTGCCGCAGCCATCTCTTCGTGCTTGTGCGTATGCAGTTCTTGCTCACAAGCAGGGCAAGTCTTATCTTTAAGCTGTTCTACTTCTTTAGAGTACTTCTTAACCTGCTTGTCTGCTTGTATAACTGCTGTCTCTAACGTTGCTTTTTCTTTGTTAAGACTTTTAATTTTAGCAGCCTGTTCGTCATAGACTTTAAGTTTAGCATGTTGCTCTAACTCTTTGTCTATGTCCACACTTTTTAATTCATCTATGCTTTTTGTAATTTTTGCACAGTCATCTTCTTGCTGTCTATACCAAGCCTTTTGCCTAGTCTCTAAACCAGTAATGCTTTGCTCAATTTTTTCGTTAGACTTTTTTGCGGCTTCGATGTCTGCGGTCTCTTGTGTAATACCTTCTTTAGTAACACGAATCTGTTCTTTTAACAAATCTGCTTTTTCACTTAGTAAAGTAATACCTAACAACTGCTCGATGATTTCTCTTTGCTCGTTTGCTTTTAAGCTCAAGAACGGTTCTGTGTAAGTGTTAAGGGCAACAATATGTTTAAACATATCGTGACTCATTTCTAACAAGTCATCAAGATCTTTTTGCGTTTCACGCATATCTCCTTGACTGTCGTCCTCGTCACTTGCTGTCTTTTCTTGATCGTTAACGTAAAACTTCATAATTGTAGGTTTACGTCCACGTTCTATGCGATACTTATTTCCGTCTTTTTCAAAACTAAGAGTAACTAGCATGTTTTTGCCGTTAATCTTATTAATTAAGTTATCTTTCTTAATGTTAGTAAGTGCAGTGCCAAATAGGGCAAAGCTCAAGGCATTAACAATAGTTGTTTTACCTGTACCGTTGCGTGAGCCGCTATCGTCCCCGCCTTGGTCTAAGTTCTCACCTAACACTAGCGTTAAATTTTCTTTGCTAAAGTTTACAGCTTGGGTTTGATTGCCCACGCTCATAAAGTTTTTAACTGTTAATTCACGAATTTTTATTGTCATAGGCTATTATAAATGCTCAACAGAACTTTAGGATCAAATGTATCGCTTTGAATACTAATCAATTGATTGCTTACAATTTGATCTACACTTTCAAATGCTTGAACATCTATGTCTGTGTTAATTTCTAATTCTTTCTTTTCTGGAATTAGAGTAAGTTCACGGATATCATAATCTTCCATGAACTTTTCTTTAATAAAACTAGCTTCTTCGTAGCTAATATCAATATCTAAACTTACACGCAGGTGCTGTTTAGGCAGAATAATTTTATCTGCGTCGTCGATAAGCTGGCTTAGTTTAACTGTGCGGAATGTAGGTTGTGCATCCCAGCTGTAGTATTCCGGCTGTTTGCCCCACTCGAGGATCATCATGCCTCGAGCATCGTCCCATGCGTCTGCATAGTTGTGAGGAAATGCATTACCGATATAATGCATATTGCCTTTACTTTGACGTTTGTGGAAGTGTCCGCTAAATCCTAACTCATAACCTTTAAAGCTATCAAGTTGAATCTCACCGTGATCCGGCATCTGGACCATTGCGTTCATAAAGAAGTTAGGTAATTCAAAGTGACCAAAGATATACTTGCCACCTTTCTTACCTACTGATTTCCATTCTTCTCCAACAAGCCACGGGCAAAGTGTAACATCTCCTTCTGTAATTGGATGATGTACAACAGTAATACCAGGAATATACTTGCCAAACTCAACACTGTGGATGTCTCGTTTGTCCTTATAATATAAGTCATGATTGCCAGGGAAGAAGAAAAATTGATCAAAGCTCTGACCGAGCTTTTCCAAGGCCCTAAGGCTATAGTCCATAGTAGTGATATTAAGACTATTACGGTTATGGTGCCAATCACCGAGAAAAATTCCTGTATCACAACCTTCCTCCTTGGCCTTGGCAATGTACCAGTCTACAAAATCTTCACAGTCTTGGTTGTGTACATGACTATTTGATTTAAGTCCGAAATGTATGTCTGTAAAGCAGGCTGCTTTCTTAAAAAGATTACTCAATATAATATCTCCTAACACATTTTAAGCATTTTGCTTATAAAGGTCAATCGTCATGGACTTCATTCCTTTTCATAGCAGCCGCATGTTCGCCTTCGCCCATCCTAGTGTAGCTTGGGTTCATACCGTTGATTTCTAACAAGTCATCTCGAATAACTTGATTTCGTTTTTCTATATTAATAATTCGAACAAAGCTGTTAGTTACTGCCGCAGTAAAGTAAGCAAACGGGTTGTCTGACTTTGACTCGTCAAATTGCAAACCGATTTGTGTTAGCTGTAGGATTGCTTGTCCTCTCATTTCATCGTTATAAGTATACCCTCTAACGTTTCCACGGGTAGCATAGCGCTCGCAAAGTTTAATGTACATGCGGGCTAGCGTATTTGTAATCTGCCCATGCTCTTTGTTAAACTTTCCCTTTTCAATATCGCCCTTCCAGTGGCTTTTTCCAACGCAAACTAATATATCGTTTTCGTCAAATTTCCAATGTTGGAACGGAGGAAAGTTTACTTTGTCACGCCCGTCTGCAATTGTTTTAGGATTCTTTTTTCGGGTAGTGTTTATAGGAATGTGATCAAAAGTCATAATCCTAAAGACTAAGTCTGTCTTTTGAATCTTTTTATAATCGATTTCACAATCTGCTTGCTTAACCTTTTCTCCAGCAGCCTTTCGACTAGCGTAAGCTTCTTGCCCTAACCGTTTAGCTTGATTTCGTTTAGCTTCTGCAATTGTTCGAATGTTAATTTTATCAACACTTGGAAGAATAATGTCATACCGATGGTATTCCGGTTTTGTGTAAGAGCAGTATGTATTTTTGCTTTTATGTATTTCTTCTAGTAGATCTTTGTTGTTTAAGTAGTTTACTTTAGTCATAATAATCCCGTAAATGTAAGTATAAACTATGCACTTTATTTTGTCAACTAAATACTATGACAAAGGAGTCCAAATAATGCCAACGTTTGATTCGTTCTCAGGAACAGTAGGTAGTGCAGCCTCTAGCTTAGGGTCTATTGGTACCCAAGCTATGGGTACATTAGGCACAATTGCAGGCACAGCCGGTCGAGTATCTGGTGCTATTAATTCGGCACAAGGCGCAGCACAATCAATTTCGGCATTAAGAAGTGTAAGTTTACCTCCTGGTGGAAATCCAGTTGCAAGGTTTGCAGCAGGTGCAGCACTATTTAATGGCGCAGTGAACCAAGCAGTAGGAGCCGTGGGCCAAGTTGCTGGCGCTGTAGGGGCAATTGGCGGCGCAATTGGAGGAATTAGTAGTGCTTTTGGCGCAGCTAGTAGTATAGGCGGCGCCCTAGGAAGTGTTGCAGGAGCACTAGGCGGCATTGCTGGTGCCTTTGGCGGCGGCGACTTCGATTGGCGTGCAAAATTAACAGGGCCATTAGGCGAGTTTGTATTTCCTTATACACCGACTATTGGTATATCAGGCGGCGCAAGTTATGATGAAGTTCCTATAACTCATCAAAATTACAGTTTCTTTGCTTATCAAAATAGTAAAGCAGAACAAATTACAGTTAACGGTCCTTATTTTGTTGAAGATGCTATGCAAGCCCAACAATGGATCAAGGCAGTTACTTTTTTAAGAGCAGCTACAAAAATGTTTCCAGACGGAAACCCTCCAGTTATTTTAAAATTTAATGCTTATGGAAATTATGTTTTTAAAGACATTCCTGTAATTATTAAATCTTATAGTGTTGACATGCCGAGCGGTGTTGATTATATTTCAACAGGTTCAAGTCATGTGCCTATTAAAAGTACGTTTAACGTAACACTACAACCAATTTACAGTAGAGAAAAAGTAAAAACTTTCAACTTGTATTCGTTTATTAATGGCGGAAGCATAGGATTCGTATAATGGCAGCATCATATAAAGACACTAGCCCTTGGAAAGAAACTCCAATTAACGAAGGCTATCTTGATTTTCTAAAAATTAGAACTATTCCAGCAGATATGGACGATTTTCTTTATACAATTGAATCTCAATATGCTTATCGACCTGATCTGTTATCTTTTGATTTGTATAAAACTCCTAAACTTTGGTGGGTGTTTGCACAAAGAAATCTCAACGTAATACAAGACCCCATTTACGATTTTATTCCAGGAACACAAATTTACATACCTAAGGGTAATAATCTTTTTAAATTTTTAGGATTATAAAATGTCGTTCGGTAATGTAGCAACAGCAAGCGCAATGGTTAACCAAACAGTTACAACTGTTTCAGGGGCAGTTAGTACAGCAGGCATGGCAGTTTCGTCTGCGACTCGTTCTGCCGCAGATATAAAAAATGCAGCAGTAACCGGAGTTACTAATGTAGGCACTGGAGTTGTTAGCGCAATTCCTGGAATTGCTGCTGGAGTGGGTAGTGCCGCAGTAGCAGTTAGCGCATTAGGTACACTTACCGGAAGCTCAAAATTAGCAAATGCAGCCGGGGCAGTCGCTAGTACTGTTGGAGCTGTAGCAGGAGCTGTAGCAGCCGTAGGTGCAATAGCAAATACCGTAGGTGCAATAGCAAGTGCCTTTGGCGGAAAAAGTAGTGCAGCCGGAGGCGGTGCCGGCGCAGCTTCTAGTAAGTCTAATCCTTTACATGCATATGCATCATACAATTATTTGTTTGGATTGTACGCACTACGTGACGGAGAAATTAATGGCGGAGCCCGAGGCGCAGGTGTAGGAGTTCCTATCATCCAAGAGCCTAATGGACCAACAGTTGGCTCAACAACTTATATTGATAATGTTAGAATATCTGGTGTAGTAGGACTTGATAAACAAGCAGGAAACTCTAATGCGTTAAGCATTGCATTTACTATAATTGAACCTTATAGTATGGGGAAGTTTTGGGAAACACTCCAAGCCGCTGCTCTCTTTGCTGGTCATAAAAACTATGCCGCAGCTCCTTATATGCTGGCTATTAAGTTTAAAGGACATTTTGACGCAGACCAACCCTTTCAAACAATTCCTAATACTGACAAATTCATCCATATGAAAATTTTAGATATGCAGATGAAAGTTACTAAGCGTGGCGCTGAGTATGAAATAAATGCTTATCCGTGGTCGGAAGGTGGTATGTCTACTTCGTTCTCCGAATTAAAAACAGACTCAAATATTAGCTGTAATAAAGGTGGACCTTATAAAGTAAAAGATCTTTTAAAGAATGCAGAAAAAAGTTTAAAAGAAACAATTAATAAAAAACTTAAAGACGATAAAGACAGAAAGAAAACAGTCACTTATGCTCATGAGGTGGAAATTTGCTTCCCGCCAGAACCTTATACAACTAACGGGGATGGAAATATTATAGGTGAATCTGACCTAGGATTAAGCCAATATAACAGAGCAGATAGTCCTTTTGCCAAAGACGGTGCAACGTACGAGAACGGTATTTACAAGCGCGGTGAGATCCAAGTTGACACTAAGAACGGTGACTACAAGTTTGCCAAAGGTGCAACAGTACAAGACATTATCAACCAAGTTATTTTGTCTAGCGACTACGGAAGAAAAGCACTAGACAATCCAGGCAAGACTGTTAAGTGGTGGAGGATAGAAACTCACTTTCATAACATTTCAGACGAAGATCCAAAGACCAGCGAAAAAGCTAAAAAAATAATTTATCGCATTGTACCTTATGAAATAGATGCTGCTAAATTTTATCCTCCTAACACATCTACTGCACCTCCCGAAGTCGTGAGAGAATTGCACTGGTTGTACACTGGACAAAATCACGATATTCTAGATTGGAATATCGATTATAAGCTAGGCTTTTATAGAGCATTTAACGCAGACGGTGGTGCAAACTCCGAAGATAAAAATTTAGCGTCTAGGTCAAGTAACGCTGCTCCAGTTCGATCAGGCGGAACTCCTCCAGAAGGAGAACCTACAGGTACTGTTGGTCCAGAAAAAGTTAGACGAGATTCAAACGGATCTCGAACCGGTTTGTTCGGTGGCGCAAGTTTTGACGATGCCGCTACTATTGCTGCTAGGCAATTCCACGACATGATTACAAACGATTATGATATGATTAATCTAGATATATCTATTCTAGGAGATCCGTATTTTTTAGGCGACAGCGGCATGGGTAACTTTACTATTCCAGGCAACGGTCCTATTAATTCTGCACAATCAATTAATTACCAAGGCGGTGAAGTTTATATTAAATTAGATTTTAGAATGCCGGAAGATATTAACACAGATACTGGATTTTATGACTTTGGTGGAACGGGCAAACCTGTTAGAGAATTTAGCGGTTATTATAAAGTACAAAACGTCGAGAGTACATTCAATCGAGGCAAGTTTACCCAGAAATTAGGACTAATTAAAAAGCTCGGTGTTGTCGATCCGGGCGCTGGCTCATTCCCTCCGAAAGAACCTGCTCCAGAAGATCCAGGAATTTATTACCCATAAACTATGCCACAAGAAACCAGAAAAGGCGCAAATGCCGAAACTCCAGATGCCGGCCCGTTCTTAGCTAAAATTGTTAGCCATTTAGATCCTGCATATATGGGCACTCTAGAAGTGCAGTTAATTCACGAATCTGGTAACGACGAAGACCGCGAAGGACAATTAAGAACTGTAAAATACTTGAATCCGTTTTACGGCTCAACAAGTATGGAGTTTGTCGGCGACAGCCCAGATACACACAGCGAAACACAAAAAGCCTATGGCATGTGGTTTGTTCCTCCTGATGTAGGTACAATTGTTGTTTGTATTTTTATTGGCGGCGACACACGTAAAGGTTATTGGTTTGGTTGTGTGCAAGATGAGGACATGAATTTTGAGATTCCTGGCTATGCGGCAACGCAATATGTTGTTGATGATAGTAGAAAAACAGATAAAGAAAAAACTCGTGTACCTGCTAGTGAATACAATAAAATTATTCATCCTGAAGTACAAAGCGATACAACTAAAAAATTAAAACCAGAACATCCGTTAGCTAAATTTTTAGAAAACCAAGGGCTACTAAAAGATGACATTAGAGGAATTACAACATCTAGTGCCAGAAGAGAAGTTCCTAGCATGGTGTTTGGTATTAACACGCCAGGCCCGGTAGATAAAACAGGTAAGCAAGGTAAAGTAGGAAAACACGAACATAAAATTCCTAATGCTTATGTAAGCAGGCTAGGCGGCTCTAGTTTTGTTATGGATGACGGTGACGACAAATGGGAAAGAGAAAAGAAACCGTCAGATGGTCCTCCTGTTTATAAGTCTGTAGAAGCAGGCGAAACTGGATTAAGAGATCGCCCTCACAATGAATTAATTCGATTACGTACTAGAACCGGCCATCAAATTCTTTTACATAATAGCGAAGATTTAATTTATATTAGTAACAGTCGAGGAACTGCTTGGATTGAATTAACAAGTGACGGCAAAATTGACATTTATGCAGAAGATAGTATAAGTGTACGTACTAAAAAAGATTTTAACTTTTATGCAGATAGAGATTTTAATCTAGAAGCAGGAAGGAATATCAATATTAAAGCCGGTAAAGAAATACAAACAGAAGCCGGCACTGATTACAATTTGTTAGTAGGTGCTAATGGAAAAATTACATTAGGATCTAATTTTGATGTAAACGCCGGTGGCCACATTTGGGAAACAAGCGGTGGCACAAACGAAACTAAAGCTGGCGGAAATATTGTAGAAACCGCACCACAAATTCATATGAATGGTCCAGCGGCATCGACAGCAGTTAAGGTTAATATTTTAAAAACTCACACATTACCAGATCTAGCAGCACAAGATTCTAAAACTCCAGTTGATCTTACAACTATTTTAAGAAGGGTGCCTACTGCTGAACCTTATCCGCATCATGAAAATTTAGATCCTTTAAAAGTAAAATCAGATAAAACTGACAGAGACAAAGAAGGTAGGAATAACGGAAAGACAGAAGATCTAAAATCTCCAGCAGAAACTTGGAGAAAATACAGTACTAATACAGATACTTTTGCTAAAGTAGGTCCAGCTAATCAAGGTTAAATACTATTATGGCAACAAATTTATACGATAAAATCTCTTTACAAGGTAGCTTACAACAGCAAGTTATGCCCGGATCTAAAACTTACAAAGGTTTTAGTAGCGTATCCACAGCCGCTGAAAGTTATGCCTTGTACGATTTATATCTTATAAAACAAGACATAGTTAATCATTTTAATATTAGATTAGGCGAGCGTCTTGAAAATCCAAACTTTGGAACTGTAATATGGGACATTATATTTGAACCATTAACGGATGAAATTATAAATGTTATTACCAAAGATGTTGAGACAATTATAAATTATGATCCTAGAGTAAGGGCAGAACAAATATTAGTAACAGCGTACGAATCGGGTCTACAAGTAGAATGTACATTGGTTTATTACCCCTACAACATTCAAGAAGCCCTGCAATTTAGATTTGATCAAGAGAACGGGTTAATTTATTAATTAACTACACACATAATAAAATACGCTAAATACTCAATAATTGGGAAAGCGTATGTCAACAACCGATAGACAAAATAGATTATTAGTAGCAGAAGATTGGAAACGTATCTATCAAAGTTTCCGTAATGCTGATTTCCAAAGTTACGACTTTGAAAATTTACGCAGGGTTATGGTTAGTTATATTAAAGAAAACTATCCAGAAGATTTTAACGATTATATTGAATCTAGTGAATACCTTGCTCTAATAGATCTTATTGCTTTCTTAGGCCAAAGCATTGCATTCCGTATTGATTTAAATGCTAGAGATAACTTTTTAGAGCTAGCAGAACGCCGTGAAAGTGTACTGCGTTTAGCACGCCTATTGTCTTACAATGCAAAAAGAAACATAACTGCTAGTGGTCTTTTAAAGTTTACAACAGTATCTACAACGCAAGCTGTTTATGATTCAAACGGCAGAAATTTATCCGGACAAGTAATCACTTGGAATGATCCTGCTAATGTAAATTGGTACGATCAGTTTATAAAAGTTATTAATTCTGCACTCCCTTCGTCGAGACAATTTGGAAATCCAGACGATAAAGCAGACATTTATGCCATTCCTACAGAGCAATACCGCTTCCAAGCCAGTAATGTAGATGTTCCTGTTTACTCTTTTACAAAATCTATCGACGGTAGAAACTTACCTTTTGAAATAGTTAGTACAACATTTAAAGATCAAAATTACATATATGAAGAGCCGCCTGCTATTGGTAACAGAATGGCATTTGTATATAGAAACGACGGCCGTGGCAACGGCAGTTCTAATACAGGATTTTTTATGCATTTCCGTCAAGGAGTCATAAGCCAAGGAACATTTACTATTGATCAACCTTCTACAAATGAAATAGTAAACGTAGATGCTGTTAACATTAACAACGATGACGTTTGGCTATACAAATTAGATAGCCAAGGTTTAGAATCAGAATACTGGGCAAAAATATCTGCTCTCGAAGGTAACAACACAATTTATAATAGTCTTCAAAAAAATATTAGAAACATTTATAGTGTAATTACTAGAGACAATGATACTGTTAGTTTAAATTTTAGTGACGGTACTTTTGGAAATCTCCCAAGGGGAACATTTAGGGTATATTACAGACAAAGTACAGGAATTTCCTATACAATTAACCCTAAAGATATTAGAAGTGTATCAATTGATATTCCTTATATTTCTAATGTTAATCAAGCTGAAACACTAACTGTTACTTTAAGTTTACAATCTTCAATTGCCAATTCGTCTGCAACAGAAAGCAACGAAACAATTAAAGCTAATGCTCCAGCAACATACTATACTCAAAATAGAATGATCACCGGAGAAGATTACAACCTTAGCCCGTTATCTGTAAACCAACAAATAATTAAAGTTAAGGCAACAAATAGATCATCTAGTGGTATTAGTCGATATTTTGATTTAGTTGATCCTACAGGAAAATATTCTAAAACAAATTTATTTGGTGATGACGGTGCATTGTATAAAGAAGAATATACTGACAACTTTAGATTTACCTATGCTACTAGAACAGACATTGAAGCTGTAATCTATAACCAGCTACTTGATGTAATGAAGTCTACACAATTGAGAGATTTCTATTATTCTAAATTTATTAAAATTGCCACCCAGTCATTAAATGTACGCTGGTTTAAACAAACAACAGATACAAACCAATGCACTGGATATGTTGGTGATTATGAAACTTCTGTTCCGTATAAAACAGGTTCATATACCAGTACATTATTAAGATTTGCTACTCCTGGTGCGTTATTAAAATTTACAGTATCGGATCCTACGACACAGTACTTTGATAAAAATAACAACAATCAAATTGTTACGGTACCATCTGGTACAGTCTTTCCTTTAAATTCTACTACTACCCTTTGGACTAAAGTTGTTAGTGTTGCTGGAGACGGAACAAACAGCGGAACAGGAATTTTACTTGATGGTACTGGCCCAGTGGTACTTAATGATATCATTCCGTCTACTGCTGTATTGCAACAGGTAATCCCAGCATGGAGAACTACATTAGACGATAACACAGTTTCTACTATGGTTGATTTAATATTTTCAAATAAGCCATTTGGATTGAGATATGATATTGAATTGAAAGTTTGGAAAATTGTCTTTGGTGTAAACTTAGATACTGTTAATAGTTTTAATCCGTCGACTGCGGGCGACAACTCTAATCAACAAAAAGATTCAAGCTGGCTATTATTGTTTACTACTGACACAGAATTTTATAAAGTTAGATCAAGACAGCTTAGATTTATATTTGAAAGTGACAAACAAATTAGATTTTTCTTCGATGCTAGCGATAAAATTTATGACACTAGAAGTAATACAGTTGTAAAAGATAAGATTAAGATACTAAGCATTAATAATCAACCTGATAGTACATTTCCGTTTACATATGATAAAGACTGGGAAATTACAGAAGAATTTAGAGGTCTTGATGGATATGTTGATACTAAAAAGATTCAATTAACGTTTTCAGATTCTGACGACGATAGTGTTGTTGACAATCCTGCACTGTTTGAAGAAATTGTAAACCAAACAGAAAATCCTTTAGAAAAATATGTAGTCCTCGAATTATATACTATTGAAACAGGACAAGAAGATTATAGATGGATTGATAATTCCGACAACATTGTTATAATTTTAAATACTGAAAGTGATATAACAAATACTAACGATTACACAGATGGCCAGTATTTTTATTTTGTAGATACAGATACTGTAAAACAACTAGTATCTAATAATCTTGTTGTTAGCTTAAATTATAAAGTGTTCTGTGGAAGATCAAATATTAAGTTTCAATATATTCACAATGCGGATTACGAGTCTAGAATTGATCCAGGACTAACAAACCTTATTGATATTTTTGTGTTAACAAAAGATTATGACAAAGTATTTAGAGAATGGTTAGACGGCGCAGCCGACGAACCGCTACCTCCAAGCTCTGATTTCCTATACAATATGTTGTCTTTGGACCTTAATAAAATTAAGTCAATATCGGACGAAATTATCTATCATCCTGTAAAATACAAAGTATTGTTTGGTGACAAAGCCAGCATAGACGTACAGGCTACTTTTAAAGTAGTTAAGAATTCTGAAGTTGTTATTAGCGACAACGACGTTAAGTCAAAAGTATTATCTGCTATTAATGAATTTTTTGCTTTAGAAAATTGGGACTTTGGCGGCGACTTTTATTTTACAGAATTAACAGCTTATGTAATGAATAGGCTAGCTCCAAATATTGTTAGCTTTGTTATCGTTCCAAAGCAAGCATCGTTGACTTTTGGTAGCTTATTTGAAATTAGAGCAGAAAAAGATCAAATTTTTATTAACGGTGCAACAGTTAATGATATTGAAATTATATCATCTGTAACATCCAGCAAACTTAAGAGTTCTGGTGCAATTACTATTGCATCTACTACTACAAACCAACAAAGAATAACTAGCGCAGGAACTAACTAATGGCAAACGAAAAAGGTCTACCACTATCTGGCGACAACGAAAGAAAAACTTCTGATCTGTTACCTCGTTATTTTAGAACTGATGGTAATAAGAAATTTTTATCTGCAACTTTAGACCAGTTAGTACAACCAGGTAAAGCTAAAAAGATATCTGGTTATATTGGACGAAGAAACGCTAAAGCATCTAAAGCCGACGATATTTTTATTTCCGCAACTGATGCCGATAGACAAAACTATCAATTAGAACCAGCTGCTGTTATTACTGATTATCTTGGAAATGTTAACTTTTATAAAGATTACATTGATCACGTTAACCATATTAGGGTATTTGGTGGAGATGTTTCTAACCACGAAAGAATAAACAAACAAGAATTTTATTCTTGGAATCCTCACATAGACTGGGATAAATTTACAAACTTTCAACAATATTATTGGTTGCCGTATGGTCCTGATGCAATTGAAGTTACCGGTCAACAACAAGCAATTGAAAGCACATATACAGTAGTTACAGAAGACGAAGGTGACACTTATGCTTATTTGTTTACACCAGACGGTCTAACAAGAAATCCTACAATAACATTATTTAGAGGACAAACTTATAAGTTTGAAATAAATTCTCCCAATAACGCTTTTAATATTAAAACAGTTAGGGTATCAGGTGAGTTAGAACGATATACAGAAGGTGTAACAAACAATGGAATAGAAAGCGGCACTGTTACTTTTACAGTAGCTGAAAATTCTCCCGATGTGTTATTTTATGTTAGTAGCGCCGATGCAAATGTAGGCGGTGTAATTCAAGTTAAAGACATAACTGAAAATACATTCTTAGATGTAACATTAGATATTATAGGAAAGAAAACCTATACTATGTCTAATGGTGTTTCAATGTCTAACGGAATGAAAGTAAAGTTTGAAGGAAATATCACGCCAGAAGAATATGGTACTGGTTATTGGTATGTAGAAGGTGTTGGTACAGCTATTAAATTAGTAGCCGAAGCCGATCTCGAGATCATAGGTGCATATTCTGAAGAGAACGCATTGCTCTTTGATGATGAGCCGTTTGATGCATCTCCTTTTAGCACATTGACTTCATTTCCAAAAAATAAAGACTACGTTGTTATTAACAGAGCAAGCGCAGATAGAAATCCATGGAGCCGATATAATAGATGGTACCACCAAGATGTAGTAATAGCAACTGCTAATGCACTTGGTAATGTTCCAGTTCTTGACCAAACGCAACGTGCAACAAGACCTATTATCGAATTTGAAGCAGGTCTTAAGTTGTTTAATTTTGGACACAAGTCTAAAAAGAATGTAGACGTAATTGATACTTTTACAACAGATGTTTTTAGTTCAATAGAAGGAAGCCTAGGTTACAACATCGACGGAATCGATCTTGCCGCTGGTATGAGAGTTTTATTCACAGCAGACTTAGACCGATATGTAGCAAATAAAATTTTTAAAGTTAATTTTATTACAGTTACAGTCCCAGGCCGTCAAATTGAATTTACTCCATTAACCGGAATTAATTTAGCAACGGGCGTTATTACTTGTAACACTGCCCACGGACTTACTACTGGAAACCAAGTCACATACATTAATAATAATAATGAAAACATTCCAGAGTTAATAAACAGAAAAGCATATTATGTTTCGGTTGTTAGTGATACAGAAATTAAGTTGTATACAGATAAACTTTTATCTGTTAGAGCAAATATTTTATCAACAGGATCAGGAGTCCATAAATTTGAACTGTTTAGCGGCCTACGTAGACAAATAAATTTAGTTGAAGAAACAGATGCAACTCCTATTGAAAATGAAACAGTACTAGTTAAACAAGGAACAACAAACCAAGGTTCGATGTTTTGGTTTAACGGAACTTCTTGGATTAAAGGACAGCAAAAAACAACAACTAACCAACAACCGTTGTTTGACGTCTTTGACGATTTAGGAAACAGTTACGGAGATGTGACTGTTTATGATGGTTCTACTTTTGTAGGTACTAAAGTATTTTCTTACAAAATTGGAACAGGTTCTATTGATAGTGAGTTAGGATTTCCTTTAAGTTATAGAAACATAAACAACACTGGTGATATTGTTTTTGAATTTAATTTAGTTAGTGATTCATTTAATTATAAAAACGTTATAGATATTTTAACTAAGCCTACTAACATCGGCTTTTTAAAACTAGTCACCGGCTTAACACAATTTACCTATCAAAATGGATGGATAGTTTCTGAAATAGCCAACAGTCAACCAGTAGTTAGAATTTTTAAAGAAAGCGGATTAGTTAATAATTTTCCAGTTGACGTTTATGACTTTGTAAACAATCTAACCGATTTGGAAGTTAAAGTTTTTATTAATGGTCGTCGACAGAATAAAGACACATTTACAATATCTGAAAATAATCTTACAAAGATAGTTGTTTTAAATACCGATGTCACAGCAAATGATGTAGTAACATTAAAATGTTATGCTAAACAAGCAAAAAACAATAACGGATATTATGAGATTCCTTTAAATTTACAAAACAATCCGTTAAACAACAATGTTGAATCTTTTACTTTAGGAGAAGTAATTGATCATGTTGATTCTATTGTTGAAAATATTTCTGACTTTAGCGGAACATACCCGGGAGATAATAATTTAAGAGATTTAGGATCGCTATCAAAATATGGAACTCGTTTCTTACAACATAGCGGACCTTTAAATTTAAGTTTGTACCATCTTGGTTCTAAAACTTCTAACGTTATAAAAGGTCTTGAGCAGTCAAGAAGAGACTACGGTAAATTTAAGAGAGCATTTATAACATTTGCAAACGAGTCTGGAATCGATACAGACCCACGACGTCACGTCGACTTTATATTACAAGAATTAGCAAAAGATAAAACAAAAACTCAATCTTACTATTTGTCGGATATGTTCCCCCACGGTGGCGGAACTCGTTTAGAATACACAGTCTTAGATAGTAGAATTAAAAAGTATCCATTAACTTCTGTGTTTACTTTAGAAACATTATCTAATAAAGCAGTTGGAATTTATTTAAACGAAGAACAACTAGTACATGGCAAAGATTATGTATTTGGAACAGATGAGTTCTTCGAAATCTTAACAGACCTTGTAGAAGGGGATATAATTGAGGCATTCGAATATGAAACAACTGACGGATCCTACTGCCCTCCTACACCTACTAAATTAGGACTATATCCAGCGTTTGAGCCTGCAATCTATGTAGACACAACATACTTAGAACCGACTACTGTTATCCAAGGTCACGATGGAAGCATTACAGTTGGATATAACGATTATAGAGATGCTCTCATCTTAGAACTTGAGAAAAGAATATACAACAATATTAAAGTAAAGTATGATTCTACAGTATTTGATATTTGGGATTTTGTTCCTGGATATAACAGAGAACTAGACTATTCTAAAGAAGAGTTTGATAAAATTTTAAGTCAGGCGTTCTTTGATTGGACTGTCAATATTCCGCAGGATTATACTAAACAAGACAATGAGCTATGGAGCAGATTAGATCCATTTACTTGGAATTACAGAGATAATTACACGCCCGACGATCGTTCTACTCCTGCATTCTGGAGGGGAATTTACAAGTGGACTTTAGATACAGACAGACCACATACCCATCCTTGGGAGTGTCTAGGATTTAGTATTAAACCTACATGGTGGGATGATGTATATGGAATTGCACCTTATACAAGTAACAACTTTATTCTATGGGATGATATAAAAAGTGGTATTGTTAGAGAGCCTGGAGTACCAGTAAGAGTTCTTAGTAAATTTGCAAAACCTATTTTAAGTTACGGCAAACCAGTAGACGAAGACGGCAATTTGTTAGATCCTTATAACGCTATGCAAGTTAGAGGAGTTATTAAAGAAACTGCCGAAGGTTATTATACATTTGGAGATGTTGGCCCTGTTGAATCAGCTTGGCGTCGAAGTTCGTATTATCCATTTGCATTAATATCTACCGCATTGCTAATGCAGCCTAACAAAGTACTAGGACTAGGATTAGACAGAAGTAGAATCATACGAACATTAAATGATCAAATAGTATATTCTGAAACTGGGTTAAGAATTAGATTAGAAGATCTAGTGTTACCGTCAACAACTTTAAGCTCTACTAGAATTTATACAGCTGGATTAATTAACTATGTTGTTGAATATTTGTCTAGTAGTACTACAGTGTTAATTGATCAATATAGTTCTGATTTAAAATTATTAACAAATAAAATAGGAACTAAAATTGGCGGCTTCACAGGAAAGAGCAAATTTAAATTACTATTAGATAGCAAGAGTATTTCTAGCTCCGGGGGCATTTTTGTACCAGAAGAAAACTATCAAATAGTTTCTAATATCTCTTCTCCTATTAAAAAACTTACATATAGTGGAGTTGCAATTACAAAATATGCAGACGGTTACGAAATTAGAGGTTATAATGTTGATCAACCGTATTTTATATACCATCCGTGGACACTAACAGGAAGGACAATTAATATTGGCGGAATTTCTGAAAGCTATGTGTCTTGGGAAACTGGAAAAAAATATATTGCAGGAAAATTAGTAAAAGCAAATAATCAGTATTACAGAGTTAAACTTTCTCATACCAGCGGAGATCAATTTGATGCTACATATTTTACAAGACTAGCAGAACTACCAGTATCAGGCGGTAGAGATGCAGATCTTCGAAAATCGTTTAACACAGGTGTAGAATTAGTTGTAAGCTATGGAACAAAGTTTACTAGTATACAATCTGTAGTAGATTTCTTATTAGGTTACGGTGCTTACCTTGAAGACCAAGGTTTTGTATTTGATGATTTCAACACAAATTTAAAAAATGTTGACAATTGGGAATCAGCAGTAAAAGAATTTTTATTCTGGACAACTCAAAATTGGGCAGTAGGTTCGGTTATTTCTATTAGTCCAGCTGCAAGTAATTTAGTACTCAATTATCCTAATGCTGTAGTTGACAGCATTACAGATTCGTTTTATGAATATAGAATTTTTAGGGTAGACGGTGAAAAACTAGAGTACGGATTTACAAGTAGTTTTAGAGAGAATAATCAGTTTTCTTTACAACCTACAAAAACAACTCATGGAATATACGGTGCAACTTTATATCTAGTGCAGAAAGAACACGTTGTATTACTTGACAATACAACATTGTTCAACGATGTAATTTACAATCAAGAACCTGGATATAGACAAGAAAGAATTAAAATCATTGGATACGTTTCTTCAAACTGGAACGGAGGATATAACATTCCTGGATTTATCTACGACCAGGCAAGAATACAAGAATGGACACGCTGGACAGATTATAATTTAGGTGATATTGTAAAGTATAAAGAATTTTATTATTCTGCCGCAGCATTCCTGCCAGGAACAGAATTGTTTGAAGATTCTAGTTGGATTAGACTAGAAGACAAGCCAACATCTGGATTGCTGCCGAACTGGGATTATAAAACTGCACAGTTTGCAGATTTTTATAGTCTTGACAGTGACAACTTTGATGCAGGACAACAGAAAATGGCCCAGCACCTTATCGGCTACCAGAAGAGACAGTATCTTGAAAATATTATTCAAGACGACGTTAGCCAGTATAAGTTTTATCAAGGTATGATTATTGAAAAAGGCACACAGAATGTCTTTAGCAAGTTGTTTGATGTATTAAGTGCAGATGATCAAGAGAGCTTAACTTTTAATGAAGAATGGGCAGTACGAGTAGGGAACTATGGCGCATCAGATGCATTTAGCGAGATAGAATTTAAATTAGATGAATCTCAATTTAGGTTAACACCTCAGCCATTTGAGTTAGTTTCGTCTATTAATCCTATTTTAGTTGACTTTGTGTATAGACAAGTTCCTTCGGATATCTATATAAAACCTGTTGGGTATAACAATCATGTTTGGTCAACTGAAGGTACAGCGGATTACCTTAGACCTGTTGGGTACGTTAGTTATGATGATGTAGCGTTAAATTTAGATATCCTGTCAGACATTGTCGGAACAGATATTACTTCTTTCAAAGAAGGCGATCATGTATGGACCGCATTTGAAAATGCACCAACTTATTGGAATGTTTATAGATTTACAAAAACAGAATTTAAAGTAACAAATGTAACTTATTCAAACGGTGTCTTAGTTCTTGAGTGTGATAGAATTCCTAACATTGTAGCAGGAGATATATTAGGAATTGAGAACGTAGAATCTATTAAAGGATTTTACGCAATCTCTGCTATATCAGGTTCAAGCATTATTATTTCTACAACTGTTACCGGATGGGTAGATCCCTTCACAGACGCTGATCAAATTTTAACATATTACTTTGTTACTGCTAGAAGTTCAAGCGTTGATAATTTAAATGATATTCTTGTAAAAGATATTAAAGATAATGAATTAGTATGGGTTGATGATAACGGTGACGGATTATATTCTGTTTATGCTAATAAGAAAGTTTTTGTAGAAAGAGAAGTAGTTTCATTTAATCCAGGTGCAAATAAAAACTTTGGAGCAGGGTTAGGAATATCTCCTAACGGTCAACGACTGTTTGTTGCAGATTCTAATAATACTATTACTGTTTATTCTAAAGTGTCAAACGCAACTGCTTGGACATCTGCATCTCAGATTACTGCAAATTTAAGTTATGCAAGTGCTACTAACTTAGGTTACGGTCAAGAGATTAGTGTTTCGTTAGATAATGATATTGTTGCAGTATCTGCACCAACCGCTTCAGATGTTAATAATAGCGGACTTACAGAACAGGGATATGTAGGAATTTACATCAAATTAGCTTCAATTAGTTCTACTTATGACTTAATGGCAGTATTAGAAAGCCAAGACCCGCAAGATAGAGAACGCTTTGGTTATAAAACAGCATTTGCTAAAGACTCCGAAGGAAACGTTATTCTTGCAGTATCGGCACCGGGAACAGTTGATAATGTAACAGACACTGTATTAGATCCAGATCCTTCTCCGTATAGTAATCCAGGTACAGTTTATTTTTACAAGTATGACGGATCATCTTGGTCTACATTTGCACCGCTATTAGTGGGCGATGCTGTAGGAGATAGATTTGGAACTTCTATTAGTATTAGCAAAGATGCAACAGTACTTGCAGTATCTGCACCTTATGCAAATAATAATAGTGGCGCGGTGTATGTTTATAATTTAGTAGAAGGCGAATATGCACTTCTCTCAACAATAGATATTTCTACAAACCCAGATTTAATCAGCACAGGAGATAATTTTGGAGCAAGTATTTCTTTAACAAGTACTGGTAGTTATCTTGCTGTAGGTTCTCCTTTATCAGATTCTCTAGAACTTAATTCAGGTAAAGTAGTATTATTTGCTGCTCCTGAGTTCAGCAGCGGACAAATAATCTTTAGCAACGAAAAAGAAAAAATAGAAAAGTTTGGATTAACTGTAAAATTTGTAAGCGATTCTACTCTAGCAATATTTGCAGCCAATGGAGACATTGAGCAAGAAACAACAATGGATGTAGAATTAGGAACTACATTTGATAATGGAACATTACGTATTATTGATCGCAGATTAAATTCGGGACGAGTTGACATATACGATCAATATAATGAAAACTTTATCTACGGAGAAAGTTTGTATGCAACATTAGAAAACTATGCAGATTATGATAATAGCATAGAATATTTGTATGGTAAAACTATTGTAGGGTCGGCTAACAATATTGTAGTTGGAGCACCAAATCAATCAACGTCTACATATTTGTATTCAGGAAAAGTTTATTCTTATGCAAGACCTATTAACACAACTTCTTGGTCTGTTTACAAAGAAGAAAATCTTAGACCAAATGTTAAAAAGATTAAAAAGGCATATATCTACGATAGAACAAGGAACGAACTTGCAGCCTATCTCGATGTGGTAGACCCTATACAAGGAAAAATTCCAGGACCGGCAGATCAAGAACTTAGTTACAAAACATACTTTGATCCAGCAGTTTATTCTGTAGGAACAGACTCTGTGAATGTCGATGACGGCATGAACTGGACAAAAGCGCAAGTTGGATCATTATGGTGGGATTTATCAAGAGCAAAATTTATTGATAACCATGCAAGCGGTGTTGGACTATCGGCAGTTGTTTATAGAACTTCTACATGGAACACTTTATACGAGACTGCTAGCATTGATGTGTATGAGTGGGTAGAAACAAAATATAAACCAGCAGATTGGGACACATTATCTGGTACAGATAAAGGAACTGCATTAAACATAACTGGAAAAACAAAGTACGGGAATGATGTGTATAGTGTTAAGAAAAAGTACGACCCTGTATCACAAACATTTAGCAACACATACTACTACTGGGTTAAAAATCCTACGGTTATTCCAAATACAATAGGCAGAACTCTGTCTGCCTATAGCGTATCTCGTTTAATTTCTGATCCGGTATCAGAAGGATATGCTTGTCTTGCATTAACTGGATCTAATAGTTTCTTATTAACAAATGTTGAGAGACTGATTAGTTCTACAAACTTTAATCTTGCAGTACAATATTGGAATGTAGATCTATCACATGCAGAAACAAATGCACACAGCCAATGGAAGATTATTAGTGAACATCCTAATAGCATAATTCCTTTAGAAATTGAAAAGAAATGGATTCATAGTTTAATTGGTAAAGATGAAAATGAAAGGATTGTCCCAGACATTAAGCTGCCATTTAAACAACGTTATGGAATTAATTTTAGACCTCGACAGAGCATGTTTATTAACAGGCTCGAGGCATTAAAGCAATTTGTTGAACGTGTAAATTCTGTTCTTGTAGATCGATTAATTGTAGATGATTATGATTTGAGCGAATTAAAACGCCTTGATGCCGCTCCTACAGCAAACTACGGAAAGTGGGACGAAGTAGTTGATACTAACGCAGAATTAGAATTTTTAAAAGTTGCTACACTACAAGCTGCCGAATTACTTCCTGTAATTGAAAATGGAAGAATTACGGGTGTATCTATTATTAATCCAGGCTATGGATATGTTAATGCTCCGTATGTAACAATTTCTAATACAGGAAAAAATGCTGTTGTTAAAACAATCATCGATAATGTTGGTAGAGTAACAGGTATTGACATCATTGATCCCGGAGAAGGTTACAAATCTAATACTACTTTTAGTGTTAGACCTTTTGCAGTACTAGTCAACAGTGATACTAATACTTTTGATAAATGGAGCATCTACGAATGGGATTCTAGCACTTTAATTTGGAATAGAGTTAAAGGCCAATCTTATGACGTAACTAGATATTGGAGTTATCTTGACTGGTATGCAACAGGGTATAACCAGTTTACAAAAATTGATCATGTTGTAGACAATACATATCAGCTTACAATACTTGAAGCTGACATCGGAGATATTGTTAAGGTTAAGAATGTAGGATCAGGAGGCTGGTTACTACTTGAAAAAGTTAACAACATTAGTACAATAGATTACACACAAAATTATCAAGTAATTGGTAGAAACAACGGAACAATTAAGCTATCCGATGCACTATATAATTTTACTTCTTCGGGATATGATAGCGGATTACACGACGCATACTTGTATGATAATCTTGCAGAAACCGAATTATCTATTATTATCTATGCAATTAAAAATACGTTACTTGTAGATGAACTTCGTGTAGAATATTTAAAATTATTCTTTGCATCGTTAAGATATGTGTTAAATGAGCAGACATTTGTTGATTGGATGTTTAAAACTAGCTTTGTAAAAGCAACTCACAACGTTGGTTCTTTAAAACAAAAAGTAAATTACAATAGTGACAACCTTGAAAATTTTGAAGACTACGTAAAAGAAGTTAAGCCTTACAGAACACAAGTTAGAGAGTACATTAGTTCCTATACTAAGATTGATACATCGCAATCATCTGTTACAGATTTTGATTTGCTTCCGGTAATTTCAAGTAACTTTGAAGTTAATCCTTTAAAAGTTACATTAGACGAAAACGGAGAGTTTCAAACAGTATACCCTGAAATTAACACATATCCATGGAAACATTGGTTAGATAATGTTGGATTCAAAATTGAATCTATTGACATTATAGATGGAGGTTCTGGATACATATCTGCTCCTGTAGTAGAAATTGAAGGCGGGTTTGGTACAGGCGCAGTTGCTAAAGCATACATTGCTAACGGAAAACTAAGCAGAATACAATTAATTTCTGGAGGATCCGGATATCTAAAAGCTCCGTTGATAACTATCTCTGGAGGTTTATCGGTTGATGGAGTCCAAGCTCGAGCCGCAGTCAAGATAGAAAGTGAAGTAGTTAGGTCAAATAAAATTAGTATTAAGTTTGATAGGATTAGCAAGACTTATTTTGTTACGGAAATAACAGAAACAGAACAGTTTACAGGAACAGGATCTAGACTACAATGGGAATTAAAGTTTAGCCCTGATACTCAAGTTAATACTCAAACAATTACAGTTGATGGAGTTGATGTACTAAGAAACGAGTACACTTTAAGTACAAAAACATCTACGTCAAAAGGCTTTACAAGTTATACAGGATTGTTAACATTAGTGACAGCTCCAGCAGCAGGTGCTGTTGTTGAAATAACTTACAAAAAGAATTTTAATCACTTGTCTGCCACAGACAGAATAAACTTCTATTACAATCCTATAAACGGAATGTACGGTAAAGACCTAGCTCAACTAATGTCGGGCGTTGACTTTGGTGGAGTAAACATTACTGGTTTAGGTTTTGGTATAAGTGGCGGATGGGATAGTTTACCTTGGTTTAGTGATTCTTGGGACGGCTTTGATTCAACATTTGACGACTATATTGTTATTACTTCTGCCGACGAGTACGAATATCAGCTGCCATTTGTTCCCGCAGTTGATGAAAAGATTAATGTTTATGTTAATGACGTAAGGATTGACGATCCGTATTTTGATGACTACGATGGTGTAACAGTTCAACCTAACGGAAGAAAAATTGCTCCAGAAGGCACATACATGGCTACAATTGTAGGTGACGGACTAACAGATACATTTACGTTACCAGATGCAGAACTAGTCATAAATGATCAAGATAAAATTATCTTCAGAAAAGAAACAAGCGAAGGAAGTTATAATCCCCTACCAGGAGAATATGATACACAGTTAAGCGGTGGTGACTTTGCCGTAGGCGCATATGCAACAGCAACAGGTTTAGCACCGGATGATATCGTATTAGACGGAGAAGGGTTTGTTACCCCTGCACATAGCTATGCTCCAGAAGAAGTTGTACCAGGCCATATTGTAGATACACTAGCTATCAAAGTATTTCAATTGCCAACAAGCGGATCTTCAAGAGTATTGTATAACAATTACATAGGCGACGGATCTACTACAGAATTTGAAATAGGACAAATTTATTTTAGTAGTGCATCTATTTTAGTTAAAGTTGATAATTTAATATTAACTCAAGATACTGACTATACTATTAATTGGAATTCTAGAACAGTTAATTTAACAACTGCTCCAGCTAGCATGGCTGTAATAAATGTTGTTTCTTTTGGAGCAGCATCTGAAAACTTATTAGATACAAATTACTTTGTATCCGATGGAACTACCTCTGAATATATAACAAATGCTCCGTATCTGCAAACAGGTATGGGCTCTGTAGTGTTAGTAGACGGCCAGTCAATTAATTATACATTGTTTAGAACTAACGAAAGTTATGATTCTCCTGAGAAAGCTGGAATTAGATTTGGCGCACCTCCAGCAGCTGGAGCAATTATTAGTTATCTATTAACAAACGATGAGAATCAATCTGCATCTATAGTTAAGAAAGAAGTAATTGCTGGTAATGGCTCGACAACAGAGTTTACACTTACAAATCAATACGGATATTTAGAACCCATTAATAACCATGTGTTAGTAATACAAGATGGTCAAATTTTAAAAGCTAATATATCTGAATATTTTACATTAGCAGACGATGTTCTTGTATACGAGTTGACACAACACAAATCTATTCCTTATGTAGCAGAGCCTACAAATTATAAAGTATACGTCGACGGTGTTGAATTACAATATGGATCAGATTATATCATTGACACTTCTGTAGTAGCAATTGAGTTAAAGTTTTCTGCGTATGTCGAAGGAGCAACTCTAGCAGTTATTGATACAACAATAGCTGATTATACTATAGAAAATAATCAAATAACATTTGTTAACGCTCCGTTAGGAACTAGTAGAACGGAAGTTATATCTTTCTTCAACCACGATGTTCAAAATATTCAAAGAACAGCTGACGTATTAACACGAACTGGTAGCATTGTTACTGGAACGTATGAGTATTATAAATTTGAAGATTTAGTTGGCGGAAGAATTAAACTTAGTAGGATGTGTACTGCCGATGACTTTGTTTGGATTATTAAAAACAATGTAATGCTATCTCACAGCAGTGATTATTATTTAGATTCCGATTTAACTACAGTTAAATTAAAAGATCCGTTAAATCTATTTGATGTAATCGATGTTATCATTTTTAGAGATTCGCATGTTCGTCACAGTTACGGATACATGCAATTTAAAGATATGCTTAACCGTACACACTACAAGAGAATTTCTAAAGCAAAGAGTACTAGACTTGCTAGAGATTTAGGACAAAAGGATCCTGAAATTTATGTAATTGACGGAGATAAATTAAGTCCCCCTAATCCTGCACTTAACATCCCAGGAATTATAGAAATTAATGGTGAGCGAATTGAGTATTTTACTAAGATTGGAAACATATTAGGACAATTACGTCGAGGTACTCTAGGAACAGGCGTTCCTAGTTTGCACAGATTTAGATCTAATGTTCTAGATATAGGAACCACCGAAACTATTCCGTATCAAGATACGTCTATTGTCAAATCGGAATTTAGTCCAGGAAGTCTAACAACCGTAGAATTAGACTACATTCCTTCTAATGCCAATGAACTTGAAGTATTTGTCGGCGGCATGAGATTAAAGAAAAATTCGTATGTACTATTTGAAGAAAGTAACGGATATCCTTACAGCCCAGAGGGAGATAGTACGTTCTCTGCAGAATTTACTGTTGACGGAGTATCAAGCAGTGTTGCTATTACAACTCCAGTAGAAGAAAATATTAAGGTTACTGTTGTTAAGAAAATTGGAAAAATTTGGCACCCGTTAGACAGTGATATAACATACACAGATAATAACATTACAAATTTTATCAAGAATACTGAGGCTATTTTTTCACAATATTTGGTTGATAAATATCAATATGTGTTAGCAGATGACACTGGTGCTACCTTAACAACAGACGATAACGAACCACTGGAGCTTGATTAAAAATGTCACGTATATCAGATTTACAAAAAATAACAGAGCCGTCAGACAGTGACGTAATGGTCGTAAGTGACGGCCAACTTACTAAGATTATAACTGTAGGAAACTTAAAATCTAATTTTAGTAAGCAAGCATCTGCAACTACTTTAGGATTTGTTAAAGTAGGAACAGGTTTATCTATATCTGATACAGGTGTTCTTTCTGTAAGAAACTTTAGCAATTATACATTACCCCCAGCAACAGCAGAAACGTTAGGGGGTATTAGAGTAGGATCAGGTTTATCTATAAGTGAAACTAGTGTCCTTAGTGCAAGTTATGAGATTCCTACAGCAACTTCCACAGTGTTAGGTGGCGTAAAAATTGGATCAGGAATTTCTATTTCAGAAAGCGGAGTTATTTCAGTTACAACTTCAAATATTTCTGGAGGAAGTCTAGGATCAATCCCCTATCAAACAGGGTCAAATCAAACATCCTTAATTGAAGGAAACATTACTGCTACAAAAAAGTTTTTATCACAAACGGGAACAGGGACTGCTTCTAGGGCTCCTATTTGGTCTTTAGTAACTGCTTCAGATGTTGGACTCGGAAACGTTACAAATGAATCTAAAGAAACTATGTTTTCCAATCCTACCCTTACAGGAACAGTTACAGCAACAACAATAACTACAGGAAACAGCACAACTACTGGTAACTTTGTAGGAGATTGGCATATAACAGGACAAATGAGGGCAACATTTGCAGACTTAGCAGAAAAGTATCTAGCAGATGCAGTCTACGGCCCTGGCACAGTTGTTATATTTGGCGGACAAAATGAAATTACAGTTACTGAAAAGTATGCAGATACAAGGGTTGCAGGAGCAATTTCTTCAAATCCTGCATATGTTATGAATTCAGAATCAGAAGGGTTAGTTGTAGCTTTAAGGGGACGGATTCCTCTTAAAGTTGTTGGTAAAGTTAACAAAGGTGATCTTCTAGTAACTAGCAATATACCTGGGTTTGCTCAAGCAGCCTTGGGCAATTTTAGTTCTAATGCTGTATTTGCTAAAAGTTTAGAAAATAAAGATACAGAAGAACCAGGTGTTTTAGAAGCAGTTATATTATAATCTGCGTACTTAATAAAATTAGGTAAATATAAAAAAGAGATCAATTATGCAAGGTAAAGACTTAACTGGAATCCATATAGAAGGGCACATTAAGATTTGGTATCCCGAATCGGGAGAAGTCGCCATTAATAAACGTAATGCAATTCATTATGAAAATATGAGCATTGCACTAGCAGAGAGCATTGCTAATGCAGGTCAAGGATTTATCTATGAAATGGCATTTGGTAATGGGGGAACTACTATTGATCCTACTGGTATTATTACCTATTTGACACCCAATAGTACAGGAACAAACGCTAGTTTGTACAATGAAACATACAGCAAAGTTGTTGATGACAGATCAACAGTTAACCTTGATCCTATAAGAAATAAAATTGAAACACGACATGTTACAGGAACAAATTATACAGATGTTTTTGTTACATGTTTATTAGATTACGGTGAACCGAGCAATCAAGAAGCGTTTGATAACTCAAACAATGCAGGATCTCCTTACATATTTGATGAGCTAGGGTTAAAATCCTATAGCCCTACTGGCGAAAGTCGACTTTTAACCCATGTTATCTTTCATCCTGTACAAAAAAGTTTAAATCGTTTAATTCAAATTGATTATACTGTACGTATTCAAAGTTTAACAGGTCTCAGTGAGGTAGCATAATGTCATATCAAATTGATCACTCAGACCAAACTAACTACGGTAGTATCACTGTAGCAGACCAAACTATAAATCAAGAAACAAGTTTAGGGTTTGTTGGAAAAAATACTCCTAGTTATTCTAAAGTAATTGCAGAAAACTTTCTACACCTTTTAGAAAATTTTGCTAGAGCAACAGCACCTGGCACACAACCTAATGAAGGACAGCCTGTAATAGGACAGCTCTGGTACGACACTAACATTACTAGCGTTCCTGCACAACCTCAATTAAAAGTTTGGGACGGAACTAAATGGGTAGCCGCTGGAAACGTCACTAAAAAGACAGTTAGGCCAACTACAGCAGTTATCGGAGACCTCTGGGTTGACATATCTAATCAACAATTATATTTGTGGTCAGGTTCTAACTGGATCTTAGTTGGTCCACAGTTTGCAGAAGGCACACAATCTGGCCCTAAAGTTGATTCAATATACGACACATTAAATATTTCTCACGTAATTCTTAGCTTTATTATAAGCGGAGAGACAGTAGCAATTGTTAGTAAAGATGCATTTATACCAAAAGTTACGATAGACGGCTTTCCGACTATTAACCAAGGTATTAACATGTCTACCAAAGACTTTGACCTTGATGGAACGGTTCTTAATAAATTTTGGGGAACAGCAGAAAGAGCATCTAAGTTAGTTGTAGCAGGATATCCGGACGGTTTAGATGCTAATAACTTTTTAAGAAGTGATGTAGCAAGTACAACAAACTATGCCCTTAGTATTAGAAATAACACAGGCTTAGCTGTTGGAGCTGATTTAAATACTATTATTAGTAATAATTCAAACGGCAATACTATAATTTACAATAAGAATGATGGTTCTAGTCTTTTTGTAAGACTCAACAATAGCGGAACAGATAACGATGTCATAACTGTAAAAGGAACATCGGTTGGAATTAACAATACCAATCCGGCAGCTTCACTAGAAGTTACTGGAACTGTTAAATCGTCTGGAAACTTAACAGTAACATCTACTACTGATAGCACATTGCTAGGAACAGGAAGTATTGTAACTTCAGGCGGAGCAAGTGTAGCTAAAACTCTTAGAGTTGGCACTGGCGCAGTTGTTGTTGGAACAATAACATCAAACAGTATTTTACCTTCTACTAATAATACATATGATCTTGGTAGTGAAACACAAAGATTTAAAACAATATTTGCAAACACTATTGGAAATCTAGATAATTCTACTGTATTTAGAGGTGAATTTACCGGAGCTTTTAACGGGTCTGTTACCGGAACGGCAACTCGCCTTACAAGTCCTACGGATTTTAGCTTAGAAGGCGATGTATCGAGTAATACAATTAGCTTCGACGGTCAACAAGTTGGCGGCGTTGCCACATTTACAACAGTATTAAGTTCTGACGTTATTAATAATAAAGATGAAATATTTGATTCTGCAGGGTCAGATCAATTATTAATTAACAGGCCGGGCACTGGTCTTAGAAAAACATCTAAGACAACATTTTTATCAAATGTTGCAACTGTTCCAATAGGAGCAATTTCTGCTTATGCAGGAGCTACTGCACCCCAAGGATATCTGTTGTGTGACGGCGCAGAAGTATTAATTAGCAGTTACCCAGAATTGTATGCAATTATAGGGCAAACTTACAAAGGAGCCCCTGATTTATTAGGTGTTGCTACTTTTAGACTACCAGACTTGCGTGGTAGATTCCCAATGGGTGCTGATAACATGAATAATGGTATTGCAGTGCCTTTAGCACCAACTGGTGCAACAGCCGGTACTACTACATTAGATAAAGATGGGAATCCTAGCGCAACTGCAAATAGAGTAACAGCCATTACCGCTGATGAAGTTGGGTTAGGAAATGGTGCAGAAGAACAACAAATACTAACAGAAAATTTACCATCGCATACTCACACCTTACAAGGAGAAAGCGGTACACAGTTTTATGCGCCTAGTGATGATACTGGAGGAGCAGCTTCTATAACTGATCCAGATTCTGTAGGTAAAGCATCTCAATTAATTCCTGGATTTACAAAAATGTTAACAACTGCTGGACCAGTTGACAGTGTTCAAATTGATATACCTTTAAACATAATGAATCCTCACTTAACAATTAACTATATAATTTTTACAGGTAGGTTTATCTAATGACATACAAAATTAATAGAACAGACGGGTCGTTAATAGCAGAGATTGTTGATAGCACTATAGATCAAACCTCAACTGACCTTACACTTATTGGTAAAAATATTTCTGGCTACGGCGAAATTCTTAATGAGAATTTTGTTAAGTTATTAGAGAATTTTGCAAATACTTCGTCTCCTAACAATCCAATCGTAGGACAACTTTGGTTTGATACAAGTCAAAATAGACTTAAAGTTTATGACGGTAATGGTTTTAGAATAGGCAGCGGCCCTATTGTTACTGGAACAGCTCCTACAAACCTAGTTCAAGGCGATATCTGGATAGATAGTGCTGAAAATCAATTGCACTTTTTTGACGGACTTGACCTACAGCTCGCAGGCCCTTTGTACAAAGATAGTCAAGGGTTATCTGGATTTACAGTAGAATCAATATACGATACTAATAATGCATTGCGACATTTAGTTTATTTGTGGGTTTCTCAAACATTAATCGGTATTTTTAGTAAGTACACATTTGAGTTTACTCCTAGAGACACTATTCCTGGGTTTACAGGAACAATCAAAACCGGGTTTAATTCAAGCACATTAACTGGAATGAAGTTTAATGCGAGAGCAACTGAAGCAGATTCTTTAGTAGATGCATATGGAAATTTAAAAACTCCAGATGATTTTTTAAGTACAAGCGATGCATTAATTACAGCTGGTGGCACACTTTCGTTGACAGGCGCTACCGCTAGTACATCGAGCAAATTACTTTTATTAGGCGGGTCTGTTGAAACCCATGTATCTACAAATCAATTTAAAATAGAATCAATTGATTCCGGAATTACTAACTTTGCAATTCGCATTAAAAACGGCTTCGGCACAAAAGATGCTATAACAATAGACTGTCAAGACGAATTTGTAGGAATTTTTAACCCTACTCCTGCGTATACATTAGATGTAGCAGGTAGCGTTAGGGCGCAATACCAGTTTGTGCTGCCGTCCTACACTACAGCAGATAGAGATGCAAAGACTTCGGTAAACGGAGAGTTAATATATAACACAGACGATAACAAAGTGCAAGCATATGTTAATGCTGTGTGGGTTGATTTGCATTAATTTTGAAATAAAATAGAAATAGATTTTAACTAAATATAATAAGTTAAGGGGTAGAACTAAATGCCATACAGTATTGATAGATATAGCGGCGGAGATCCGATAGTAGTAGAAGACGGTACCATTGATAGTACCTTTGATATTAAGCTAATCGGTAAAAATTATGCTGGCTACGGTGAAGTACAAAACGAAAATTTTGTGCATCTTTTAGAGAATTTTGCCGGAGGATCGGCCCCTTCGAAAAAAACTACTGGTCAAATTTGGTTTGATAGCTCTGTTAGTAAGCTAAAATTTTATGACGGCGCTAATTGGAGAACAACAGGCGGCGCTGAAGTAGGTGGATCGGAGCCATCCGGCTTGAGCACTGGTGATTTTTGGTTTGACACAGATAATAAACAGCTTTACGCTTGGGACGGTTCTGCTTTTGTATTAATTGGACCAGAATCTGCACCAGGATTAGGAACCACACAATTAAAATCTGTAACAGTCTTAGATGAATATGCAGGCGAACATGCAGTTATTCAAGCTATTATCGATGATGTAGTTGTATTTGTAATGTCTGTAGATGAATTTACACTAGACAGCGGTGTTAATCCTATTATCGGATTTAATACAATTAAAAAGGGTATTACACTTATTAATACAGGTACTACAGGTACAACTAGCTCAGACCACAGATTGTGGGGAACTGCAAGCCATTCTTTAAAAGCATCACAGTTACTAGTTGATGGATCTTACTTATCTGCAACTGCTGCTGCAACTTCTTTAACTGTTGCATCAAGAGATAGTTCTGGTGACTTGTATGCTAATGTATTTCAAGGTGAAGCGTCTTCTGCACGTTATGCTGACTTAGCAGAAAAGTATCTAGCAGATAAAGATTATGAACCCGGCACAGTTGTTTCTGTTTGTGAACATGAAGATCACGAAGTTGAAGCATGCCAGTGGGGGCAACGAGCAATTGGCGTTGTATCTACTAATCCTGCGTTTATGATGAATAAAGATTTAGAAGGCGGAACATACATAGCATTGAAAGGCCGTGTTCCTTGTAAAGTAGTTGGCGCAGTTAAGAAAGGACAACGATTAATTGCAGGAAATGATGGTGCAGCAGTGGCAGCAGTTCCTCACGCTAACGATGTATTTGCAATTGCATTAGAATCTAGTGCAGATGTAGGCATCAAAACAGTAGAAGTATTGGTATTATAAGGAAACAACCATGGCATCAGGTGTAGGATCATTAATCCAGAATACAGATTACAATTCTATAAGAACAATTGTAAACTCTGTACTTGGAAAAACAACCACAGGGTATGGACAAACATTGTCTTCTGCTGATGTTTCTACTGGCGATGCAATCACAGCATTACAATGGCTTAATTTAAGAACAGACTTAGTAAAGGCTAGACAGCATCAGATTGGTTCCTCAGTGGGCACTTCAACAGCAACAGATGGTAGAAATTTAGCAGTTCCTGCAAGTGGTGCAACAATAACAGAAGCATTTAGAAGTCAATTTGCATCTTTTGCATCTACAGTTTCTTCTAACAAATATTCTGTAGATACAGACGGCGTAGGCGGACAACTAGCCGATGAAACATTAATATCTACAGCATACGGTTCAACTTGGCAAAATTCGTTAACTCATACTGTAACAATAACAGGGTCTACTAGTGGCGACGGCGCCGCAGCAAATTTAAGATACTATTTTAATGCTGGCGGATCTCTTAGAGTAACAGCAACAATTACAACTGGTTCAAGCAAAAACAATGCATGGGATCAAATGTTTACTGGTGCAGGCGAGTTTGTAATGAACTATACACAAACTACATACACTGGCTCGTCTGCTATCGGATCTTCTATTGGTTTTGAAGACCTAACAACGTCCGATCAATTAATTGGACAAAAGAACGCACCGTCCGGATCATATGCAGAAAACCGTTGGTATGTTTACGCAAGAAAGTCGTCCGATAGTACACAGATTATTTTTACAATCCAGTATGTTGACAACGATGCTGGCGATCCAAACTTTGACGAGGCTGTACAACCAACTTTATCTAGCTACGTTAAAATGTACAGACCATCCGGCTCAAACGTCTCGGTATTCACACCAACAGCTAGCCAAACTATTACTGGTTCTTAACCAGGATTTCCGTTCTTAGACCTCTTGACAAGATAACTACTACTATTATATAATAGTAGATATGGAGGTCTAAATGGACGAGCGCCTTGAAAAAGCATTCCAAACTGCCAACTACATGGCAACACTAAGCAACCTGCGTCGAGTTGCCTTTGAAGAATTCAAACAAAGTTTAATTTACTACACACAAGGTTCTAGTTTTACTGTTTCTAGAGAATTAATGACCTTTGTAAAAATGTTAATTGATCAAGGCAAACCTGACGCTATCATTTTAGATGACAACAATATTCCTGTTCGCGTTTCTAACCTAGAGATTTTTTTAACAGAACTAATAAACATATACACAAAAACAACTAATGACTATATAGTCAAGTATGCAGAGTTAAAATCTAAACGCAAAATAGAGGGTTTAGTTGAATTATGACCCGTGGCGTCTTAATTTTTGCACAAAATAATTCCGAAATTGACTATGCAAAAATTTCGTTGTATGCAGCCGAGCGAGTCAAAAAATATTTAAATGTTCCAGTTAGTTTAGTTACTGACAGCAAAGATTGGCTTTTAAATAGCCAGCCTCGATCTGCAGATGTGTTTGATAAAATTATTACTATCGGTTCTAATACTACACAAACAAAGAAATTCTACGATGGTGCAATGGCATCAAAAACGTTGATATGGAAAAATCTTGACAGAGCAAGTTGTTTTGACTTATCTCCTTACGACGAAACTATCGTTATTGACAGTGATTATCTTATTAGCAGTGACATTTTAAATAATGTTTGGGGTAACGCTTATGATTTTTTAATCTATAAAGATAGTTTTGATATTGCACAATGGAGAGATGATAGAAGTTTTAGATATTTAAATCAATGGTCGATACCTTTTTACTGGGCTACTGTATTTTATTTTAAAAAGACTCAAAGTACAAAAGACTTTTTTTATCTGGTAAAACATATTAAGGAAAATTGGTCTTATTACAGAGCATTGTATAATATTGATTCTACTGTATTTAGAAATGACTTTGCGTTTAGTATAGTATTGCATATAATGGGTAATGATTTTTTTGGCCAGTTGCCCGGCAAAATGAATTACATTTTAGATAGAGACTTATTAATTGATATTAAAGATAGTTCTTTAAAATTTTTAATAGAAAAGAAAAACTATTTTGGTGAGTATACTCTTACTAAAACAACAGGTATTGATGTTCATGTTATGAACAAATATAGTTTAACTCGATGTTTAGATGGAGTTTCACTATGAGTAAAGGATTTTTAGTTCTTGCACAAAATAGTGATGTTAATTATTTAAGACAGGCTTACGCACTAGCGTTAAGTATTAAAGCAACACAGCTTAATATTACAAACATAAGTCTTGTAACAAATGATACTGTACCTGAAGAATACAAGTCTGCATTTGATAAAATTATCCCTATACCATTTGGCGATGCTGCCTCTAATGCTACTTGGAAAGTAGAAAATAGATGGAAATTGTATCATGCATCTCCCTATGACGAAACAATAGTATTTGATGCTGATATGTTAGTATTAGAAGATTTATCTTATGCGTGGAGATATGTTAAAGACCGAGATTTATTTTTTACATCGCATGTTAAAGACTTTAAGGGAAGAACAGTAACTGATACAGTATATAGAAAAATGTTTAAAGAAAATAACTTGCCAAATTTATATTCTGGTATGTTTTATTTTAAAAAATCAAATTTTTCTTTAGAGTTTTTTAAATTACTTGAATTTATAAGTTATAATTGGGAAAGAACTTATTTTGAAATAGCTCCAAAGTTTTCCCAACAATTTTTTAGTATAGATGTTTCTGTAGCAATAACGGCAAAACTACTAGGAATAGAAGACCAAATTATTAATGTTAATTCTCCTTTTACATTTGTACACATGAAGCCGGCGCTACAAGGATGGGATCCTGTCCCTCATTCCTGTCTAAGCCAATGCTTAGTTAATTTTAATGATAATAAAGAACTATACATTAACAATTTTAGACAGTATGGTGTATATCATTATGTAGAAGATGAATTTCTTACAGATCAAATTATTAAAAAACTAAATGTATAATCCCGAAGAAGATATTATCCCGCAAGAATTAATTGCCCAAGCTCTGGCAATTAGTCAAACTGTTAATGTTTATAAAGTTTATTTTGATAAAGAATCGGGAGATATCCTAGCTATTACAAATGAAGACAGTCAAATATATACATCTTTTATAGAAGTTGAATACGATGTAGTTAAAGATTTTTTAACAGGAAAAAAGAATTCGTTAAAATATAAGATAGTGTTTGTTGACCAATCAACTCCTGCAATTATTTTAAAATCTGAAAGCGATGTTAACTTAATTAATATTGAAGAAGCAGTTCCAGTTACGCACTGGGATAGTACATTTACAATTGAAAACTACCCATTAAAAAATCAATGGGGATTTCAACTTCGTCCGGATCAACGGCAAATACTAAAGAATCATAATCTCAATACAACATTTGAAGTTTTTGTAGTAGATAAAAACAATAGCAATTATCTTTACAGATCTATAAAAATCTTACTAAAGGATGTTTTAGATAATGATAGGATTTATATCCCACATATAACTACAAAAGAAGCGGCAACCGACAAGCTTCGAGTATTTGTTAAAAAATTCTTCCCAACAGTCGGATACCAGGTATTATATGACACAGAAAGTTAAAATTTTAGACTACGATATAATTTATCTTAGCTATGACGAACCTAACGCAGAAAAAAATTACGCCGATTTGTTAAACAAAGTTCCATGGGCAAAACGTGTTCACGGAGTAAAAGGTAGCGATGAAGCACATAAAGCCTGTGCTAGATTAAGCGAAACTGATAGGTTTGTTACAGTCGACGGCGACAACATTGTAAGAGAAGATTTCTTAAACCAGGAAGTAGACTTTGACGAGTATAAAGACTTGTCTAAGTGTGTTATTAGTTGGGCAGGGTATAATGTTGTTAACGGACTTATGTACGGCAATGGCGGATTAAAACTGTGGCCAAAAGAATATGTGCTAAACATGAAAACGCACGAAAACGCACCCGCCGACGACCCTAATGCACAAGTAGATTTTTGTTGGGATGCAGAGTACATACAAATGAATGCTTGTTATAGCGATGTGTATAATAACGCAAGTCCCTTTCAAGCATGGCGTGCTGGATTCCGTGAAGGTGTTAAGATGTCACTTGACCGAGGAGTTAAAACAGCCAACAAAGAATTTAAACGTGAAATACATTGGAAGAATCTACAACGTTTGTTAGTTTGGCTCAATGTGGGTAGAGATGTCCCTAACGGAGATTGGGCTATTATGGGAGCTCGTGAAGGCTGCTATATGACCAACTGTACAGACTGGGACTATGTTAATGTTAGAGACTTTGATTGGCTAGGTAATTACTGGAAGGAACAAGGACATGGCCCTGCAACAGATCTTGCTTATCGTACACAATGGTTAGGTAACGAGTTAAAGAATGCACTTGATCTCGAAATGGCAGAGTTGGACGAAGACGCTAGTAAGTTTTTTAAGGCAGTACATTTGCAACAATACCGAGCAGGGTATGGATTTTTAGATAAGGAATAATATGTACGACATTGTATTTTATTACAGTAAGCCTTCGGCTAAGATAAAACACATTCAAGAAAAGTATCCGTTTGCAAGATTTGTAAAACACTACGGAGACTTGTTTGAAACAATTAAAAAGAATCTTATTTCTAATTCTGAATTTGTTTGGTTTATTGATTTAAACATTGAAAATTGGGAAGATTATATAGAATATGATATTGACCAGTGGGATAAAAATTATGTTCATATTTTTAATTCGTCCAGTGTAACAATGTACCTTGTTCCTACTAGCTTAAAAATAGAAAAAGGTCAAACCGAATTTGTAGATAAAAAGTTTATTAAGGCGAGCTCGTTAAGATATTCTAATTATGATGTATTTTTTATATCATATGATGAGCCCGGATACGAAAGAAATTTAAATTATTTAAAACAAAAAAGACCTAATGTAATTCATATTAAGGATGTTAAGGGAATTTTCAATGCACACTTAGAAGCTGCTAGATTATCGACTACAGATTTTTTCTGGGTAGTAGATGCAGATGCAACAGTTATAGATGCATTTGATTTTGATTACAGAGTTCCGGAATGGGACTTTGATGTAGTACATATTTGGAAAAGTATCAATGCTATTAATTTTCTAGAATATGGCTATGGAGGGGTAAAATTAATACCGACACATTTAATTTTAAACGCAGACGAAGAAACCGCAGTAGATGTTACTACTAGTATTGGAGCAAAAATTAAAGTAATGAATGACATATCTAATATTAATAACTTTGCTACTAGTCCCTTGGCAGCATGGCGAAGTGCATTTAGAGAATGTGTTAAATTAGCATCTGGAGTGATTAAAGGTCAAGTACAGGAAGAAACTGATGCTAGATTAAATGTATGGCTTACTAGAGGTGGAGATCGTCCTTTAGGAGAATACGTTAGAGGCGGAGCAAGTGCCGGAGAGTGGTACGGAAAAACCTACAGCAAAGATAAGAATGCGCTAGCTCGTATTAATGATTACGAGTGGCTAGCGCAAGAATTTGAAAATCACGTTAAAATGTTTCCGCCGGAAACATTTAAGAATTAACTAGATAACGAACTTACCATCGGGAACACTTTAGAAATTACACTTGCACATGCTTTTGCAATTTCCTGGTGTTCTTTCTGTGTACCGTTAGCACTACGTAATTCAATAAAGTGAACCCAACTACGTAGTGTTCCGTTCATATATAATCGACTTTCAATTAGGCCTTCTGGTAAAACAGCTCGGGCTTGTTCCTTTGCAATACCACTTTCTATAGCCCAGTTATATGCTTCTGTGGCAGCATCTATAACAGCTTTTTGGATTACTTCCCATTCTGTTTGTAGTGCAGGATCGTTTGTTTCTATACTGTTTTGTCGATTCTTGGTGTCTTGTAGTCTTGCTTCTCGGAGTACAAAGTTGAGATCTTTTGTTGGGTCTGCGTATCGCTGACTAAACTCTTGGAAACTAAAACTTCTGTGTCTAAGGATTTGCCGTGCAATATCTCGTGTCGTCGTAATTTCCATGCAAGCTGAAACCATCTCGAGTGGACTCCAGTGCTGGTGTCTAATGAGGTACTTAATGAGCTTTTCTGAAGTGTCTGTGTTGAACTGATTACTTGGGTTTGAGACTCTTGCACAGTAGGCAATGAGTTCTTGTGCATCGCCGATTCCCTGATTGGCGAACTCGGTTGTAGGTTGTGAATAGGATAAGAGTTTAACATTCATTTTGTGGTACTACCATTTTGGTTGCAATTGTAAAGCGGGGATATTCTGCTAGTTTTGTCGGTGCAGTTGCCGAATGTGGAATTAAAGAGTCAAATACTATTACTCTACCTGGTTTAATAACAGATGAAAAGATAATTTCTTTATGATCGTCGTCGTAGAAAATAGTTTGTCCATGCCAATCGATGTCCCATTTAAAATTGGCATATTGTAAAATAGTGTATGTCGGGTCAATGTGAAAAGATGTGCAGTCTCCATGCATCCTATCTACAGTATTAGGAGTAGAATAGTTTACATATTGATTTAATGTTCTTGCCTTAGCAATTTCTATATAGTCGATATGTTCTGTATATTTTTTAAATAAAAATTGACCTAGCATATCGTTAGGACCTATATTGGAAACAAACTTTACATCAATATCTTTAGACCCTGCAACAGGTAAATCGATATTTGTTCTAAAATACGGTAAGTTACCTAATAACAGATAAGTGTCGAGACATTCTTGTGAAGTAAAAATATTGTCGTATATAACAATCTTTTTACCGTTCGATGCTTCTATTACTTTTTTTGTTATCATTTAAGTCTTTTCTTTTTTAGGAATTTGCTAGTATACTTTGTAATGTCTTTTTTAACACGTTCTGTATCTAATTTAAAATCGACATTTTCTATATCGGACTCGTAGGAAGATAACATCTCTTTTAAGTTACCTTCGAAAGAATCCCAGTCATGTCTAGCCTGCTTTGAATCAATTTTAATTTCCCAAATTTTTTGATTTTTAAATGTAACAGTTATCGAATTTAAGTATTGTAGGGGAACCACATTTAATGTAATTTCCCCGAATACTTCAGGCCAATGTTCGACTACATCTTTGGGAAAAGTCTTTCCCTTGGTCACTCTTTAACTGTTTGTTTTTTCTTTGTAGGTGCTAGTTCTTCTGCTCTGCGTCGAAACTCGGCAGCTTGTTTAGCTAATTTGTCAGCTTGACTGCGATAATGTTTTGCTTCATTTTCGGGAGTGTCAAATGTTGTCGGTGCTTCATTCACACTAGAGCTAGTTGTTTTAGTAAAGTCATCATTTACTGGTAACTGGTCTTGAATTACATTAGTTGCTTTAGCAAGCTCTTGAGCTTCGACTGCTTCTTTGTCTGGTCTAACTGCTAAGTCTTGAACACTTACACCTCTTTGTTCAGCAATGATTTGATTAAGTTCAGATAAGATAATAGTAGAGGTTGTGTTAGGAACCATTTCGACTAGGTCTGTAGGAACTTTAGTTAGCATACCCTTCACGTGTAAACTAGGTAACATAGTGCTACCATCGGAGAATAAAGCTCTTGCTAGTACTTCGCTAAATTCATTTGAATTTTGTGCCGCAGGAGATTCAACAAGTTTAATAAGTTGATCGTGATAGTCTGGATTAAGACTTTCTGTTTGAATAACTAAGCAATTGAATGCATCGTTTGGAAGGGTTCTAAATACTACTAGACATCTACGACCAGTTGTTTTAATTCTTCCTACATGTTTAAGATTTTGCATATTAAGATCCTTGTTTAGGTTGCTTTGCAACAGTGTCTAAAAATGTAGACAACTTATTATATGTTTGTCCTACAAGGACCATTTCAGCGGGTTTGAACGCACCCCTACTACTTGCAACATCAATAATTACTTTCATCGCACTTAGATCACTAATTGTTAATTCTGCAGGATCTGCTTGTTGCGTCTGTGTTGCTTGTGGTTGGGCTTGTTCTTGTGTTTGATTTTCATCGGCCATACGAACTCCTTATATGCATAAAGTATGTATATTAGTTATCTGTTAGGCTAGATGGGGGCAGGCAAGTTTGAAGAAGCTAAGTTCTTTTTCTTGTTCAAAACCTACCTTAGTTACAAACACAATATTATTGTTAATAATATCTATAGATTGACCAACATAATACCTACTATTTAGGTTAGTATAAATCCAGTTATCTATTGTTTTACAAAATGTTGGGGTATATTTTGGTAAATTTGTATAGTGAAAATGATGCGCTGGAAAATTAGTTTTTCGTATTTCTAACGCATTTAACTGATTAACTTTACCGTTTTTTAGTGCCATTACTTGTGACCTATAATCATATATCTTGTAAATGATCCGCTTTCAAAATTAAATGTCTTAGTGCCCTCAAACAGAGGCACAGACAACGGATACATAGTTTTAAAATGTTCTAAGCTGGTAGGTTTATTTACATGGTCATCTATGTCTAGGTCGTTACCTTGTAGCACACAGAGGAACCCTTCGGGTATATTATTAAACCATGTTTGATTATTAAAGTGTTCGGTAGCAGTGTTTACAACACAATTGGTACCATCGTCGTATGTAAGTGTATTAGCATCTTTAGGAAACGCTCTAAACTTCCAGTCATCCATTTCCCAAGTGTTGTTAATAGCATTTGCTACAGAACACGCACTCGCATCAAGATCGTAACTACGACACCATTCAATTTCTTGACGCCTACGAGACTTAAGAATAAAATGAAGAAGCCCATACCATCCTCCTAGGATACTAATCCTAAGAATATGAATATGGGCCGCTATACGTTCTAGTTCTTCTGCGGCCCAAATTTTGCTTTCAACTTGAGCCGAAGAAAATGCGTCACTATCAATTTTTAAATTCATAGTAAGCGTGAGCACCGAATGGTGGAACAATAGTATTGTTTCCGTGGATTACAAAGAATGTATCGCAGTAATTTTCATCGCCCCAGCTACCGAAAGGATAACCGTCTGTAAACATGATGAATTTTTTAGGGTTAATGTCATGCTTCTTCATGTAATCCCAATTAGCCATGAACTCGGTACCACCACCGCCCATAACTTCGTACTCCATAATGTCGGCACCATAGCCGTCGAAGTCTTGTTCGTTATAGACCTTAGTGTCAAAGCACCACAGTTTAATCTTGTACTCTTTGTACTCGTCCATAATGCCTTTAACTTCGCTAATAAAGTCTTTGGCTTGGTCGTCTCCAATAGAACCGCTCATGTCAATTGCTACGCAAATGTCAATAGTCTCGTCGTAGTTAGTACCAGGCAAGATTGCACTCATGTGCCAGCCCTTGCGGTTAGGACGCATAAAAGTGTAGTCGTTCTTAATAGTACTTTGGATTTGTTGGCGCAAAATTTCACGCCAGTTCATCTTTGGCTCAGTAAGCTCTTTGATCATGCGTTGAACTTCTGCCGGCACGTTACCGGAACCAGCAGCCTGTGCCGCACTCATCATAGCTTCTTTAATCTCATCGCGAATTTGCTTGAGTTCTTCTTTGCTATAACCAGGCTTGTCACCTTTGCCTTCTTCCCAGTCAATGTGCTCGTCGAGCAATTGGCCTAGAGCTTGCAAAGACTTTTCATCTTCGGAGTCGTAAATCTCGTCGTAAATTTGTTCGGTACTTTTACCGTAGTGTTTGGTGTCGTGGTAGATTTTAATCTTAGGAGGAACTTCGCCGATTTTGTCACGCACAAGAGTACCGTTAACGCTGTAGTCAGCGGCCGCATTCCAAATGCTACGATCTCGACCTTCATTGCGAAGCATGTGTTCGTAGACATTGTGCATAATTTCGTGAGCTACAACAAACTCGACCTGTTTAGTAGTCAAGTCTTTGAAGAAGTCTCGGTTGTAGTACAAATGGCGACCGTCTGTTGCGGCAGTAGCACACCAATCGGTAGCATCTTCAATTTTAAGGCGTGTAGCCATGTTGCCAAAGAACGGATGGCGCAAGAGCAAGCCAACACGAGCTACGACAATTTTATCAACAATTGGATCTAGGTAATTAGACATTCTATGCTCCGTTAAGTTCTAATGTATATATTATAACAGGACCCGCAGGTCCTGTCAATTGGATTTGGCTACAAATCAACGCTTTTCTGTAGCGGCTGCAATGTACTTACCATATTTGGCATGGAAGTCATCAAAGCACTTAATCTCGTCCGGATCCAAAGGCAGTTGGTATTGGGTAAGCGCAACTTTGGTACCCATAACAACCAATTCGGTTTCGAAGTTATTCATCATAAATTCGAAGAAGCAGTTAACCTTGTCGTTAAACTTCTTGTCGTTTTTGTCGCTAGCATCTTTGAGTTCGTAGCAGAGGCTAATAGTCAAAGAGTACATCGCAGAGATTTCTTTAGTGTCCATCTTCTTAACCTTGCCCTCCAGAATGTCTGTAGGATCAGGCAGTTTGGACGCAATCTTGCGGTGTGCCATAAACTTAACAGCAAGACCTTCACCGACAGCACCCGAGATCAAATCGGTGAGCGTGTCAGTATCTTCCTCGTCGTCAAACAACAGTTCGGACACGAAAGTCCAAGAACGAGGAGTAGCGAACGCACGGCTTGCGGATTTAGGATCAAAGTCGTACAAGTCCTTCTTGCTAAAAGTAAGGAAACCAACAACGTCTTTGTGGATACGGTTTTCGGTAGCCCAGCCAAAGTAGTCTTCCCAGTCAACTTTCATTTCCAAGTGAACGAAACGGTTAGCCAGCGGAGCAGGCATACGGTAAGTAACACCCTTGTCAGTTTCACGGTTACCTGCGGCAACAATGAGCACGTTATCGGGCAGTTGATAAGTACCAACACGACGGTTCAAAACCAACTGGTAAGCCGCTGCCTGTACAGCAGGTGCCGCACTGTTCATTTCATCCATGAACAGGATAATCTTGTCATGTTGAGCGGACATTTCTGCATCAGGCAGTTCAACAGGTGGCGCCCATTCCATTTTGTTGGAAGTAGCATTGAAGAAAGGAATACCTTTAATATCAGTAGGGTCCCAAAGGCTCAAACGGATATCAATAACATGAGCTCCGAGTTCTTCACCCATTTGCTTAACGATATCGGATTTACCAATACCTGGAGGACCCCAAAGGAACAAAGGACGATTAGCTTTAAAAGCACGGCGCAAAGACTTTTTAGCTGCCTTAGGGCCAACGGTACGGGAAACGATTTCGCTCATATAATCTCCTGTTGAAATAAGCGGTTGAATTAACTGTCTATGTGTCTATTATACGCATAAACAGTCTCGCAGTCAACAGGTTTTTTAGGTTTCTTCGTCCGTTTGGCTATCTTTATTTTGGTTATTCATAGCCTTGACAAGTCCATATTTTCGGATGTCGTCAGAAAACAACATTAGCTCAAAACTCTTGCGTTCGCTAAACACAGTAATGGCTTGATTGGTTAGATAATACGGACTATCCATAGTCCGATCAAAAAATATAATAGTTTGAGGGCTCAAATCAATGGGCTCGGTAAAGGGAATTTCAAAACACTGTAATTCCAATTCTTTGGTTAAAAACTCAAAACCTTCGTCGCTCAAACGAAGTCCGCCGACCTCTTTGCTACGGTGACTTTGCCACCATTTATATAGATGCAGTTTTACATTAGCCGCATCAGTGCTTCGCTCTTTTTGTTGTAAAAATATCTTAGTAAATGTTTCTTTACTAATCATTTGATAATTTCGCCAGCTGTTAATTTAACTACTTGGAAATCTTCGCAGTTAAACATACGGTTTAGTTTCTTGGCTAAATTGTGTGCGTGTCCAGGATTACTAAAACTTACTTTTTTGTATTTAGGACCTGGATAACTAGTTATGTTACTAGTGCTTTTTAAATTAAAAGGTTCGCTTTTATAGAAGACTGCCCATATAGCTTCAGCTTCTAATATTTGCTCGCTTTTATAGTTCTTTTTATTAATGTGCTCTAAAAGAACCTTTGGTTTTGGTCTACTCATATATGCGTCCTGTATTAAGTACGCATATATTTATCACGAATTAGAGAAACTACCGCCATCCATTTTAACTTCTACTACCCCGCCTGTACTCTGTTCTAATCGCCTGTAGAGAATATCAAAATCTTCTAATAGTTTTGCATTTACTTCGGCTACACTATAGGCTAATGCTTTCGCAGTTTTTATATCTAATTTAATTTCTCGTTGCTGACTTAGGTCTGCGGCTTTGACCTGTTGTATAAATTGTTGGATAGGTATAGTGTTAATCGGACTTGGCATTTGCGAGAACCTGTTTCATTTCAATTTCATTTTTAAACGGACCTTTGTAGGGATATCGTTCAATGGTAATTAACTTAGGACAGAAGCTTTTAACCCAACCCTTTTCGAATTTAATTGTGTAGTATCCTGCACAGTACAAACTCTTACTTGCACCTGATTTTGTAAATAGCGGAAGTTTTCTTTGTACGTTAAACAAGGGATTATAAGGCCTACAACTAGTTGGATATCCGTAAACATCTCTAACTTCCTCGTGACTAATTTTAATTTTATCACTTATTTGAAAAAAGTCTTTACCGAATGCTTTTGTGAGCTCGTCTTTTTTACTAAAATAATGTTCGCCGCCTTTGGCGCTTAACATAAATTTATTGTTTTCTTTTTTATGTAGAGTGCCGACTTTCTCGCCGTCTTCTTCGACAATCCAGAACTTACCGTCAATAATTGGTTTTGCTTTAAAATTCATGCCTTACCTCCTTGTGTAGGATAGTTTGCTTGGAATGGTTCTGCATACAGTTGTACACTATCTGCAACTCTTTTCATGTCATATAAGTTACAAAATTTTAGCAGCCTAATTCCAACTTGACTAATATTTTTAGGAACTGCATTTTCTTGGATTGTATCGTTCATTAGTTTGCGTATCTCTTCTGGCTGTGCAGAAAGGTCAATTAATTGAACGTTTCTGTTATAGTCATCTAACACTTTATGTTCTTGTCCATTGTGGTCAACCCAACGTTGCAACATGAGATTATTCCACGCCCAGCCTTTCTTATTGCGATCTTCAAATGCTTCTTGTAAGCCTACTTTGTTTTTAGTGCCTTTAACCCGGACACCTGGATACGCACTAAAGACGTTATCACCGGTGTCGCCACGCATACATTTCTCAAAAAGCAGCCATTGTGGATTAGGTGCTTCTTTAGGCTCTTTAGTTTTCTTATCAATAACTAGTTTACCTTTTTTATCAAAGATACCTTCTAACGTATGTGTTTCTTCTGTAACACCGTTGTACTGTTTAACATTAGGCGCTAGCAATTGGTGAAAGTCGCTGTCTGTTGAAATAATTACGTGGTCGTCGTTAGGGTGACTTTGAATGAAGCCAGCAATTAAATCATCTGCTTCAAGCTGGGGATGTCGTAAGACTGTGCAATTAGTTTTAGTCTCGATAAACTCTTTGAACGCATCAAACGTTTCCCAAAAGAGTTTATCTTCTTCTTGCTCTTTTACAGTCATAGCCGCACGAGTTTCTGCTCGGTTAGCTTTATAAGGTTTGTAAACATCCTTACGCCACGAGCGACCTTCTAAACAGAATACCACATGCTTCCCTTCAAAATCGTGCCATGCTTTCTTAACACTATTAAGCATAATGTGAAGAGCCATGCCAACTTTAATGTCAGCATCACCTCTTACTACGTGCCGACTACGAAAAAATGTGTTAGCTGTGTCTACTAAAATAAAAGACATATTTCTCTCTTGGTTGCCAAAGTTAGTTTATTATACATATCTTTTTAGCAATTGTCAATAGTTAAGGTTTCCGTTTGGTAACCTGCTCAAAAATTTGAGGATTCATAAATGGGATAGCTTTTAAAAATTGATCCACATCGTCCGGCAATCTTAGATCAAATGCAATACTTAATCTGGGTTTGGACGAGTCTTTATATTCATCTGTCTTGTGGAAAACATAGCTAGGAAATAAAGATATACCTCCCTTCATATTCTGAACAGGCATATAATTTTGAGCTAAAAACGGAGTTCTATATAGTGTACGAGTATCATAATCATCAAGGTGCATATTACCGCTTAAATATCCGGTAGGAATAGCTCCGTGTGAATGTTCTACAATAGTTTGATTTTCTCTTACAATATTATACCAACACACAATGGAAAGATCTATAAAAGGAGTTTGATCTCGTTCTACAAATTCAATCCAAGTCGATCTAATAAAGTTTAACAAGTCACCTAATTCCGGACATTCGTCAACAAAATCAAATAGGTTGTAACGCCCAAATCGACTAGTAACACTTTGGTTGCCTAAACCTGTACCACCGTCGTGTAGAGCAGGATACTCTTTTTTAATTCTATCTTCGTTAGCAATTAACCAATTACGAATAGCATCTACTTTATCTTCTTCGTCCCAGCGTTTAATACCTACACTAATATCCCATTTAGGTGCATATTCTGTTAAAGGCAATAGGCTTTTAATTTTAAGAATTTTAATCATTTAATTTCTGCCTTTCCATTTGACAGTTTAGTTACATTAATAAATCCTGCACCCCTTGAGGTATCTTGCCCAGCTTCTGCTAGCATGTTCGATGCTAAATCTCTAAACCAACGATCTACAATTTCTTCGTCTTGATCGCCGTCAAATCCATAGCCTGCTTTTTTAAGGTCCTCTATAAAGATAGAATTCCAATCAAGCTCAAAGAATCCATTTCTAGGATTGTCTTTGTTAACATGTGTATCTAACACAGCTACCCATGGCTCACCTTTTTTAGTAGCACGATCTTTAGGAGACATTTTAGCTAGTTCGGCTTCTTGTTTAGCATGTTCTTCTGCAACTTTTGCTTCGGCTGCTCGTGCTAATGCTTCGACACGTTCCTTTTCGGCAGCTTCTTTAGCCGCTTCAATTTTGGCAATGCCTGTAATTCGTTTAAAAAAATCTTTCATTAAGTTCCCCACTCATTTTTAAATAGCGGAACTTGCAATCTGTCACTATATCTAAGTCCGTGTTTCATGGCAAATTCTGCAACTCGACGATTATTTAGTGTGTAAACTGACTCCACTCCGCCTACAGGCATTAAGTATACATGTCCTTTAAATCCTGCTTTACGATATGCGGCAATCGCACATTCTGCATCTGCAAAGTCTTGTTCTGTTGCAATAACAAACTTCAAGTATGCTGTGCCAACATCTTCGTATCTGCAAACAATCTCTGGGCAAATAGCATCTTCCCATTTCTCGCCACTGCAAGGCAGTTTAGCACTTACACTAAATGTAATCTCTCTTTCAAAGTCGACATCGGGCATCTGCCATTGAACTAGGTAGTCTATAAATTCTTCACTTAGTTCTTGAGTGCCGTTTGTTTCAAATGTAATTTCTTTAAGACTCTTCATTTTAGGATGATTAAGCAAGTCTGGGTAAGCACGTTGCCAACCTAGCAAAGGTTCACCACCTGTGATTACGAGATGTTCGTCCCGCCACTCTTTGTGAGGTAACGTATCCACAATAGCGTCGGCAATCGCACTAGAATCCAAAACGGGAGAAAGATGCTTAAAGCGAGGATCCCAACTAGCGTAACTATCACAACCTGTAGACACCAAAGGTAAAGATTTATACTCGGTGTAAAGATCCGGGTTAATATTTTCTGCTTCATTGCTTAGTTCTCCCTTTGGCATACCAAAGCCGGCACACTTGAAGTTACAACCAAATGTTCGTAAGAATACGGACGGTACACCCATGTAACGCCCTTCGCCTTGAATGCTATAAAATAATTCTGAGATTTTAATTTTGCTCATAAATGTTTGACCATTGTTTTAGTTTTTGAATTTTTGCTTGTTTAGCAAGTTCTAAGTTATTATTAGATATTACTTTCTTTTCAAGCAAGATGTCAATCATAGCGAGTACATCTCCGAGTTCTTCTTCAAGGTGCGCTCTATTGGTTTTAGGCTTGCCCGGTTTATAGTTGTCGATTCCGAATCGACTAATTTTGCTAACTGCTTGAATAACCTCTGCACACTCTTCTTGCAGAATATCCATTACTTCTTCGGTTCGTTTGTCAATCATTGTTTAAACATTTCCAAATTAATAATCTTTGCTACACGTTCTCCAATATCTTCTCCGCTTGGAATAACGTATGTTTGACTTTCGTGTCTATCACTTCGATGGTCATAATGTCTGACATTGAGGATCTTTCCGCCTACAGCTGAACTAAGTTCGAACGTAATTCTGTTCTCACCTTCTGCTCGACCTTTTTCAATAGCCATTCCTGCGTTCAATTGTAATCCCCTTTGTGCTTTTGTTTTGTTAACGTAAATTTCTTCTTCGTAACTGTCTTTGTTTTCCCAAGCCTTTTTAGCCTGTTTTAAAAACCAACGGTCAAACCACTTCATCATCGTAAGGCTCCACATTTTCTTCTAAAATAGCACTATCACCATAACCGTTAGCATCTACTAAATCGATCTTAACAGGTCCAAGGATAGCAACATGATCGTCTTCTACTTCCCAGTTATGTTCACCGTCGTAGATCCAACCTGTACCACATCTTCCATTTTCATCTTCTTTTTCGTAGCGTAGTATAGCTTCAATTTCTTCTTTCTCGGCATCAGTAAAGCCGTCACTAAAGTTTACATAAACAGAGATAAGATCGTCAAGCTCGCAACCCCAACCTACTTGTGGATTACAATGAACCCGATCTGTTTCAAACTTCCAAACAGGTTCGTCTTCTGGGCGATATCCAAATCCCCAACGCCATGTTTCGGTAACGTCGAATCCTCGAATTGTACCATCAGGCATACGTTCAAACACGTCTACAAAGTATTCGACACTTTTCTTTTCAAGTGGAGTAATGCGATATAATTTTTCCATTAGTCTTCCTTGTATTCAACACAGTTGCCTTCTTCATCGGCAACTACAATTTTAACTTGGTTTCCGTCTGCGTCTTCGATAACAATAGGTCCCCAACACCATGCTTCGCTTTCGTCTAGCATCCAACCTTCTTGATCTTCAAGAACTTCGTAAACACCTTCCTCGGCAATAAGTTCTTCAAGACGTTCAATTTCTTCGGCATCCATATCCTCTGGCCATTCCCAATCTTCCCAACAACCGTCGCTCATACTTTCAAGTTCTGAACTTTCAATATTAGGACCAGACAGCCAATACATATTAACGCTATCTTTCTTACCATCACCGCCTGGAACAAATTCAAACTCAAACTCTGGCGGTTTGCCATCGTTGGTTTCGACGTAAAAACTAGCCCATCGAAAACCAGTCTTACGACGAATAGTCATTCCGTCCTTAACGTAGAGTTTGTGTTCTTCGCAAGACTTTTTATGATATGTGGATACTTTCCAAGAAGTAGTTTTTACAGATTCTGAAGTTACATCTGTATCTTCGGGTCCATTAGGCCATGCCATATCATTCTCCTTTTTTCTTACGAGTTGCAACTTTTGCTCTAACAGCTGGTTTAAGACTAGCGAGTTCTGCGCTTTCGATAGCTTCTTTAACTTCAATTAACAGTTGTTCATCGTCCCAGATTAGCTCTGTTCGGCCATCTTCAAATGTTTTTACTGTTAAATGTGTACCTTGACTAATCTTGGGCCAACCGTTTGCTGGAACGTTGGTCATTTCTGCAATGTCTGCAGATTCAATAATGTCTGTTTTCTTTTTACGTGTTGCCATACTTACCTCGGTGCAAACTCTTGTTGCATTTTAATATTGTCAAAGAATTCCTTCTTTGTACCTGCGTCATCTTTAAACGCACCTTTTAGCACAGTTGTTTGTGTAAGACTAGAGTGTGCCATAATACCGCGATTCTCACAGCAACCGTGAACTGCTTGAACGTAAACGCCTAAGTCTTTGGCGCCTGTTGCTTTTTCGATTTCCCTAGCAATGTCATTACAAAGTTCCTCCTGGAGTGTACCTCGTCGGGCACACCACTGGGCAATGCGTGTGTACTTAGATAAGCCGATAAGTTTTTCGGCAGCAATAATACCAATATAAGCAACGCCGGTAACAGGTTGGTGATGATGACTGCACATACTACGAAGCTCACTACGAACAACAAGCATACCTTCATAACGGTCTTGCGAATCATTTGGAAATGCGGTTGCGTCTGGTGCTGGGTCATATCGTCCTGCCATTATTTCGTTGTAGTACATCTTAGCAAGACGTCTTGCTGTACCTTTACTATTTGGATCTGTTTCTCTGTCAATTAGCAACGTGTCTAGTACTTGTTCAAATGCCTTAGTTGCTTCGTCAATTAGCTTTTCTTTTTCAACATCGCTAACGTATTCGCTAATGTTGTCTCCGGCCCAGAACCGTTTATTGTTCTGTTTAAGTCTGTTGCGGATAACCTGACTAAGTGGTCGACCGTCTTCTTCTCTATAGTGTAGTTCTGCCATTATTTCTCCGAGTTAGTGTCGTGGATGACTTTGTACTATTGTACAGATTTATTTAGGTTTTTGCAACCTTAATAGTAAATTTTTCTTTATAGCAGTCTTCAATACGCTCAAATGTACACCTAATTTGCCTGCGTATTTTACCAAAGCATTTGTGTCTTTAGGAAAGCACATACCTCCAAATCCGTATTGTCCGTCAGGACCTGGAACTTGTGTATGACTCATGCCAATTCGTTCATCAACATTAATGAAGATCCGCATTTTGCGCCAATCGTATCCGTGTGCTTCTGAAAGCTCGGCCATTTCATTCATGAAGACAACCTTAGTGGCAAGGAAGCTGTTAATAATATATTTTGTTAGTGCTGCCTCGCCTATGCTTGCAAAGGCCACAGTTTTAAGGGGTTGTACTATTTTAAGAATTCGTTCTGCTTCTCTTTGATATGCTTGTACACTGCCGCCAATGATAATTTCTTCCTCTCCAGCAAAGTCTCTAGATGCATTTGCGGCAGTTAGGAATTCTGGAACGTGTACAAGGTTAGGATAGACCTTTTGCATCTTTTCGTAGAATTGGGGAGGAGCAGTTGTCTTGCTAATAATAACGTTCTTATAATCTTTAAGCAAATAAAGAACGCTGTTTAAAATACTAGTGTCGCATTCGCCGCTTTCTTTACTAGGACTAGGAACACATACAAACACAGCTTCGCAATCGTCTAAGTCACTGTATGTTCCGTTAGTTTTACTTGGATCTACATCGATGCAAACAACTCCGTATATACAGTCGGCGTATGCTTGTCGAATAGCCTCCCCGACGTAGCCTAATCCTATAACACCGATTTTAGGCATGCCTGGAATCATGTGGTAATACCTCTAGACTGCATACGTCTTTTACGACATTCTTCTTTTACTTCTTTAGGAATATCAGGGTGCCATTCTGCCATGCCGCAATCATAAATGTGTTCTTCTGGCATTGGAATCATCCAAAGGATAAACATCCAAAATAATGTTGCGGCTATAGCACCTAAAAAGTATTTCACATTTTCTCGCTTAAAAGTATACGACACAGTTTTGCATCTTTTTTATTTTTAAAAGTAAACAACATGTTTGATTCTCTAGGCGAGAAATAAAATCGTTGACCAGGTAATCCAAATACTTCTAGTACTAATGCACATGTTTCATTCCATTTATCTGTGCCGTCTTTAGCAGTCCACGGGATAACAACTACATGATCAGGATTGCTCACTAGATTAGTCCACCAAGGTTTCTCTATCTTTGGAAACTTTGTAGTTTCCTTTTTCTGGTATGACGTGTCTAACACCGCCTCTTGGATCATCCATATCTCCTTTACGTCTTGGTATCATATGCACATGGGGATACATTACGGTTTGCCCTGCATCTTCGCCAACATTTTGTCCGATGTTAAAAGAGCTCCACCTGCCTGCTTCAATACCTTCGTATCCGAATTTGTAGGCTGCTTTGTAGCAAGCCCAGAGATTGTCACTTTGTTCTTTGGTAGGCACAAATAACAAATGCCCTTCGGTAACTGGATATGCATCTCTAAAGACCCAGAAGTCTGTTGCTCTAAACTCGATAGCTGTCCACGGTGCTCTTTTTTCATTTAATGCCCTTTCTAAATCATTCATAATCGCCCTTAATACGTTCAAATGTTTTGTATTTTTCTAATGCATTAATATATTCATCAAACTTCTTTTTTAAGCTAGGATACTTAGCTTCCATTATAGCATCTCTTTCGGGAATTGCCAATACTCGTTCAATTGTCTTTAACCGTTCTTCTAAGTCTATTCCGTTAATGACTACATTACCTTTGACTTCTAGTGTAGCCTTTTCTTCTAAAATGACTTTATCTTCGCCTTGAGGAATAGTAAGCAATGTCTTTTGATTAGGATTGGAAAAGACTACATTAGACCAACTTGTCCCGTTCATTCCGGTAGTTGTAAGCACTTGCCCACTAGTACCGACAGCTCCGCCACTTCCGGCCATAGTATATGCCATGTTACCGTACAGCGGATTTACGTTGGACCAAGTATTGCTCATGTTGTACCCATTTGTTTTTTACAAGGAATCCCCAATCCCTCTTTTGTGGACCTGGCATAAACAATGTCCAACATTCCACGCCTGGGTCAAGTTCAATTCTGTGATAGCTTGATGCGCTACAAGTACGGAAATGGCCAGGTCCTCTCCACGTACAAGTCTCTGCAATCATTTTACCTTTGCCGTCAAACACAGGAGTCCATTCATAGTAGCCGCCCTTGAGAATTAAAGTAGCATAAGGCCATGGATGATCATGCACATCATCGGGGTCTGATTTAAGAAACTTGTGTAAGAACACATTAAATGGAAACCATGTTCTGTCTTTAAGGAAAACATAATACCTTTCAAGATAGGGTTCGTTATCTACACGGTCCATAACAATTCTTTTGCGTCCGTGCTGTTCGAGGAAATTAAAAAATTTATTTTTTAGGAGTTGGATTATCGTAGTCATCTTTACACATTTCATAAAAAACTTTGAAGTTGTCAAATGCAATCTTTAATCCGGGATATTTTTTACACATATCTTCTACTCTAGCTAACTCCGGAAATTTGTCTACCCATTCTCGATTAAAATTAAAACTAAATTGACTTACATCAATCGGACTAATAGATATGTTATCTATTGTGCTTAAGGTTGGACTTAATGTAATTGTAGAAATACCCGATGAGTAGTTATAGCCTGATGAGCCAGTTATAGTTATAGTATCATCTGTAATTGCAGAACTAGGAGCACTTACATCAATAGTGCATTCATTGATAATCTCATCAATGCTTTTTCCATTAATTGTTAAAGTGCTGAATGAGTCCTTGGGCTGAGAAGAATCGCTCATGTAAATCCTCCGTTTGTTTGTGTAGCATAGGAAGGCGTGTGCGATAATTCTCCATATGCTCTATGATAGCTTTTGCAACATAAGGTCTGTGTGTGGTGTATGAATCCCAGCTTTCTGTCCAAACACTAGGATATTTGAATGTATCATAATACATTTCTGTGTAACTTAAACGATCCGGCACCATAGGAATAGCATCTACAATAGCACCCTCGTAGCAACTAATGCCTAGTGTTTCTTGTAGGTTAGCACTAAAGACTAACTTTGCTTCACCGAGTAAATTATGATATTCGTTCTTTGTTAGTTGTTGATCTTGACAAACAACAAATTCATATTGCGGCAAATAGTGTTTGAGATCTCTAAAAATTTCAACTTGCTTCTCAGGTGCAATGCGATGCGGGAAAAGAATAAGGTCACGCTTAGGCATTCCTTTATAAGGAGTAAGGATATTTTTCATATACTCCATAGGCCAACCAGTGCGTACAACTTTATTAGTTACATTGAAGTTTGGTTCGTAACCGCCTTTGCCTAATAGGTTCTTGCCAAACATTTCAATATGAAAAGTTGTAGCAAAGTAGTTATGATCGAAGGCTTCGTAAAAACTTTTCTCTGCGTGTCTAACCCAAGGCTTATCACCAACAAGCCGTCCTAAGAAATCTTGAGGATCGTAACTTCCGGCGTGCCATAGACCGTGTGTAGTTACAGGAATCTGCAACAGCTCACTCATGTACTTTAGATTGATAATACCAGGATGCCAAGCATCAGTAAACAAAAAATGATCACCAGGCTTAACTGCTCCGGCGCAGAATAAGCGACCAATTTGCTCAACCTGGGAAGCCTTGTATATATTTGTGCCTCCAAAGTTAAGAAAAGCGCCAGGGGTAGTTGCCGCAGGAATATCAGTAGGTCCTGCAATAATTTGAACATTATGACCTGCCTTTCGTAAGAGTTTAGGTACATGCTCTTTCCATTGAGCAGTGTACCTAGTCTCGACTGCTTCTAAGTCGACAATATAGATCATTAGTTGTAAGACCTATTGTTGCCACTGCGGTTATATTCACCGCGTGGTTTACGTTCGCCATTCCATGGCCTACGTGGGCGTGTGCTATGATAATAATTGTTCCAGATTTGACTATCTCGATTATAGAGATTAGCCTCATTGAACTCACACATTTCAAAGCGACAAAAATCTTGGAATTTCTCCAAGTCATCAAAGATTTTAACAATCTCGGGTTTAGATTCCCAATAGTTAACGTCGCGATAGTTCTTAGCCATTATAGCTTTCCTTTTAGTACTTAATAAATGAACCATTTTCTCCGTCTTCGGAGACTTCAATCCAAACCTCACGGCCAGGATACTTAGCTTGAATCTGAGCTTGTAATTCGTCGCTCATCATCTCGCAACTTTTATAGTCTAAGCTCATTGTGCCCTCGTTGTAAAGTTTTTCGAGCCAACGCTTAAACTGAATGAACTCAATGTCCCTGTCATTGTGTGTGACATTGATCCAAACTTTAAAATGAAAAATATGCCTATGTGGATAACCTAAGAATGACACGTCATACTCGTCTCCAGTTGCCAGTGAAGGGTCGTTTAGTGCCGCTGGGTACTTATGAATACCCTCCTTACGAAATGTAACCCAAATCATTTTGTTAGGGCGGATATCTTGTTTGATAATCATGCAGTAAGTCCTTGTGCAAGTGTTTTCATTTCATCGTCAGTCATGAAGAATTGATATGTAGATGTAAAATCTACTTGACCATCTTTATCTTTACATTCTTGAATGAACTCAACTGCGTTAAGTTCTCCTGGACGAAGACACTTCCAACTTTTAACACGAAGTCTAAATGCTTTATCTTCTTTAACTATAAATTCTTTCATTTTATAATCTCATCGTTTTTGTAAGCGTCCCAGCTGGTAAACTTACTGCGGTCTTTTAAATCGTGTAGACTATGTGTCCACACACCTGGGTTAGTTGCCTTAAAATCTTTGTCATCAATTTTAAGCATTGTATTATAATTCCAAAGTTTTACATAAGGAATTGGCACTCTTATTTGTGGAATAAAATTGTCGTAGTCGTTCAAACCGCCGTCGTTAAATTCTTCAACAGCACTTAGGGGAATATCTAGACTACATAGATATCCTTTATCTAAAAAGTATTGGATCATAGTTTCCCAACGCTGCCATTCGAGGGCGTTTTGGGGATTGAAACTATGATTAGCACCAAAGAAGATATGTTCACACCCCTGCAGATTTAATGCAATAGATTCTACAGTTTGAACGCCTGTTACAAACAAGGTCCTTTTGCCGTATGCAGGTGTGTGCTCTACTTCATTGCCTATGAAGAATTCAACGTCTTCGGCAACTCCATCTGTATAATCACGCTTCATTCTTATCAGCCTTGGACACTTCGTATTGTTTGAATAGACGAGTTACAGCTTCCATGTTTTCGGCAAACACGTCCGGTGTTGCTTGTGCCGCACGATTCATATCCCAAGTGTTAGGATAGTGGCGCAACAGTGCCCTAGCTTGTTGTCTAATATCTTTAGGAACACGAGGAGTTTCTACAGGGTTGCATAAACTCATAAGAAACTTCTCGGTTCTAACTACAGCACGATATCTCTCGTCAGGTAGCGTCATGTTTTACTTCGTCTTCGAGTTGATCAAGTTTGGATTCTTCTTCTTCGGTAAATTCTTCACCATGCTCTAATTGTACAGGAGTATCTTCTACAATGTCAAACAGATTGGCAAAACTAGCACTAGCGTTAGTCATTTTCTTGCCAGTATTACCTCTAGTACCAATAATTGTATCCAAATATCTACGATAGTCTTCTACAATAGCCAAAGATTCACCTTTGTTACTAGTTGCAAAAATGGCTTCAACAACATCTTTAAAATAGATCCTATTGAACTTTTCTTGTACTAACATACTCGGAATCTTACCAGCATCGTATTGACGATTGGCTTCTTGAACAGCGTTACAGTGCATCCAAACATTATGGCCCATCATTAATGCATAGCTAAATGAGTCCCACGATGTTTTGCCTTCTTTACCGATTTTATTTAGGTCGCCAGGCTTGTAGATGCAAATATCTTTCATTTCGACTTGGTCAATGATCGGGCTGGATTCAAAATTTCCGAATATTCCGTCTTGAACGACTGCGTCTTTGAAGAGCCTTGTATCTGTGGCGTATCGCTTGTCATCTGCGCTAGCTTGCATTCTGTATACCCATTTCGTTCTATCCTCCGTTTCGGTCTGGATGTAGATTTGGCCGTTTGCCGTTGCGAGGAACGGCGAGGCACAGTCGAACGAGATAGTGAATTGGTCATTATGATATTTCCTTACGGCTCTTTGTATGTCAGTGAGCAAGACAGCCCACTCTAATTTGCTAGTGCCCAGAAAGTGCATCCAGTCATGTTGACCTTTTTCTAGCAATTGATCATGTCGTAGTTCAACTAGTCGACGTAATACTAAGTGAACATCGCACATGTTCTGCCCACCCATTGACCATCCGTTAAATGCACGGTCCCCGTAGATCTTAGTATCGCAGTACTTCTTCATACGATCATACCAATCGTCGGCATCGGGGTGATTCTCACCCTGTAGAACGTTTAAGAACTTACAGTTGCCATTGCGGTTATTGATAAACCAGTCGTTGTTAATGTAAGTTCCTTGTACAGCTTCGGCATAAGTGTTAATGCCAGTGGCTGCACGACCTTGTGGACTACGAGCTACCCACGCAGGGATATCAAGTACCATGCCGTAGTCCATGAGTGTGTCCATCCAAGTTAATACTTGTTCACGCTTCTTTTGTGCTTTAGGGCAATTAGGATCTTTCCAGTCTGCAGGCCAAACACCTTTACCGATCTGGAAACCACCCGAGTCACCTAAAACCCAACTAGTAGCACGATTACGATTTCGGAACATGTCCTCACTGTCATCTTGCTTGTTAAGATCTAAGTTAGCGTGACCTGCTGAGTACAAACAGTGGTCATAATAAAACGCACCCTTGTCTGGATCTAAGTAGTTTAAACTCTCAACACCATTTTTAAGAGATTTAGGAATACGTGCAGGATCTACGTAATTTCCGTATCTTTGTTTTCCGATGAACGTAGAGTAAAAACCGCTAGTCGCCGGCAAGAAGTATGCGTAGTCGTTTTGTGTAGCGGTTAGGTTCTTGTTCATTACTTAGATTGTGCTGGAAGAATGTAATCGTAAGTTGCAAGACCACTGTCAACAGTAATCATCATAGCACCAGCATCTGCAATCTTCATAGTCTTGTCGCCATCTAAGTTAAGAATACTCATAACTTGTGTAACAGGCCATGCCCATGTTTGCTTTAGCTTTCCTTTAACGTCTGCTTGAAACGTAAAACTACCTGCGTGTGTGCTAGCATCACCAAAAAAGAATACTAAATTTCCACTGTCTGTTTTAACTTGGAATACGTTTTCTTCGTTATGTGCCGCAGCCTGTAACTTTAAACGTCCAATACTCGCCATTGTGGGTTCGAATTCGATATCCCAAGTTGCGCCTTTGAACTTAACTGTCTTAAGTTTTTCGTTAATAATATCGCTATTCATAAAGCGATAGTCGTTAACAAAGTCACCAGCGGCATTTTCAAAGTGTAAGTTAACAGGAATGTCTTGTCCGTTACGCTGTGCCTTAACAACTTCAATCTTTGCATTTTCCTTGTATTCAGGATTCTTTAAGTGAAGGTTAAGTTTGTCTAAGTTAGGCATACCAAACACACCATCAAATTCATCAACTGGTGTTTTAGTCTTTGCGCTAATAATAACGCTACGGTCTTCTGCCATAGATTCAATTAGTGTTTCTTTACTGTCTCCTGAAATTTTTACAAGAGGAATAATTCCTAATTGGTGTGTATGCGCTACAATGTCTGTAAGAATGTCTTTCATAATAAGTCCTTTGTGTTAGTATAGAGGTATTTAGGTTAAATGTCAAATAATTTGTTAAAAGTATTTGTCTGTTCGGTTGATCTGACGTCCCAATCAAGAACGCCAATTAAGTTTGACAGTTTATTGTCAATGATAGTAGCTTCCATTTCTGCATGATCAAAAGGAAGATCCTTAAACCATTGCGGTAAACGTAGTTCGTCAACCGGATAAGCAACACTGGTAAAGCCAAGCGGGTTATCTTTGAGCTTACAAACAATAACTTTGGCACCGTCTGTGATAGCCATTGAGTACTTGTCATCGTACATACGCTTTAATGTATTCCAATTAATGCTTGCACGAACATGTCCGGGCATATTTGCCTTACCCTGCTTTTCTTCTTTGCGTTGATACTCGGTAATGTTGTTAGCCCGTTTAGGCGAACCCTTCTCCCAACCAGGTCTTGCTTTGAATTGTGTTCTAAAATCACTAATGTAATCGAGAACTTCTTCTTCTTTGCTACCAGTTAAGACCATTTTTAAAATTTGACTTAAGAAGTCTTGAATGAATTCAGGTGTATCACTACGCTTAAGGTCCAATCCCATGGCTTTAATATCGCCAGGTTTGCCTTCTACGTCTTTACGCTTGCCTTCTTTGTCATAGACAAGTACAGCATAACGCTTTTTAGTAATGAACAAGCTCTTAGAACCGACAACTTCACGCCCTGCTTTAATAACTTCACCACGCGACTTAGGACAATGGAATGCCTTTTCCATAAAGTCAACGAATGTGCTGTTTACTTCACTACCGATTTGATCATACAGTTGGACAATAGTTTCCTTGGTCCAAGGAATTTGTCCTTTATCGATGTCTTTTTGTAAAGTTTTATAAGCACTAAAGTAACAACTGTCAGTATCACCGTAGATAATAGCTTTACCTACGTGATTATATTCGCCGGTGATAATTTCATTAACCTTAGCAGCCATATGACGAGCAATAGCACGACCAGTTAGTGTAGTCGACTGTCCAAGTCGTTTGTCAAAGAAACGACACCCGCTTTGTAACAACGCACCGTACAAACTATTTAGGTTAATCTTCTTAACTAACTGTCGCTTGTCCCAGTAATCTTCTTCAATCTTATTGCCTGCTTTGATAGCATCTTTAAGTTTAGCCTGCATTTCCTTACGCTCGCTATACCAACGTTTTAGCAGTCCAGGAATAACAGCTTCTTTTTCGTAAGTAAAGATAGTGCCGTTAGCACTAAGCATGAAAGGCTTGTTGCTATCAAAGATTAATTGGTAAACTTCGGCAGCACTAAGGATACTACTGTCACCACCTTCCCAATCAATAACAATCTCTGTACCGATTTCTTTATTCATAACAGCTTCGTATTCGTCACTGCCGAACTTACCTTCCCAACTTGCGGCAAAGCTCTTGCCCTTGGCCATACTTGATTGGATATGAGCATCTGTAGATACAGGACGCAATTGCCCAACAATACTTTCTGGACCCATATTTAAAGCACGAATGACACTAGGATACAAGCTGTTAATATCTAGTGAGCCAACCCAATCTTGTACACCTTCTTTGGGGTAGGCAACATAAGCACCTGCCGCTTGTGTATCTTCATTATCATCACGAGCTTTACGATTAGGTACTTGAAAACCTCTGCGATGTGCTTCATTAATAATGGCCTGTTCTGTAACAGCTACAGCGCCCATAATAGTCGGCAACAATACAGTATTGTCGTGTGCAATAGTGTTGGCTAAGTCTAAGAACTTTAGCTTTTTATCTAATTTGTCTAATAGCGCACAGTCTTGCCTGTTATATTCAATAAACTTTTTAAAGTCATTGTTGTATAACTGGTCAAGTGTGCCTTCATATTGAACTTTAGTTTCTCCAACTTCGAGTTCGCCAATAGCATCTAATCGATAAGTGTGGCGTTCTTCATAGTTGTACTTACGATAAAGTTCTAAACTGTCTAAGTGTACACGACCTACAAGGTCGTATGTAGTTGCAGTCTTTCCAAACTTTTCGTATTCACGTTTCTTAGGATATTGATCCCAAAGACAGAATCTGCGTGTGTCATCTTTGCTTAGTACTTTAATAACACGATTAACAGTATATGGAATATCAAAACCTTCGCTGTTCCATCCACTTAGAACATCTGCATCTTCGATTAAATTTAAGAATGTATCTAACATATCTGCTTCGTTATCAAACAGATGTGTATTAGGAAATTCCTTAACTGCTTCTTCTGCTTCCGCTATAGTCATAGTCTTTGGAGGAATAGCAAGACATACAAGTGTATCTAACCATTGTAGGTGAACAGCGATAGCAGTAATTGGCATGAACGCATCGTCTGGTGATGCGTAACCACGTTCTGGATCGAAGTCCACCTCAATATCGAAAAACGCCACATTGAGCTTTGGGGGATCTGCGTTTAGATAGTTTTCACTTAGGACAACAAATGCAGGTTTAAAGTCTGCTTCGTATAATTGTTTGTTGCTGTTAATAGCTAGTTCTTTACGGAAGTCTTTACTATTTTTACAAACAACTTTTGTGAGAGGGTCACCGTAAATGCTGGTGTACTTACCTCGGGGATCTGGATAGTAAAACGTATAGCGTACAGGAAAGTCTTTAAAGACCCGTTTTCCTTCTGCACTACGTTCAACTACCTTTACAATATCAGCGTCGCGCTGAAAAAGGGCGTCTACGTACAAATTTTATCTCCTATGCAACTTTTAGGCTTGCAAATACCTACCTGCGGATTATGGCCCGCTTACCTTCTTATTAATTACTTAGCATTCTTATAAGGCCTATACTATCTATAGTGGTTAGCAATAGATAGTTAGCCAACATGCCAAAAGATTTCCGAGTCCAAGCAGCCCAACCGTACATAGCACAACCAGTGATCCAAATGGGATAAAGAGTAAGTAACGGAGGGTTCGGGACTGTGACAGCCATAGTGATCGAGCAACCAATGCTAATAGCCCAAGCAAGAAGCTCAATAATAAAGCGAACTGGGTGAGACTTAAAGTCATCTTTAATCCATTGTATAGTTGGACCAAATATTGTATCAATCATTAGGCAAACGTCCAGTAACGCCCAAAATCATTTCTACATCTTCCCAAGCACTTTCGTGTTCTTTCCAGTTGTCTTTATGGGCAATAGTAATGGCTTTGTTGATAACACTTGGTTTGATTTCCAATTCTTCTGCTACGGCTTTAACCGTTTCTTTAAGTCCTTCTTTTAGGTCCTCGATTTCGCGTAAAACGGTACTACCTTCGGTAATTAACCGTTCTAATTTGGCTTTTTCTTCGGGTCCATACATGCGTGTTGACATTGACATTCCTTTAAAATGATTGTATAATTGTACAATACTTAGCTACACACAGTCAACACTTATGAAAAAACTTGCACTAATTAGTTTACTGATTTGCTCAAATGCCTATGCACAATGGGAAAACCCTAATGCACCGTTTTCGACTAAAGATAACGAATCCGAGACTATGCTTATTACTTGGAAAACTGTTGACAATGTTCAACAAGTATGTGAAAGTGAATATAAGCGCAGAGGTTTTGGCGGATTTAACTATAAAGTAGATGCATGTTCTTTCTGGAACTTTGCTACAAAGACTTGTACTATCTATACAAAGAAAAATCCTACATTGCATGATGTAGGACATGAGATAAGACATTGTTACCAAGGTAACTATCATTAAAAAAGCGCCCTAGGGCGCTTTTTATTTGAGTTAAATTTCTTTAACCAGCAAAGTCACCTAATGCTGAACTAGCGGCCTGCTGTCCAACTGTACGTTTATCGTTTGGTGCTCCGTTGTTAATGGCGTTAATAATACCATTGTAACGTTTCATTAATTCGATGTCTACTGGATCTTGACTGTTTTCTAATTCGGCGGCCATTGCATTTAGTGCATCGACATCTGCTTTATCTGGACCGGCATTTGGAGTTTGTCCGGCGGCACCTGTTGCTGCTCCCGCCGCCGCACTTGGAGCTGGTTTAGTACCTGCACCACCTGCTGGTTTAGCACTTGCACCGTCTGCAGGCTTAGTAGCTGCCCCGCCTCCTAATGCAGTCATGCCGGCTGCTGTTGCTGCCGCTGTACCAGCAGCGACTTTACCAGGGTTTCTAGCAACGGCTGCACCAGTAGCTAATGCAGCCTTCTCGCCTGCCTTAGTTGCTGCCGGAGCAAGAGCCTTTGCACCAGCTGGATCGGCTACACCTGCTTTAAATGCACTGCCGATATTTTTCATACCTTGCCAAGCACCTTTAGCTAAATCGGCAATCCCTTCATCGGCTACTTGTGGTTGAGCAGGAGCTTGTTCTAATTGAGCAAGACGGCTCATTAATTCTGCAATTTTTTGTGATTCAGACATATCATTTCCTTTGTTTTGTTCTGCGACTGCTACGCCTGGGAATTGTTTCATAGCCGCTTGTGTTTGTGGTCCCATTTTGCCATCAGCTGTAATTTTAGCACCTTTGGCAATTAATTGTTTTTGTAATGCAAGTACTTTCGGGTCTGCGCCTGCAGGCGCAGGTTGTGTTTGTGCAGGTGCTTGTGCAGTCTGCGGTGCATTAGCTTTTGCTACACCTGCTGCAATCTCATCGTCACCGGGCATGTAACTACCAGTTCTTTCTTTATCACGTAAAGCCTGGGCTCCAGCGATACCTAAACTGGCTGCTGTACCTACACCAGGTATTAAACTAGCCGCACCACCTAACGCAGATAGTCCAGCACCTGCCCAGTCACCTTGTTTTGCACGATTGTATGCATCGTATGCACCTAACGCAGCCCCTACTCCTGGAATGAATCTACCAATACCTTTACCTGCTGCTTGTGCTACAGGTGCAGCGACAGCAGACTCGCTTAGAACCTCTTTAGATTCTAAAGTTCGAATTTTATTCAATGATTCGTAGATTGGATCAGCCATTAGATGCTTTTAATTAATGCTAAGATTTGGTCGTCTGCTAGCCTAGATTGTTCTTCTAAGCCACCACCACCGAATGCCATTCCTTGATCGTTAACTGCATTTGGATCAGTTCCAGCGGCTGTAGCTGCCTGTTGTTTCATAGGTAGCTGTCCGACTGTTGGTTTTGCAGCTGGTTTAGTAGCCGCGCCAGTTGCTGGTTTCTTAGCCGGCGCCGCCGCAGGAGCAGCACCACTAACTCCGCCTGTCTTTTCTAATTTGTCCATTAAGGCTTTAAACTTTTCACGAGTCGCTGCTACTGCTGGATCAACTGCTGCTGGCTTAGTAGCCGCTCCTGCATCTGCCTTGCCGCCGTTAGGTAATGGCTTTCCATCCGGACCAACTACCATAGTTTTCCCATCTGGAGTAGTAATCATGTGATTACCTTCGTCGTCTGTTTGTACTTGTGTACCAGTAGGTGCTGCTGGAGCATCTGCTGGCTTAGTTCCTGCACCGATAGATCTTGTAGTAGCAGGTTTACCTTTATTTGGAGCACGAGCTAAAATATATGGATCAGTAGGATCTGCACCGCCTAACCATTGCTGATCTTCTGGGCTTAATGCTGCCCACGCCGCAGATTTAGCAGGATCATTTGCCCATGGATTTGTTGCGTCAGCTTCTTCGATGCTCTGTTCTTCTAACTCGTATCCAAATTCTTCTGCTAGTGCTTTAGCAATGCTGCTTTTAAAAACAGCTTCGTCTGCACGGTCGTTCTTTTTCTTTTCTTTGTCTGACTCTTTGTCAGCTTTTACGCTTTGATGTCCTTGTACAGATGTAGCAGGATGCTTCTTGCCACTCTTGTCTGTCCAAGTGGTTTCTTTTTTCTTAGCATCGGGACGATCTTCACTTTCAGTTAGAACTTGTTTTTTATCAATAGTTTCTAACTTTGTCATTAGTGCTTTAAAATCCATGTTTGTATCCCCAAAATCTTATAATATATTTATCTGTGCTCACTTAAGACATCACGGTAGCGAATCGCTAGTCTAGGCAGCAGCCGCCTACACACCGTAAACGGTAACGGTCCTAAGGTGTGTTCTTAATTGTTCATTATTTTTTTCCGGCTTTCTTTTTAGCAATTGCAATAGCGGCTTGTTGTGCAGGATTAACTGCTTCTTGTGCAGGAACACAATTATTAACTCTTACACCGCCTTTGACTTTAGTTTTAGGATTGCCTATCTTTTTACCCTTCCAGCATTTTGGATCAAGGCGTTGTTTAATAGCTTCTTCTATTTGATTTCTTAAATCAAATAGTTCGGTTAATTCTTCTGCTAGTTCATCGTCTCTTTTGCCAAACGTATTATGAACTAGTTTATCAAGTTTAGCATGAAATGCAGTTTCTTTATTTTTACTAATTCCAGGCTCTGTGCTTTCTTCTTGTTCACCTTTTGGTAACATATATGCCTTGCTACCAACAATAATCCCGATATAATTACCTATGCCTCTAATTCCTAGTAACCCCATCGGTAAAGCAAATTTCTGGCCGCCACGTGGTCTAATGCCTCCCGGCTCTAACCAAACCATTTCATATTCTTGTCCATCAACTGTGACAGTTTGAGAATCTCTATTGGCTTTTTCTGCTCTAGGTAAATTTGCACCTGGCATAGGGGTAGTGCTAGCTGGCTCTGGACTGGGTTGAGCGCCGTTAGCTCGCATTTGATCCGCAAAACTTGGGCTCATTTTTCCAGTCTCAGGATCAAATGTTACACGCTCGATAACACGTTCTGCCAATTGGCGAGCACGATCTTTACTTCGATCTGCTGCTTCTGCAATTTCTTGTTCAACATCTTTGAAATACTTGCCGATCATACTCGGCCTTGCGTCTTTAGCTACATTAAGTACAGGATTAGTAATTGTTTTCTTTTCTTCTGTATAATGATTTACAGCCATAGATTCTGCTGTTGTTAAACGATTAAGAGGGCCTTTGCCCTCTACAATCTGCATAAATGATTTCATGTCACTAGAACCTTCTACAGGCTTTGTTGAAGCACCGTCTAAGGCCTGTAAAATTTTCTTCATGTCCATGATATTACTTCTTTGCGAATGGATTTTTCTTTTTGTCGGCAACAGCTTTTTTCATTGGCTCTTTCTTATTGCCGTCTTTGTCCATGTCTAAGAAGTCTGGTTTAGAACCTTCTTTTAAACGACCGTCTTTTTCAGCACTCTTTAACATATCAACGCGATCTTTATAACCTGCAATACCTGGCTTGATATCCTTGGCAGCTTTCTTTTCACCTGCTGTAGGATTTTTAACGTGCTTCATTGTAGTCTTTTCTTGACGACTTTCGTTAGTAGAACACTCACAAGGCTTTTTCTTACATACAGAGCATGTGCCCTCTTTTAGTTTTCCAGCCTTTTTAGCCGCTGCAATTTTACTACCTAAGTATTCATCCTTGCCAGTTTCTACTTTACCATCGCCGTCATAATCTTTCTTAGCTTTTTTAGCTTCTTTAACTGGCTTAGCCGGAACGCCTTCTGGATCGCTTACTGCTGTAGTAGGTTTTGCTGGAGTCTTTTGTCCAGTCATTTTGTTATAAGCATTTGGGTCTTTGCTCTTCATTAGAGCTGCACCTTGTGCAGGTGTTAATGGAGCAGCTTCGTTAGTGGATTTAACACCACCCTTCATAATAGTTTGTTTACCTGGGTTAGCCTTACCCCATGCTTTACTATCTTTCTCTTGTGCTTTATCGTATGCTTTGTCTTTAGCTTTTTCAGCAGCAGATTTAGACTTAGCTTTGCTAGGAGGTTCTGCATGTGGCTCGTCACTAAATCTATCTGGATTATGTGTATGACGAGTAAACCCCTTACCTCGAGTAATTTCTCCACCTGTAGAACTTCTTTCTTCGTCTAAAGCCTTTTCAGCTTTTTCAGCAGCCGCCTTGGCTTTTTTAGCCTGCTCTTTAGCTTCTGTTAGTTTTTGTTGGAATGCACGACGAACACTTTCGCTATACATGTCTGCGCTTTCAATAGCATCGCCATACTCGTTAACTTTCATTTCGTATTCCATATAGTGGTATACGCTAGCAATGTAGTCGGCAGCTTTAGTAATTTTAGCCTGTACCCAACCTTCTAGTTCTTGGTTATCATTAACCATTTTGAATAACTTAAAGCTATATTGGGCTAGTTTAAAAAGATCAGCACGAGCCATTTTAGCTTCTGTGTTGTCTGGTCTGTTCATCATATCGTGCATTTGGGAATTCTCCAATTATTTGTAATATTTATCGTTTTAGTGCGCCGCCGGTTAGCAAATTTGCACCCTTTACGTCTAGAGCATTTTTAGTAGTACCGTCTTTGTTTTTGTAAGTTTTACCCTGTTTATTTTTATAAACAGCACCTACACTAACATTTCCAGCGCTAGTTGCTCCTGTTGTTGCAGTTTCTTTAATTATAATTTCTTGTATTTTCATAATTCTAACGGCTTAGTTCTAAAATAATGTGGATATTTTTTATTAAAATGTCTCATGATAACACCTGCAACAGCATGGGCTTCGTTCTCTTGTGGACTGCCGGTGTCGCCACTATGTGGACTTTCTAATTGATGTTCTAGACCTTGTTTAAAATGTACTAGTTCGTGAGCAAGGGTTCTTAGTATATCTATTACATGTCTATTTGATATGCCGATGATAATATCGTTGTCTTGCTCGGAGAATCGTCCGAATGTAGGCTGATCTTGTGATTCAACTTGTTTAGTTAATCTAATTTTTGGTAGTTTAGAGATTTTTAATTCCTGCATAGCGATAGGAAAGAAATCTCTAAAAGCTGCCATAACATCAGCTTCTTTATACTCGGTAAATTCTCTAATAAACATTTTAACCTTCAAATACGTCTAATGCAGCGTTCCAGTGAGCAATTCGATCTTCTAGACCAATAGTTCCACCGTTAATTCTTTTACTTAACAATACAATATCACCAGAATCGCAAATTGCATTTAGTTGATTCTTATACCAGAACCAGCAGGCTGTAATAATTGCATATTCTGGTGTACGTACTAGATCTGGATCTTGTGCTAGGGTGTCATCACCGAATAAATCACGACTACATTGTGTATAATTTGCACGACCTGTAATTTGCAGAATGCCACGCCCGCGGAAACGATAACCATCACCGCTAGATTCCGGACCATTGCCCATACGACTTGCATAAATCTTGTTAGCAATTAGTTCTGGCTTACGCTCGTACTGTTTAGCTAATTCATCTGTTGGAAAATATTTTCCAAACAATCCACGAAGACCCTTCCATCCGTAGTTTAAATTCTCTTGTAATACTGTAAAGTCACCGCTTTCGTGTTGGCATTGTGCTACAAACCCTGCAACACGAGCAGGTGTAGTAATTCCAAACTTTGGAAGATACTCGCACATTGCGTTATACCAATATGGTACTTCTTTATTTCTGTGTAATAAGCTGGCTAGCTTATCTTCTGTAAATTCAAACTCAAAACTCATTCTTCGCTCCTTATTGGTTGCTCACCAGTTAGATAAGGTTTGCTAAACCACAATTTAAACCATTCTTGTGTTCCTGGTTTAATATTGTGTTTTTTCATCAACTCACCTTTTGCATTGCCGGTAATACTTACATTGCTACCGTCATACACCTGCAGACCTGTAAACTCTTTAATGCCTGCTAGTTTTCGTAGCTCATCTAAATTCATATTAATTTAAATGCCTTTAAATTCTTTTTTGGTGTATTTTTATTTACATCAACTGTACTATTTTGTTTTGTAATAATACCTACACCTGCACATTCGTCTGTTTTCTTTTCATCGTTGGCAAACTGTTTTTTAGTTGCTTTAACGATTCCTCTAAATCGTTTATTAGCACGTTCATAGTCGCCCTCTTTATCTGCACGACTCGCGTCTGCACCAGCTGCTTTTTTATAACGACCTAATAACTCTGTACTTAGCTCATCTAGCTCTTCTTTAAAGTCGCCCCATTCATCTTTGCTTGTACGGTCACGTTTAGCGATTTGTGTGCCCATATATTGACGCTCGCGTTCTTGATCACGTTTGGCGCGGTGTTGCATAACCTTAGGAGGATTTTCTAAGCTCTTGGTCATATGCTTAATTACAGGGCTATCGTTTTCCTCTGGTCCTTGAGGGTCAATTTGCACCAACCACTCTAGTTCATCGTCGGCATCTCTAACACTAAAGAACTTGACATTAGGGATTTTCTTGGCAGCAAACCATTTGTTAGCTACCTTAACCATTAACGCACGATGCTGACGATCATTAACATCGGGTTCGTACCCACCGGTCATGTTAGCCCATAATGCGCTTGGATTGCCGTTCATATCATACCCTAACAGTTCACGCCACTGTTGTTGTAAGTGATCTGGTACATATTGATCTAACTCAGTATCGCTCATCCACTCACGACCGATATCTACTTCTTCTAAACGATTATGCATGTGATGTCTAGCACTGGCCTTTGCACTATCTTTAACACTCTTGTCTGGATTGTGACTTTGGCTAATATGATGCTTTATAGTCTTGTGGTGACCTTTGTACATTTCGCCCACTGCTGGCTCTTTGGCCTTCTTCTTAGCAGCCTTGGCCTTTTCTTTCTCTGCGTGTGGTGCCAAGTAATGTGCAACAACATCGAAGAAGCTATGACCTGCTACAGGTGTATCTGCATCAACACCAGCAGCTTTGCTAAATGCATCTCTGTCTCCGGCTGCAACTGCTGCTCTAAGTGCAGTGGCGCTACTTAATCTTGGAGTTGGATGTTGTTGTATGTCTGCAAAGTTATAGAACCCATGAGCACCTTCAACACCGTTATATTGTACTAAGGCTTTTGTAACCCACTCTTCGTCTGTATAAACGTTAAGTGTAATACTGCCGTATTTTTTATATACTTTACTGGCTAGTGTTAACCAACTTGTTTCTGGAACAATATGACCTTTAACTTCCGGCATAATTGCCAACATTGCTTTTACTTTAATATCATAAGGTAAAGGATCCTTTGGACCTTGTGTACTTTGATTAGTACCTACAAACCATTGATCGTTTTGTGCTGCCATTTCCCAGGCAGCACGATGTCCTTGATGAGGGGGATTAAAGCGCCCAAATATAATACCTACGCTTGGTTGCTTAGATTCAAAAATTTGTCTTAACTTCATTTTTCTTCTCAGATTTTTTTTCTTTTTCTTCGTGATAGAATTGTGTTTCTTCACTTTGAAGTTTTTCGCAAATAGTTTCTAAGTCTTGTTCGCTTAAACGTTCTTCTAATCCTTCTACTGGAAAGCTATTCTTATAGCATTCAAATGCATGTTTAACAATAGGGATAAAAGCCTTTGCGGATACACTACGTCCTGCATCGCAGTGGCGGTTAAATTTTTGTAGGAAAGGGTGGTAATCCTGTCTGTAAAATTTAGGGTCGTTACGCATAAAGAAAGTTAAGTCGTCTGTTAGGTCAAACTCTTCTCGCTTAATGTTAGGGTTATATAGTTCAAAAATATGCATTTTTAATTTCCTGGATTTTCAGTCATAAAAAATCCCTCTTACGATATTTATCGCAAAAGGGATTTTCGGATTTAGCTTTTTAGCTCTTTACACAGTGCTCTACAGTCTGTATATCGCCGCCTACGAACATTTTAACCATGGTTAGCGTCTTTTCGTCCTTGACGTAGAAGTAATAACCACCCCAACTGCCGTCTTTAGACAGTTGATTCTTTGCACGTTTAGGTAAACGTATCTTATCCGGTTTGCTTTCTCCCCACTGTACAAAGTTGGTATAATTTTGCCTTGTACGGCCCATTGTAACACGAAACTCGTGATCAATGTTTTTTACAATAATTTTTTTAAGATCTAAATCGCTTTCGGATCCAGGTGCCGGCAAACATACATACTTGACGTTATTAGCATCCACTTTAGCTAGTTTTTCTACATCTTTTTCTGTATTTGTATAAAAATTAATATATGGACTTTCGACTCTAATAGTGTAATCACTCATAGGAGTCATAGAAGTTACTAATTTTAATGCATAATCAACGTCCTGTGGAGTAATTTTTTTGACCCACTGTACAGTAGAAACGGAAACTGTACTAATGTTTTTCTTAACATTAACTAAATCTCCGCCTCTAAACCAACTAGATGCTTTACTAACAATTACAATTTTGTATTTGTATTTGCCGTTAAACAGTCTAGTAGTTTGCTTAGTTTGTATCGATTGAGGTAATTTCATCTGGTACTACTCTGGATACTTTAGGCTTAGCTACTAACTTTAGTTCTTCCCCGTCTGTACTGATAGTTAAAGTGCCACCGTTTTTAAGATCGCCAAACAACATTAATTTAGCAAGAGGACGTTTAATCTCTTTGTCAATAACACGTTGTAGAGGACGAGCACCCATCTTAGCATCAAAGCCTTTTTCAATGAGCCAATCAATTGCTTCATCTGTAATTTTAACTTTAATACCTTTTTCCTTAACTTGGTCTTTAACTTCAACCATAAACTTACCAACAATTTTAATCATTGTTTCTTTTGTAAGTTTACCGAATGTAATAACACCGTCTAAACGATTACGGAATTCAGGAGCAAAGAATTTCTTCAATGCTTCGTCGCTGTACTTCTTTTCTTGCTGTCCAAATCCAATTGCATTTTTATCTGCATCGGCAGCACCTGCATTAGTTGTAATAATAAGGATTAAGTTACGGCAATCGGCAACCTTACCGTTGCTGCCTGTAATAAATCCGTTATCCATCATCTGTAACAGGATAGTGCTAACGTCTGGATGTGACTTTTCGATTTCGTCTAACAATAGAACACAGTTAGGATTTTCTTGGATCTTAGTAATTAAGAGACCAGCATTTTCTTCAAAGCCAACATATCCTGGAGGGCTACCAATCAACTTACTTACGCTATGCTTTTCTTGATATTCACTCATGTCAAAACGCACAAGTTTAACACCAAGATTTTTAGCAAGTGCCTTGGCAGTTTCAGTTTTACCTGTACCAGTCGGGCCCATGAATACAAAAGACCCAACTGGTCGATTGTCTGCTTTTAAGCCTGCTTGACTAACAAGGATCTTATCAACAATCTCTGTAATAGCTGTATCTTGTCCGTAGACTTCTTGTTGCAGGTTACCTTCAAGTGTTGCAAGATTTGCACTTTCTTGTTCGGCAATCTTCTCTGTTGGCATGTTAACTACTTTAGCAAGTTCGTATTGAATACCTGCTTCATCAACAGTTCGATCATCTGCAATTTTTAAATTAAATCTAGAGCAGGCAAGGTCGATTAAATCAATTGCTTTATCGGGCAACTTCTTATCTGTTTGATACTTAACGCTAAGTTTAACAGCCGCTTGAATTGCTTCGTCCTTAATTTTAACATTGTGATGTTGCTCGTAATACTTACGAATGCCTTTGAGGATTTGTACAGCCATTTCTGGTGTAGGCTCGTCAACTGTAATGCGTTGGAATCGACGCATCAGCGCACGATCCTTTTCGAAGTATTTGCGATACTCTTCCCAGGTAGTGCTAGCAACAACTTTAATGTTACCTTTGCTTAGTGCAGGCTTCATCATATTAGCAAGGTCGTTTGAACTTTGCTGTCCTCCTGCTCCAGCACCACTTACCATGTGTGCTTCGTCAATGAACAGAACTGTCTTACCTTTTTTGTCTAAGGCCTTAATGACAAGTTTAAAGCGTTCTTCGAAATCACCGCGATACTTAGATCCGGCAAGCATAGCACTAATGTCTAGGTTATAAACAGTGTATTCTTTTAAGAACTCTGGCACAGCGCCTTTAACAATGTTAAATGCAAGACCTTCTGCAATAGCAGTTTTACCTACACCAGGATCACCTACAAGGATAACGTTGCTCTTGCTACGTCGACCTAGTGCAAGAGCGATGTTTTCTAGCTCATCTACACGACCAATAACCGGATCAACTTTGTTTTTCTTAACAGCATCGTTAAGGTTAGTAGTAAATGCTCGAAGAGCACGTTCGCTTTGTCCGTCACGCGGTTCTTCTTCATCACTTTCTTGAATTTCAGAATTGAGATAGTCTGCAAATTTGTCTTTATCAATTTCTGCTTGTGTAATATAATAATGAGCATAGCTACGTTTCTCGCTCATCATAGCAATGAACACATCTGTAGGCTCAATTTTTTGGCGACCGTTAAACAATACCTGCGTAAATGCTCTATTAAGCACACGCTCAACTGCTTGAGTTTTACGAGGCTTAACATCTGTTTGATCTGTAATAATCTCGTCGCATTTATTTTTAAGATAAAGCTCCATGTTCTTCTTTAAGAAGTCTGCATCTGCGCCGTACCCTGTTACACACTTGTGGAATGTCTCTTCGCATAGCATTGCGAATAACAAATGTTCAATGGTTAAATATTCGTGTCTTAGTTTTTTGGCTACGTCAATAGCCTTTTCAAACACTAATTGTAGTTCATTGCTAGGTTCAACCATTTAAAATCCTCTATTAGTTAGGTTTAGTAATTTTAGCATAAAGTGCTTCTAACTCTTGCCTTAATTGGTTATCTGTAACAGCCGGAATGTCTACTTCGACAATAATAATGAAACTTCCGGTTCTTCCGCTGTTCAAATCTTTAAATCCCCGACCACCACTGGCAAATTCTGCACCGTGTTTTATACCTGGCCTTATTTTTAAAGGCATAGTTGATCCGTCTAAACAGGTTACTGTTTTAGAACAGCCAATCATTGCTTCTAGTGCAGATATTTTCAAACGAGTAATTAGATTATGTTCGTGTCGTTCCCATTCCGGATCTGTTTCAACTAAAACAGTTACATTAAGATTTCCACGAGGGACTCCTGGAATAGCATCATCCCCTAAATCTGGATATCTAATAGTCTGTCCATTCATTACGCCCGCAGGTACATCTATGACGACAGTTTGTGCCCTGCCAGTTGGCGTATTAAATTTAGCTTCGATTTGTGTTCCTGTGTAGCTTTGTTTAAGGCTAATAGAAACTCGTATTCCTAGATCTCTATTTCTGCGCCCGTGCCCAAAATTGCCAAACGGACCATTTGGACCGAACCCAAAGGTCGCTCCAAAAATGTCGTTCATGTTATGGAATCCGGGGCCGAAATGTGAAGCTCCTGCAAAAGGATTAAACCCGTTGCGCTGTGCGTCATATTGTTGACGCTTTTGAGGATCACTTAGCGTATCATACGCCTGTGACATTTCTTGAAATTTCTTTGTATCACCGCCGCGGTCAGGATGATTCTTCATAGCCAACTTTTTGTAGGCCTTTTTGATATCATCCTGACTAGCGTCTTCTTTAATTCCTAAAATTTGGTAGTAGTCCATAGTACTATTATATAGCACTATGTTCTAAAAGTCAATTTATTTCAGGAAAGTCTTCGTCAAATGGAGGTCTGCTAGGTGCAGGTTTATCCATAGCCGGCAATGCCGCCATACCAACTCCTACTGCTGCCCCTGCTCCTGCTGCCGCAACTGCTGGTGCTGCGAAACTTGTAGTTGGCTTAGGTGCGCTTCCAAAGCTGCCGCCGCCAAAGTTACTTGGTGCTGTTGTTGGTGCAGAACCGAAGCTACCGGAACCGAATCCGCCTGCTGGCGCAGCGCCAAATGTTGTTGGGCCGCTCGGTGCCATTGATTGTAAACCACCATTATTTGCTCCTGCTAATTTTTCTTGTGTACGGCCAAATGCTGCAAGACCTAAAACAGCACCCATTGCAATGTGATACAAACCTGCACCCTGCAATGTTAGTGGTTGCCATTGTGTAATCTGCCCTTTAGTCGCAGCCTGTAGTAAGCTCCAAAGGATTGGAAAAATGACAAAGTCAAATGTACATGTCCCCATGTATAGCCAACCCATCATCGGACGCCATTTAGCGTTCATCCAATCTTCTTTTTTCTTTTCGCTCTCACTCATTTGTGCTTGATCTGTCATTTTTCGCTCCTTTGTTTGCTTTAATGTATAGTTGGTAACTTATTGTAGTCTACTTTATAGAAGCCGCTTTCATCTTCTATAACTGCGTTTTCATACTTAGTACCTAATAGCTCTTGTGCCATGACGCCTTTCATAACATTCGTGCCGTTTAAGTAAGTGTATGTGTAAACGTTAATGCCGTCTACTTCTCCAACTTTCTGAATGTTCTCTTTTAGTCGAACATCACTGAATAGTTTGCCAATTGACTTGCCTACATCGTTGATTGCCTTGCCGGCATCATCTACCGCTTTGCTTGCACCTTTGGCAAAGTCATTTGCTACAGTTGATGCGCCAGCAATAGCTTGTGTACCTAAGTCAACTACACCGTTAGTAATAGTCTTGCCTGCGCTCTTTAATGCGTTCTCAGTTGTGCTAATAGCTTGGTTAGTTACATTAGCTGCTTGGTTGTATGCATCGGTCGCACCTTTAGCTGCTTGATTGTAAACTTGTTCCGCTTGCTTTGCTACCTTCAATGCTTCATCGGCAATCTTTTGTAGCTCGTCTTGTGTCTTGTTATAAGCAACGGCTGTTTTGTTAATGTTAGTTGTTGCAAGAGATAATGCTTCGTTGATTGTCTTGCCAGAGTTCAATGCAGCATTAACTGCTGTAACTGTTGGCCCAAAGTCTAAGTCAACGTTAACGTCTGCATCTAAGCCAACTAGGATAGCTGCTTCACCGTTAATACCGATGCTGACCTTGTTGCCTTTTAGCGTAGCGTGTGCTTCACCTTCTGCACCAATTTGTGCTCCAATACTAACTTCAGCGCCGCCCTTAACATCTGCGCCGCCTACTACTGTAGAAACACCTGCTGAACCTTGAGCGCCTGCACCAACACCGTATCCTGCAATAGCACCTGCTTTAACTTCAACACCGTTCTGCCCAACACTTACGCTACCATCTGCACGAACATAAACTTCTGTGTAAACACCTGCGCTACCTTGTGCCTGTGCTTCTGCTAGTTGAATACCTAACAAAGTTGCTTCTGCTTGTACTTCTGCACTAACACCTGCTTCTGTACGAACAACAATTTCAACGCTGCCGCCAGCAACTGCATTGTTACCTTGTAAGCCTGCGCCTGCTTGGGCACTTGCGTCTACTGTAGCATTGGCATAACCTGTTGCGGTTCCACTTGCGCCAACGCCTGCGTATTGATTACCGACGCTAGCAGATCCTGTTGCTGTAGCACTTACACCAGCTTCTGCGTGAGCACTTGCTCCTGCACTAGCATAGTTACCATCGACGCCTGCCCCTGCTGATGCACTTGCACCTGCGTGTGCTTCACCGCTTGCGCTGCCACTTGCACTAACTGGGCCTTTATTATATGTAATGCTAACGTCAGTTGTAGTCTTAGCACCGACTGCGGCTTGTGCAGATACTGCTTGCTTTTGTTTATTGTCGTAGTCTACTTTGGCAGCATTAGCACTAGCGTTGGCTGCATTAGCTTGATTCTGTGCAGCAACCTGTGCGTCAATATCACCTTCAACAGTTACAGCGATAGCATAGTCACCGCCAGTGTCTTTACCCCAAACACGGATACTGTGATTGCCGGCTTCTAACAAAACAGAACTGTTATATAAGTTCTTAAAGTCGTTAATGGCTAGAACTTGCTTACCATCAATCCAAACAGTTCCTTGATTATCACAAGATCCGTTTACTGTGTAGTATGCCTTTGCCGGTGTATTGAATGTCCAAGTGCCGTCTACTTGTCCTCCCTTGCCATTCCATACGCCGTTGTCTTGCAGAAACTTGTGCCAGCTACCGTTTGTTCGGTTAGCCCAACCACTGTTTCCTCTTAAATTAAAAAACTGTTTGTTTGCCATACTTACTCCTCTTTTGATTTTTCTAACTTAGCAATGTAATTTGCCATTAAATGATCGTATACTGCGTTAAAGAATTGAAACTTTGAATACGCACGAAACCTAGATCTAATCATGTCTTTGAATCTCTGCCAACCATTTAATTCTCTTATGCTTCCGTAGTGATTTAGATATACAATTTCTCCGTGATGTCTAAACCCCATAATATAGAACGGAACTTTTGTAACTGCATCATTATTGTTTTGTACACGATAGTGTTCGATGTTAACGTTCTTAACAAAATCTGCATCGCCTACACGAGGCGAGCCAAATGTTACAAGAGATATAACTCTTTCTTGCAATCTACTGGCAGCAATAGTTGCCATTGCTGCCCCTAGACTATGACCAGTAACATAAAATTTTCCTGGATTAGCAGCTAGAGTTGTTTCAATGCTAGGCCATAGTTTATCTAGTTCATGTTTGAATCCGTGATGCACCTTGCCACCGGCTAATGCAATATTTTTTCCAGCTTCTAAATCGGCAAGGATGTCTGACTTTTGTTTAACTTCGGTTCCTCTAAATGACAATACATTTATAGTACCATTAGTTAAGAAGTATCCTTGTGCGCCGTCAACATCAAAAAATTGAATAATGCTATAACCTAAATCTTTAAATTTAGCTGTAGACAAATCTGGATTGTCGTATGTAGTTGCTGATATTTTTGCAAAGGTTAATAATTGATCTATATTCACGGACTACTCCTTTTAGTTATAGCACTACCAGTTAGTAATGCACCAAATGATAAATGGAATACTCCGTTACCTTGTAATGTTAAAGGTATGTATTGTCTGTACACTGCTTTGATAAATTCTGCTTGTACGCTAGGATCTAACCCCATTAATGTTGCTTTTAAACTATCGTGCATTACTTCTTGTCTCATAGCATTTAATGCCGCTGGTATTAAGATAAAATCTACAATACAAATAAGAGCGTAGATAACAGCCATAACTGGCTTCCACCCTTCATCGTGTTGTAACCAGCGGAAGAACCGTTTCATTGATTAGAACCAAAGAAATAATCCGTTTAGTGATAATACTAAACCAATGCCTGCAACAGCAAAACTGCTCCAGAACATTGCCATGCTAACTGCTAGAATAGAAGCAGATAGAACAACAATAGCTAACTGGTATGCTGTACTAGCATAACCAATCCATGGACTACCTTTCTTTGCTTCTTCACGTACACGTTCCATTTCACGTGCTTCTGCCATGATTTCTTTTTTATCAGCATCCATACGCTCTTTCTCAGCCATGAATTTTGCTGCTAGGTTTTTATCAGCTGTAGTTAATGCTGCAATTTCGTAGCTAACACCCCGCCCGTTCTTTGCTTGGTATTGTGCCCACTTATTGTTTGCGCCTAGTGTATTGTTTAGTACTGTGCTAGATAGTTTGCCACCGTACCAGCTGTTTACAGCTAATAGCAAAGCAAATACAGAAATAACCATACCTGCTTTGTCTTTAATCTTTGCTTCGCGCTCGCTGCGTGAACCTGGTGCTGGCTTTGGTGCGCTCTCGTCCTTAGGTTCTTTGTTGATTAATTTTAAAATTGAATCGTGTAATGCCATTTTCGCTCCTTTGGAATTAACTACTACTATTTATAGAAATGTATTAAAAACCAAATAGCCCTTTGTTAGGTTGTATTTGTAATGGTTTTTTGCTACGCTGTATTTCTTGTAATGCTCTAATAGCCTGTATCCTAACATTTGAATCTTGAGAATCTTTTACAATTTCAGTCAACGCAGAGATCCTAGCTAGTTCTGCCATAGTGTAGTCTTTGTTTAACGTTTTTTGTGTGTCGACATACATTTGATAATCAGATGTTGTAGCACATCCAGTTAACAATAACGCTAAAAGTACAAATCTCATTTTACGCTCTCGTATATCTTCTTTTGGCCTTCATACCATTCATTCCATCCTTCTACTTTTGTAGAACATTCATAGTATAAAGTATAATTTTGTACAACAACTTTTAACATTTCAGTTATTGCTACTTTGTCGCCCTCTATCTTCTTTAAACTTTCGCAACGTTCAGTTAATGCCGGCGGTACATCTGGAAATTTAGGTTTAATAGGAGCAGTACCGAAACATCCTGCTAATAATAATGTAAGGCAAGTAATTAAGTATTTCATTTCTTGCCCTCCGCAGCCTTGTTTAATTCTGTTGCTTGATTGTGTATGTCAATAATTTCTTTAGGAACAGGACACTGTTCTACATATTTGACAATTTCTTCTTTCTTAACAATTTCTCTATCAATGTACTTGATAATGTCTTTGCCTTTTTCTTTGACAACTTTAGTTTTTTCAACAACACGTTCTTGTACTTCTACATTCTTGTTGTTGGCTTGTTCTTCTGCTATACGAACTTTTTCTTCTAAGTCTTTAATCTTAGATTCCCACACTTCATTTGCACTAGCAACTGCTAGGAACCAAATACTAACTAGCAATGTTATAAAACTAATTGCTTGTATAGGAAATCTGTAATTGTTAATAAATGGAACACGTTTAATGATCCATGATGCTAACAAGCCTATGGTACTGCCAATTAATAATGTTGTCCATACCCAGTCAGGTAATAGACTTAACATCCATTGAAATTGCCACATTATACTTTCTCCAACGCTACAGCGTACTTGCCATTTTCAAATACAAAGTTATCACCGACTTTTGTAATGTTATAATTTCCTATGTATTTTGTGTAAAACATAACTTCACTCATGTCTTTACTTTCTAGCATTATCTTACCTTTTGCGTTATTATAAACTTCTGCTACTGTGCCAAAGTCTTTGATACGCATACGTAACGGCCCTGCATACATTTTTTGGAACACCAAATCTTCGTGATCAATACTGACACTTTCTAAATAACTGCGTCCAAAGAAGTTACTAAAATTGTTCATAGCACTTTCTTGAATTGCCTGTTCGTAGTCTATTTTAGTTTTAGGAATAGTTTCGTTTAAATTATCAGAGTTTGCATCTAAACTATGAAAACTTTTATAATATCTAAATTTAAAATCTTTAAGTTCTGTTAAATTGCTAATGCCATTTAGTAATTCTAAAATCTGTTCATGTATTCTTCGGTTACGTTCAATTTCGACAAAAACTTTATATTTTCCGTTATTAAGTTCGCCGGAGCTAACATCTGCATCTAATACAAAGTCGTAACCGTTTTCTACAAATTCTACAAGATCGTCTGCGGGTTTTTTACTTTCTACAGTAAAGGCTAACACTACAATCTCTTTGTCCTCGCCCATTTTACTAGCATAGCTGTCAACCTCAAAAATGTTATCGACTAACATTCTTAAGTCGCCAGCTAATAATCCTTCATTAAGCTGCTGCATTTGCTTCACCTCCTGCTGCCGGTGCTGCTGGCGCCGCTGGTGCTGCTGGTGCAGCGGCTGCTTGATCAGCTGCCTGTGGAGGCGCCGCATCTACACGCTCGGATCTAATACCCATGCTTTCTTTCATCTTGGTCATATAACCATTGTAAATATCTTCTACAAGTTTTTTAGGCATTATAATTTCTACTAACCATACTGGTTTATGATCTAATTTGCCCTTCTTAGTGCCAGGACGGAAGTCATCTGGACTCTTAATTTTACGTGGCTCTAGCAAATGTGTCTTTTCGTACTTAATTTTGCATCCGTAGTCTGTTAGACGTTTAGCAGCCATAGGGTCTGGCATTTTGTCTCGCGGCCACATAAAACTAGCTTTGATCCAATGTCTTTCAACAATGGGCCCTTCTGCCAGTTCACCGTCTTGCCAGTTTTTATATACGTACATATTCATTTCATCTAAAACACGCTCAAAGTCTTTTAAGGTGCTTAGTGTTGAATTTGTGCTATAAATTGATTCTACGTTTTTAATAACGTCAAGTATGTCGCGCATAGTGTATTCCAGAATATTCTATACTTATTTAGCTGGCTTAAAATCATATGTTATCACTTTACTTTTTGTCCAAAATAGTAAATAAAGTTGTAGGACCTCTGTAGAGATTAGGCGGTCACTACATGTCCTGCTTTTCATAAAGTGGGAGATAAACTTAATGAGTAAACAACGAGTGAAGAAGCGTTTTACTTCAGATGTGAACGTAATTGATTTTCATGCACATATACCTGCTAAAAAGCAGCGTGTCAACTTGTTACCACGTAACAAACACCAAGAAACTTACCTTTTTAAACTACACGACGATAACAAGAATATTTTGTTTGCTATCGGCCCTGCAGGCACGGGTAAAACGCTCTTGGCAGTGCAAATGGGAATTAAACTTTATCAAGAAGGTAAAGTGGATAAGATTATAGTCACAAGACCCGCCGTGTCAGTTGACGAAGATTTAGGATTTTTACCAGGTACATTAAACGAAAAAATGGCACCTTGGACGAGACCGATCTTTGACGTATTAGGAGAATATTATCAGCAGAAAGATATAGAGAACATGCTCTATGAAGGAGTGATAGAAATAAGCCCACTCGCATATATGCGCGGCCGCACGTTTAAGAATGCTTACGTTATAGCGGACGAAATGCAGAATGCAACCCAGAACCAAATGAAGATGTTACTTACACGATTAGGAGAAAATTCTAAAATGGTAGTAACTGGTGATTTAAATCAAGCCGACCGCCTAAAAGATAACGGATTGATTGACTTTATTGACAAAATTAAAGGTCACCGGCTAGACCATATTGATGTAGTGTACTTTGACAGTCATGATATTGAAAGACATCAAGCTGTAAAAGAAGTACTTGACATTTACGGTGATGAATAATAAAAGGGCTCTTCGGAGCCCTTTTATATTTGTTCTACAGTTATCTGCGAAGCCTTAAGGAAATCAACCCCGGCATTATCCCGATAAGCAGTACGATAGAATACTCGTCTAATACCGCTTTGGTAGATAAGTTTGGCACAGTCCAAGCAAGGAGCATGAGTAACAAAAAGGTCCCCATCGAGACCAGACTCGTTACTTCTAGCAAGTTTCGCAATGGCGTTAGTTTCTGCATGTAATACCTCCGGTTTGGTTTTTAAACGGTACCTATATTCTTCTTCCCCGTCTTCATTCCACTCAGCATGAGGCCACCGTTCGTATATCTCGTCTGGATTAAGCCATCCGCCTGCACCTTGATCCATATATTCTTTATCTTCACAATTGTTATCCCATCCAGCAGGCATGCCATTGTAGCCAATACTAATAATTCTATCATCCTTGACTACAATAGCGCCAACGTGTAGCCTACGAGCATGGCTAAGTTCTGCGAATGTCTCCGCAGTTTTCATGTATGCTTCTTTTAGCTTAGACTTCATATGTGGCTTAGTCTAATTAAAGTAGCCGCAAGGTTAATCTCGGGATCAATAACTAGGGTGTGATCAACAAGTCCTTGCTTAATAATTAGAATAGCTTTTTCTTGTGTTGCTTCTTCGCCGAAGATTGCTACATTGTCGTAAAGCCAACGATAAATTTCTTCCATCTCTTCTGGACGAGCTTGTCCGCAAACTAGTTTACGTGCTTCACTAATTTTGCCTTTCTTAAACAGCTCAACCATTTCGATCTTATAGTCAGCTTCGCCTGTATCTCCCTTTTCAGGAGTATGCAATTTACCATCCAGACTATTCATCTGCACAGTGTTAATACACTTACGCAAGTCTGGATAAGTTGCTTTAACAAAAGTGTCAAGCGTATCTAAATCAAACTCTACACCTTCTTCAACGAGAATCGTAGCCACACGAGCAGTGAACTCATTAACATCAACCCGCTCAATGTGGAATCCTTGACACCTACTGTGAATAGCAGGAATAATACGATTAGGATAGTTACAAGTAAGAATAAATCGAGCAGTAGTGTGATATTCTTCCATAACTCCACGTAACGCTGCCTGTGCGTTCGGGCTAAGATAATCTGCTTCATCTAATAGTACAACCTTAAAGTCGCCAAATGGAATCATCTGGACGAAGTTTACAATCTTATCACGAACATCTTCTACTGAGTTTGTACGACTTGCGTTAATCTCTAAGATATCAAGATCTTGAATTTCAAGCTCATTGAATAAGATTTTAGCTAGGGTAGTTTTACCAATACCTGCGTTTCCACTAAACAGCAGGTGAGGAATTGTGCCTTCTTTAACCCAACGCTGTACCTGTTCTTTTTGATGTTCATCTCTAAACACATATCCGTCTAATTTCTTAGGACGGTATTTCTCTACCCATAGTTCTTTCATTTGCCAGCCTCTATAACTCGTTGTCTTAATTCGCTTGTACTAAACGAATGCCGCCTTTTATTAAAATAGAATTCCATAGGAATATCATGTCCTGTGAATTCTTTGCCTTGATATTCTTCACCTAGTATTCTAACATCAATAGGAAAAGAAAGCAACATATCTCGCAGTTCTTTTTCTGTTGCATAGGGAATAATTTGGTCTACAAACTTACAGGCCTTTAGTTGTGCCCAACGTTCAAACACGCCTTGTACTGGTTTGTTTTTAGTATTAGGACGATCAATAGTTGGGTCAGTTTGCAACCCTACAATTAGGAAATCACATTGTTTCTTTGCTTCTTCAAGCATTAGGATATGCCCCGCATGAAACAAATCAAAGGTTGAACAAGTAAAACCAGTTTTCACACTAGTTCCTCAACAACGCCTAACACTTCTGCGGCAATAAACAATCCGCCGACAATAGGCAGTCCGTAAATGCACAATGCAACACCGGCAGCAATGCGTAGAAAACTTTTTACAAGGCTAACATAAAAATGCCCCTTGCTAGTATCTTTAGGTTGAATTTCCATTATTGTACCTTAACAATTTCACCACACTCGCCGTATCGAACATCGTATACTGCAAATGTAACAGCATCGTGAAGCGTCTGAAACACTTTACTACGTTGTCGTCCTAGATTAAAATAATAAACTTTATACATACGATATTATACACAAATAAGAAAGGGCCTGTCAAGGCCCTTTGAGTTACTTGCTCACAAAAGGAGCCAACTCCGGCGGCACCCACCCTATAGGTTTCAATACCTTACCGTCCTCACGTTTACGAACTTTACCCGTTTCTTTGTCAATCTTGGCAAAGTTAGTACCCATAACTTCTTTCCAACCGCCCTCGCCGTTGAAACCAGCAGAATGGATTGCACCAGTTGTAACAACAATGAAGTCAAGTAGTGCATCCAATTGCTCTACACGATCGTTACTATCCAACGCAACTTTTAGTTCTTTCCATTCCTCTTCCATAAGGTCGAGGTATAGTTTGTACTGTGCTTCATTAAATTCGCCTACTGTTTGATCGCAGGCTCGCATAAATTTTTCTTGGTCTCTAAATGGATTTGTCATAGTGGTTGTCCAAACATAGCATCATTTTCTGGTGCCTCATCGGCCACCATTAACATACAGTTAACGTCTACTTTGCGAATGATTTTTTCGCCTTCGTCGTCTTCTATTTTAATTCCGCGAGTCCATCGACCGTGTTCCATTAAAACCCATTGTCCGACTTTGACATCTTTCTGCTCAGGACCAACTGCGTACACTTTAGCCCATCTTGGGTGTATACCGTGTGTCTTTCCGTCATCGCTTAGAAGTACAAGCCCGCCTTTGGTCTTTTGTTCCCCGAAATTCATGTCGATTACAATAACACCATCACTTAGCGGTCTAAGTGATGAAATTTTCCAGGCGTTAATATTAATACCCGTATGCACCGGCATCATTTGTGATAACTGTGACATAAACCCTCTTATCTTAAATCTGTGCTGTCTGTATGATATTCTGTACTAGATTCTTCACGCTTGCGAATGATTTTTCCGTTAGGGCCTAACTCGTCGCCTCTTGCGTTCATCCTAGCATTGCCTACAGCTAGTGTAGTTTCGTTTTTAATACGTAATTTGTCAAGATCAATTTCTTTGCCCTGCATTGTCTTGTAAACTTTACGTGCTGGTTCTTTCATTGCCATAATAATCTCCTTATGGTTATAATAGTACTTATCTCAGGAATTCTTGCCAGTCCAAATTATATTTTAAACTATCGATCCTATGAATGCCAATAAGATAAAGGATATAACTAGCGACACTACTTCCACGTCCAACTCCCCAAACAATGTTATGTTTTCTAAGTGTATCAACAATATACTTTAAGCAAACTAGCATGTCAAACATATTATGTTCAACAAATGCAGTAAGCTCTTCTTCTACTCGATTTTTTTCTTCTTGAGTTTTACACTGCTCGTAAAGCCAATCTACAATAGGAAAGGTTTTATATTCTTCGGGTATAAACCAATCACATTGATTAGCTTGATCAAAAAACTCTTTATTTTCGTAAACATCTAACTCTTTACTAGTAATTCCTAGCGTATCAAAAAGTTTTAAAATGTCTGTGGTTTTTTCTGTATAAATTTGATCAAGATATTCTAACTGTCCTTTATAGAACATATTAAAAATATCTCGATCTTGGAATATTGGATTACCGAATTTATCTAATAGCATTGCGCTATTTTACTTGACATTAATTAATTTGTCAAGCTCGGGACTCTTTGTTTGGTGTTGTTGCCAAGTTCTAGCTTGCCTAGCTCTTAGTTCTTCTCGGTATAGGTCCAAAAACATAGTAATCTGTTGTTGGACCCACGGGTTATGAGCCTGCCAATATTTTTTACTCAGCTCTTGGATTCGCTGTTCAATTTCCGAATCCTTTAATTTGCTGTAGTCTTCGGCTAGTGGATGCATTAGCTAAACTCTCCTACCTTTTTAAGGAATACATTGTTCCCACCGTCGATAGTCCATGCTTCAAACACATGTCTAATAGAACTGTCGGTAGTTACAGTGTAAGTAGAACTCAATCCGCTGTCATATAAAATGTCACCGCTGGTAGTTGCCCAGGTAATATCTCTTTCGGTTCCATCGCTTTTAATATCAACTCGAACTCTAGCGTACATTCCGCTTAGAGGCCATTGACTAAAACTTAAGGTAACATTATCTGCGGCAATTGTATAAGTGTAGTATTCTGCATCTCTATAGTCAATATATTCCGTTGCACTTCCAGTACTAAGGCTTCCGTTAATTGCTACAGATCCGTATAGGCGTCTAGTCTCAGCATTTTCTAAAATAACACCGTTAAAGTTATTGTCTGTGGTAAGTTTAGCAGTAGTGCTATTAAGTTCTGTTAAAACAGTAACAGTTTTTTGTAAACCTGTTTGTGTATAGGTAAAGTTATCTCTAAAACCTTGGCTGTTATTATCTTGTCCTGCTACAGGAAAAGCTCCGTCGATTGCATCTGCTGCATCTGATGCACTATTAATGTCTGCTACAATTGTCATGATATAGTTGTCCTATCGTTTTTAAACGCGATGTATTTATCGGCACTGTAACCAGTGACGGAATCAATTATGTACCTATCGATCACATAATCAATTTGATTAAAGTTAAAATTAACTGTCCAAGAATCTTGATTATCTACAGGGTTCTTGTTAATGTTGTTTGTTAAGCAAGTATATGTAAAGTTTTTGTAGTTTACAGTATCGCCTGCTTGATAATATCTAGTACTTATCCAATCGCCTTTGTTGCCTGTTACTAAACGATTTTTTAAAGTTAACATAATATCGTCAGCTGTTCCGGGCTTACAATAGCATAGAGGAATTGCTTTAACATAATCTAATTCGGTTACACTTCCTTCTTGAATGCTACGCATCCAAAGAGGCAAATAATTTCTTTCTTTTAGACCTAATGCTTTAATTCTTTCACGCCATAGATACACGCTTGCTGGGAACTTACTAGTTGTACTAGGATCGTCTGCAAAGACACCGGAACTATCGGCAGTTACACTAAATGGATCTGGAGCATTCCAGTATTGAGTATCTAATGTAAATGGACCTGTGTAATATTGACTATTTTGATCAACAGTTACATTTCTGGGACTTCCGCTAGTAAATATTTTGTTTGGTAAATGATCTTCGCCATTCTCCAAAGGATCTATTACTTCTAAATAAATCACCTCGTATACAACATCATTTGTTCCTACATTTTTTGCAACAGCTTTCTTAATTTCGCCCAGCTTGAATTTTTTAGGTTTATGATTTAAACCAATTGCTGCCGCAACTGCCGCAGCTGATTTAGTTTCTATACCTGCAAACACTAACATTTTTAACTGGTCTTGTACTCCAAAGTTAGGATCACTTGGTCTATATATAGATCCTGCTGTAAAAATACTTGAATCATTAATGAATTCTTTAAACAAATCTCTTTGATTTGTTTTTAATAGAGGCTTAACATACATATTGCTGTAGAGCCTATCATTTGGTGTATCTATACTTAAACTAAACGTTCTAGATATTGCGCTGTATCCTAGAATATCTCTTGCCTGAATAGTAAATGTATACTTTTTATCAACGGTAGTAGTGCCATTATCTAATAATAAAGTTCCGTTATCGAATGTAATAATCCCTGGATTTGATTCTGACCCAAATTGATTTACCTTGCCAACAATTTCTCCGTCCAAATCTAATGTTAATCCAGAAGGCAAAGCGCCAGATGTTAATGTATAAAGTATTGCAGAGTTTGCAAGGGTACTTGTTGCTTTTACAAAAAGAGTACTTACATAGTTTGCACCAATACTGCCCAAGTCCTCGGGACTATCCCAAGTCATAACACTATCGATTTCGCCGATTAATGTAACGTTAAATGTTCTTTTAGAACTAGCTGTTTCTTCTTTATCGCTGAATCGAGTTGCTGTAACAGTAAAACTATAATCCTTAGTTATTGCAGGTTGATAAGGAACGACACCAAATACTTCAGCAGTTCCTGGGTCGATCTGCAAGCCCAATGGTAGAGTGCTCAAGTCACCAAACTCTAAGAACTTATTGTTTCCGACTTCTACAGCTAATGCAGGCAATGTAGTAAGAATATATTCGGTTGATGATACTTCTGTTACATTTGTAATTTTATAAACTGTACTACCTGCTCCAGTAACATAATCTTCTAAACAAAAATAATGTCCAGTAGTCGGAGTAGTGGATACATTTTTAATTCTTAATAAATTCTTTCCTATTTTATTTTCTGTAGTTAAACTAGTATATGCATAGCCTGACCATAGCGGGTTTACAGAATCTAGCTTATATGTAATAGGCCCTAATTCTAAACCATCGTATGTATCTAGTTTGAATGTTAGATAATTGTTAGCTCTTCTAATACCTAAATTCTTAGGAGTTACCCAAATAGGAGCTCTAACATAAGTTCCGTCAACAGTAAAAACCCCGTCCCCGGCGCCAATTGCTACTGTGTCTGCTCTAAAGTAATCATCGCCTACAACAAATATTTTAAATTTTCTTGTAGAAGAAGTATCCCCGTCTGTAACAGTTACTAAAAATTCATAGTACCTATTAAGTTTTCTTGTAGGCAAAGATCCTATAGAATAATCATAATTTACAGTATCGTAAATGTAACTGTCATATCCGTTACTGGATCGATAGCCAAAATCGTATGCAACACTGTCAAATAATCCAGTATCAAAGAATCCATTTCCAGCAGTTTCTGGTACAGCTAATGTAGGCTGTATCCATCCTACAAGTCGCCCATCGGTTGTTAAAATTAATCCTGGAGGTAGTTCTCCTCCGTTCTTAGGCTGGAAAAACTTTAGTGTTTGCCCTGTTGCCGTATCGAAGTCTGTTGCTAGTAACTGGAAATCAACGTAAGAGCTATCTAGGATATAATACTGTCCACTATTTCCTATAGGAAGACTGCCTTCCGGTGTTTCCCATGTTGGTTCATCTCGACCTTCAATAGTCCAAAAGAATGTTCTATCGGATAGTTGGTTGTTGTAGCTAGCCCTAATAACAAACTCAAAGTCGGTGGTTCTAGGAACTTCAAACGGTGTCCCTACAACTTGATCACCTTCTATTCTAAGCCCGGTTGGTAACTTACCAGAAATTAATTCAAAGTTAACATCTTCTGGAGAGTTTATGCTATCATAAGATACAGGCAGCGTTAGATTAATTATGCTACGTTCTTGACTTGTAGCAACTTTATAACCTGACTTGCGTGTCCAGATACTTAATGCCATAGTTACAATGTCCTTCTAACTCTTGTTCTAGGATAAACAGCACCGGATGTCGGTCTAGGCTGATAATTCAGTTTAGGAAAATTATTTCCAGATGTAACCCTTTCTTTATGATAGTAAAGATACAAGTTTGCAGCCCCTTGTAAATCTTGTCCGTCGGCTGGCCCGCCTGATGTTGCAGTTAGTTGATTTGCTTTAGCGTAGGCTAAGATATATTCTTTAGCAGAATATTGATTCATATGCGGATATATTTCTAACGCACAGGCTAACACACCACATACCTGCGGACTAGCCATACTAGTTCCGCTGTACTTTCCTAAGTAATAACTTCCACTGCGAGGATCATTAATTCCGCTAGGTAATGCGCTTATAATCCCAGTACCGGGAGCATATAAGTCAACTCCTGATCCGCAATCGCTATATACTACTTTTTGATCTATCTGTATGCTATCTACACTGCCCACACATATAGCAGGTAATTCATAGTCACCGTCTACGGCAGTGTCGTTTGCGGTTGGACTTGTACCTCTCATGTAGTAGTAAGGGTTACTTACACTTTGCGGGTACCTAGTACCCATTTCAAAGGTATTGTTCCAATCAGCATCACCGGGCAGTACATGTTTCCATCGACCGTTACCGGCCGCGCCTACCATAACTATACCTTCGGCGTATGCATCCTCAATATCTGCATCCATTGCGCTTACTCTTGCAGGAATACGTTGTCCAGCAATAAATCCCCAATCATTCAATTGTTGTGTAGTAAATCCAGAACTTACAGTTTTTCTATTGTTAACACCTAATTGAAGATCTATTTGACTAGGTGTAGCTTCATAAAAAACATATTCGCAGACCATACCAGGATTGCCAAGTGTGCCCGAAGTAGAAGCATTACCTTCTACTCTGATTCTATACGTCCTATTAGGTGTAGTCCCTTCGACGCCGTGATATATTCTTTGTACACTATTATCGGCACAACTCCACATTATTTTAGGATAATTCGGATTTGATGGTCCTAGACTAGTATAGGTACTAGATCCACTGCCAAATGTTAGATATGTATTAGTTCCTACAAAGATTGTATTATAACTAGTTCCTAAGTAATCTACACTAAACGGTAAACCGATTGACCAAAATCCGTCATCGTTATTTCCGCTAGTAGGAGTAGTAGAAGCTGTTAATCCTGCATTGCCTAATAAGGAGTTGGTAATAGATGTAACAGAAGCAGCAGCAGGAGTACTTTCTGTAATTACAGTTAGGCTCATAGCAGTGCCAAATAATGAACCTTCGGGTACATTTACAGTTGTAGTAAATTGAATTTTATAAACAATATTATCTACAAGGTGTACGTTGTTTTGTTGTATGTTAACTTCTACAGTACCGCCGTTAGATGATTCGGACGGCCCATCTGTATATCTAATAACTTCGGTATCCTGATCATCTAATATTATAATTTCTGTACCTAATGACATGTTTCCAGAAATAGAATCAGCTGCTATATTACTAATTAAGTTAATATCGGCAGGCCCTTGCACGGTTAATTCGTACAGAGAATCTGGTTGTGCAAGTACCGTTAGGTATGCTTGTTGACCTTCTTGACTCCAAGCAGTTGGCTTTGTTAAAATACTTCCTCCTGGTGCAACATAAGGCCCGGTTGTTGTAATTCTGTTTCCAGTAGCTTCTTCACCGACTAATGTTGCTAATCTAGCATTAGCTGTACATACACCGCTATATCCGGTGTATGTAGTTGCACCAGCTTCAGGAGTATACCTAGTACCTCTATAAGTTACAGCAGTAATGTCACTAAACGACCACTCGCTTGGAAATATACTCATACCCCAACTGTTATTAACAATAGTTGGGTTTTTTCTTCCGGTGCTTACGTTAGTTGTTTTATTTTTATGGAATGCCCTGATGTAATCAAACACAAATCCAAATTCTGGGTATGTATTGCCAGCGTCATAGTAGATGTTATAGATGTTAGCATCTCTAGCCCATCCTTGTGTGTTACCTGCTACTGTACCTGCAACGTGTGTACTGTGGCTACCAGTTCCGTAGGAATAAGTGCCGTTTGCACCGTTTCCAATTTCTGCATTATGTTGTGCCCAGTTGTATTGGACAGTTCTTGTGCCGCCTGTACCATCTGCGTTAACTGCATACTCTGGGTGATTCCATACTAGACCGTTTTCGTCGCAGATAACAACATCTACATTTTTACCTGTTTGTGTTAATTCTATCGTTCCAGTTTGTGATGCTACACCTCCTATTCCGGTGCCTTCGTATCCAGTGCCTCCCCAGTTAGATCGATGTACTCCTTCTACACAACGCAGAAGGCCCCAGTTCTTCATTGAATTAGAAGTACTTGAAGATTTATCCCAGGCACTTGAGGTTTGTTGTACTGCATTAGTTCCAGCTTTGATGCCTAATATATGAGGAGCAGGAACTACCGATTTAATTCTAGGATCTTTCTTTAATTCTTCCGCTTCCCAGTCCGCTAACAGATAATGAGTGCTTCTGCTAGTTTGTCTTCTAGCAAGGCAAACAACACTGCGAGATAAGTCAATTCCAGGCGGACTTTTTCCATTTGTTTCTATTTCGTCGTACAAGACATCGAGGTCGTTGAAGTTGCTAACAGTAACAATGTATTCTTTTGTCTTGATATAATCTGATATAGACATAATTAAGCCTCAAGTTGTACAATTGTTAGTGTGACTGTAATAGTTGTTGTAGATCCTGTTTTGTTTGTAACTGCAAGTGGAATAGCGGTAGTAGGACTAGCCTCGTTATTAAATCCAAAAGCTCCTGGACTAATTAAAATTGTTTGAGAACCTGTTGTAATAACTTCTGTAATTACACCAGCACCTGGTAGAGGATCTGTACCTTCTAGTCTGCTAGCATCGGCAGTTCGACTAGCTTCGTCGGTATAAATCCTAACCCATGCAGCTCCGTCTACTTCTACTTTATACAGAATGTATCCTTTAAATCCAGTAATAGAAATATTATCTGTAGAACCATCTGTGATACTTGCAGTTGTTTGAGAAGCAGTGGTCCTAGAAGTTAATCCAGTACCCCCAGACGCAACAGACCAAGATAATGTTCCAGATCCATTTGTGGTTAGTACTTCTCCAGAATTTCCATCTGCTGCTGGTAATGTCCATACTAAATTAGCTGACACAGTAGCTGGTGCTTGAAATCCTACGTAATTAGAACTATCGGAGTCTGCAAATCGTAGATCGCCTTGTGCATTAATTTGTACGTTACCTGCTGCTTTAATAGTAGTAGCAGTTAATAAAAGTTCTGTTCCACTGTAATTTGCTATAGAGTTAGTTTTAAAAACACCAGCCTCGCTAATTTCTGCTCTTACACCAAGGCTTGTTCCGTTGTGAGTAGATAATACAATTTTTGTTGGAATACTATTAGTTGCAACAGAACCAACTACCGCAGCACTAATACTAGCACCTGCTATAAAATTAGTTCCGTCGTGGCCTCCAAATACCGTTGCTCCTAACCTATCGTTATTTGTTACCGAAGTTGGAGATGCAATTGTTCCTCGAGATCTATAAAGCAATAACGGAACAACACCGACTGTAGTATGTGCTTGGCCTAAAGATATACCAGCTCCTGATGCAGTAGTATACGTGTTAGTTCTTACACTAAGAGCACCGTCTACACCGTTAGTAGCATCTCCAATAGAAGTAATAGCAGGAGATGTAACATAGTTAGTTGATGTTGGTGCAATTGCTACTCCTGATCCAACTATGCTTGTAATAGGTGCGTTTACTTGTACTTGACCGGTACCGTTAGGACTAATTACAATGTTTCGATTGTTAATAGATGTAATTCCGTATACTCCTACATCTAAGTTACCACCGAGCTGCGGGGTTGTATCTTCAACGACATTAGCTAAGCCTCCACCAGTTCCTCCTGATATTTCTTGAGCTGCCCCTCCATCCCCGACGTATAATTTATTAGTGTCAGTAGCATAGAGCAACTCACCGTCTGCAGGGCTTGCCGGTAAATCTGCTTCTAAACCTCTTCTAATCTGTAATGCCATTGTTATCTCCTAAACCTTTAAAATGTTCCCATGTCGAGAGTAAAACCCGAAGGTGCAGTAAATGTACCAAAGTCTAATGTGCCACCACCTGATGCTACTGATCCTGGAGTCCAATTACTTCCGTCCCATACTAGCGCCTGTCCTGTTGTTGGAGCAACGCTTTCTGTATCTACGTCTGCTAATGCAGTAATACTGGATGTAGTATAGACACCATTAGTTACTGTATCTGCATTACCAGTTAAATTGCCTGTAACATTACCTGTTACGTCACCGGTGTATGCTGTTGACGATAATGTAATTGTGTTAGCATCTGTTCTTGTAACAGTAATGTTTGTTCCAGATGCAATTTTAATATTATCTGTACTAAGATCTGATCCGCCTAGTGTTATGTTTGCACCGCCTGTTGTAGAATTAGCAGTTAAATCATAAGTTGTCGGTGTAAAAATGCTAGCTTCTACCCAAGCTGTTCCGTAGTAGATATACAGTTTACCTTCTACAGTGCTCCACCATAACTCGCCTTCTTCTACACCTGATGTTGGAGGCACAGCACCAACGTTTGCACCATATACTGTGCTATATAATTCTGTTAAATTAGCATTAACTTTTAAAAACGCCGTGCGTAAGTCGTCGCCTGTGCCGTCGTTTGCATAAGTTCCTAAGTTAATAGTTTGTAACGCCATATTCCGCCCTCTTTACTATATTTAGCTGGTTCGGACTTTTGCTAAACCTAGCATACTTAATATACGTATATAAAACCATCCCACGTCAAATTCCCATGCTTTTTTGCTTAGTCTAGGACTGGCAGGGTCTAAGTGGTGGTTATTATGAAGTTCTTCACCACCAATAATAATACCAATAGGACTAATATTACGACTATTATCCTTTGTACTGCCATTAGTGTATCCTGCCCAGTGTCCGATTCCATTGATTACTCCTGCTGCCCAAAAAGGTATCCATAACATTTGAACACCCCACACAATTAAGCCTGCAAAGCCAAAAAGAACAAGATCTATAATCAACATCAATAGAATCCCTGCATGGCGGTGGGGTGTATAAACTTTTCTTTCAATCCAATCGTTGGGTGTTCCCCTTCCATATGCTACAATCATAGCAGCATCTTTGGCTGCAAGATAATAGTAATAAACACCTCTAAAGAATATATTTTTTATCCCGTAAACTACAGGACTATGTGGATCACCTTCATGATCGCTAAATCTGTGATGCTTTCGATGTACAGCTACCCATTGTTTTGTAACCATTCCGGTAGACATCCACAACCACAACCGCATAAAATGACTTACTACGGGATGAAATTCTACGCTTTTATGAGCTTGGCTACGGTGTAGATAAAGTGTGACACAGGCAATAGTAATGTGTGTCATTAATAGTGTGATTAAAATTATTTCCATACTGTATTTAAGCCTATAAATATCCTTATGAATGTGCATACAGATCCTTACTGGGCTACGCTAAAGTGGCCAGCTGCCCCTAACGAAGATGATTACGGTGTATTTGAACAGTATCGTAAGGGTAGAGTTTTATTGCTAGGTAGCACTAAACTGCTACTGCCGTTATGCACAGAAGCCTGGGATTTAGAGCCCAAATACAATAATCCCAAGATTAAGAACAAGGACTGGTTTGAGTTAAACGAGCATTGGGACACTATTATAGTAGACGGTGCTCTAGCATTTGGTGAAGATTACTGTAAAAGATTGCTGGCTGCGGTGCTACCTAACTGTGATACTTTTGTTGCTCGTGCCTTCTTAAATCCTAACTGGCCTACAAAGTATGCTTGTTATTTCCCCCGTGCTCACGAGCTAACGCCACAGCCACAAGAACATCCAATTAACGAAGTTTATACATTTTATATATGGAACAACCTACAATCCTAGCCATGTACTCAGGCGGTTTAGACAGCCTGGGCATGATATACAAGTTACTCACTGAAGATGAATATAAAGACTATGCTGTCCATATACATCATGTTCACAACCGTAACATAGAACTTAGAGATCGCGCTGAAGGTATTGTAGTTC
>JACCDO010420528.1_pt1 | contig 118145 bp, 115 predicted proteins | sample 7446101 | NCBI WGS metagenome assembly JACCDO01 (sample SAMN15323440, study PRJNA562643) | freshwater metagenome | isolation source: river surface water | place: USA:Blue River Watershed | collected 2017-08-16
CCCCTCCAGCCCCTAAACCTGCTACACCCCCTCCTGCCCCTAAACCCGCTCCAGCACCTAAACCTGCCCCACCACCTCCAGCTCCTAAACCTACTCCACCACCTCCAGCACCTAAACCCGCTACACCCCCTAAACCTGCTACACCACCTCCTGCCCCTAAACCTGCTCCACCACCTCCTGCCCCTAAACCCGCTCCAGCACCTAAACCTGCCCCACCACCTCCAGCTCCTAAACCCGCTCCATCACCTAAACCTGCTCCTAAACCCAAAAAATAAAGAGAGGACTAGTTTTGACACCATTTTTAAAAAAAGTGGAAAAGGTCTCAAAAATGAAATTAAATCGTGGTATCCATTTTTATAAAAATGGATAAAGTTCGTGCTTCAATTGAAGACGTTAATGAATTTAAAAAATTACAACGGGCTGGGTTTTATATACCCATGCAATACAGGATAGAGTGTTTAGGCAACATGTACAGCGCCATTCAGATGGAAGCCAAACGTATTCTTGGTACAGAAACATACGAATTACTAACAACCATTTACAAGGAACATGCTAGACGTTATGTTGAATGTAGTTTACAGTATACTGATTATCGACTCATTTCAAATGAGCAATACAAGGAATTATACGAATTGAATCAATTAATGGTAGAGTCAGAATATAATATTGTGTCGTGTGTTTATGAAGAACTATACCCAAAGGTGTAAAATGCTTACTTTTTATACTGACGTTTACGTCTGCGTCTAGACTTTTTCTTTCTGCCAGCATCTTTTGGTAATATACTAGTTAAATCAAGAACAGATTCTTGCTCTTTTAATTCTTGGTATTGTCTAGCTAAGTCTGGTTCAGGATGTATTAATATATGATTTAAATAATTATAAATTAAATGAATTGCTGTAAAAACTGAGGATTGAAAATGTATACTCGTATTCAAGTATACTTCATAAGAAAGATCATACAGTGCTATTTTATTTTTTAATTCGGTTTTATATAATTCTAAAAGTATTCTAATTAGTCGTATTACTGTCATTTGATCATATAATAATGGATCTACAACAACGGCAACGCCTCCCGATCTCACATCATCCATTAAAAAATTTAAAAAAGGTGTAGGTTCCATGTTAATTTCACCACACATTTTCCATACTAATCCATCAAACATCGTTTCAATAGATTGCGTTTCGCTACAAAAAAAACAACGAATGTTTATAATTCTATCTCGTTCAGAAGTTGTTTGATGATACGCTATAATCATATCTACTATCTGTGACAATTTACATTCGCCATCAATCGGTAAAAACGCACCACTACAACTATAAACACCGGCTTGAAATAGATTGTATGGATCAGGTGTTAATATGTGTTCAGGAATTATACTATAGTTAACTCGCTGATAATATTTATTTATAAAACTAGTTTCATCACAAATTAATTGAGGATTATAAAATTCAAAATTTTTTATACGAGGCAAAGAAAGTCCAATATCATTATAAATAGTATATACCAAATCAGGACTAATGACTCCACGACAATTCTTTAACGGAGTATCAATAACACCATGGCATAAAATTGTATAAATAGCTCTATAATGCGGTGCAGAATGAAAACTTTGTGGTAATGCAGGACCTATAAATTTATCACCAGCCAATTGCTGAGAATCTGATTTTTGTCTATACAAATACATTTATTAATTAACATATTTTAATTAATTTCTGCTTTTTCACAAATTCGTTACGACTGTAGGTAGGCCAAATATTCTTTTTGCGCTTCTTCATTACCCAATTGGTCCATAATTGATTTTGGACCACGAATAATTCCATCTTTTTTATATTGGGTTCTGTACATCATTAATTTCCCAGGCGAATAACCCAATACATCGTCTTTTCGAACTGGCTCTAGCTCTGGTTCGGGTTCAGGAACTTTAGACTTTTTTCGTGATTCATTTGGTAATATGGCGGATTCCAAATCAATAAAGGCCTGTTTCCAATCCGTATTGGGTTCAATGATCTCAGACGAAGGTGCAATTTTACTTAATTCTTGCTTGAAGCCCGTTCGATCATGTGAAATGCTACATATATCTTTATAATTATCCTGAATGTCATCTTCCGTGACTTCTGCCGGAAATTCTGTGAATAACGCATCCGAATACACTTGCTTTACACTGGGTAAACCAGGAGTCGTCAATTTCAATATTTCATTACAATCCGTATCTTCTACTTTTTTACCGTCCTTCATAATATAAAATTTTTGGCGAGAACGGTCTCCGCATACATATACCGGTGCTTTGGTCAAGAAGCCTTCATTTACAAATTGTGCCAATGCCTTTTGACCACCTAATAGGGTATCCAAATTATAATGTTTCTTGAAAAAATCTTCTACTGCATCCGGCGTCATGATATTGTAAATCGTAATGTTTTGTTGCTCGATATTATTGACGGTATTATTATTGATTTTATTGGTTATTTTTACTGGACTTTTTTCTCTCTTTTCTAGCTCGAGCTTAGTTTTTTCTAGTTCCTTCTTGGTTTTCTCTAGCTCGAGTTTGGTTTCGGTTAACTCTTTATCTTCTTTCGGTTTACTTTTACAACATTTAACATGATAATTCAAATTTGTAATGGTGGTTAATCTTTTTTGGCAATAACCACATTCATACTTGTCAGTTAAAGTAACAACTGTATTATTCGTTTCGTTTTGTATCTTGATACACGATTTAGTCGTTTTTTGGTGATTTTTTAATACATACGGAGTAGAAAACGTCTTGTGACAATACACACACTCCATTTGTATTTGTAACTATTTTAAATATTTATAGTAAAAAATTGCTATTAATAAAAATTATTATTAACAGCAATTTTTACTACTAATAGCAATTTTTTACTACTAATAGTAATTTTTTACTATTAACAGCAATTTTTTACTATTAACAGCAAAAAAATCGAATTATCAAGGTTAATTTCGTGGTTGAATTTAAAAATTTTAGAGGTTTTAAAAATAGTGTATTTCGTGGTTTGTTATTAACTTCAAAAATAAATTAGTAACAAAATGTTTTTAGATTTTAAAAATGTGTGTGTGGGAATTATTTTCTCAAAAAAAATTTAAAAATTTATAAAATAAAAATTCCTATAGATTTTTTAGGATACATTTCTTGTTATTTTTTGAAAAAAAATAATATCATTTTACGTGAATTTACTGAAAAAAAGTTATATTTTTTTTTGAAAAAAATAATTCCGTTTTACGTGAATTTTACTGAAAAAGTTTCAGTGTAGTTTGTACATATTCATTATATTCTTTTATTTTTTCGTGAGGTAACACATTATACTCTTCTAAGCCTAAAGCAATAATAATCTTTTCAATACTTTTGATTAATTGTTCTGTGGATACGCCTTCAATAATTTCGTGTCCATTTGGATTAATTTCTTTTTTATACAACCGTTTGATGCTATTTTCTAGTACGTCAATATCTTTCATGAATATAATATAATTGACCTTTAATTGAGGCCATAACGTGCGATGACTTTTAAGCCGATCGTCAATTGTGTCGTGGTCTGTGGTACCCGCAATCCCAAACTTTTTTCGTTCAATGCCATCTAAAGAGGAAATACCAGATTCGATAATGTAAAAACAAGGTCCTTTTTCTTTGAATTTCACGTAGCGATGATTTTTCAAGGTTGAATTATGTTTAGCAATCAAGATAGTGTGTTCTTGTTTAGTGAGTTCTAGGGCTTTTTCAGTCGTAACAAGTTGGTCTTGTAACGTTTTTACCTTTTCCTGATACATAATCATGCCATCATTTCTTATAGGAACACTAAATGTATCAAATGTATATTCTTGAATGTCGGTATTGTCGGAATTAGGTTTTTTGGAGGGTTCTAATTGACGATGAAAAATTATTTTTATATAACACTTATGAAAAGTGTCAAGAATGAAAATGAAGAGCTTGTGTAATTTCAAATTAACCAATAAAACAAGCACGAAAAATATTTATTTACAAAAAAGAAAAGGCCAAATAAGAGGGTATTTCAAATTATAAAATAATTTGAATTAATAAAAACACTGTATAAATTATAGTTCATTTAGTAATAAAAATCATAAATTTGTGTGTTGTGTTCTGGTAAAAAAATGAATGTGATTTCGTACACACGCACCATGTACCTCCTAGCACACCCATGTCGCTCGTTCCTACCGATGAAAAAAAAGTCAAGCAGCTCGCACGAAAGATGCACATCTCGGTCACGTTATACCGTGACGTTCCTACGCTCTCCAGATTTATTCAATGGAGGTACGATCGTCGCAGCATTATCGTCAAATGGAATCGTTTTCCTAAAGAGGTCGTATCGATCATGATGAGCTACGTGGGCAACGAATACGAAAGGGAGTTTGAACTCCAAGAACAACACATGAAAAAAACTCGCACCAAATACTTGACCAAGTACAAACATACAAAAAAATTATGGCGTCAATTTAATGACACGATACGGTTTCTAGATGAGGAAGGGTTACATGGTGATTCGCAGGCCAGACAATTATTTGTGACTAAGCGTGATGAATTACAACTCGAATTAAATGACATCACTACACACCTGTCTCTGATGTCTTTTTAATTTTGGTATGTGCACAATTTTATCAAACATATTTACACAAAAAGTCACCCACCAATGATTATTCTAGTGTAAAAGCAAATCGTTAATTCTTGTTTTTTAGAATTTTCGTAGAATTCATGGATTTTATTTTTTTCAATATTCTCTAGGATATCTGCTAATTTAATACCAAAATCCGCAGAGATCCAATGCGCAAGATGACATGCAACTTTTCTATGAAACCATCTTCCTTCCTTTGCGTTTAGCAATTTGGGTATAGGTAGTCCAGTAAATAATGATACTTAGATTGAGAGTTACGGTTTGTTAATTCTTTTATTTTAGAAGCGTGTTCATTAATGGTTTTTTCATGTTCCGCTATAATTTTATCTTTTTGATGACACTCGTTACATGTGAGAGGTTTATTTTTTGATTTACAAATATTCAAATGATAGTTTAAGTTGGTGATAGTAGTTAACTTTTTTTTGCAATGCATACATTCGTATTTACTAGTGAGTGTAACGGACTCATTTGTTTTTTGTTGCAATTTAATACAGGATTTTGTTGTTTTTTGGTGGTTTTTCATGGCATAGGATGTTGAAAAAGTTTTTTGGCAATACTGGCAATCCAACTGTTTTATTAAGTATTTTTAATTAATTATTATTAATATTAATTAATTTTTCACAAAAAGCCGTGAATTATTCCACCAACGCTGTATACAGAGTCTTACAAAATTCAACTAATTTTGGACGAATGACATTTTCCCACATGTCTCGATCACGAACAATTAAAAGGGTGTTTAACGCATCTTCCTTTTTGTAATGTTCAATTAATTTGGCTCGTTCTAAATCCAACAGCTGTAAATAACACTGTACCTGAATGTTTTCATAATCCTTGACCTTGTAAAATAGACGATTAACGCGATTCTTGATTTCAACGAGGGTTTTGGTTCCATCTTCTTCCACATTTAAACGATCAATCTTGCCCACTAATTGAAACGTGTATCCATCGCATTCTACAAGAGTATGACGATATAAGGTATGATCTTCTATCAAATTCTTACACTCTTCTGATTCAATTACCGACTGTGCTGTACATTTTTCAAAATGCGTACCTTGAATCGTATTGGCTTTGGATTGTATATAGTCCTTGACTTTCTTTTTTTCGGAAGGTGTAAACTCCTTGTCCATCTTATCTAATCCGTCCTTGACACTAGTTTGTAATTGTTCTGGAGCCACACGTCCAGCAGTATTTTTGATAGAAAAAAGAATCGATGAACCAATTGCACTTTTTGCAATGATGGCTTCCGCTTCTGCTTCTTTGGTAACGATTTTTTTATCAGGACAATGTTTCGCCAACAAGGTCGTAAACACTTCTTCGGAACTTTTATAGGGATTTAATCCTATACATGCAGCGACTTCACTTGCACCAATGGTGATGATCATTTTGATTATTGATAATTTATTTGGCAAATGAATGTAGATTCATTTTTATAAAAATGAAAAAAAATAATAAAATAATAAAAGACACTACTCTAAACATGGACACTATTTCCGCAATGGCTATTGATACACCATCCATGGTAAAAAATAAAATATTTTCTATGCATGCTTCACGCGTATTTAGAGATGTTCAAAAACTAAACTTACCTACAGTTCAAGAAAGAGAAGAAGAATACGTAAAACGTATGATGGTCTTACCAAACCATATTCATCCTATTGACTCGATTGACTCGATTGACTCGATTGACTCGATTGACTCGATTGAACCAGAAAAGGTGCGTTATACATTTTCTATGCCAAAACCGATTACGTCATGTATGTTGAGTATGTCAAAAGCGTCATGTATGTCAATGTCGAGTATGTCGAGTGCGTCGTGTGCCTGAAATGTTTTGCTTAATATAAGCAAAACGAATTTAAAGTTCCTTATGTAATGGTTACTTTTCATAAAATGGGTTTGGCATCGATTTTCAAAAAAATCGGTAATTTTAGTTAAAAAATAAAATAGATAGTAATTAAAAATGTCACGTTCACAATCAAAATGTGATGGCACTTGGATAGAGCCATATACAAGAGAGGATGGTAAAAAAGTCGATGGTCATTGTCGCATGTCGGTGCGAACCGTGTTAAATGATAATCGAAAAAATTCACGACAATTAAAAAAGATTTTATCGGCATCTACCAAATCATTACGTTCGATTGAATCGAAATTGGACGATTTAAAAAATCCAGTGTCGTTGACTGAATTAAGACAACAAATTGATTCCTTATTAAAAATGTCTATACCAACAAGTAATACACCAAGCGATTTACAGGACTTGTTAAAAGATCACATACGTGAATTAAAGGACCATCATGCTCGTGCTAAATCTGAAATTGCTACAAGTGATTCAAAGAATCCGGATGTCATAGGTTTAAAAGAGGATATGCGAAAGATCCAAGACCAGTTAAACGTGATACAAGATTTTGTGCGTAAATTAGAGCCTCTTACTAAACCGTCGGACTTGACTACCAAGAGTATAGCTTTAGATAACGTGTCGGACACATTATCTAAAACGAGCGAGGCATGTGATGATTTAAAAACACGTAATTCTGAATTGGAAAGGTACTTGAAAGATGCGAATGAAAATATTACATCTTTAAAAGAGCGTTTGGAAAAGTTAATGGAAAATGACCCAATACAACTAAGTCAACAAAATAATACCTTGAAGAGCGAAAATAAAGATTTGGAGAGACAATTAAGTTCACTTCGAATGGATATGGAATCTTTGCGTAACCGTCAATCGCAATGTGAAGATGCCAAGCAACGTTTACAATCAACTATGGATGATAAAACACGGGATGTGGAACGAGCGAACGAACGTGTTCGAGAAAAAGAAGATGAATTACGCCGTATACAACAACAGTCGTATGATTCGGATTCTAACGTATCGCGATTGACCAAAGAAAAGGATAAATTACAAACTGAACTAGAGCGTGTAAAAGAACGTGAGTCTAATTTAAACAGAGACTTGAGTAGTGCCAAAGAGAATGTGTCCCAATTACAAAGACAATTGAGTCAATTAAAAGATACAGATGCGAATTATAGTAAACTTCAAGATGAGCTAGATACATGTAAAAGAAATAATGAACGCCTCACATCTGACTTGACTTCATGTAAATCGGATGAACGCCGAATTCAAGGTGAATTAGATAAAAAAGATGAATCTGTGTCAATATCGTCTAGAGAAACGGAACGAATGAAACAAGACCTAGAAAAACTAAAAGAGGACAAACGTAAACTGGAAACAGAAAAGACAGATCAAGAGGGTGAACTAGGACGTTTGCGTAATGAATTAGACCGAATTAAAAAAGAGCAAGTCGAGTCTGTATCGAATCTGAGCGTTTTACAAACAAAACTTGATGAAACGACTACACACTTGACAAGAGAAATAGGACAATGTACAGCTCAATTAAAAACACTAGAGAGCGAAAAACAAAATGTTGTATCAAAAGACCAAACTATGGTTGAAGCGAACCGAACATTACAATCCGACATTGTTACATTAAAAAAAACCATTGAAGAATTAAAAACAAAAATACGTGAATTAGAAGATTTAAAAACGCAACAGAAGGATTTAACTTTAAAAACCAATGATGAACTTGTAGCTCAATTGACATTGGATAAAACAACATTGGAGCAAGAGATTAGTAAATTACGTAAAGAACAGGAATCAGAGTTACATAAAGAAAAAGCTAAATATGATGCTGAAATTACTTTATTAAGAAAAACACTTTCGAGTACAGAAGAAACGCTTCATATTAAAAAAGTTGAACTTGATGCGTTACAAGAAAAATACGATACTCTTGAAACGCGTATGAAATCAAAATCAACTGAAGATAAGGCTCCTTTAAAGGCAGAACTTCAAGAAACAGATACACTTATAACACAACGTGTAGCCGAACTTGAAAAACAAGCACAAGCAGATAAATCTGTCATTGACCGATACAAATTGACATTAGACGAAAAAGATAGGGAATTAGAACAATTACGTCAATCGGTATCGGAAACAAAGCGTGCGTTAGATACAACCCAACATTCTTATAATGAATCCGTTAAATTATTACATAATGCGACCGATATCTTGGCTAAATCTCCCTTATTCAAGGGTGTTGCCGAACAATTTAAAAAAAATATGGATTTATTACGTTCATCTGCTCCAATTCATCCTATAGAATTCAAAGCAGACGATGCGATATATAAATATGAGTCACCTGAACCTGAATCGTTTGATGCAATTTATCAAGAATACGAAAATTTACTTATGGAGTTAAAACAGGTTCAAACCTACTATACAAAATTAGTAACAAGTGTGACTTTGGTGAATCAGCGTAATACGACATTTCAAGAAGATGATACCAACTCGATTTTCATATATAGTTTTTTGACGACGGCATTATTTCATTTGACCAAGACCTACTTGCGTCTACCAAGCGTCTTGCGGATGTTGTCTTTACCTCATGCTAAATTGGGTTCAGAAGAAAATAGCACGTTGCGAGATTCTATTTTAAATTCGTTTTTTGTGAATAAGGCGGTATGGTTTGATAAAACGCATCAGGTGAATCGTCTATTAAAAGACATAAATCCAGAATTATATCAATTGTATCATCATACCATAGAAAAGCATCAAGGACGTGTTCGCATTGATATTTTAGCGTATTATTTGATGCAATTTGTTTATATCATTCGTAAAACGGAACGGACATCAACCGAATACAACCTGTTTTTACGGATGATTGATTCATTGTCTCAAGCCATTACGTCTAATTTAAAATTAATCATGTATTCGGAAATTGGAGAGACAAAACATAAATTATCGGCTCTAGATACCATCCAAGAGCAAGAGTATAGAGGGTTGCGTTCCGAGCATAATTCATCCAATAAAGTTATTACTTTTGTTAAAATACGAGTCGATGGAGATCGTCCTAATGATATAAACGCACGTTTTGATTGTAATATATTGACAAAACAAGATAAAAATGACATTTACATGCGTCGTATGTTACATGTCAAGTATTCAGATTTTGATTACCGAAAAAATTTTGGGGAAGATGCCGATACTCTAAAGGTAGGAAATGCCGAATTTGCGACGAATGGGTTTCGCTTTTATACCGATAAGGAAGAACCTGCTTGTAATTTGAGTTTAATCAAACGTAATCATGATTTTTATTTCGGCCCATTTACGCAAGTTTATACCGCAGATCAATCTGCTTTGGATATCACCAATGACAAGTATTTTATAGATGGTGTCGAGAATAAGTTAAGAAATGGAAAACCGGTTTGTATAATTGGTTATGGAGCGAGTGGTAGTGGAAAGACAAGTACCTTGGTATATTTATCCTATTATAAAAATGGACAACGCGTATCTCAAGATGGCATTCTAGCCGAATTATCAAATAAATTATCCGATACGTTTAACCAATCGTGTCGTATCCAGGTTTATGAATTTGAAGGGAATATTGCACCAGGGTCTGACCAAGATGCCATTTCCAACTATCATTTACGTAAATTTCCTGCTCCAGTTGCATCTGAAATAAATGATGCAGGCAAGGCTGTAAAAGTGTATTCAAGCTATGCTGAAACCAACCCTGAACATATGGATCCGAATGATGCCCATGGCACGTGTTTTGAATATGAAATAGGAACAATCAGTGGTAAAAAGCAATGGGTAAAATCAGACACGAATCGATTTAGCAAAGTATTAATCACTGAACAAAAATATAAAAATCTTCCAAGTGAATTACGTATGATTAGCAATGGTCTTTACTACCAACTGGTTCCAGACTTGGATAAATCAGATGGTGTAGTGCCTATGGCCAAAGATATTGCCGATTTCATGGATAATAAACGAAATATCGCAGCTACAGCAAATAACCCAGTGAGTTCACGAAGCCATGTCGTGATTTTTATCACCTACGCATCGGCTACCACAAAAACAACATTGGTGTTGTGTGATTTTGCGGGTGTTGAAAATAGATTTGATTGCAGTTCGGAAAGTGTCTTGTCTAAATTGGCCACTATACCAACCAAAGCTACCGCGGATAAAATTCCATCGGAACAAACACCCTTTTATCAAGAGCAAATGGGTCGTATCAAACAAAAGAAATTTGAACAATTTGATCGTCAACATGGCGCTGAATTACGTGAACAAGCAAAATCCATAAATGAAAATGTATTCAACAATATTGATTACCTCTTGCGTAAAATGCAATCGGTGCCACTTACCAATGTCCAATCAAAAACTGCGGAAGGAATCTATCAATCTTTATACCCAGCGTCTCAAATGGTGAACTTAACGACATTTTTAGAACGTCTCAAACGTGTTTATTCATTATTTGATACGCTGAATAAAAGTCCTGTGTCTAGCATAGTTATCAATGGTAAACCGATCTCGGTGTTACTCAAGTCAGAGTATACAGAAAATAAATTAAGTGCCGCAGACGATACATTCAAGACACTTAAAAATACTCATAAAATTGATATAGAACGTCTTGCTGACCCTGGAACAGGATATAACATTGCCATGAAAAAAATACTTCCTGTAGAAGGAAATCCAGCCATTACAAATAAAATCATTTGGTTATCGTCCAATTACGCCAAAGAATTATTTGCTACCTACAAATCGGATGCGGAACGTGATGCGGCATTGTTGGTATGGCAATATTATTTTGAATGTTTGATTAATGTTCCGAACCCCAATCATTCAGAAACAAGTTACCCAGTTACGGTAGATAATGTGGCTGCGGCCTTCACCAAGAATATATGCGAAGAACGTGTGAAAGAGGGCTTGTATATTAACGATAGTTTGAAAGTGTTGCGTCAATTTATTGGACAATTGGTTCAATCCTCCTCTTCTGGATATGCTCCATTTATAGACAAGTGTTTGCCATTACAATGTAATCCGTTTTACAAAGAGTGTTTTGGAATCAATGAATATAATCCAGAAATACGCTCGATTGAAAAAGGCAGTTTGGCGGAACAAATCATGAAGGCACCCAATGCCAAAGACATGACATTTTGTATCATGTGTGTGGTTAATTTTTCTAAAAAAGCCAATAATCCACCACCTTCTCCTTATATCGACATTACGCCATTGTTAACTGAATACGAGCGACTTAAAACGGTTGAACAACAATTTTTCATGAAAAGACGCATTACACAAAAAATTATCCAAGAAAAAATTGAAACCGAGTTTGATGGCGCATCCATGTCGAATGCGTTTATTGTCAATCCTGCTATTATCAATGCGATAATGACCCATCCATTATTAACGCGTCCTATATCCCCTTCCATACAAGATTCAGTTAAAAAGTATGGCATGTACCTATTGGATGAAAAGAAAAATCTTCATAATGACGGGTATTATTTAAAGACCTTGTCCGACTTGATTGACGTCTTGAATAATAGTAACGCCATTACAACTATTGGCACCTTACAATTTACAGACACTATGGCCAAGTTTGGAACAAGCACCATGACGTGCAATCTTGCGGCAGGTGATTCTAAAACGGAAACCACCGATACAAAAGAAATTATTAATAGTATTACACAAGCTGGAGCTATGGAAATTTATAGAGGGTTAACACTTTTAGAAACTAAAGGTGTATTGACACTAAAACAATTTAACGAGCAATATAAACCATTCGAATCAAAATACAAACCACCACCAATTCAAACAAATGCTCCAAAAGCTAAAAAATAGATTTCAAATTTAAATAGTGTCATAAAGTAAATGTCTTTACCGTTACGTTTTACATTTACTTCACCAAATAAGTCTCCTGAATCCGTTAAGTCTCCTGAATCCGTTAAGTCTCCTGAATCCGTTAAGTCTCCTGAATTTGTCACGATTCCAAAATCAAAAGAATCTCATGAATCCTGGTCTCAACGTTATAGCACTCCCATTTGTTTGGTATTAACAACTGTTGCTGGATTTATTGCAGGTTACACAACAGGTCGTTACAGAAAATAAAAGTTAATATACATAGAATAAAAATAAACCTATTCCAATTATTGTTATAATGCCTAATACATAAACCCACCATTTATATTTTTTTATTTTGACTTTTATCGCTTTTTCTTTTGGCACGCTTTCTATTGGAACGTTTTGTACATTTTGAACGCTTTCTGTTGGCACGTTTTGTACTTTTTGAGCGCTTTCTATTGGCACGTTTTTTACTTTTTGTTTTTTTTGTGACTTTTCTTTTTGGACGTTATGTTTATTTGGTTCTTTCGTGATTGTCTTGGCGTCCAATAAAATCCTACATTGTTCAGTATGATTTAATTCAATGCGTTCTGCTTTTATATGACCTGGATCTGGTGTATCAAAACATAGAGATTGATTTTCTGCGGCGCGATAGTGATAGCAGGATTGGTGTTGTTTAAATAAAGAGTGTAATTCTTCTATTGTCATATCCGCAGTACAGGGTTCTAAATCTGAATTATTTGGATGACACGTTTTCCATTTATCCGCGCGTAATTTTGTACATTCATCTTTATTAAAAGAGTCGGGTTGAAATGCATTATAGTTATCTTTTAATAAAGTTAGACCATATTCTGGATGCAGGTCCATTTAAAATATAAATATATTTTAAACTACAATTCAAAAAACTAACGACGCCGCTTTTTTTAAATTATCATAGGTATTTTTGACGCCACTTTTTTTAAAAGTGGCTAAAGTGGCATGGGTTTTGGTTTACGTGGTGGCGAAATCACAAAAGAAGGCTGTTTTTTACGCGATTTTCTTCCTAATTTTGATTTAGGTGCTTTTTGCATCTTGTAAAAAAAACGTACTAGACTCGCAATAATAGGATACGGGTCTATGCGATGAATGCGTTGAGTGGCTCCATAATGGTATACAATATTTGGAAATAATCCTTCTAATTCCATCATTGCTTTTTTACCTTGTTCTTGTATGGCTACAGGCGCTTCACGTGGAACCATATCCAAATGAACGACAAGTTTATTGCTACGAAATATCTTAGGCCATGTATTTTTTGAATTCATCATGGCATGAATACGGGCGTTCGCCGCAGGATACTGTTTTTCATAATTTTTAGGGATTGGCATGGAATACGCCGAAATCGGAGGAGGTTGAATCAAGATAATGGCTGTTACTTCGTTGGCGAATTTCATGGCATACGTAATGGCTGTGTAACACCCAATATGCTGTGCGACCAAGATGTAAGGCGGGTGGACATTTTTTTCTTTAGCCAATCGTTGTACCAGTTCAGCTTCTTCAGCCATGGTTTTTGGATACACTTGGTATTTTATGGAACGACCTGTTCCAGGCCAATCGAACGATAATGTTTCTGTAAAGGTTGACATGACACGCTGTAATCCAATACGCTGCACACACCCTTTCCCATTCCATTCCTCTGTTTGTTCATCTTTTGGACCAGATAATCCACCAATAAACAAGACCGATGGTGCGTCTTGAGTCGGTTTTTTTCCGTGGATGACTGTGTGCATTTTAATATGCCACTTTTTATTTTTAAAAAATATTTTTCTAGCTTTCGTAGCCACTTTGAAAACATGGCTTCAAGATCTAATAGGCACGCAAACGGGACATTCAAAATGTTCACTAAACCACAATGATACACATTGTGTATGTCCTATAGAATGGCATACGCTACACTCTGTGACTAATACATAGGGATGAAAAATGCGTTCTTTACAAAACCAACATTCTGCTTTTTTTGATATACATTCCAATACGTCATCCTTGTTTAATTGACGATACAAGGGTTGAATTTTATTTCCATAACAGTTACCCATTTACTAATACCACAAAAAATTATTTTGCTTAAATTAATTATTTAATTAATTAGACGGATGCTATTTAATTTAGGCCTTCCTTTTTATATTTTTTTCTTTGGATTAATCTACTTCTATTTCACGCGTTTTTAATTTAGGCATCGAGCTTGCTTCAGGCATAGTTTGCATCGGATATTCATACGTGGCGTGCGTCAAATCGGCATGATGAATCGTTTCCAATGCGCATTTTTCCACCACCTTGATGCGGTTAAAAAGTAATGTGGGGCAAAATAATGTTGTTTGTGTATATGTCTCCCATGATTTGGTTCGACCTGTGGTTCTACCGAATAATTGATACAATGCGTTGGGATTCAAACTCATATGTCCTATAATAGCGTGTGTAAACGTACCGAATGATTTATGCGTCAAGGTCTGTCCCATACCCACACACAAGAACCCCGTCATGAATAAAGGATGATTTTCCAACCCATGTTCGTGAATAACGGCGGCAATACGTTCGCACACTTCATGTTGCGTCGACGCCAACGAAATCGTCTGTTCCACCGACTCCTCCATGAAACGGATAGATTTATCTACGGCGTTAATGGTCACAACTACTGCGGTAGGACATTTTTCCATAATCAATTCACGTACGCGTGTATGACCGGCACGACGAATATGCGCGGGAACAAACGTACGCGACCCGTTCTCAAATACAATGGGGTATCTATCCATGACGTTTTGAATAAACCCAATCGTTTCGTCATCCATTGTTTCGTAATCATTAAAAGCAGGAGGCGCATATGGTTCCAAAAAAACATCATCAATAGGAACATGATTCATGTCTTTGATACCAGTGTAGGTATCGAGACCCAATGCACCATGCGTCACTAATTTGATGGTGGACCATATTCCTCGTTTGCGTAGAATAGACATGGGTGTCGCAGTCAATCCCATCATACTACTTACATTGGGCAAGACATGCGTTTTTTCAATGTATGGTTTGGCGGTAGCAATATAGTGGTGTAATTCGTCATAATACACATGAACAGGACGTGTGATACCCGCATCATGCAATTCTTTGATCCATTGATGGCCTTCCTTGTAGCGTACATGATGCGAGCACATGATGATGACTTTGGCATTGCCACACGAACCGAGTTCTTCGACGTTGGTTACGTGTCGGTAGGGACCTTTATAACGGCTCGATAAAATAACCACAGAATCGTATCCATACTCGGCCGCAATAGGGTCTAGACGTTTGGCGAATTGTTCATTATTGAGTAGCGTGTTCATTGTAAAAACAATGGATACGCAGTCGGCGTCGGCACGTAATTTTCTGCGAATATCTTCAATGGCGACGAACGTTTTACCACATTGTGTCATCAAGACACAGAGCGAGAACTTGGATAATGACATGAGTGTCAAGGTGACATGTATATCTTTTTAATAAAATTTCATTTTTGCGCCACTTTTAAAAAAAGTGGCGTCAAAAGACTTCAAATATTTTTAAAAATTAATTTGCTTATTTACATAAGCAAAATTAATACGTACCTTTAACCAGACGCACAAATAAGCAAATCATAGAGAACCGTATGAAACTCGTCCGAATAAATTCGCTTTTGATTATTACCGAAAAAGTTAATAAAAAGAGCTGGGTTTTCAATGGGTACCGTAATTCCTAAATCTTGATAATCTACGTCGACTCCATAATATTCAAAATTCATGTCAATAAGTACTTCTGCTGTTGTTAAAATAGAGCCCAAATCTTGTACTTTTTTAATCACTCGATTGAATGCGTCTGAACCTAATTTACTCGCATTAATGTCTGAAATAAACTGCGCTGTATCTGTATTCAAAAGAGTCATCATGTCAAGAAAATGCCCAAGTGGTAATTCGTGGTTGAGTTTAACATGAATGGCTTCAATATTTTTTTGACCATCCGTAATACCGATAAAGAATTCAATAGGCTCAAACATAAGAGTAACTTAATGTAACCTAATTATTTTTTATTTTAATTTCATTTTTCATTTATGTGTTTTACAAAAAGCGCTATCTTTTGAACATGGTTTGTTACACGATTCCCCACGTCGTTCCCCTCGCATCATTTTATAGGTACATCCGGTTGGTGTTTTTGTTTCAATAATTTTGATTGAGTCGACTTGATGTTCTTCTTGCTTTTCTTCTGGCTTGGTTTCTTGCTTTTCTTCTGCCTTTACTTCTGCCTTTACTTCTGCCTTTACTTCTGCCTTTACTTCTGTCTTGATTTCTGCCTTTACTTCTGCCTTTACTTCTGTCTTGATTTCTGGTTTTTCTTCTTGCTTGACTTCTGCCTTGGTTTCTTGCTTGACTTCTGGTGTTTCTTCTTTCTTGACTTCTGCCTTTACTTCTGGGGGTTCTTCTACCTTTGTTTCTTTCTTGACTTTGATTGGTTTTGCCTTGACTGATTTAGAAACAATTGTATCAAATGGCAATTTACCAGTGGCAAGTTCGCTTAGCTTTTCTTGTTTTGACATGATAGACTTGTGTGCCATACTATCGGCTTTCACGTCGCGTTCAGAAAATGTAAATCCGATGCCGTTTTTCATTAATTGTAGCATGTACTGGTGCGCCATAGCCATATCTAAAAACCGGTGAGTGATTTCCGATTCGGACAAGATAAGCTCGTAAATAATAATCATGTCGGTCATTGAGTGTAAGCTGTGTAAGCTGAGAGTAATAGCCATTACTCTCAGATTTTATTTCATTTTTAGCTTTTGTAAATTTTACTATAAAAAATAGTAAAAGGATTAGAATTAACATGACATACTACCTTAACACACGACCGTACCTGAATAATGGTATGTGTTTAAGTTTATTTTAAATGATAAAAAAGCAATGTAAAAATAAAATATTTAATAATTAATAAATGGAATACACTGGATGGACTCTAGCTAGCTATGACCATAAGACTAGACACGCAAAAAAGGCAAAAGAATTACCTAAAGATTCACCCAAGGCTAAATCACCCAAGGTTAAATCACCCAAGGCTAAATCACCAAAGAAAAGCGGGTCACCAAAAGCTAAATCGCCAAAGAAAAAGTCGCCTTCGCCAAAGAAAAAGTCGCCTTCGCCAAAGAAAAAAAATCACAAAAAAGCTAAATAGTCAATTTTTCAAATGCGTCACAAAGCATATTCACGGAATCAAAATGCTCGTTAATACTTTGGTCCATAAAGGCGATCAAATCATCTTCTTTTTCATTTTCATACACAGAGGACATAATGTCTGACGGAACTGTAACTAATTTTGTATTATTGTCGATATAGTCTATTGACTTGACAAGCATGATTTGAAACATCGTATCATAGAACAAGTCTACTGCTGCAATTGGAATGACCGATGTATCGACATGCTGTATCGAACTTTCAAGTTCAATACCATTATCAGTCATGATGTAAAAATCACGTTCGTATAACTGGGAAATATGATCTTCAACGATACGCAACATGGCAGAACACACCCTAACTTGGAGACGTCGGTAAAGTTCTGATGTCACGTTAATGTCGGGAAACATAGCTTGATGCACATCCAGCTCTGTTTGCATCACCGAAAAAGGGATACGGAACGTTAAACTTTTCCCGTTCAAGGGATACATCAAGATAAACACGTCCGTCATGATAAAGTAACTTGTTATACTTTTCTTTTTTTTTCATTTTTACGGATTTGCCACTTTTAAAAAAAGTGGCGTCAACGTTTTACTGCTTTTTTATAAAAGCAGTACATATTTTTTATACTTTTTTAGGAATGCCGTATAGTGTATTAATGGCCATGAGAAATACATCGGACAAGTCGTCTTTTTTGGGATGATTTTCAAAAATAGGGAGCCATCCTTCTTGTGATTTCATTTTATGTTGAATTATCCAGATACAATACTGAATACTGAGCCATTTGCGTTTGGCGTAGGCACCTTTTAAATGACATACCAAATCAGGACCTGTATACGCCTTTAATTTTTGACTGGCGCGAACAAACCGGATGGGTATGGTATCTTTAAACAATTCTACCAGTGTGGCATACAAAATATGGCTGGTAAACACCATCTTTCGATTCATTTTAGGCTGTAACTCTATCCCAATGCTAATTAATTTTTGAAAAAGGTCTACATTGGCATCATAAATTGATCGAACACGTTTTATAAACACCAACGCAATATCTTGTAGTAAATAATCATCGACGCGTTTCTTTTTATAATGGTTAGTTTTTGTCACCTTGATATCTTTGGGGAAATGCGTTTTACAGCAATATACTACTGGATCTCCGTATTTATAGGTACATTTACGGTTACACAATTTTCCATTTTTAAATGTGCCTTGGCATTTATAGTCGTCGGCATCAAGAACATTATAGGTTTCCCACAAGTGTATTGTATAAGTCGATAAATCTTTTTTTCCAGACATGATACACATACTCAAATTGCGTAGTCCTACATCGATTGTTAATATCATCTAATATAACACGTTGTTTTAAAGCTTTACTACCCATTTTTCAAAAAGGTTTTTAAAAATTACCATGTTCGGGCTGTTTCTTAAATTCTTCATTATGAATGCGATTATATAATTTTTTAAGTTGTAAATTCGTATTGGAGATAATAACTTGACGTATATCGGTTTCGTTCAAATTGCCAGTAGTTGGTTGAGATGATTTTTCCTCTAAAACATCCATAATACGTTGTACATTATCGCGATTGGTATCGACCGCTTCACCTTTTAATTTAACGCCCGAATGAATTTGATTTAATTTGTTGGTTTGTCGAGTCGTCTTATATTGATGTAAAAACATAAGCGCCTTTGCTCCTTCATGTTTTATAAACTCGTTTTTTCGCGTATCATGAAAAACCACAGTGGGTGGATAATACCGGTCGGGTTTTTCTTCAATCTCCATTTTTCGTGCCTTGGCTGTATTCTGAAGCATTAGCGGAAAATTCGGTGGAATGGGATCTTCGACGTAATGTAAGGTTAATTGGTTCTGATAATCTGTAGGTAATGATGCTACAGCTTCTTGACACATGGCCGAATTCTTACTACAAATGACATATGCCGCCATTTATAATATACAGTGTTTTTAAATAACTCGTTTTTTTACAAACGGATTGTTTTTTCATTTAAATAAAAAATATACACATAGTAATATGGTATCTACCGATACGATTCAGCATACGCTGTTTACGCTTGCAACTGCGCTAGGTTTAATCTTTTTAGTTTTTGTCATTAAAATACCAGTTGCATGTACAACGTGTGATGCTCCTGTTGGTCTTTGGTATAGGTGTTTTAGTGGTGGAGATGGTTCAAATACATGTGATGCAACAACGGGTAGCAGCAATTTCACCAATCAGGTCAAGGAAATCGTCAAGGAACTCATTGATGCAGGCATCCAGCTTCCTAAAACTATCATTGATGGCGTGATATACATAAAAAACAAGTTGGTCAATTTAGCAGTGGGTATTTTTGATACGATTAAAAGTGTCATGAGCAGTGCTTATAGCACCATGAGTATGGTTTATAATGATTATATAAAGGCTCCAGCTGTTGCAGGTTATGGATTTATTAAAGATAGTGTGGTATTACCTATTATTCAAGGTATTACGGATTATATAGTTCATCCTATTCAAGACTTGATTGGAAAAATCATTGGTTTGAAAAACATTGTGTTTAATGCCATCAAAAAAGCCTTTCAAATTACCCGTGACATTGCAGTGGATGTGTTTGATGTGACCTATGGTGCTCTTATTTACGGGTTTGACCAAATTCCGTATGGCTTGGTATCATTTGTGGAAACCATACAGAATGTCTTGAATACGCTCAAGAATGGTATCATTGGGCGTGTTCCTGTAAAAGGAAAACCGACTGAAGGTATGAATGCAGCCATTTATGGTACATTAAAAGGTATCCAAACCGGTGTTAACTTTGTGACGGATAAAGGTAATTTTATCATAAAACCCGTTGTGAATGGTGTCATCAAAGCCATTAATGCTGTGAGTTTCGGAACTGCTAATATTAAACCTTTGGATGCGCCTATTCCTCCAACTACATTCGCTGATACATACGACAGTTGGATTCCAAATCCAGACGATTTATTTTGGGCAGGTACCAAGTCTGTACCACAAGATAATATTGTAACAGGAGCAGACGCTATTTGTGCGCTTGTGTGTAAACGACAAGGTTATGATACAGGTACTAAAAACACGAATCCAGGTAAAACGGGTGAGTGTATATGTGTTCTAGACAGAACACTAACAAATAATAATGCCTTGTTAACGTGTAATGACGTCTGCGATACAATTGGAGGTAAATCCATGCTTCCTGCTACGGAAGATCCATGTCCTGTTTGTTCTAATGAAGTTATTTTCCCTTATAATGCATTTGGGTTAGATTACAAGTTTGTGATTTCATTTGAAAATACACCGTTTTTTACGTATCAAGGACAATTAAAATTTGATAATAAAATCACCTATACGCCGACCATTTTGATAAACACATTAAAGTCGTTGTTGATAACCGATATTAATGCTTTTATGACTAAAAAAAATAATGATATATTGACTCAAGGTACTCTTACTAGTACCACGGGAGTTCAATATAAAACATCGTTTGATGCCACTTGGTTGGATTTTACATTTACCAATGGATTATACTCATTTTCGATTTCTCCGGTTGCCATTACGCAATTGGCTGCTATTTCTACTGAGCTTGGATTAACAACGGTTGGCATCGATTTTATATTATCATTTTCAACCAATTCGCTAATGGGTCAAACGTTTGGGTTTACAACTGATGCCAAGATCTCTTCAAATAATACTACAACTTCTTCTGTAAGTACCACTTTTGTAGTAGCCGAAACGTCAGCCACGACTCAAGCCTATGTGACAGCAAACCCCAATACGCCACTCGTTTATGAATTTGTAAATGGAGTTCAAACGGGAAATGTGATTATCCCTTACCAATCCCAACCTATTAAAAGCACTGTTGCGCCTATTTCAGCTTTTGTATCCTATATGGGACACAACTTTTACTATCTTAGTGGCATTTATTATGTCTATATGAATAGCACATTTTACAAGTTGAATGATCAGACCATTTTAGTGTCTAAACCTACAGTAACACCAACACCTACACCTCAACCAACGCCTACACCAGACCCAACGCTTACTCCATCTCCCACACCAGACCCAACGCTTACTCCGTCTCCCACCCCCACCCCAACTCCAACACCTTTGCTACCACCAGGATTTCAATATATTCAAGTACAATCCAGTTTGAATTGTGCTGCACCATTTTCATTAAAGCCATACCCCAACCCAAACCAAATAAGTTTCACCTATATTGATGCCAAGTATAGTTTTACAGATGCCGTCACTATACCAAAATGTCCAATTTCCTACATACGATACACACCCATGACTGGAGCTGCTTTATCTCAAGCATTAGCAACAGGAACAAAACCGTTTTACACCAAAATCTATTATGAACCTACATGTGATGAAGACGGAACGATCGCAGAAGGTGCGTATTATTATACTCAAAACTCATTTTTGAAAACATTAGCGTGGTTGATATCTGAAAGTATAAATACATACACATTCCCTACTAATAATAATAAAATCTTGTACCGCTTTCCTCCCTTTTTATTTTCAGTGGATTGGACCGGCACACAGTTATCCATGGCGATTGCCACTACGACGATTGATGCGGTAGGTAACATTATTTATATGCCTCGCGATGCATCAGGAAATGCGTTACTCAATACGTCCGGACAACCCATTTTGGACGCATCGGGCAACATACAGACACCAGTGCCTCTTACGGCTTCCTTAACATTAAACTTGACCAAATACCCTATTATGAAGTATAATTTCAATACAGAAAAGGATATAACAATTACCAGCGTCAATCCTTTTGTGCCATCCCCCTACCAATTAAACCCTCATTCTTCTTCAGTCATTACGACACCTTATCTGAACGATGATAATACATTTACATTGGATACATCCAATAATCGCATCTATTATAATTTTAACGATAAATTGAACCAATACGATTTTAGCGGAAATACCATTATTCCTACAGGAACCTATACCTATGATCAAATCGGCGTGGCATTTACCAATGCGTTGTACCGAGACATTAACGCCAATACTGATAATTATTATAATTTTAATGCCCCATCAGTCATTGCAAGCACATATGCGCCTGTAACCACGAATAGCGTGAAATTTAACTTGACGATTACACCCTTACCCAACCCTGACGTGACGGCTTGTATTCCTTATATTCCGTTATCCTCAACTCTTTCAGCTTCAAGTCTATTGATAGAATCAGCTTTTACTAGTAAGACGTTACCATCGTCTTTTACATCGACTGGGTTTCCACCATTACCAACTCCAACGCCAACTCCAACTAATAATAGTACATGTCGTACCTACTTGAATACTCAACCTAGCAACGGATGTTATAATGCCTATGACGCATCGTATAATTTTGTGGGATGCGACACGTCTGGATGTGTGACGGGATGTAGTTTACCTACAACGCTACACTGCGTAGGATTTAATAATGTTTCAGGAACCGTACATTATGTCGATCCAACAACGGCACAGTCTCTTGTATCAAGTTATAATGTGTATGGAGAGTATATTCAATTAAATTTTAGTAAAGCAATCACATTGGGTGAATTTTCAATTATTCCTACTAACCCGTATATCGATCTAGATTCGGAAGGTAAAAACTATACTACCAACCCCAATAATATCGACATTTATGAAGTATGGGTCTTGGGTTCAAATGATAATGGCGCCAATTGGTATCGCGTGGAATCTCTTACAGGTATTACAGCTATAAAATTAACAAGCTTGTTTGTAACTGAAACCTTACAATATCCATTTTTAAGTTTTCGCATCATTGTGACGCGGATGTTGAATCAACCTACAAGTTATCCATCGATCTACAATATTAAATCAATTAATATGTACGATTCAACATTTGTGAAAGCAACACCAGCGACTTATACCACATCGACCATGTCTACTGTTGCGACTTATACGGAATCTATCAGCTTTAATTTGTATAGCGCCTTGTATGCATCCACATTTTATACAGGGTCTATGGTAACCTCTATTACTGTAGGTGTTCCTCCGTCTCCTGTCGAATTAATTAAAAATCCTGACCCGGTTACAGTTATTATTTATAAAGCACCAACTGTTATACAAGAAAACGCATATGATTTACCAAACAACTCAGGATATCAGGATTATACAAGCATATCTAATATATCAATGTCTGATGATGGAAATTATATTATTATATCAACCGATAAAGGTATTTATACATCTAATAACTATGGTGCTGGGTTTAGTTTTATACCTCTTATAGTAAAAGTGACTCAAAATAATGGAGGCGTTTCAATGAGCGTTTATTGCAACGGTCAAAATGGTAGATCATGGAATAATGAACTGCCATCAAATTGGGTAGGGGCTGGTTGTTATGATGCATCCGGAAATGATACTGATTGTGCAGTAGTTGGAAAAGGAATAGGAAATGGCTCCTGTATACAAACTGATACGGGATGGGGATCTCCTCAACTCACATTCACCACAGCACCTATTAAATATTATCCAGGAGCAACCTGTATGTCATCAGATGGAACAACTATTTACGTTTTATGTTGTTATTATTATGCCACTGATCCCTCTGGTAATTCTTTCAACATTACTACTGTATTAAGAACAAGTAATGATTTTGGAAATACGTTTGATTTTAGTATAAAAGCAAAAGGGCAAGCTGTAAATAAAAGTGATAGTAATCTTGTTGGGATACCTGGAGTAGGAGCCTCAGGGGTTAGTATGGCATGTTCTAAAAATGGTTTTTATATTACGTATGGTTTATATAATAACTCAATTTCATTTCCTGTAAATTATGATACAGAATGTTGCGGTTTATATACATCTCTGAATGGAGGTTTAACTTTCCAATCGGTACCTAAATTTAGAAGGCGTATGATAAACGCAATAGCTATATCTGAAAATGGCAAATATCAAGTTTGTTTGGCTACTGATTATTTTAAAACATATCTTAATCCTAATACAATGAGTGAAGCTAGAACTGCTGACCAATATAGTGATTTATTTTTTTCATCGTCATATGGTTTTGCATGGAAGCCGTGCAATATTTTCACAACTTTAAATTTAACCAAATCTTCTTTTTCAATTTCTGGAAATAATGGTACTTATTTTTTGCCAGGGTGTATTACTATGTCATCTGATGGTCTTTATATATATGCTATAGCATATAAAATTTATAATACAGGTCGTTATACAGCGGTACTTATAAGATCAAATGATTATGGAAAAACATTTTCTTATCAAAGAATATTTGATTCAGTTCAAATTAATAGTATATCATTAACAGGAACCGGACAATATATTTACATATCCGCATGGGTTTCACCTTCAGGTGGAGCTGTTCAAACATCCTATAATTTAACATATTATTCATATGATTATGGAGAAACCATACAAAATGCATCACCGCCATTCACTTCTAGGGCAACGGGTGTTTATAATGCTGGTAGCTTAATTTATTATAATTGTATTTCAAAAGATGGTACGGTTTATTTAGAAATGAGGACTAGTTATTATGGTTCTTATAATGGAAAAAGCATTTATAATTACAAGTTAGGTTTAAATGATTCAACAACGGTAACCGTAAAATCTTTACCAACTAGTACACCATCGAGTAATTTTATAATAGCAAGTAATGAATCAACCGGAACTAATAATGTCATTCAAATACAAGCATCTTTAATTCCAACAAATTATACAAGTTATTTTATTATAACTGATACATCACCTACCTTAACAAGTAAACTTTATTATAAGAAAAACAATTCTACATGGACAATTACGTCTTTACCACCTTGGACATGGACAACGACATTATATTCAGATTCAGGACAATTTGGTATTTTGGTAAGCACGTTTAATGGTATATATAATTCTTCGGATTACGGAAAATCTTGGAACGTCAATTCCATCACAAGTAGCATTTCATGGCAATTTGTTCGTATGAATTCAACTGGTCAATATCAAATTGCATGTAGTAAAGATAATGCATTATTTTCATCATCGGATTATGGCGTGACGTGGGGTCCGTTAAAAGTACCGTACCCAGCAGGAGTTACTTCCATTACATGGACCGACATTAATTATTCGTCTACAGGTCAACATGTGATTGCTGCTACCACTGCTGCTGGTATTTATTATTCAAATAATTATGGCGCAAACTGGAATAATAGTAACTGGACCAAAGACATTTGGACAAAAGTATCCATTTCCGCATCTGGACAAGAAATGTTGGTAACTGGTTCAAAAGGTGTAGCTTATTCCAGTGATTATGGTACAACATTTACGTTATCAAAAACAAAATTTTCATATAATTTTAATCCCGTTTTATTGGTTGCATCTGCCAGCGGACAGTACGCAACAATTGCATGCTCTAATTATGGCTTGTATATATGTAACGATTGGGGTCAAACATGGTTAGGATATGAAATAACGACAAAACCCATCACATGGAAATTTGGGTGCATGACCAATTATAAAACAGTAGATTCGACTGGTGCTATAAAAACTATCCAACAAGATGGTAAATATCAAATATTTCAAAGTAGCACAACTTTATATTATTCTGATTTACAAGGTAGTGCGTGGAGTACCTCTGCATCTTCATTAGTATCTGGATTATTTACCTACAACATGACCGATCCAAATAATTCGACTACGGCATTTGTAGGTGTCACCAACGCAGGTGTAATTAGCACATCAACAACAAAACCGGTTGCGTTGGTTCAGTCGCCAAATTTATTGCCCAATTGTTACTACTCCTTGATTACTTATACTCCCCAGTTTGTGTGTAATACGCAAGGTAGCGACTTTAATGTCAGAACCGCAAAATTAACCATTAATTACAGTAAAATGAGCAAGACGTTGCGGTATGCCATGGGTGTCCAATCTATTACCGATTTATCAGCCAATAAAATCCCTTCAGATTTGGTCTTGTTTGATAATCCTGGTTCGTATACTGGTACATTAACCCCTTTATTGCTATTATTTGATTCAGTGACACCACCATTCTGTGGACAAGATAAAGAATTCAAGGTAACACAACGTCCTAATGCCATCGGATATTACTTTGTAAGTAAAGGATTTGCCATTAGTAACACGCTAATCATTCCACTCAATCCGATACTCGATAATTACGGAACAGTTATGCTTGGTCAATCCTATACCACTGAATTACTTATATCAACCGTGGCCTATATTATTACACAGGATATCAAGAAACAGTCTGAGGGAAAACTAATCCCCTATTTTAATTTCACATTGAATACAACTACAAAAGAATTACGTTTGGGTTTTGCGAATTCGTTCGTCACACCGGCGTCTTTAGTATTACGTACTAGCCAGAATTTAATCATGTCGAATGCGTTTGGTGCAGACGGGTTGGACTTGTACATTTCATCAGCTACTCAAATCAGCTATTTCCCTACGGAACGTATTCTAGGGTTGGACGTGATTGATGGAATGAAAGATTCCAGCTTGACCTATACTTTATCCGATGTAACGGGATATAAATATTCAGGAACCTTAATTAATTTACCCGCAAACGGAAACACTGTCGAAGTGTTTTTGGAATCAGTATTACCAAGGTTGCTTGTAAATGATATAAATACTAAAACAAATAACAAGTACAGTTTAACATCTACCTTATTCAAATTCCAAGCCATTAAGGGAATATCAGAAGATAATTTACAACAATATATCATGACGGCCTATAATTTTTACATGCACGATTTTTTTCCGACCTTGTCTATTACTATTAATTTCAGTAAAAATACTGAATGGGCTACAATATTGGGTATTTCAAATGACATTTACGTATTTAACATGAATAGCAGTAAATTTGCCATTACAAGTGGTATGAGTAGTAATATGATTATGGATACATATAAGGGATGGTATTATTACTACCTTAATTATAATTATTATTTTTGTATTTTTCCATATCTCGTGAAAATGGATCAATTGCCATCTCCTAGCATCGAAGTTCCAATCACACGTGAAGAATTGAAAAAGTATTTATCATTTAATACCTCTACGGATAAAGATGACGTGTATTATTGGAAAGCCACACCTGATGGAAAGGATCAACAATATTATGTCCTCATAGACGAAAATTTTGTCTACCCGATCGAGTTTCTTGAAACCATTGATTTGGTCAGCGGCGATCCCGTATCGAACGGATATATTGAAAAGAAAACGCCAGATGATTTTACATATTACCTAAGCCCAAGGCCAGATTGGTACTTAATGGGAACAAAGCTTGATGAATTTGATTTGCCAGTTAATACGATGATAAAGGCAGACCAAGATAAATTGCTTTTAATCACGACAAACCCAAATGGTGTTAATTATATATTTAATAGTCCGACATTATCTTTTTCAAGTTCAATCACATTGCCACCTATTACGTATACACCTGAATTATTAGCTACTAAACTCATGGAATTATTGACACTCGATATACAAACACGAACGCCCATTCTTGATAAAGCAATACAAATCCAATATGAAGCTCTTACAATTAACAAAGAACCGACATCAGAAATATATACTTTTACTATTCAAAATTCTACCCCATTTCAATTAATAATCAAATCAGGTAATAATCCCATATTGGCAAAGAGTTTAGGCGTCACAGCTGATATCCAGATCAATCCCATTTACCCAGGGTTTACAACTCCATTATTGGCTGTAATTACCAATCCATTATCTATTTCCTATCAATTTATCGACCGAAGTTTCAATTTTGTCAGATTCTTTACTCTTCCACGTTCGACATTGACACCTAATGAAATGTGTATTGAATTGCCATTAGCTCTCATGAAGGATATTGTTGCTTATACAGGATATGAGTATACACCTGATATGATAATCATGTCTTATGATCCAAATACAAACAAGTATAATTTTTCAATAAATACACCAAGAACGTCTACTGTAACGTTACAATTTAACAAATCAATAGGTAGCTTAAATGAAAGAACCATACCTCCTTCTACGTGGGCATCTACGTTAGGATGTAACGCTATACTGACCTTTTCAAAATCGCCTACCATTAGTCCAAAAGCAGCAGTGCCCAAAAATCCTATGGTTTTGTCTTATACATTTACTGATAATGCATCATCAGCTACTTTTTCAAGTAGCATTACCTTTCCAGATAATCAATTCACGTCAACTGCAACAGGAGACTCGATCATGACTGATTTATTAACCTTATTGATTTCGGATATGGGATCTTTAGTTCCAATAGAATACCAACCTTTACTTCCTTCTGATTTTACATTTACCTATGATTCATCAGGATATCATTATACATTTTCAGTGAAAAAGAAAGCATTTTCAGTGACGTTACAATTTGCGTCATCATCTTTATTAGGTTTGAATTATGGTGTGATTACGAATATGAGTTTTTCAACATTAAATCCAGCAATTAGCACAGTACCTGTTCTTCCAACTTTATATTCATATAATAATGTACCCATGTACATGTATTTGGGACAACCTAGTGTGTTTATCAATACGGGTGTGTCGAATACGACAGGGTTATATGGATTATTTTTAGGAGGTCAATTCTGTCTTAATGATTTGAAATGTACGGAAAGGACATTATCAGACCCTAATTTTACAATTGAATCGTATGGCTACTTGATTCAACCAACTGGTTATTACTTAAAAACAGATGCGTGGGCCTATGATGCCAAAGTGCAGCGTTTGTATTATATGATATCCACAGAGGTGATTAAATTTTATGGTTCATTGGAAGATAATGATTATACAATATTAACAACATGTACTTTGGATTCAAACGGCAATTGTATTCCATCCAGTATGAATATTGGTAAAGTAGGGAATCAGACTTATATTTTATTACAAAAAGAAGTGATTACTTTATTACCTTTTGCTCGAGACAGTGTTACTGAAACCAGCTGTCCATGCCATGTGACGGCTAAAGTCATACCGACGTGTAATGAAGTGTGTTCATCGAAATCGTCTTCTCAAATGAATTTACCAGGAGGTAGTAATGATCCGTTATTATGCGCCAATCCAAACGACGATCCACTACAAACGCCATGTCAGTGCTTTTATAATGGTCCTGTTAATGTCATTATCAAACCGATGCAAAAATACAACCCGTTTCGTTTAATTCAAGCGGGATTTTCAGCAGGTGGTGACTCATTCTTAACAGGTGTAGTAAACGCTGTAAAATCATTTATGTTGCCTCTATGGAACACTGTAAAACAAGTAACAGCATTCTTATCATCCATTACCGCAATGGTCGTAGAAGCTATTACAACATACGCCAACCCAGTCTATGTATTTAATTTATTTAAGAATCTAGCAGTTCTAGGCGCTCAAGAGGCTGGGGATCAATTAAAATCGTTTTGGGATAATGTGATTGTAGCTGGTCTAAAAGGCTTGTGGGATTACCGAATTATATTGATTCAAAAGATGAAAGAAGGGCTCGTTTGGGTATGGGAAAATTTGAAATCGGCGCTAAAAGCACTGAGTGTTGCTATTTCAAATATCGCTGTAACTGTATTTGGTGTGGTAAAGTCAGCCGTGACGTATACCTGGGAAAAATTTACTTACTATACATCTGCCATTATTGATGTGGTAACTCCATTTATTCCTATAAATCCAACAATAAAATTTAATATATTTCTATGGATAGCTATAATTATATTAGGGGCTTTTGTAGGTGTAGACGAATTAGCGATTACAGCATATGATACGGCTTCTGTTACACTACGAAATGCTACGGATTCGGTTACAAAAGTAGGTGGAGTAATAAAGTCGATTATAACAGGAACATAATGCTTATCATTATAAAAAAGAATCGTTTTTTCTTATTAAATAAGAAAAAGAGGCTGTTTACATATTAGAAAAATCTAGTTCTTGATGAAAATTTTGCTCTTTTTGAAATTCCATTAATGCTTGTTCTAGCTCGTCTTGCGCAATTTGTGTTTTAAGTTGCTTAATCGCTTGTAGTTGCATTTGCATTTTTACACGGTTTTCTTTTTGGTATTCTTTTTGTTTATTTTTTTCAATTTGTTGTTGAATCGCTTTTTGTCTGGCTTGTTGTACATGTAATTCAGCATTTTTTATAGCTTGTCTTATCTGTTCTGGAGTTCTTGTATCTACTAGTTCTTGATTTTGATTTTCATATAGTTCTCTATTTTTTTGTGCTTGCTTTATTTCGAATGCTTTTTTTATTTGTTTTAGTTCTTGAGCTTTTTGTAGTTCTAGGTCTTGCGCTTTTTGTAGTTCAGTTTTTTTTTCATTTAATACTTGTTCCTTGGCTTTTTCTTGTTCTACTTCCAATTCTTGAGTTTTAGCTTGTATTTCCAATTCTTGAGCATTAGCTTGTTGGATTGCCAATTCTTGAGTTTTAGCTTGTTGTAATGCCAATTCTTGAGTTTTACCTTGTTGGATTGCCAATTCTTGAGCCTTTGCTTGTTGTACTGCCAATTCTTGGGTCTTTGCTTGTTGTACTGCCAATTCTTGCGCCTTTGCTTGTTGGATTGCCAATTCTTGAGCCTTTGCTTGTTGGATTGCCAATTCTTGAGCCTTTGCTTGTTGGATTGCGAATTCTTGGGCCTTTGCTTGTTGGATTGCCAATTCTTGAGCTTTTGCTTGTTGAGTTTTCAATTCTTGGGCTTTTATTTTTTGTAATTCTAGTGCTTGAGCTGTAGCTTGTTGCATAGCAAGTTCTTGTGTTTTAGCTTTTTGCATTTCTGATTCCTGATTTATAGAGTATTGCATTTGTAATAACTGAGCTTTTTTCATTTCAAGTTGCTGAGCTTTAACGTGTTTCATTTCTACTTTTTGTTCTTTTAAATGAGTGATTGTATCTGAATAGTGTTCGCGCTGGCCATTATTTTTGTTATTCACTATGGCACGGAATAAATGTTCTTGTCTAGGGTTTGTTGATTTAATGTATTGGTCACAATCAGCGTCCCAATTAGCGGAACATTTGTCTACCATTAATGAAAAACAATTTGATTTATACATTGAATAATTTGAATTTGAGCCTGAAAAATCTCCTTTACACACATTATTTTGTTCTAATGAAACCGGGTTAGATTGTTTTTCTGAATAATTTCCGTAAAGCGAGTCTGATGATGAATCTGTATGCGACAAGTACATCTTTTATGTACTTACACAAGAAAAGAATTAATTACACATGCCTTTTCATAAAAGAGTCACCCATATTTCATAACATTTTTATGAAACTTGACGCGTAAAATCAAATGTAAAATCAATTGGTTCATTACATAAATCATAGACACTAATATGACGAAGCAACTGTTCTCCTACCCGTTCAATTGAATAAACCGTAACTCTTCTATTACGTACTGTCCGTTGTACCAAAATACGGTCTCCTTCATTACATTGTTCGCCAAACTCATTTATCGCCTGTTCCCAGATAGAAAGAGCGACCATTTTACTGTAAAAAAATATATCGGATTTTTTCATTTTTTATTCTTTGTTCATAGATAATAAAACCACATCTTTATTGGGTGCAATAAGCGTACCGCTACGTTTAAAAAACTTGGGTTCAGGTTTTTCTATAGGAGTAGGAGGTGGGGTGGGAGTAGGTGTATGCGGTTGTGTTTTTTGAGCAGCTTGCAATTGTGTTACTTGATTTTGTAACTTGATTAATTGCGTTTGTAATTCAGTAACATCAGGTTGGCTCGCACGTGGTTTGGGATCAGGTATTACAGGAGTAACTGTAATTTCTGGCGTTTGGTGCATACGAAAAGACATTTATGACATGACAAGATAATAATTTATACGGCTTTTTCCACGGCTTTTTATGAAAAAATGAATTTTAGCATATTAAAAATACAAAATAATCATGTACCCAATAACCATTCAATCAGGCGCAAATGAGTATTTATTAGGTGAAGTTGAATCGTTAGATGAGGATGTAATTTCAAATTTACCCATTATTATTCAGAAATGTCTAAGCATGTCAGTGCTTGATTATAAAGATAATAAAATTACATTGAACGGACAATCGATTAGAATCAAGGCTCAAGATGTTTTTTATACGTTACCCTATCATGAAACATTTACGCAAAATGATTATATCATGTACTGGTTTCTATTATACATTTGTGAAAAAGCGAGTCATGTCTATTCTACGCCTGAAAAAATGTTTGTAGGTTGGATATATGAGATGTTTGATACAATTACCGAGCAAGTGGAATTGACTATGGACGATACGAATATTTATCCAGGTTCCGTATGGGTATTAGAAGAGGCAGAACATGTGTTTAGAGAACATTATTTATTTAATGGTATTGAACCAGTTGGCTAATTTTACACCTTTTTTGACGCCACTTTTTTACTTTTTTTGACGCCACTTTTTTTAAAAGTGGCAAAGTGGCAAAGTGGTAATTTTTTGATGCTACTTTTAAAAAAAGTGGCATAGTTAAATGGACGATCCAATACCGTTGATACAGTCGTTTAATATAAGTTTGCCAAACGTAGCTCGATTATTATCCTCCCGAGGTTCATGCGAACGATGTGATTGTCATTTATATATTGAAGGGCGTGATGGTCAGTGTGCAAGTGTAGACTGTGGGCACCAACCAGAAGACCACGCTTTAAAATTTAGTCAAATTGATGTACGTAGTCTTACCTATCCTGTTCCACCAACTGAAATGACTATTCTTATACATGCTCATGGGTGTGATGTACCGGTTCTTTTAGATCCAACTCACCGTGAAATATGGAATAGAGTTAGCATGCTTTCAGCTGTACCACATGGTTGTTTAAACGTAGGTATGTCTATTGAATTTTTACATACAATTGATACAATTTATAAAAACAGGATGAGAACACAGCGAGATAATCTAATAAAAACGGGTCGAGATCTTACGCAATTATCACTCCGAGACCAAGGTGTATACCACAAAGATATGGCAATTAAATCTTTTCTTCAAATACCACAACCGTCGTTATATAGAATTCATAGACCAGTTGTTGATCGTAGTTATTCATTTGAGCGTGGTCCAAATGAACATCCACATGTACGCTCATTTGGAATTTATGTATTATATTCAAGTGGTGAATACACTGAACAAGAAGATGTTTTTTATAATTACCTGATGCAAACCGAACTATCGCAACACAATAATTTATTGTCAGATAGTCTACATCCTAGTTTACATAAATATGCTAGTTTATTACGTGATGCTCAAGGACGACCGCTTAGACATGTTCATCTAAATACCATTATCCATTCTTTATTTTATGATGCAGTTACACATCATGCTAGACCATGGCAAAAAGTGCGTATAATTGATTTGGGGTGTAGAGTTCGTTGTGATGGGTTTGAACCACAAGGCGGATTTTTAGACGCGGCTACTATTACTGCAAATGAAACAGCAGAAATTTTAACACACGAGCATGCTGGAAAGAAAAATAAAAATAAACGTAAACGTACACGACGAAAGTCACGCTTTTAAAATAATACGACTATTATTTATTATATAATCTTATGACATTATATAATCTATTTCATGGCGAGGTATGATTTGACACAGCCTATCCGTAATGATTCGGAATTGGATGCATTTAATGCATTATATGATGGCGATACGATTGTTACATTATATATGACTCTTTATGGCACACCCTATGAATATAAAACAGAGCGAATAAAAGAATATGACGATGATGATGCTATAATTAATCTCTACTGGTTTTTAGATAAAAATAATGTACGTGTTTTCTATATTTACATAGAGAAGGGCATTGCGTATAGTGACATTAATTTGGTTAATAAAGATTTATTATGTATTAGGCCACCGCCTCCACTAAAACCATTAACTGCTTTGGAAACGTTTTATTATATACGAACATTATTTTGTTTTATGCTGGGAGTTAAGCCTATTGCTATAACAGATGTAGCAAAAAGTGTATGTAAAGATGATACAAAACGAAAATATGAGTATAAATTAATTGTATATCGTATTTTTGCTACGCTACTCCCACTTGAATCCTTATCGATCTATTCTTATTTTTTTAATAAAAAACGCACACCTATATTTAACCAGCGTGATATAGATACTTTAAACTATTTTCGTACAATGACAGTTGGTACATTGAGAACAAAATTACGCTTATACTTGAATAAAAATGCAGTGCATCAAGACCTTCTCACAAGGTATACGAATCTATTAATTGGGATGTATCGAATACCAAATAGGACAACGTTATACGAGTTTTTTAATAATTTTTTTGATTCAGATGTATGCCAAGATTTTGCTAAAATGTTATCAAGTGTTCATACCTTTCTTAGTACAGATGAACGTTATATATCATTCTATAATAACGTATCACAGTATCATGTTGAAAATACGGATTCAGTCTATATGAAAATCACAGATACACCCGTCTCTAGATATACTGGCAGAAATAGCAGACGTAAACACATAAAACGTCGACGACCATCAAGAGCGCGTTCGTCTAGACATTGACGAATACGTTAAAAATGACACAAGTGGGGTTATTTTTCAACTTTTTTGTAAAAAGCAGTGACTTTTTTTTTATAGAAAAAAAAGTTTTATAATTTTTTTTCAAACATTATTTTTTTCACTCCACACACACATTTTTTTTAATTTTTTATGATATTATAATTTGAGCCTTATATTCAACCTTATATTTATATGTTGTAAATTAAATAAAAATGGAATTTTTCGTGCTTGAATACACCTTTAATAATTTCATAAATTCTACAAATTCCAGAAATTCCATTAAAAAAATGGAATATTCCACTAATTTTCTAGAATTTCTGGAATTCCATAAATTCCAGAAAAAAAATGGAATTTAAATAAATGATTAATATAAATGGAGTGTGACTATTGTAAAAAGACGTTTTGTAGTAATTCATCCTTGTCAAAACATAAAAAAACCAACAAGGCGTGTAGACGTATTCAAGAAGAAGCTGGGGTGATTACAGAAAATAATTTTGTATGTCCGTCTTGTGAAAAAAATTTTACGGCTAAATTGTCCTTATCCTATCATATCACCATATGTAAAAAGAACAATACTAATCTTGAACAAAAAGTCATTGCGCTTCTCGATGAAGTAAAACAGCAAACGGAACACATAAAACGATTGGAAGAAAAAATAGAAAAGACTCCTAAAATTACTAAAATTCACAAAAATACCAATATTGAAACTAATAACAATATTGAAACCAATATTGAACAACAAAATAACATTACTATTTATCAAATCATGTCTCCAGAACATGTAGAAGACTTTTTCAAAAAACATTATAATTTGGACACTTTATTAGGCGGACAAAAGGCATTGGCGAGGTTCGTTAATGATGGATTTTTAAAAGAATCTCCTGTTTATTTATGTGGAGATAGGTCGAGACAAAAATTTTATATAGTCAAGGATGGTAAAAAGACCGAGGATACGGATTGCTCTGAAATACTAGGATTAACAGCGCCTGGGATGCCCTACGTGCAAGATGTGTACGAAACAGCTTTATTTGATTTACCTGAAACGGTAACGGAGGATAGGGTTCAAGATAATTACCAAGACATTATGAAAATGGATGAACAGCGTTCGGATTTCAAGACTGAACTAAGCAAAATAGTAGGGTCTGATACCGTTTCTGAAAAATCACAATTTAAAACTATTTTGGAAGCTTTGAAAGAACGCAGTAAACGATTAGGATTGACTGAACGAGAACATTAACATAAAATTTTTTCGTGCTTATTTATTATTGAAATTAATTTGAAATTAATTTCACACCACTTTTTAAAAAAGTGGCAATTACGCAAGATACTCTACCAATGTTTCGGCCTTTTTAGGACCAATCCCAGGCACATCTGCAAACGCCTTGACTCCTTTTGCCTTGATTTCATCTAGTAAAAGCGACATTTTGGGGTAAAACTTGACAATATCTTGTGCCAAGGTCGTGGAAATACCCGGAACTTGTCCGAGTTGTAACAAGAAACACAAGTCAGGTGTAAGGTTATCAATTTTTTTGGTCTTGACTTTTAACGATGCAAGGTAGCTTTCTTCGTTTGTGGCTTCTGTGGCACGCTGGATTTTATCGGGATGGGATTCCATGCGTGTCATGATTTCCTTTAGGGCATACATGGTATCGAGGGTGTTGGTGGTTTGAATCACGTGAAACCCGTCTCGATAAGATAAGGATATTAAGGCGCTGATTAACGCACTGGAAGGCATACCTTGTACCGGTTTGGCACCTGATAATTTTTTAAAGGAAAAGCCTTCTACAATGTACGTGATACGATCGACGGGGTAGGTAGCTTGTAGCCGTTGTTTTTGTTCACGAAAACGCCCGTCTTTAATACTGGCGGCCAAATCAGCTACCGATTTACGTTCAAACACGAGCGTATCGTTTGTGACAGGGTTATGAAGGAGTGCGTCACCCACCTCTAAATTGCCTTTAGTAATGTCAATCTTGTGTTCTTCACATAATTTAATCAAGTCGTGCTCACGCACATCAATTGTTAGTGTGGTCATCTAATTTATACACTCGTCTTTAAACACGGCTTTTTTGACGTTTTGACGTGTTTTGAAGCCACTTTTTGACGTTTTTGACTCAACTTTTTTCAAAAGTGGCAAAGCCGTAAAAATGAAAAAAGTCTAAAAGCAACAACTATAATAAGAGTATAATATGGCTATTGATCAGTTGCGCGCAAAACTAAAGGGGTTGCCTCCTATTTACTATATTAACTTGGACCACCGTCCTGAAAAACGACAGCATATGGAACGTTTGATTAGCGAATACGGGTTGAACGCCACCCGTATTTCTGCCGTGGATGGACGATACCCAGTCGATGACTATTTAGTTAACAAAACGGGGCCGTCGCATTTAAAGCGAACCGAGTTGGCGTGTACATTATCCCATCTACGGGCTATTCATACTTGGTTGACGGAATCCGATACAGAGACGGCCATGATTTGTGAGGACGATTGGTGTTTGGATACCGTCGTGTACTGGCCCTTTTCATGGGAAAACGTAATGGAGAGTCTTCCTTATTACTGGGATATATTTCAGTGCTGTATCACGTTTCATCCCCAGCGCGTGGCGACATTCAATATTCATCCACGTGAACTCACGGACTTTTCGTGCGTGTCCTATGTTCTAAAACGCAGTTATGCGCAAAAACTCATGTCATTGTATTGGCGTGACAATGCCTGGTTTTTGACCTACCCTTCACCATACAAATTGACGGCAGAAGAACTCATTTACAAACCTGGTGTTTGCTTTAGTATTCCATTATTCACCTATACCAATGAGTTTGAATCAAGCATCCAAACTCAAGAACATAAGGAACAATACCATGTTCCTTCGCGTTCCATGACGTTACAAGGATGGTTGACACTTGGTAATCGTAATGTCTTGTCTCTTATGCCCATGGTACAACTCAAAATTAAATAATTTTTTAATGTAAATTAAATTTACATTAATTCACAGAGGATTTTCACGTAAACATTCTATTTTATTTTCTAGCGCTGCGTTTAGCTTTTCTCAATTTACAAAAACGTCCTTTGGAATTACGTGCATGACCATCTTTGGAACGTCTACACCCTTTTCGGCTTTTTGAGCCTTCTTTATGTCTATATTTTACAGCAGGGCTTTCTCTATAATCAAATAATCCTGGTCCTGGTAAACCCATTGCTGCATAAGCACGACCAGCATTTACTGCAGCTTCTCCGAATGCTCCTCCTTTATCTCCTTTATTTTTTGGAGTATTATCCAGCACTTTCTTAGCTGCTGCGGCAGCAGCTTCTAACGATTGTTGTCTTTTTTTTTCAGCTGCTGCGGCATCTGCTACGTGTCGTTTTCTTTCACGTTCTGCCTCAGCGGCTATTTTTGCTTTTCTTTCTTGTTCGCTCATTTATATAATAAAAAATATTATATAAATAAAATTATTTTAACAAAGCGTATGGATTTTTGAATCATGTATCATTTTAATTTATTTTCTAGCGCTGCGTTTAGACGAACGACGTTTAGACGAGCGTTTAGCTTTTTTCACTTTACAAAAACGACCCTTGGAATTACGGGCAAGACCACCCTTGGAACGACGGCAACCGCGTTTACGGCGACGTCCTAGCATAGAATCACTGGTTTTGAGTAAATTATCGCCTTTGTTAATTACAACACCATTGGCATTCAATGCGTGACATATATCAATTTTAGACATGCCCTTAACATCAATACCGTTCGCCGTTGCCAATTCCTCTACCTCATCTTTCGACATGTCAAAAATAGGATAACGTTTGGCACATTCAAGATCATCACTGCTCATCATAGACATGTCAAAATCTTGACGTTTAAGTTTATTAAATTCAGCGCGTTTAAGGTGGCTTTTGGGCAAGTCGACTTCATGATCCATAAGATCGTGTTCGACCGAGTATTTAGATACGGTGCGGATGGCGGGTTTATCAACAAATGGAGAAAAAGACATTTTTACTACTATAAAGAAAATAAAATTTTATCTTTTTTTACAAAATTACTTGTGTTATTTTATTTATCGATGTATGCCACAATAGAGTTGAGTTTTTCCTTTTACTTTTGAATTACATAATTGTCCTTTTCTTAATCCAGAGCGTAATATAAAGGAACAGGTCTTTTCATTTACGCTTTTAGGTGTATCTAAAGTATCTGTTTTCTCTATTTCATTCGTATGTGTTTCACATGAAAGTTTAAACTCGACTTGTAAATCAGTTTCTTTTTCTTGTGATTCTTTATTAATTTCTTTTTCTTCTACTTCTTTATTAACTTCTGAATCAAGCACCTTTTCTTCTTTATTAACTTCTGATTCAAGCACTTTTTCTTCTTTAACTGGTGATTCAAGCACTTTTTCTTCTTCAACTTCTGAATCAAGCACTTTTTCTTCTTTAACAGCTGATTCAATCTCTTTTGGTAAATCAGATTCAATGGGCTTTTTAAGGTATGATTCTGGTTCAATAATTTGTAAATCATGTTTTTCTTCAATGAATTGAGATTGTTCAAAAAGAATCTTTTCAATGAGTACATTCTCATTTATAAGATTTACATGATTCGAATCTATTATAAATTCCGGAGTATGGATTGGTTTTGTATCTCCTAGTTTAGTATGTATAGACTCTAGTTTATGATATATATTCTCTAATTGAGGAAGAATTTTTATCAGTTCTTGATATACTAGTTTCATTTGAGTATTTAGTTCTTCTTGAGACTCTTGAATTGGTAGGTCCGGTTCAGACGGAGGAATGGGTTCAAAAGATTGATGTTTTACATGGTCATTTGTATCGTCTTGTTTCTCTGAAGATTCAGAATAAAAAATATAAAGTGTTTTACATGCTATTCCTAACGCAAATACTTTTATTATAGATGGCCAAGGCAGTTCTCGTATAAGAGATAACATATTATATGTAGTATTACTTTAAAACCTTTACCGCTTTAATTTATGTGATAATCTATGTTTAATATGTATTATATTACCAAATCCAGGACGTGGAATCATTGGCAAGAATGTACTTCTTCTTATACGACTTTTCCATGGATGACGCCTTTGTTTAAGAAATGCAAGTTCTTTATGCGTTATTTTCTTAATAGACGTTTGTTTGATTTCATTTGTTTCTTTTGTTTCTTTTGTAACTTCTGCGTCGTGTTCCATTTAATATATAATAATATTAAATATTTTTTTAAGATAAAGTTACGCCCTGTCTAGAAAACCAATTTGAAAGCGATTGATACATGGGTGGTAAACTCACAGATAAGGATTCATATTTAGTCTTGACATGTTGTAACATATACGTACCGATTCCCATACCTCTTAGCTGATCACATGTATATAAAGAAATAATTTTACCTTGAGGATTACACGTTAATTCGCATATAATAAAATTATTTGGAATACCATACATATATTCAGACTCTAAATCGTCCGTCCAATACAATGTATATGTATCAAGCAGAGGTATAGATGGCATGATATACGAATTGAGTAAGCTAGCTTCTGTGCTTGGAGTAGTTTTAAATCCGAACCATGCATAAATATTATTAAAAGTCAAGTTGTTTGTCGTGAAATACACTTCATGAGGATATAATTGAAGACGCGAACGAGGTGGGTCAATGCTCATTTTTTCTATATTTACTCTTTTGTTTAATTTCATTTTTGCCATGCCACTTTGCCACTTTTAAAAAAAGTGGCGTCAAAAAAAATAAAAAAAACGGCTTTAAACCCACTCCTTTATAAAATGGCCATGCTCTTTACCAAATTATCTCCTAATGCGATTGCACCGACTCGTGGTTCCCAATTCGCTGCTGGATTGGACTTGTATGCACCCATCGCAGGTACTGTTCTACCTCAACAACGTCTATTGGTTCCTTTAGACATTTCTATCCAACTTCCAATTGGTACGTATGGACACATTCTTCCTCGAAGTGGATTGGCCTTGAGGCACGGTATCCATATTGGTGCGGGTGTGGTAGACGAAGATTATCGTGGCAATGTGAGCGTCTTGCTAATGAATTTGGGCGATAAAATTTTTGACTTTCAAGCCGGTGACCGAATTGCCCAAATGGTTATTAAAAAATACGAGTCGGTTAATGTCATTGAATCCATCGTCGATGATAGTCAACGTGGCGCAGGAGGATTTGGTAGCAGCGGTAAATAAATTTTAAAAAACATGACACTATAAATGACATGTGAACTCTGTAAAAAGAGTCCTGTCCATTCATTTTATATGACAGAACGAACCGATACACATATTTATTTTTATACATGCCAAGCAGAGGTCACTGACCGAACGCCAGAATACGTTGCGTCTCATATTTCAGGAGAATTAGAAACACACCTTAAGCCAGACATCACATGGTCATGGCATTATGACGCTCGTGAATTTCAGTTTGATTTATGTTCTATGGATATTTTCATGCGATTATTAGATATATTCAAGATACACGGTTCGAGCTTAACCGAAATTTATATACAACCCAATGATATGTTACATTTTATGTTACGCATTATCCATCCCATGTTGCCAGACCATTTGGCTAGCAAGTTACGTTTTTGACACGTATATGTATTGTAGTTATTAATTGATTTAAAGACTAATATGAATATGGAAGTAAACCCAATGTAGAGTTGTCTGAAAAGATAACATACAGCAAACCCTCCAACAATCTCTACTAGATTAAAACATGATATGTTGGGTTTACTGTCCGAGCCTAGATTGCACAGTTGGTTAGTGCGTCTGACTGTTAATCAGAAGGTCGATGGTTCGAATCCATCTCTGGGCGTAGAGCGTAAAAGCTTTTTCACTTTAAAAAAGTGAAAAAATTAATAATATTAATATATATAAATTAAATTAAATGGATGAAAAATCGCCTACGTCGGAAAAAATTAGTGAATTTGATACAAGAATAGCATCTGCTTTTGGTAATCAAGATTTTCAATTAATTACTAGAATACTACAAGAGTATAGTTTTAAACCATTCTTTTTAGTTCGTTTATATGATTTATTCAAGGATGTATTACAAAGTAACACTACTAAATTATATGGTTCAGAACATAGGTTTATTCATCATATAATGAGATATGGTGATATAACGCCTATTATAGAAAGAGCGATTGATGCTGACGATGTAGGGTTTTTAATTAATGTATGTTCGTTCCCTAGTAATAAAAAGATTCATATGGCATATAGTCAAAGCGCCTTTGTGTATAAAATATGCTTTAAAAAAGGCAAACGCGACCTATTTTTTAAAGTGCTTGTCTACATTAAAGAATACATGGGTGATACGCCTCATATTTTTAAAGAATTATATAAATCGGCCATAGACAATGTTGATGTCGCAACTATAGAAAAATTAATTGAATTAAAATACAATTATATGGACAGTGCTTACGATAATAACGAAAACAGTGAAAATTTTTTATTTAATAGCATATTTATTAATAAAAAATTTTTACCTCTAATCACCTTTTGTATTGAAAAGAAAATATTTAGTATAACACCCGTTCAATTATTTAGCACATTTGGTGTATTTTTTAATATGGAAGATTTTGAACATATGCCAGTAACTCATCCCATAACAGAAGAACAAATGGAAATGTTTGATTATATTTTACAGATTCCCATGGACCTAACCAAAGTGGATACTAAAAGTCATAATATTTTATTTAATATCGTTCATTTTAAGAGAAACGACCCTTCTGTGTGTCGGTTATTTAAAAAATTAATTGAAAAAGATCATCGCTTACAATCCATGTTTTCATTTCATCAGTGTCGCTTTGTTCCTAGTGAATTGGAACTAGACTATTACTTTAATAGAAAAGACTGTTTAGCATCCCTTTTAGGTGTTAATGTTAATACGTTACATTCGAGTACAGGAAAAACGCTGTTACAAACATTTCTTTCCCCAAAAACATCCCTTTTTCCTATGTTTGGAGTAGACCCTGAAGATACCAGGCCTGTATTATTTGATAATGTTGATACATGTGTAAGATGGTTAGTAACGCATGGTGCCAAAGAAACACTTAATCACGTCGATAATAAAGGCAATACCGCTTTATTTTATGCGTGTTTACATGATGATATACCCTTATTACGATTTTTAATTGAAAATGATGCTACCCTAACGCATGACATGTTGAAACGTTTGACGACTAAAGATTTATGGCCAGAAGGGTCCTTTGGTTTTATGATACCATCATTGGGAGGAGAAATGCCCGAGAGTGTTCCTGCTCCTCCAGAACGCAAATTAGGCTATATTACAGTATCACACGCTGTTTATGATTTTATGCATTATCCTGGTGTTTTACGACATATTTTTGAAACTCCTGCAAAATTAGCCTTATTTGGAAAAGGCGATGTATCTAAAATTACACAAAAAGATACCTTTAATAATATATTAAGTTTTTTATCAGGAAGTAAAGGATTGGAAGGCGTTGACATTCCTAAATTATATCAGAATGAAACAAAGCGTACATTAAGAAAATTAGCTCCAAAATCACCTTTAGTCATGTCTCTTCAAGAAAAACAAAATGCGATTGACTCGCTGAAAGCATTGCTGGTTATGCGTATGCAAGACGCTCCTTATAAACCACCAGTGATAAGAGACTCGTATGAACCAGAGTCCACTGAAAAAGAACACCAACCAATTTTTACCGAATATGGACATTTTTCTAGTAATAGAGAGCTTGCTCATTATATCTCTGAATTAGAAGAATCCATTGAATCTGGAGCAAGAGCAAGTAAGAGTGGGTTAAGTTCAAATATGGATAGCGTGGATGGTACGAAAAACCGCCTTAAAAGCCGCCGTAAAAAGAATAAAAAAAGACGTGTGTCACGAAAACGTGTCTAGGATACTTTTTTTACGTAAAATATTTAAATATTTAGTATTATTTAAATGCAAAGAGGACATCGGGTTACACCGAAAAAAACGTCTAAACCCGTTACGCCTAAAAAAGTCATACAGAAAAGAGCAAGAACCACTCCTAAAAAATATGATATTCTATCGGATTCGGATTCTGACGCAACCTTGTCAGATGATTCGGATTACGAACCCGAGTCAGCAAGCGAAGAAGACGATGATCCTAATTTTCCAAAACATTTGGCCGATATGGGTGAACGTGTGATTATACCAGTACATGCTAATTATAAGACAAACACAGATTCTAATAAATGGTTCAAAAAAGATGGCAAGGTGATTGAACTTGATGAAGAAGGTATAAAATCTATAGAAGACATGGCAATTACCATGTTTTTTGCCGAATGGTGTCCACATTGCCAACACATGAAACCAGTATTTGAAATCGTCGCTGAAACATCTCCTATTCAGTGCTATGCAGTAGATTGTGAAAGCCACCCTAAACTTAGCAATACATATCATATCGAAGGGTTCCCCACCATCATGGCGTTGAAAAAAGGATTGGTACCTCCATTTATGGTAAAGGATGATAGCTATATCTATCCTGGAGGACCGAATAAAGAAAGTTTATTAAAATGGATTAATGAAAGTAAAACAAAACTAAATCATGAGCCAACCAGAACATCTAAACCTATTTCATCTGACATTAAATCGTCTCACTTGAAAGGCATAAAACAATTTATGGGGTTAGAAGTTGGCGAATTATTTAAAGGCAGTAAAGTCCACGAATTGGACCCTGAATCATTAGATAAAATGAAGGAAAACAAACCGTTCCTCATTATGTTTTTTGCTCCATGGTGTGGTCACTGTATTCACGCCAAAGATATGTACAAGGCATTAGCCGAAAAAACGGACGTCTATGCATTAAATGCTGATGAATATGGAGAGACGGCCGAAAAGTATGGCGTATCAGGATTCCCTACATTCGGTATCATATCCAATGGAAAATTACAAAAATATTCAGGACCACGCACCGAGGATGGTTTGATGGAATTTAGCAAGACATTTAAAACAGAAATAGTTCCTCTATCTACAAACCATGTTATAAATATTACATCATTGGACGATTTACGTAAAATGGATCATGTAATAGCCATGTTTTATGCGCCATGGTGTAGTCATTGTACCCATTTTAAACCCACTTTCTCAGAATTGGCAAATAAACATGCTATATCGTTTGCCATGGTAAACTGCGATGAATTACCAGAAGCCAAGTCTGAATTTGGCATTAGAGGATTTCCTACTATTCATAAACTGGGAATGGGAAAAATTTTATCGACATTTTTAGATTCACCACGTACAGAAGAAACAGTATCTAACTGGATTAAGCATGCTTAAAACAATTTGAATTTACCATGTAAATTCAATTTAAACATATTTTATTAATTAAGATGGAACAAAACGAGGTCAAGAAAAAAAAAGTCATGATTGGATTGCCGGGGTTGACGTTTAGCAATCAGTTTGTGTTGGCGTGGACGCAATTTATGGTTGAATTGATTAAGAAAAACGAGTTTGATATTTCTATTAGCCCGGGTTATTCCACATTTAGTCCTTTTACGCGTATGAAAACGCTAGGATTGAATAAACATGCGATCCATACCAAGGCATTTGATTCGACCGAGTACGATATTTTCTTGACGATTGATCCCAACATTTTGTTTACGTATGAACATGTAAAGCGTCTCGTGGTTCTTACGGAGCGTTACCCTGTTGTATCGGGTGTGTATATGATGACGGATAAATCCATTTGTGCCATTGAACGCATGGATTATGCCTCGTACGCCAAAAAGGGAATGTTTGACATGGTTACTGTTGACCGCATTGAGGAAATCAAGGATAAGAACCCTATTCTACCAGTCGAATTTACGGGATTGGGTTTTTTTGCGTGCCGACGTGATGTGCTACAGGCCTTGGACTATCCCTACTTTTGGTATCCTTTGATTGATTTCTCTTCTGATGATGGAACCCCGTGTAAAGATGTAGCGTCAGATGAGGTTGCGTTTTGTAAACGACTTCGTGATAAAGGATATCCTATTATGCTGGATACGACCTTGCGTGTTCTACAAGAAAAACAAGTAGTGTTTTAATCGGTGTTTTGTTTAGTGCTATGGCTTTTCATAAAAAGCCATGAAACTTATTTCCATACAGGACGTGCTTTAATATTAGTGATTCGTGGCGGTTTCGGACTTAATATTGAATTTATCTTTTTTATATAATTTAATTGTTTAGGAGAATGAATGACGCTTAAATGATTCGGTTCTTTTGGTTTTGAAATAACAGGAATATGGATGACAGGACTTATATGATTTACCGGGCTTACTGGTTCGACAGGACTTATATGATTTACCGGGCTTACTGGTTCGACAGGACTTATATTATTTACCGGGCTTACCGAACATACTGTTTGTGGCATTAAATTATCCGACGCTTGTCGTTCTTTTGCATTCATGTTTAAAATAGAGTGAATCCATGCTAGATCCAACTTGGGTGCGTTAGAGGTATCTATCCATTTACTCCAATGGGGCGTGTAGTGCTCGTCCGGTGGTTTTAATCTGGAACACTCCAAGTTCGTGTAAAAGTAAATGGAACTCGTATCGTCTGATAAAAATAAACTGGCATAGGTAGGGTTTATGTCATATATGTATACTTTTTCTGTATCAGATTGTAATGTATTGATGATTCGTTTCATTAAACAGGTTGGATTGGGCACATGTATTAATTGTTTTAATAATTCTTGATAAAATGACAGACTCATCTAATTACACCTTTGTATATTTAAGTGTAAATAAAAAAGCACTACACGCACGACACATAAAAGAGAAATTAATGTTATATATAACATTAATAGCGAGACATCGTTTCGATCGATGGACCTTATGGTTATGAGCCATACGCACTTCCTCTGTGCCATCTCGCTTCAATTCTTATTTTGTTTTTAAACCATTTTACTACCACTTTTAAAAAAAGTGGTAAAAGTGGTATTAAAAGAACTAGATAAATTAAATGTATATTACTGTATCATTGGAATACAAAAACCAAAAATATGACCATACATTAAAGGGTCCTTTATATCCTATAGTCGACAATAAAATGCCTTCCGAAACAGAGTTGAAAACATGGCTTGGAACCAATTATCCAATGTGGTGGCCATTTATATATGAAATGGACCTTAATATGTACATGTCGGAAAACAAATGGTTTGCTCAATTATCGTGTAACCATAACCCATACGAAATAACATACGGAGACTGGATGTTATCTATCCCGAAATGTATGGGTTTAACCTATCATGAAGTAGTAAAAATCATATTACATTGGCTTGATATTGAATCTCGGCCTGTATTTATAAAAACGGGCATACCTATTTTTAATCAAGTCGGTGAATGCGCAATTACCTTGCACCTAGATGATAAAATCCGTTTATTATAATTTTTTTAGAAAGACAATTAAACCTTTATTCATGACTGGGATTAAAAAACGTCACTATTACATACACGAATAATAATAGAATGGCAATCCAATCTTTTATTTGAATTTTTTGATTAAACAAAATGTAAGCCATAATGACGGCCCCTAATTGACTAAATATAATCCAATATAAATTAGCAAGAGGTATATTTGTACCAGTCAACAAGACTTGTCTAAAAGAAAATGTAACGACGATACCAAATAAAAATATAGATAGAAACATTCTATAATTGAAAACACTGTCTTGGTCATCTACATTTTTCTGAATCAAATAAAAAGCAAATAATTCTGCTAAAACAATGGATAACGTCCATGCTAGCGTTACTAAAAAACTTTGTGACATATAATAATGCCAATATTTTATTTATGGATAGATTTTTTATATTTATCATATTCAGAAAAGTTCCAAATGGATATTGTTATTATAGGAGCTGGGATCGCCGGACTCACGGCTGCATACCGGGTGTCTCAGTATAATCCACACATGTCATGTATGATAATAGAAAAAGAAGCTGAAATTGGTGGTCGAATTCATTACGATTCGTTTTTTGGTGAAGAAATGAAAATGGGAGGTGGAATATTACGTAGAGAAGATATAGAAACGCAGCGCTTATTAGACGAATTGGGTATACCTTACCATTTTAGTAGACATGATATTCAGTATGTAAATAAACCTGTTGATATTATAGACTTCATTTTAAAAACGAGACGTATTTATACTAAAAACCCACCTCCTTTTGGCACAACGTTTAAAGAATTTGCCACAAAAGTATGGGGTGTTGATATTTATAATCACTTTTTAGAAAGCAACATGTATATTGATTTTGAAAATAGTTCAGCGTACGAGATTCTCTTCCATAACGATTTTAATTATAATACGGACGGATTCATAGAAGGAAGTGTCGAATGGAATAAATTAATAGAGGCATTAGTTAATCGTATTCCTTATCCAATTTATGTAAATTGTGCGTGTACCCAACTCCATAAAGTAAAGGACGGATACATTATTGATACATCACACGGTGTTTCCATTGCTACTCGTAAAGTGATTATCGCCGTTCCAGCCAAGGCAATTGATGCGTTACTACCAGGAATAGGGTATAATTATTTATTAGAAAGTCCAGCCATCAAAGTCTACGCCAAGGCCACTAAACGATCCGCAACCATCCTTGAAAAATATGTACCCATTCATACCATTGTATCGGGTCCACTTCATAATATTATACCCATACACCCAAAAAAGGGTATTTATTTAATTGGATATTCTGACGAATACGAAGCAAAACAAATTTCATCTATAAGCGACGACACACCTGAACATCGTCAACAATTTGCTCGTTTGGTAGAACAATCTCTCCATTTAAAAAAAGGGTTAATTGTATTTGAAAAAATTCATAGTCGTTATTGGACAAATGCGATGCATGTTAATCATGCGTCCATTCGGTCGCTTTCCACATTTTTATACCGATTACAACGCCCTTTTCCTTTTATTAGAGTGGTAGGAGAAGCCGTCAATGATTCACACGGATGGATTGGTAGCGCCATTGATTCCGTCAGCAAGGTCATTACAAAAGATTGGGTAAATAATACTGACTAATTCATGGCTCCGTGTGTGCCGGTTCAACTTGGTCACGCTCCCGTGTACAACATAAAAATAAACGCACAATGTGGTCATAAAAACGTATACACACAATAATAATAAAAGACACGATGGCAATACTAATCATTAGCCACATAATCATGGCTTTACTCTCTTCAGATAATTGCATAAATTTAAAAACTAAAATGAATCGTATTTGATTCATTTTTCAAGACAGCGTTTAGTTTAAATTCATCGACGGTAACTAGAGTAACTAAAACTCCTAACATTAGGACGCATACGTACCTGTTTAGAAAACTTTTTTGTATCATTCTGTCTTTTTATATATTGACTTGCTTGCATGCGTTTATTGCATTCATTAAAAATAGTCAAGTGTTCAATCGATTCAAACCATAAATGACCCGTGTCATCTTCCATTATGCGTAAACCGTTTTCTTCAAACCAATTTCCTTCAACGTCTTCGTCTTCTTCTATTTTACCTTCATTTGAATACATCATCAATTGCTCCATCGTGACAAATTTGGATAAAAAGGTAGGACTCACGTCGGTTTTACAGACACTACACAAAAACATATCTGATGCTGACTTTAACCATGATTTGAAACACGACCTGTGAACAAATAATGTTTTACAAACGCAATCCGGTTGGATAAGCTTTCCAGAACTACTCAGACAAATGTAACAGCTCATTGTGGTGCTAAGGTGTCTGATGTTTAAAAAATTTATTTTTTCATTTTTCGTCAAAAACTTCTTTTTTAAAAGTGGTAAATTATAATCTTTTATTATATTAAATGTCTGAAAAAAAATACTATGTCGTGGTATCTCCCAAATGCGACACTGTTCTTCATTCGTCCTCTCCTGGTGGCGCAGCAGCCAAAGCGTTTAGTCATTGTATCAAACGCAAAGGCACTAAAACACACCGTATTTCAGTAAAACAACGTGGAAAAGAAAAGGTAATGAAATACAGCGTCAAGCGAGTTAATAAAAAACGCGTCGTCATGCGCGGTAACACTGAAGTCGTATTCAAGTATTCGACCAAGGTCAAGAGTTTGAATTAAATTTTTACTATTTTGACGCCATTTTTTTAAAAGAGGCATTTATAATCTTTCTTATTATAAATGAGGCTAGTGTTTTATTGGGGACTTGAATATGAAACGAGTTTGTTAATACATGACCCGAATGGCTTCAACTCAAAGGTGGTATGGAATGATAACAAGGTCAAACTCACATGTGAAGTATTTGACAAAAAACATGGCAACATGAATACCGAAGAGACCGGATATTGGGATAACGGTAAAAAAAGCGACCAGTTAAACCAACGTGGCATTTATATTATCGAATCACAAATTGGCCTCTTTTCTGGTTTTGATTTGAAACCATGCTTTACCAATCTAAATCTCCTACAACAAAAGCTGACTGAAATGGTGGACTATAGACAATTGATTTACAATTACCACGATTTTAAAAGTTTACCAGTATTTACCTATTCCTATAACGTCGACGATGAAAACATGGACACGGATTATTTTCTGGATTATTCTCTACGTAAACCTGGTTTATATATACTTGGTTCTGGTGAATCTGTAGAAGAATCGGAATCCACTTATTTCGGGTATCGTGCTGTAGATAAAGACAAAAACGACATGACGGGTGTACCTCAACTCACATGTTCTTTTGAGCTACACTATTTTCCGTTATTACTCGAGGTCATGGCCAAGTATACACGTTTTTTAAAAAATAAAGAGGCCTATCATACCATTATCGAGTATACAAACTCTTTACACCTTCGTGACCAAGATGCGCACGCCTTTATCATGTATCTTGTTGACTATTACATCATGTACTTACAATACGACCCGTCCAATAAGGAAGATTATTTCAAATCCTTTTTTGATATCAAACCACGCACAAACCCAGCCGCTTTGTATGCGACATTACGTGTCATTTCTAAAAAAGAAATTCAATCCTTATACGAGACGCTTTCAAAAAAAGGAACAAGCCCCATAGATAGGTACCTCGTAGATATTATTCATCAATTAAACACCACCGAGTGCGTCTATATAGGTAAAACGATTGATAAAAAAATATTACCTGGTTTATATACCTATGACTCTACACATGACTCTTTAGTTGAAGCCATTGAAAACCATGTTGACACATACAACATTGAAGATTCGCCTTGCGTCAATATGCCAGATCCTCTTGGCAAACAATTAAAACGATTGCCAGAAATAACGTACGATGAAGACACAGGAAAATTTAAAGCAGGATTTCCTATTGATTTATGGGAATGGAATGTAAAGAATGACAATCAAAAATCTATGGTATCCGTTGAATTACGTGATTTTAATGATTTGGTACACATGTCGCTTCTTATTATGAAAGAATATGGCTATGACTCGGATTATGAAATAGAAGACATGGATATGGATATACAAACCTTTAAAAAAGGACTTGACCTTATTTTTAAATTTTTCTTTCCTACCGTTTTTCAACTACCGATTCGTCCTAAAACAATTCGTAAATCCAAAACGAAACAACGTCGTATAAAAATTTAGAATTTAAAGCTATATGAAAAAACAATTTTAAATGAATTGTTTTTGTATAAGCAATGATGACGTATATCCAATACAAGAAGACGTAAAACAAGACGTAACACAAGGCATTAAACAAGAAAAAGAGGTAAAAGAAAAAGACGTAAAACAAGATTGGCCTCCTCCTCCTCCTATTCCAGCTACTCCAAAAAATACAGAACACCAAATATTGATTTCACCCATTATTTATAATGAAAGCTATATCAAAAAGTAAGGATTATTTACGTGAATGACGTTTTTTACCGTGTCGTTTACGACTAGAACCGTGTCGTTTACGACGAGAACCGTGTCGTTTACGACGAGAACCACCTTTTTTACGGCTACCCCCCAAATGCGCATGGTTTACCCAAATGGTTGGATCCCGTTCATTTTCTTCCTGCTCATTCATGTATAAATAATTATATATTCCGTTCAAGCTGTTAAAAACGGGTGACTTTCTATTTTGTGGATTATTGCGATCTTGATTATATTGATTCAATACAAATTGATATAATCCTTCTTCACCACGGTCATCTTCTAGTAATTGGTCCGTACGTTGGTTAATATGGTGTATCAGATAATCCATAGCATCGTGAGTAGCAACGCGGTCGATACTTAAATTATGAAATTTTTTATACATTTTAATATAGACAATATTAAAATTTTTTATTTTTTAAAAATCCCTTGACGCATAAATGACAATCAGAGAAATAACAGGACCACCTAATGCATAGGTACATAATCCAATAATACCAATCAGCTTAGCCCATAATGGAATATCTGACCAGAAGCGAATAAGAGCATAAAGTGCCCATAGCCACAAGACCAAAAGAACTAATAATATGATAAAAATAAATCTTGCATAGTCAGTTGCGTTTGGACGAGCCATTTCTTTATAGCTTTCAGTAAATGCCGAAATCGGATTCATATTAGTATGTCAATGGAAAATCTCTTGTAGTTATTCTTGAACTATATCTAGAATTTCGGGTAATTCGTTCACGTATAAATTGTCCCATAAACATCAAACGTGGCCAAGTATTCCTTGAGATACATGATATCCTGCGTAAATGGTGTATTTTCTATATCAAATGCCAGTCTTTTTTTAACCGACGATACTTTTTCAATGTGATACATCGCATACCTATAATAATTATTCCATAATACGCCACCTCCTTTTTTTATGGACGCACTAATACCTGGCTGGGTTAAATTTCGAACAATCGCCCGTTTAACAAATAACACAACTATATCTGAATGACGGTCTATATTATCCATGAGTATGACGTTAATTATTGTCGATTTAATCATTTTTTACGGATTTTGTAACAAACCCGTATAAAAAAATGAAATAAAACATAAATTTAAACCACTCTAACTCTGACATGTCTGCTATTCCGACTATCGATTTGTGTACCTTTGTATTAATACGAGGTAAACGAAAAGGACTGCCGTGTGGTTCCAAAACGTGTAAAAAACACATGGCATCTATTCCTATTCATGTATGTCAGTACATGATTACGCGTGGTAAAAAAAAAGGTACGACCTGTGGCGTTCATAATTGTAAAAAACACATCGTATCGGATAGACCTATTCAATTATGTACGTATGTTATTACTCGAGGCTCACAAAAAGGAAAGACGTGTGGTGCTAATAACTGCAAAAAACATTCGATAAAAGAACAAACTGTTACACGCACGGAAGTCCAAGCTCATGGGTTAACCATTGAAAAAGAACTTTGCGTTAATGTATACGGAGCCACGAATGAGGAATTAAGAAAGATAAAGTATACTAGCAAGGTGGATTTGCCTGCAGAATTTAATCGCCTGGATAAGTGCGATTTGTCTGTTAAAACATCAGGTAAAAATAATCAAGTATGTATGTCGGATTGTTTGCGTATGTATGATGAAGTCGGTAGCGACAATCCACTTCATATGGTCGTCGTTCATTACGAACAAGATGACGCTACCCATTCAAAACACATAACTCGTATTACAGAGATTGATTTGACCCATTCACGTGAGCTATTATTTGGAACATTAACACGTTCACAAATAGAAGAACTTGATAAGTCGGTAAAAGCTGTTCCTCAAAAAAGAAAACCCACCAAAGACGAATACGATAAAATGTATTCGATTCGAAATAAGTTACAAGAATCATCTGGAGCCATTCATCTTGATATAAAATGCAATAGCACTCAAAGCCGATTGCAATGTTCTTTTAACCGTTTCCAACATTTTATTGAAACGCATCCTGAAAAGATTATTGCCACTAGCCATACCAATGCGTTTCGAGGCGGTGTTATTTCACCCGATATTATATCGTCTCGTCGTGTTTTCAAATCTAAATAAAAGTCTTATTGCTAGATTAATTGTGCCTTAAGAATTAATTCAAATTAATTTGAATTAATATTTACATACTTTTTTACTAAAAACTAGTATCACATTTTGTTTATAATGTCATTGACTACGCTATTTACTTCGTGTTTGGCGAGACTGCGTGGACCTAGCGTGTTGCTTGGAAATGTATGCTTATTTATTTTTTCAATAATAGCATCTATGTTCTTAGTGTCATTAAATTTTATAAAGTAATGCGATTGAACGCTAAATTCAGAAGAATCTTTTTTATAACATTTTCCAGCAAGTCCTCCTACACGCCTAAATGCAATATGATAAGGTTCGTTTGATTTTACATAGTCAAATCCATCTGGTTTTACTTTGTCCTCGACTTTTCTATCCGTATCCATTTTCTGCCATATTTGAAAGACGCACGGCACGTCGTGTTTGGATCCATTAATTACAAACGAGTCCTTTTCAAGCTCGACCGAAAAAATAAGATGGAATTTTAAACTGAACGCATTAAACATGCTTTGTTTTGTAAATGATTTGGGAAGGATAAATGCGATTATTTTGGCAAACCTACAACTTTTGGAAATAAAAGCTTTTGCTAAAGACGATTGTCTTCCAAAAGGAGGGTTGCCATAGACGATAATATCATCTTTAACGGGCGGTTCCCACGTCAAATAATCGTGTTTGAGTATATCTTTTGCTTTTGGGTCCAAATCAATGCCAATTTTTTTAAATTCTGGTGGGATATTATGTAAAAAACTTCCATTACCCGCGGACGGTTCCACCCACAAATAAGAGGATGTAAAAGGACATAGGCGCATAATGTCTTGGATACATATTTTCGCAACATGCTCACTTGTATAAAACTGGTCTTTCATGTTTGTTCTAAATTTACCTGTATCTTGTCTTGTATGTAACAACTCGAGTATAGCATCTTTATTTTTGCCACTATACCCTTTTATTCCTTTATCCTTGCATATAATAATCAATTCGTCACGCGTTTTTAAAGCATAGTCCATTTTAGGTTCGGGTTCTGTTTTCTTTGACTTGCAAAGAACTTTTTCTTCTTTACAAGGACGTGTTTCACAAGAATGTGATTCATAACTTTTTTTCTGCACAAACGTTGTTTGGCAAGCGTCGCACTTATATTTCACCATTCGTTAATTTATTATCAGATAGTTAAAAAATTCATTTTTACTCTTTTTTTAACGTGATAATAAATTAACGAATTAAAATCATATTAAAATTTAGTATAAAAATGGGGTGTATGTGGACAAAGTCGATTAGCCCTACAAAGGCAATATTTGAAACGGTGCCAAAAGAAACGGTATCGGACTTGTTGGCCGCTTCTTATAAATGCAAAGTGTGCCAAAAAGGGTTTGGTCATTCCTTTGTAGCAGTAAGTAAATGTATAAAGTGTGATTCAAAGGTACATACCAAATGTATTCCTATGGAATGTCCAGTTTGTAATTAACAGCTTTTTAAAAAAAGCTGTAGCAAAAAATTGACGCCACTTTTTTGTTTTTTTTGACGCCACTTTTTTAAAAAGTGGCAAAAGTGGCAAAGCCGTGATTTTTATTTAAATGTATACTACAATTAATTATGGATTCAGTTACCATTGACGAAGCATGGTATGTAGACGACCAAAAAACAGTCCTCTCATTACTCCGAACAATACAACAACAACACGACACGCATCAAACGACTTTTATGAAAACGTTAAATACATATAATGATTTGTTAGAGCAACATAACGAGACACAGCAACGTATTTTACAGCGTTTGGAACAATTAAATAGCCGTTTATCTAATCTTGAACTTATGGAACGAAATATCAACAAGGCGTTGGATGAACTCACCGTCATTAAAGAACGCGAAATCAACTGTATGATACGCGAACATATCCCCTTTCCTTTCCATCAACCCTCACCTATTTCACGCATTCCAATCCGACGTCATTTTAATTCTAAAACAAAAGATTTGTAGCCACTTTTTTACTTTTTTTGACGCCACTTTTTTTAAAAGTGGCAAAGCCGTGGCTTACCAAAAATAAGACATGCTGCTTTGGTATGAATTATCAAGGCGTGTCTCAAATTTTGCTTTTTTAGGTTTTTTAGGTTCTGGTATAGATACGATTGGTTCTGGTATAGACACGATTGGTTCTGGTATAGATACGATTGGTTCTGGAACAGCAACTTTTGGTTCTGGAACATCGACTTTTGGTTCAGCAACAATGACGTTTTTGTATACAGGTATATTCATAGGAGCGCTTTGTATTTGAATAGCAGGTGTATCAATCTGAAACAAGACGTAATCTTCAGCGTGTGTCGTTGGGTTGGTATGATGAGATGCAATTGTTCCCAAGTACATGTATTGTTCTCTTTTGGGTTGAACAAACCCTATTTTTTCTCCTAATTTTTTATTTTGTTTCGCCAAGTATTCTTCTGCTTCGTATACGGCCATTCCTACTAGTGTCATTCCTGGGAATAATATACGATACCCTAATATAATTGCAATGATACAACATACACCCAGTAGGATATATAATGTCGTCGTAGAATCGAATTCCATCTTATTATATAAAATTATTTTTTTAAAAAGAAAAGATATAATAAGAATGTTACCCACATTTTCGTATGCGCCTTTAGGAAAATCTAAAAAAAATCGCAGGGAAGGTATGTGTGGCTCCCCAAAACATAAAAAACAGCACAAAATAAGTCCTACGCATAACGCAGGACTTGCCAAATATAAAAAATCGCGTGAAGCCGCAAAGGCAAAGTCTCGCTCTAAAGAAAAATAAAACCCTCAGCTTTTTTTAAAAAAGCTGAAGCAAAAATCCAGTTTGCTTATCTATAAGCAAATCATAAGAACGTTTTTTAAGCTGTTGTTTAATTAAAGCACTTTTGGCACACCGGTTTTTTGACTCCACTTTTTTTAAAAGTGGCACACTGGTTTTTTGACGCCACTTTTTTTAAAAAGTGGCACAAATAAGAAATTAAAATAGTATGCAATTATAAGAATTATGGCCGATGTTTCAACAAATATTAAGACGGCTATTGATGATGCCATACAGACGGCATTACCGGCTGCCGTAGATAATGCCATTCAAAACGCATTGCCTACTGCATTAGAAGCCGTACTACCCACAGTCGTCAATGATGCGATAGACGACGCACTTACACCAGAAAATCTTTTTAAAAAAATTAGTATAGGAGACCTTGTTCAAAAAGCATTAAATTTCGTAGGCGAAAATAAATATTTCATGGATACCGTAGACATTATTGTGAGCGCTGTGACAACTGTAACAGATCCATCCAAACTATTAGGCCTAGCTGGTACTCTAGTAGATGACCTTACCCCTGCAAAACTTCGTTCCGTATTTGATCAATCCAGTGAAATTATTACTGACGCATTAAGTGTTGTAGGTCGTGAAGATTTAGTAGACGGTATTTTAAATAATAGAGGATTTTTTACCAATTTGTTACTCGAAATACTTTTACCAAGTGACCATACTGTATACAAGGTAGGATTATACGCCTCTTCATTTCTTTTAGTCTTGGAATTATATTTGCTTTATGCATATAATAAAATAAAAACGGATATAGGAACAGGAACAATTTTATCTCCAATTGCATCTGCTCAAACCACTGCTTTTTTTGTACTCTTAATATCAGCAGGCATCAATACCGTAATGCTTGTTTATTTATTACGAACCAAAGAAAACTATGATCGTTCCATTTTAACGTATTTTTGGCATTTTAACTTGCTTTTTACGTTATGTGTCTTCACATTTAATAAAAAATTATCAAGCGCCATTACTAACATTACGGATAGCCAAAGTTTATCGGCACAAATCAATAATCCTTCTTTACTATCTTCTTTAAAATTAAGTGCGTCCATTAATTCAATTGTCGTACTCGTATTTATAAGTGCTACTTTACTTGCTTGGCTAATTATTGGCGCATTAGACTTTTTCTTGTTGATGATTCGACAATTGATTCATACCTTTTTGTTTTAACTTGCCATTTTAGCCACTTTGTCACTTTGCCACTTTGCCACTTTGCCACTTTTAAAAAAAGTGGCGTCAAAACAGTCTCAAAAAAGTAGCGTCAAAAAAAGTAAAAAAGTGGGTATTTTTTACGCCACTTTTTTTAAAAGTGGCAGTGGTAGAAAACCGCATTTTCACACACGTCTCTATATATGCGCGCATGTTTCGTAATAAACTCTACATTACGATTTTCATCCAAAAACTCTTCGACTTCATCCCATACGATAGTCGATACTTGCGCATGTTTCCATTCCGACATCCACTCCTCATTATAGGTCTTGTTATTCGTAATGATATGAGCCCATCGCTCCATAAAATGCGGCGGACGTTGCCTTAAATCAAACCCGCACGCCACCAAGACGTTACACGGCAAATAACAATACTCTAGCGCCTTCGGGAATACCGCATTAACATAATACGTTACTTTACATTGCGTCGTCGGGTGTAAAAAAAGCAAGAAATGATCCGTGTGTAACATACATTCCATGCCGATTTGACCCATGATATTTTTTAATTGTTCAATAAAACGAGGCCGTTCGCATCCCTGTAAAGCCAACGACCCAAATTCCGACGCAGGCTGCGAATCCATATAATACCATTCTGTAATGTGTGGAAACAAGACTATCGGCGTAATATCCAGTCCTGCGCCTGGATAAAATGCTGAGAAATCCTTTACGTTTACTGTTAGGTCAGTCATATTATTATTACCTTTTTTTTAAAGACACGTTTGCCACTTTTGCCACTTTTGAAAAAAGTGGCGTCAAAAAAAGTAAAAAAGTGGCGTCAAAAAAAAGCAAAGCACAAAACTTTTTTGCTACAGCTTTTTTTTAAAAAGCTGTTAGTAAAGAACGAACCGTTGATATTTTTTCATAGCCTCGTATACTAAACGTACGTCTCCCTTGGTAATCATATCCATAGCGATTTGGCACAAACCCTAGATAATCCCAGTATCCATTACTGGCATCTGCGTCTATTACAAGAAGGGTATCAGGTTCGAGATTCACCGACTTGAATAATTCTGTAAACAAACGTCTGCTCCACCCTTGTTTTTGGTAGGCTTCATCAATATGAATACTCAATGCGTATGCATTCGTGTCGATACGCTGAAACACCAGTTCTCCGCACTCTATTCCCATCATTAATTGAGCGCTTATTTTATCTGGCGTCTCTTTTACCAAAATAGACATTTATTTAATGTCTATTTTACAATGTATATTCATTTTTAATTACCACTTTTTACTCATTGTCTTGCTACTCTTTTTAGCCCTACGATTCTTTTTTGCCTTGCTACTCTTTTTTGCCTTGCTACGACTCTTTTTTGAGCTGTTACGTTTCTTTTTGCCCATGCCGGCCGACCATACCGTTTCGACACCCGCATCATTTACATAAAATGTAGGGCCACCAAAAGGGCGTTTACATATTTTATGTTTTTGATCGGCTGTTCGTAAATTATCGACTTGACTTGAAATATCCGGACACATGTCTTTTAAAATAGCTTGCGCCGCATTTGTAGCAGATTTAGTTGCTGTGCTTGTTAATTTTTGTGCTGCTTTTCCAGAAAGAAGACCCGTTACTAGACTCGCCATTTATTATTATATAATAAAATTTATTTTTACCCATTTTTTACACAAAAGACATTTAGGACTTTACAAAGTCTAAAAATTCATTCTTAAGCTCTGGGTTATCTTTGAATTGAGATAGCAACTCGGGTGGATATTTTATTTCGACCTCGTCTAGTGATGTTCCATTTTCTTCTGCCGTTTTTTTACGCATGCGATAGCCTTGACGAAACTTATCTAATGACCCAAGTGTCATTCCTCCAATCATGCGAGGTAATGGCTCTTCTATTTTTTCGAAGTTATCATTCGTGTTTGCGTTTGCTTCTTTAAGGCGTCTCAATCGTTTCCGTTCTTCAAATTCCGCTCGTAATATGGCGGATTCACGCCTCATGGTCTCAAAGATAGACTCGGTAGGTTGTGTTGGCATGGGCTCGGTTTCACGTGACGGGACAATTTTACTTAATTCATTCTTGAACTGGGTCGGCTCTTGGTCTAATTTACTAATGGAATTGTAATTATGATGTAAATCATTTTCGACACGCTCATCGGTGGCTTCGGTTGAAAATAAACTATCTTGGTATACATCTTTTATATGAGGCATGCCTGATGCGGTAAGCTGAATCACACGACGGCAATCTGGATCTTCCACGCTCTTACCTTCATTATCCACCAAGGTGAATTTTTGACGAGAACGGTCGGCACAATGATACGTATCTTTTTCTATAATAAACCCATCTGCAACTAACCTTGCCAACGCCTTTTGACCTCCAAGTAATGTATCCATGTTGTAATGTTTTTTAAAGTACTCTTCAACACGCTCGGGCGTCATTACTTCGTATATGGTGTAATTATTGGTTATATTGGTATTATTATTGGTACTATGGTCATTTACCGTCTTGTTCTTGGTTTTGTTCTTGGTTTTGTTATTGCTATTATTAGTAGTACCAAGGTTAATTTTTTCTTCTGTTTTTTTAAGACGTTCTTCAAGTTCTTTAATTTTATTATCTTTCAAAGTAAGCTCATACTCGAGTTCTTCTTTTTGTGTACGCAAATGTGATTCAATGTTATTTTGTGTTTCAATCTTTACTTGCTCTTTTCTTTTTTTGCAAATTCCTATATGATAGTCTAAATTTTGCTTGGTAGTAATATTTTTATTACAATAGGAACAATTAAACAAGGAAGATTGATTTACGCCTTGTTCATTTTGAATTTTCAAACATGATTTTACTGTTTTTTGATGATACGATAAAGACGAATTTGTCGAAAGTGTTTTTTTACAATAAACACACTCCATTTACTATTTATATATGATTTTAAAATCATTTTATTAGATTTTATTAGATTTTATTAGATTTTATTAGATTTTATTAGATTTTATTAGATTTTATTAAATATTTTATAAATTTAACAAGATTTTACTAAATTTGGTTGTTTTACGTCATTTTTAAAGGTCAACTCTAGGTTTAAAAATATTTAGTTCAATTAAAATATTAAACCTTAGATTCAAGTATAATATTTATAAAATTAATCATCATTTTATAAAATGATGAATTGTGTGTGTGTTGAATTTTTTTTATAAGAAAAAGTAAAATTATAAAATTGAAAAAAAATTTTTTATAAAAAAAGTTTGTAAAATAACCCTAAATTTTAACATTTATGATTTTTCATAAATAGTTATGATTTATTTATGAAAAATCATAAACTTATATAGTGAAAACCCCAATACAGGTTTTTATTATTTTCATGAAATGTTTTTGGTACGGCTTTTTTTGAAAAAGACGTTAAAGAGGTTAAAAAGCCTTATAAAAATATACATCTAGTAAATATGTATCGTCTTTGTATCACCTATACTGAAAATAATAGTGTCAAGAATGAGTATTCGCTTTGGTATGTTTCAAAAGAAGAAGCGGAACGTCTAGGTAAGAAGAATTTTAGTGGACTATATGCTGAAAAATGCGTAGAACAAGGGTTGGCCAAGATGGTATTGGAAACCAAGAAAAAATAAAGTTTTTGGTACGGCTTTTTTTAAAAAGCCGTAAATTGGTTTAAACCTACTTATTTAATTAGGATGGATGCCAAGGCAAAACTAAAGCAACAATTACAAGCAAAACGTCTTAAACGTGGTGGACCACAAGCACAGCGCACGTTTCTTGAAAAACAAAAAGTACCAGAAGAATTGATTGATTCGTGTATGAATCGCATGCAGAAAGGAGGTTCAAACCATATTCAATCTTTGATGAATCAATTAAAGCAAATGACGGCGGCTGTCACTGCAGCATCTGCTAACGCCTCAGCCACCGCTTCTTCAACCGCGTCGGTTAACGCTTCAGTCGCCACTTCAGCCACCGCTTCTTCAACCGCGTCAGTCACCACTTCAGATTCAGCCACAGCGTTTGCCGATGCAGTTGCTTATACGATTCCAGACACACCGAATCCATCGCCCATTGTAACCAATACTGATCCAGAGCCAGCAACCGAGTTAAAACTAGACTAATTAAATATTTTTTGACACGACTTTATTTTTTTGATGCCACTTTTTTAAAAGTGTCATTAAATATTAAATGGCATTTCGGGAATTTTTAACCCTACCCAATCTGGTCACAGAGCCAGATACAAACGAGCATCCTATTTCGCCACAAATAGGAATGTACTCTTCATTTAGTTCTCTTTCTACATTAGTGTCTAAATCATTGCCGTCGATATCCTCCATGGTACCTCATACGGACACTCAAAGTGTCGCCACACAAACGTCTCCTCATGCAGTGTGTTGTTTTTTTACGTCGAAATAGAACGGCTTTTTTTTACTTTTTTTGACGCCACTTTTTTCAAAAGTGGCAAAGTATCAAAGTGGTATCAAAAAATTAAAAAAAGTGGAATATATAATATGTCGAATGACAATGGTGTAACAGACATGCTCAACTATGACAACCCGGATAGACCGTTTGTCTTTTTCATCAAGGTATTCTGTGGCGTTCTGGGTGGATTATGCCTTGGGTCATTAATTGATTCGTTATGTCGTGTGTTACAAAAAGATGATCCGTCTGATTGGCGCCAGCGTTCTTATGCTAAATCGATTTTATTTTTCTTGATACAAATTGCCCTAAATATCATTATACTATTAATTATTTGTATGATATTCCCCTTGACGTTTTTAGAGTGGCTTCAATTGACAATTAGTGGTTCATTATTTGCGGCTATATTATTTATTGCACAACAAAATTTGGTTAACAATTCGTTACGTATTTTTTATATTGCCTAACCTGCCACTTTTGAAAAAAGTGGCGTCAAAATAAAGATTTCATCTTACCTATTAAATATTTTTATGATGTCATAAAAATAGGATTTTTTATATACTTAACTATATTTTTGACGCCACTTTTTTTAAAAGTGGCTGTGGCTTTTTAAAACTGGTTGCGGCATGGTATTAAAATCAAGAATCAATGGAGACGACACGGTATCATCGTGAGAAATGAGCAAGATGGTTTTACCTTGAGCGTGCAAGTCTTTTATCATATCCATTATTAAAGACTTGTGATGCGTATCCACGGCGCTAGTAGGTTCATCGAGGATTAGTATGGACGCACCATTATGAATCATACAGCGAATCAAGTGGACGACTTGTCTTTGTCCCCCAGAAAGCTTGTCTCCCAAAATGCCTGCCGGTTCATCTAGAAAATCAAAGTTATTGGCATCTGAAAATAAAGAATGTAGCTTGTATTTTGCTAATAATTCGCATACGTTAGCGCGGACGTCATCAGATGGTTCCAATCCGTAAATCATGTTATGATACACAGTGTCGTCCATAAGAGTAGAATGTTGGTGTAAATACATGATATTTTGCTTGACACAGGCTGTCGATAATTCATATAAATCATGCCCTCCAATACGGATGGAACCCGAATGGGGTGTATGAATACGAAACAAGAGTTTTAATAGGGACGTTTTCCCTGAACCAGATGGTCCTTTTAATGTGACAAAAGAATTAGCAGGGATGGTAAGAGACATGTTATCAAACAGTTTGGATTCGCCGTAAGAAAAGTTTAATTTTTCAAATACGATTTCATTGGTAGATAATATAGTTTCTATACCTTCAGAACGAGACTGAGCCATTAAATGGTTAACAAAAGGTTCATTGTAATTGAGTATGCTAAGCAACTTGAGCATTTCGGGGATATAGTACATGATTTCAGACATGTTATTAAAAAGTGGTGATATCGATAATAAAACCGTAGTGACTTTTTCGTTGGTCAATTCGTTTTTGATATACAAGCCATACAGTATATATAAAACGACAATAAAAATGACTACATTACATGCATACATAATCATTTGAGTTGTACGGACGGATTGCTGTTCATGCCACTCTAGCATATCGTGCTTATCATTCATGTCGAGACATTTATGTTTCTCTTTATCCAGAGCACCCTTTGTAGAATTGACTAGCTCAATATTATGAAACACATCAGTGACTTTTTTAATATAATCTACTCTGGCATTCAAAGACGAATGGAGTATATTGGTTTTGTTATTAAATGATATGGCAATTGTTATAAATAAAAACAAGAGAACGCCCGTATAGATACCTAAACTAGTATTGATGGAATAAATATTAACAATAATAGCCAAGATGGTGATAAAACGAGGTAGGATGCTAAATATAATACGATACAAGATACGTTCAATCGTTTTTTGAATATCCATGATTTTTTCTATAAGTTCGGTCGTGTTTACGTTTTTATGTTCGTTTTCATAGGCTAAGAACAGTTGGTCAAAGATGAGATGGTTCATATATCGCGATAATTCGGGTTCAATTCGCCCTAGACACCAGTCATTTAATGCACTACCAGTTTGTGTAACAATCCATGATGCTACGAGTTTGAGTAAATTTTTTTTGAGTTCACCTGGTGTACTAATATTGGTAAATGTAGAGCTAAGAATACGTGGGATGACAACGGACTCGGTGACAAAGGTAAACACAGCGCTTCCTACTGTAAGCGAAATAAGTCCTTTGTGTTTAACTATAAACCCCGAAAGGATACGACGCATGGCCGGGGGTAAGACCATTTCTTATATATCAAATAAGAAATTAATTTGACACTTTAAAAAAAAGTGGCGTCAAAAATACGGTTTTTCACGGCTTTTTCAAAAAAGCCGTACCAAAAACATTTTTACGGATTTTTTACGCACGGTTGGATTTTTTGCGGCAAGATCCGCGAACCATGACTTTTTTGCCATGGGATTTACTCTTGTGACGTTTAACCCATGTCATGCTTCTGTTTTTACACGCGCTTTTTGAAGTAGGTCTACGTTTGGAATTTTTACTTTTTCTGCGTCCATAGAGACCAGGTTCTTCTTCAATAGGTTCACGCGCCAACATGGCGTTTTGTCGTGATAATCTAGGAGGACTTAACATATCCTCCTTCTTGTCTGGACGACCACCGACCGATACATCAACACCGGCATTTATCAAGCTGCGACACAAGTTACTGCGGTTCATTTTAGTATGACCCTTAATATCAGCGGAAGCGGCCATTTTGTGAAGTGCTTCAGTGGAATGATTGACGCCATCTTCAAAGTCATTTCCACAGTCTTTTTCATCTTGAGAATAATGAGGGAGAGGCAAGTGAATTTTTTTATTGAAAGCCATGTTACAATTTTGTTTCTTGGTATCTTTGGGCGAGTAGCCGGCTTTTTCAATAGCCATTGCCACATTTTTAGCTGGCAAACTATAACGCGGATCAATACTGAAATTTTTCTTGCAAGCTTTTCTGGTAAATGGCATATGATTTGGCATGTTTTTTATATTAAAAAGATTTTATTTTTTTCATTATTTTCACAAAAAGTTGTTTCATATAAATGAGTCACAAATTACTATACTAATTATTTTTCAAAGAAGCCCATATGGTTAAATTTTAGATATGTGCCATTTTTAGTATTCGATTCAGAATCTGCTTACATTATAGATGAATCATATAAATGGAAACGGAAAACAATTTATCGACCCTGTGTGTAATAAAACCACACTTGTAGATCATTTAGCTGATATTGATTGTCATTATAATGAATTACGGCATATTTTAAGCATTCGCAAAACAGACACGTGTCGTATTGAATTACCTTTTCCAAATGGAAAGACGTTTGTATCCGAACGCCCAATGGGTCCATTTCGCATGTACGCTTACTCGGAACGTTTAATGAATAGCCAATGTGTCAATGTCTATAATCAGTATTCGGTTGAAGCCATACATGATGCCATTGCATTTAATCAAATCATGAAACCGTCCTTTACTTTACCTGCTTTACAAACGTCCATCTTGTTTTTTACACGTGCATCTCCAAATGCTTTGTCTATTATGCCAAAGCAGTCGGAGATGCAATCGCCTTCACCAACTCCAAAGCCTTCACCAACTCCAAAGCCTTCGCTAGACTTGCCAACGCCTCCAAAATTAGATTATATTGAGCCGTATTCGATTACTAATATCGAATGCCAACGTTTGCTCCAGTTACAAATTCCCGAGTACTGGAACTGGATGAACCGAGACCATATAACGCCTCCGATAAATCAAGGAAATTGTGGTAATTGTTGGGCTATTGCTGCAGCGACATGTATGAATGATGTATTTGTGGCATCGAATAGAACGCTAGTCAATCCAGGATTACATCATGATTATATCATGAATTGTTACCCTCAATCTCAATGCAGTGGCGGAAATCCGATACTGGCCATGAATCATATTGCGGAAAAAGGCATTGCGAAATGCGATACCTGTGCTTGTCAATCACCCTTGTATTTTCCAACGGAATTATCACTTATTTGTATCCCTCCCAAATTAGATGAATATACCTCGGAAGAAGCATCCGTGTTTAAAGAATTTTTAACCAATTTGTATGGAACGAATACACACATGAATATGAGCACATTACCACCTTCTTCGATCCAGAGGTTAATCAAGCATCATATTTATTCACACGGGCCTGTACTAGGAGGGTTTCACGTCTTTAAAAATTTTCTCAAGGGCGATTTTCGTGAAACCAATGACATTTATATCGAAACCGAATCGTACCAGGGTGTTTCAGGTATTCAATATAATGATTTGGATCGCGATTGGGTTGGATCGCACGCAGTTGTTATAGTAGGATGGGGATATAGTATGGTGCGCGATCAACGTGTGGATTACTGGGTGGTGCGTAACAGCTGGGGCGATTCATGGGGCGAAAAGGGGTGTTTTAAAATTGCCATGTATGGCACTAAACCTCTACTTAATCGTTACTCTCAATTTGAATACCCCTCATTGGTCACGTTGTCATCTTCTAATAGTTCTTATGCGGTAACAGGTGGTGTGTTATTATTCAAGGCAGGGGCAATTAATAATCCCGTCACAAAATTTACTATTCCTAGAGAAAGGTATTCCATACCGATATTAGTTATTTTATTTATAGGTTTGATTATATTACTCGTATTGATACTGTTTTTCAAGAAATAGCCACTTTTTCCACTTTTGCCACTTTTAAAAAAAGTGGCGTCAAAAAAAAGTAAAAAAGTGGAGTCAAAAAAAGTAAAAAAGTGGCGTCAAAAACACCTTTGATAATTTTCCACTTTAAAAAGTGGAAAAAGCGGTGGAAAAAGCGGTGAAAAAGACTTAAATTTAGTTGGTGGCGTAAATAGATGTCATTGCCCCTCCTGATAAAATGATTATAATAAGCGCGGAAATTCCAACTAGACCATAAACGAATCTGGATGGCATGGAATAATCACCTAATGCCATTTTAACGAGATCATTATCTTTATCCATAGAATATAATCCCCAGTTCAAGGCACCAATAATAACCAATACCAAGCAGATTAAAAATGCCGCACGGACTCCATTATTTTGAGGATTGACTTTAACAGAATCGGATATAACAGAAGAAGAAGTTGTATTGCTGCTGTTGGTAGCCGTAACAGCAAACGTATATTCTGTTCCATTAGTTAAATTATTGATTATAACTGGACTACTAGGTCCCGTGGCGATAATTCCACCAGGAGTAGAGGTGACAGTGTACTTGGTAATTGTTCCAGAAGGAGGGGTAAAGCTAATGGTAGCGGATTTATCACCAGCTTTTACTTTTACAGCAGTCGGGGGAGATTGAGACATTTACTATTAGTATATAAAATAATTTTTTTTATTTAGTGTCACTTTCTTATGACGTTTTTGGCACGGCTTTTTTTGAAAAAGCCATAAGGCTTACGTTTTTGGCACGGCTTTTTTTGAAAAAGCCATAAGGCTTACGTTTTTGGCACGGCTTTTTTTGAAAAAGCCGTATTAAAGACGTCTCATTCTATTAATACCATGCCGAAAAAATTGGATTCGGGAGGCCAGGGGCAAATTTATGAAGTCGATAAAGATACTGTGTACAAGGTCATTAAATTCAGTGATCATTATAAAGAAATCAGTGAATTGGCCATTCTACACTCGCTCCAGCACCCGTGTATGATTAAATTAAAACGATGGGAATTATCTCAACACGAATGTAAAATGTATATGGAGAGGATGCACGTCAATTGCTATGAATTTGCCAAACGCGCCACGTTTGAAAAACGACTCGAGATTTTCCCCCAAGTATTTTGGACCATGGTTCGTGTTGCCCGTTTTTTTCAACGCAACGGCATCATGAATTGTGATATTAAACCTGAAAATGTCATGTTGTCACGAGATGGGTCCGTGGTCAAGATTATTGATTTTGGACATATGATTTCAGACGAAAATTATCCTATTATCGGTACACGAAGCTACCAACCGCCTGAACTTTGGATTGATGACAAGTATTCACCCAAATCGATGGTATGGTCGATTGGCATGACGGCACTGGAATTCTTGTACCGCGTCCACCCCATCGTCGACATTATCTATGGCGAAGACTCGGACGAGGAGGATATATCCAATTCAAATGGTCAGCAATCGGATTCTCACACGCCGTCCTACACGGGGTCGGATTCGAATGATAGTACCGATTCGGACGACGAATACCGAAACAAGTACACCAATCTATTTGAGATTCTAATGGAAGAAGGCGAAAGTCTTCCTTTTCGTCACCGCTTAACGCCTCCATCCGACGCACTACGTGATAAATTGCGTGTCATTAATAACATGTTGGAACGCATGTTGACCTATGACCCCGTCAAGCGTATTTCGTTGGACGAATTATACCACCATCGCTTGTTTGATAATCTTCGTAAGGATATCAAGGAGGAACCCATCGTTACCAAACCGTATGAACAATTATACTGTGACCGAGAATATACACCCTTGTTTATGAATTTGGGGCGTAAATTATACCGTGAAGAAATCATGTACTCGTCGTATATGCTATTGAGTATGTACCTCGAAAAAAAACAACGCGTCGGTCGTACCGAATTCATGGTGAATGCGATGGCGTGTATGGATATCATGAGTTATACCTTTTCCATGGTCCCCAGTTCGCGTGATATGTACCGCAGCGTGATTTTATCGTTACGTAAAATCAGCGAACATCAAATCTTTGAGCGTGTCATAGAGATTTTACGCGCCGTCAAGTTTAATATCTTTTTTAACGGTACCGTTGACCTTATTCGAGCCCAAGACGGCGATGTGTGTTTCCCATTATTGCTCGAGCTGATGGAATTGGAAGCCGAATCAGGTAAAAAGTTTATCACTCAAGACCGATTGATGGAACGCTACACGTCCTCTGAATTGATGGAAGACGAAAAAGAAGAAAAAGACGAAAAAGAAAAAGTAAAACGTTCTCCTTCGCCACAACCCTCACAAGCCGATGATCCACCAACCATTAGTCTACCTGAAACGGAAACAAAACAAAAACGTGAAAAGAAACCCGTGGTCATTAATGAATACGATTTGGATCCCGATTTTCTAAAGACATTCAAAGAACAAATACGTCTAGTACATCAACACGAATTGCTGCGTAAACAACAAGAAGAGACACAAGGAGACGTCTTGTTTATTACGTTATAGCCACTTTAGCCACTTTTGAAAAAAGTGGCGTCAAAACAGCTTTTAAAAAAGCTGTAGCAAAATTTCAAAGCTGTTTTTTTATATTTTGTATATAAAAAATGACATCAATGGGACAATTAAAAACTAATGCTATTCGGGACGCTCGTTCTCGATATGGAGAGCCGGTTATTATCAATAACGCAGCATCTCCTTATAATGGCAGAGTGGGAATTATCAAGAGTTATAATATAGACAATGATATGTTTAAGGTCAGTTTTAACGAAGAGACTGGTGAAGAACATAATTTTCACGGAGACTATCTAGTCAATGTCAATATTGCATATAGTGGCAAAAGAAAACAAAAAAGAAAAAGTAAAAGTAAAAGAAAACAGTCTAGAAGATACTAATGATACTAATGATATTATCAACTAATAGTATTATCAACTAATAGTATTATCAACTAATAGTATTATCAACTAATAGTATTATCAACTAATAGTATTATCAACTAATAGTATTATCAACTAAAGTTCTTGTCATTTGGATGTACCGTAAAATGGTGGGCTAGAGCACCCAAGGCCGCGATATACATCGGATCCATATTTTCCGGATTGGACTTACATGGTGGCGTGTTTGTTTTACACATTTTTATATAGACATCGGATAATAATGCCACGAGTTCATCGTTTGGTTCGTTTGTGTTTATCAATTCATTCATATTTTCCAAAATCGCCTTGCATAAAAGTCGATTCATTTTATAATTCTATTCTATATATTGTGTTAACTTTAACTGTTGATAAAAGCCAAGAAAAGGATTATTTCGACATGACGACAATTTGTTCCTTATTATCCGTGGTTAATTGAAGCCCTGCGTGGGTATGAATAATCATTTTGGCAAAATCCGCCATTTTGAAAAACCCAAACCGTCTTTGGTCAAAAGAACTGTCTAGATTCAACAAGCAATCTTTCAAATAACTCATATGAATCATGTCTCGATCCGTTTTTAGCATAATGTTCAAGGTCATATCCAGTATGTTGGTATCCCCATTCAGCAAGTAATATACCTTGTCATTATACACCTTGACATAACCTGTTTTTAGGACGTCTTTTAATGGATACCGTTTTGAGAGGGCATTAAATTCATCCAAGGACATAAATGGTTGTTGGCTAAAGGCATTTTTTAGAAAATGACCTATCGTATCGATACTTGTAATTGAAGCTGAAGAAGATGTTGCTTCAGGTTTTTGACTGCCCGTCACATTTTCAATCACGATAAACTTGTCGCAATTATTTCGCAATTTGACCGAGGTATGTTGATATCCTACGCCGATACAGAATAATCCGCGCAGACGAATTTTGGTAGCCAAACTGCTAAAATCACTGTCGCTACTGACAATTACGTATTTCTGGATGGTCTTGATATTATAAAGCGTGTCCATACAATCGACAATGAGCGCATTATCCGTACTCTCCTTTTTGGCGACACGATACGTCTGAATCGCTTCCATGCCGTTATTGACAATAATGTCTTGCCAACTCGAACTGGATTGTTTGGAAAAATCGGCATAGACACGTTGGATTAGAATTCTTCCTTCCTGCTTTAGTTCACTAATCATGGTCTGGTAATGGAGCGCCGAAATATTATCCCCGTCTATAAATACGGCTATATTATTCATAAGTGTATATATATGTATAGTGTATCTTTTAACTTACCTTGTCATGCCTCTTTTGCCACTTTGCACTTTTGAAAAAAGCGGCGTCAAAAAAAGGAAAAAAATGGCGTCAAAAAAAGGAAAAAAGTGGCGTCAAAAACATCTTTATTATTTTAAAAAAGTGGGGTCAAAAAGCAGTAAAGAGTTTTGGCACGGCTTTTTTTTAAAAAGAGGTGTAAAAATATATAAAATATTGATTACATAAAAATGCATTATACGGCATTACATAATTACTCTGTTTCGGCGGCACAATCACATGTTCCAGCTCAAAAAGCACCCGCTATGACCGCATTCACTGCCATTTCGGCCTCTTCTGGAGAACTCATTATTCCAGAGAATAAGGGCGTCGTGATTCAAGCCAAGTCAGGCATTAACGCTATTCGTGTTTCAGGTACTGCCACAACAACTTCAGGTATAGCGAGTAATGGCACAACTTCCAATCAAATTCAATTTTATTGTAATGACACTATTGTAGCTGCTTTTGACGAAATAGGATTATATGTTAACGGAGTTAATGGAAAAATAGTTTGTGCTAAAATAGAGAATGGAACAAGTGATATTACACTGGGAACACCAGTTAATTCGGCTGGAGGTTTTGTTAATATTGGTCTTCGTAATAATGAAGCAAATACAGTTCCTAATGTAGGATTTCAATCTACAACCTGTTCAATAGGTTGGAATATGGCTGGTGGACCTGCTGAAATTGATTTAATTAATAATTACGGTGGTGGCTTTTATTTTTACAATAGAACATCATCAACTGCTGTTAGCAGATTATTAACGATTACTTCATCTGGTATATCTGTATCAGCTGACCAACAAAATGCTCTTGTTTTAACGAGATCGAGTGCCGGTCAAAAATATGGAGTAGGCATTAATTTCAGACTTACTGGAAGCAGTACGAATTCATATGCCCGTGTATATGGCGGCTGGCAAGAAAGTGCTTCTGAAAACTCAAGAGGGTATATTGCGCTTGATGTTAATAATAATGGTAGTTTTGAAGAGAATGATCCAAAAAATGCTTTGATTTACGGAGATTTGGATAATGGTATATTGATAAATAGAAGATTGTCTTTGAATAGCGCACTTTTGTCAACTTCATATATGGAATTGCGTGCAGGTAATGCTTTTTATTTTGATAATCCAGCTAATAATTATTCATGGCGTTTTAATACTGATTCAAGTAATTATTTGCGTATAAAAAATCAATACGGAACCGATTATATGACATTTTCAGATGCGGAAGGCATTTTTTGTAACCAACAGTTAACGCTTGGCACTATTGCTTTTAAACAAGCACAAGGTTTAAGCACTAGGACTTGGTTTATGAATCAAGGACAAGGAAGTGGAAATGGCGCTGGAAATTTACATTTTGGAGTATGGGGATACAGCCCAGAGATTAGATCATTTATTAATCCTGATAGTGCAAGCTACGTTATTAATAGTGACGTACGTTTAAAAAAATCAATTACACCATTAAATTCAGCCTTGTCTAGTATTATGAATCTTAACCCAGTTAATTTTTTATATAATTATCAATCGGATGATTCTAAACCTATTACAGGCTTTATTGCACAAGATGTGCAAAAAGTAATTGATAATGTAGTCGATCTATCTGACAAGTCCGATGAAAATTCATATTTAGGATTGAATATGTCTGGACTTGTCCCTTATCTTGTTAAAGCGATGCAGGAACAACAATCTCTTATAAATAAACTTACAAAACGTTTAGACATTTTAGAAAAAGCCTAAATGGAATAAAAAAGACGTGATTTTTATAATAATGTATTAATAAATGCATTATGAATGTATATTTAATAATCAGTCAACTTACCTCTCATCAGTAAATACAACTGTAAAAATGACGGTTTATGCCTCGAATTGTTCCGATTCACCTCGTGTATACAGGTCACCGTTACGCACGTGTAATAATCCTACTGTATTATTCCCAGGCGATCTTCAGTGGGGCTCAGTTGATTGGTTTGATACGTATAAAAACGACACTGAATTCACTCGAACCTTTTACGCATCGACAGACGGCACGTGTACCACACCCACCGATACATTTACGATTCCGTTGCGTGTCAAGGTCGGTCCTATGGGAGACCCACGTCCGTGTGGATATTTTGAATTAGCCAGCCACTTTAAAAAAAAGTGGCGTCAAAAATTTAAAAAAAAGTGGCGTCAAAAATTTAAAAAAAAGTGGCGTCAAAAACATTTATGATAATTTTAAAAAGTAGTAAAGATGTAAAAATATATAAAATATTAATTAAATAAAATGCATTATACAGCATTACAAAATTACTCGGTTACTGCTGGACACTCGCCAACACAAAAAGCGCCTGACATGGCTGCTACCTATTCCATTTCAGCATCAACTGGCGAACTCATGGTGCCAGAGAATGCGGGTGTGGTGATTCAAGCCAAGTCGGGGATTAACGCCATTCGTGTGTCTGGAACTGCAACAACAGCTGCTGGGATTACAGGAACAGGAACAACGGCCAATCAAATTCAATTTTATAGCAATGACACTATCGTAGGGGCATTTGACCAAAACGGCTTGTATTTTCCTGAAGCAAAATCAAACATATTATCATTAGGTTCATTTGGTTCACTATTATGTAATTCTATTTCAACTATTGGTAATAATAATTTGTTATTAACAGCTGCATTTACTACATCTGGCTCAAATCCTGCTATAGTATTTTATGTCCAAAACCCTGTTGGAACAAATGGAGGCTTAGGTTCACAGCAAGCTGGATATATAAATAATATCGGCATGTATTTGAATTCAACGTGTCCTCTTAATGCTAACGGTGGTGTTAGAATAGATGGACCCTATGCCCCATCGTTTAGTGCGTATACCTGCAATAATGCAAATTTAGGAGTTAACAGTCTATCGACTTGGACTAATACGGATTGGAATATAGGAAATGCCTGGAACGGATCTAGGTTTACGTGCCCATCGACTGGAGCCGGTGTATATCAAGTGATTGTTTCAATCGCACCAGCCACTACAAACTGTGTTATAGCAACGGATATTCGTGTGAATGGAACTAGCACCAGATTAATCACATCGGGGGCGAACGTCGTTTCTAATTTATATGGAAGTGTTTTAATGAGATTAAATGCTAATGATTATGTTGAATTATGGGTGACTATGTCTATTAATCAAGGTACAAATAATACAACAAGTCTGAGCGGATCTGCTTTCCATACTTTTTTTCAAATGTGTTGGTTAAGATCAATTTAAATAAAAAGATGTGATTTTTATAATAATGTATTAATAAATGCATTATGAATGTATATTTAACACACCGTCAACTTACCTATCCGCAGTAAATACAACCGTAAAAATGACGGTTTACGCCTCGAATTGTTCCGATTCGCCACGTGTATACAGGTCACCTTTACGCACGTGTAATAATCCGACCGTATTATTCCCAGGCGACACTCAGTGGGGTACGGTCGATTGGTTTGATACGTATAAAAACGACACTGAATTCACGCGAAACTTTTACGCATCGACAGACGGCACGTGTACCACACCCACAGATACATTTACGATTCCGTTGCGTGTCAAGGTAGGTCCTATGGGCGACCCACGTCCGTGTGGATATTTTGAATTAAGCCACTTTTAAAAAAAGTGGCGTCAAAAATTTAAAAAAAGTGGCGTCAAAACCACATGAAAAAAAGTTTTTGGGACGGCTTTTTGGTGCCGCTTTTTTAAAAAAAGCGGCTAAAAATGATTTTTTCCAACTTAAACAGAACTAACACCTGTGTCAAGAATGGACTATCGTTTCAACGATTTTATTGGTCCAGAGACGTTACAGCGCGAGTACAAGGAATTCAGCTTTCATAAAACGGGCGTGCCGTTTGAACTGGCAGAGGTGGAGCGGTATTGCGAGACACGACAGTTTGAGTTTAATGACCTCGTCAAGATGAATATCGTCAAGTACATTGACCAATACGTTCCAAAATACGTGTCGGGGTTTTGGAATTCGGGCTTAGATGGAGAAATGTATATCGGGACGGACGATTACGGTTTTGTCAAGGGCATTCCCTTGTCCAGCGATACGACATTGGACCCAGAGTGGTTATACGATTATATTTCAAACGTAATAAAAACAAGCATAAGAGAAAAAGAAGGTAAGCCGTTTGAGACGAATATTCAACTTGATATTTTTACGGTTGATATGCCCGAATCCAAGGACGACATCCATCCCTTGTACCGTTTTTACGACGAGCAAAAAAGAGAATTTATGGCAAGTTACGAGTTGTTTTTGTCAGAGTACAAGGCCTGGCAACATACCTATGAAATTGTAAATATGAAATTGGTCGACATTGTCAATACCCTTCCTTTTAGGAATGCTTTGATGGAATACATTGAGTCGTCGCCCTACCGAAACCAAGCCATGTTAGATACCTTGTCTGACAAAAATTACAGATTACAAGCCATGACTGGAGAAGACATAAAAGATATTAAACACGACACGTCCAATATATTTTACTGGGTGACAAATTTTAAGGACGATTTGAGCGTGAATTATAAAAAAGATAAGCCAACCTTTACACTGCGATTCAAGCATCGATTCATTCCATACAATTTGATCATGTGTACCTCGGATATGATTCCATATTGGAAGAATATCAAGTTGTACCTGATTCGTATCCATTGTAAAAAACAAGAGGCGTCGCATTTCGTGTATCGTAGCGACTCTCAATGGGTGTATAGTAAGCGAATCATGGACCCCTTTACCAAACAACCTGCTACCACTTTTTCCACTTTTTCCAAAAGTGGAGTTAAAAATGACTAAAGTTTTTTTACGGGTTTTTGACGCCACTTTTTTTAAAAGTGGCAGGGAGGCAAAAAATGAAAGTTCCAAACGCCTTCCTACAAAATAGGAATGTTTACACGTAAAATAGTTTCGTATGCGAGCAAGAAAAAAACCGAACCCAAGCGTATGCTTGATGAAGAAGATAGCCCATTGGAAGAATTGAAAGAATTGATGAAAAAGACGGATACCGAAAAGGAAAAGAACCACTTGTATTTTTACTCGGACGTGTCCCAAGATTCATGCTTGGACCTTAACCGAAAATTGAATGAATTGAATAAAGAATTGCTCAAGTTTTCGATTGAATTTGACTGTCCTCCGCCTTGTATTTTTCTCCATATCAATTCGTTGGGCGGCGATTTATTATCGGCCTTTTCAGTCGTGGATACCATTAAGAATTCGCGCGTCCCTGTCGTGTCGATTATCGAAGGGAATGCAGCGAGTGCGGCGACGATTATCTCGATGGTGTGTCATAAGCGGTACATTACGGAACATTCGTTCATGTTGATTCACCAGTTGTCGTCTTCGTGTTCGGGCAAGTTTCAAGAGCTCCAAGACGATTTCCAGAACGATACGACCTTTATGGACGTCTTGTACAAGTTGTATCGGGAGCATACGAGCATGAATGACAAGAAAATCAAGACGGTGCTTATGCGCGATATTTGGTGGCCTTCGAGCGAATGTATTGAGAATGGATTGGTGGACGGATTATGGGACGCTAATACCACCAGCATGACGGTACGTTCGTTTTGGAATACGCCTTCATTTACTACCAATAATCCAAGTAACACGGTAGTTAAACGTAAATAAAGTGCCATAAATAAAAAAGCGTTGAAAAATATTATATTTTTTATAATATTTTTATAATATTTCTATATAATAAATGTCGAGTATATTTAATATTACAAATGGTTTAGCAAAAGGATTAGGTTCTGCAGCATCAGGAGCAGCAGATGCGGCAGGAAAATTATTATCTGGAGCAGGCGATAAATTCAATGCAGCACTTAATGATACTTGCCCCGGAACGTCGTTTCAATTAGGAAATTATCGCACGAATGATGGTAAATCATACGATCCTAACGGAAAATTTAAAGTGTGCCAAGAAAAACGATTATTTGGTAAAAATGATCCACCCTTCTATGTTGATGGAAGTCAAAAGAAAATGATTGACAAGAATTATTGGTCAAAATTTGGATATAGCGGACTTAAGAATAAAAAATCGAGTCGCAGTCGTAAGCATAAAAAAATGATAAGTAAGCCTAAGCATAAAAAAGCGAGTAAGGAGCATAAAAAAGCGAGTAAGGAGCATAAAAAAGCGAGCAAGGAGCACAAAAAATCGAGTAAGAAACGTTCCATGAAACACAAGTCGTGGTAAGAAATAAATTTCACAGCTTTTTTCCTTTTTTGACGCCACTTTTTTCAAAAGTGGCAAAGTGGCAATTTTTGACATGTTTGAAAACTCTCGTGTTCTATTTAATACATGTAAATAGAAATGGTATCTCTTCAATCCGGTATTTTTCCTTGGTTTGACTATGAACTCTCTTTGCCAAGTACAGATTTATATATTCCGCCTTATGTATCTGGATTATCCTCCTATATACACGACTTGAGGTTAGCTCCTATTATTTACGACGATCCAGATATCATGACGGCGCTTTTTAACGCATCACGTTCCTTTGCGTATGCGTACTACATTCACCCCAAAATGTTTTCCAAAACGAGCCGGTACAGTTTATTTGTGCCTCTAAATACACCTTTTATCACACAAGCATTTAATTTAGCCGTTCATCCCGGATTTGGTGCGGCGGATAAACTGGGGCGCATCGAGTCTCGGTCGGCACTCGAACGCATCACGTCTTTGCACATGGTCAATTACCGTATCGAACCAGAGCCATTTTTAAAATCAGAATCAACCGTCGAATCACTGGGTGGTATTTTTTTTGTCAATCGAGGGATGGTAAACAAGGACCCTTTTAACAAGATAGAATACGTCATGACATTTCCTCATGCGACCTTGTTTTTTATCACGAGGGAAATTATTTTATAAGCATTCGTCCTACTTTTTATGAACAGACCTACGTACTTTACGTCGTCGTGTGCGTCTTTTTTTGTGCGAGAGTCGTATCCCTAATTTTTTAGGGAGTTTTACAGGTTCGTAAATAACTTTTTCACCTCTATGCATTACACCAGGACTGGCTTCAGCTGCTTTTTCTTCTAGAATTTCTGGTTGTAATACTCTTGATGCGTGTTTAGAGTCTAGTTCTCTTAATTGTTGAACTATTTCATAAATTTGGGATTGTAATGAAATTTCATTAGGCGGTACTTCATCTTTTGAATCTTCACCTGATTGTCTTTCTTTTTCTGATTGGTTTTTTTGTTGAACTAGGTTGTTTAATTTGAGCTGTAATTTTTCTTTTAATTCACTAGTTTCAATGCTACTACTGCTACTACTGCTGCTACTGCTAGTAAAAAAGTCAGTTTCAATAATGGCCTTTTGTGATATGACATTATTTTCCATATGCGTCTGAGTCGTATCAAATAATTCTTGTATAGTCAAAGGTGTAACCCTATACATATTTTCAACTAAATTAGAGTATTTAATCATATAGGAACGTATTTGTTCAATAGAGATACTACTCATCTCTTGCCATATATCTCTAGTGTCTTTTGGCTGAACTGTTGATTCACCTTCTAGTTCACCATCTGGTTCATCATCTGGTTCACCATCTGTTTTCTTTTTTTTTATGTCATTCTTTATCATAGCCAGTTGATACTTTACAAAACACGCATGAATTGTATTCAATTCTGGATTTACTTCATCACATAATTCTATCGCTTCCTTAGTAAATTGGGGTTCATTTATAGAATTTTTATATTCATAATAAAAACCTGGTAGAGTCGCATTAGAATTATATAAAATAAATAAGCTAAATAAAAAGGTTAATTTTTTAAATAACGACTCTATATCTGAACTTTTTAGTTCATCGTTATCTTGTTCAGACTCACTATCCGAATCTGAATCGATATCAGGAGGAGGGCGTGTCGGTATTTCCCCGTGTTTGACAGTTTTAGTTTTTCCTTTGGATGTTGCTTTATCTTTACTAAATTTTAGTAATTTTGTCATTAATTTTTTAATGTATGATTTTTCATCTGTGTTTAATGAACTAATTGCCTTTTTAAAATTACGTTTAATTTGGTCTATACGCTTATTAAATATTGTATCTTGATAGGTAATAAATTGGTCGGTATTATCAATATGAAATGTTTCCATTAATTTCTTGTACATAGCTGAACCATGATGGTCAGGTCTTAAAGCTAATTTGCGTATAAAATTAACATTAAATAAATATAATGCTTTTTTTACTCGTTCCATTGTTACTTTACGATCCCCTGTATATTCACATATTTCATACACGAATTTAATGGCACGATGAGGTAACAAATCAATGACATACCCATGTTCTTTTCCTTTTCGTTCGGTTAATACACGAAACATGGATTGGTAGAGCGTATCCACGCTTGTAATTGGGTCAAGATGAATCGCTAAATCAACGCAATTTAAACTGATACCCAACCTTAATCGTTTTCCAGTCAATATGATTAAACTTTTATGTTCATTATGAGATTGTATTTCAACTTCCTTTAATAGTGTTTTTATATCATTTTTATCATCATCATTATTACATAAAAATATACGTTTTTCTGAGGATAAACGACGAAGTGTACCTGTTTTTGTATGACGTTCATCCGTTTTTGATTTGCTTTTTAAACTGTGCACTATAGCGACATTAAAATCTTCATACCATCGATTCGCACAAATTTGTTTGGCTAAATATTCTGCTGTATCAGCAAAAGAATTTGGGCCGTCTACTTCCGTATCTATATCTTCTTTATCACTACGAATTGTTGTTGGTAAAAACCATAACTGGGAATGAAATTTAGTTCTGCTATCTGTGCCTCTAAAATTAACTTGATATTGGATACGCAATGATTCATATTGATTACAAATATATTCTAGCAATTTGTCCACATAGCTTGAGTGTACAAATCCTGTTTTATTTTTTTTAAATAACTCATTCACATTTATATCACCTATATGTACATCTCCACTATATTTATCACTTTTTTGGTGTATTAATAGTGGATTATCAAATTTAATCGTATCAGGTGATAATAAAACTAGTTCTGGGTAATTCATGTATTGTTGAGCGATTTTAATACGAGTCATACCACGTTCTTCCCATTGTTTTACTAATGTTTGTAATATCTCTAATTTTTTAGAACGGTCTTGATTATCCTCTATAAATTCAGATAGTTCGTATGCATCAAATTGTTTCATACGCACATTATTATTTTCATAAGACCAAGTGATTAAATGAATGGGCTCTCCGTTTAAGCCTTCGTTGTATTTTAATAAAGGTTTGGCATACGTGGCCGTTACTAATACTAATTTAGGAGTTATGCCTTGATACCCTTTAGGGAACAAATGATGTAATATACCATCTTGTTGATTTTTTACATTAGTATAACCACTTCCTTGTTGTACTTCATCAAAAAATACATAAGGTTCACTCTTAAAAATAGGCTCCATTAATCTAACCAATAATGTTCCATCCAATTCCTCAATATCATCTTCTATTTTTTTTAATTCTTTATTTTCTTGTTCTTCAAGTTTGCTAAGTAATTTTTTTCTTTCGACTTCAACAAGTAATGATTTTTTGAGTTTAATTTCATCAACACTCTTTTTTTTTAAAATTATTTCAGCTTGTTTTTGACTACGTAATTCTTTTATTTCAAAAGTCGATACTGGTCTTTGTCCTATTGTAGATTGGTAGTTATCATAATTTTTGATGTGTTCGCGTAATAATTCCTGGCTATATACAAAAATATAATGTCCAGTCGTATCCATAACAGCAGCCTCTATTTTTGTTTTTCTTTCACTGTGATTTAACTTTTGCATATCAATAATATTTTTGCTGTACACTGATAAATCCTTGTATTTTTCAAAAAAAATGTCTTTTATAAATTGTTCTTTCGTTTCAGAAATGGCTCCTAATATTAAAATGACATACCTAGGTAATCTCTTAGCGATCAATCCACCTACCATATACGATTTACCAGAACGAGGTACGGCTCCCCATATAAATTTAGAACCACCATTATTGATTTTAGTATCGGTATATGTCACTATATAATCTTGGTGAAAACGTAATTGAGACAAAATAAATGGTTTAGATTCTGGTATGTTTTCATCCCAATTTGACTCAACGACATTTGATTTATTTATACCCTTTTCTTTCAAATAAAAATACAACCGTGTCAAAGCGTCTTGTAAGTCACTTACGTCCAAAATATTTTTATAAGATAAGTAATTGACTACTTCTTTTTCGTGTGTTGCGTCTAGAACCTTTTTAAAGGCAACCTTGTCTTTTACCAAGACTATAATTGAGAATTCATCTTTATTATATCCACCAATGCCATCGTTATTTCCTTTTGTCGCCTCCACGATTAATTCGTTTATATCATACTTATTAATACCATGCTCTTTTTGATAGTATTTGGATGAAATTAAAATAGCATCACCTGTTGGTATTCGGTAATCTAAATCACACGGAGAACGTGTTTGGTTTTTTGAAATTTCATCTTTTTTTTCTTCAGCTTTATCGGATAGAGTAAACATTAAATCAGCAATGCCAGATTCATTTCCACCATTAATTTTTTTAGAGAGGTATTCAGCCACACTAATATCACGCCCTGGACGGGGGTGTTCTAATTTTTGTTTAAATGTACGTTTTTTACCTACAAACATACCATCTTGTTCTAGTAAAAATACTATTTTCCAAAGTGCTTCAAATATATAGGGTCGAGTTAATGTTCCGCGCTTTGTTTTATCTGAAATATCAGGAAAAAATGACATTAATTTATCTAAATCAACCATACGATCTTTTGTGATAATATCTGTATCATGCGATAAAATAAACTTGATTAAATCCTTCAAGGTGTCGGGTTGTAATTCCGTAGGTAAAAATTCTTTTGTCTCATTACATAATTCCTGTAATAGTTGAATACCGAATTTGGCTTCTTTTTTAAACGATTCTCTTAAAGCGCAAGATTTCTCTTTTAGGTACGGATATGTACTTTGAATGTCTTGCCTTCCATTATGTGTTATTAGATCACGAAATATTCTGTTTTGCACTAAAGATGGTTGTACAGCAACTATTGATGTTTTATCCATTTACAAGTAATTAGATAAAAAAAAAGGTAAAAATTTGTGAAATTATTATAATGATATAATTATAAAATGGATGAATCAGAAAACATATGCCCTTCCTCGTTTTTAAAATTAGCAAATGATAAAGATACAGTCCTAGATACACTTAGAAAATACCTGACACCAGATCAATCTGATAAAGAAATGTTTGGAGAAGTATTTACTCCTCTTGAATTGGTGTGTGATATGTTATCCAAATTACCAAAATCCGTATGGAAAAATAAAGATTTGAAATGGCTTGATCCTGCTAACGGTATAGGTAATTTCCCAGTCATTGTTTATTACAAACTCATGTCTACTTTAGAGAGCGTTATGCCTGATAAAGAAGAACGAAGTATACATATTATTGAAAACATGTTATTTATGGTAGAATTAAACCCTATAAATGTTGCTTTATGTAAAAAAGTATTCAAGATGTTGGACGCAAATGCTAAGCCTAATATTTATAGGGGTGACTTTTTAGAAGGTAGAGAGGATATGCATATATTAAAAGAAAAAGATAAAGAAAAAAAGTCTCTTCCAAGAGAGTTTGATATAATCATTGGTAACCCACCTTATAATACAGGAGGTGTTAAATCAGGAAATGGTAAACACGCTGGACAAGATTCTAAGACGATTTGGCCAGATTTTATAGATGGAGCATTTTCTTTATTAGTAGAAAAAGGATGGCTTTTATTTATTACGCCATTAAGTTGGCTAAGAAAAAGTCACCCCAATCATAATCAATTACTAGAAAAGCATATTGTTTGGTTACAATTATGGGACAATATAAATGCATTAAAAGAAATTAATGCTAAAATACCTCTTTCCATGTATGTATTACAAAATACATTAAATGTAAAAAAAAATAGAACTCAAGTTGTATCAAATATTAAAAGCACTAATACTAAAACTGACTCATTAGTCTATCTTGATCCATCTGAATCAATTCCCTTAGCTTATCATAGTATTTTTGAGAAATTGCATTCTTACATTACAAAGAATAAACTAGAATTAGAAGTTAATACTAAGACATTAAAAGAAAAAACCGCAAAATTTCCATTACCCGATGATTACAAAAAAGAAAAAAAGGGAACTTTTTCTGTTAAAACTTATAGAATAAAAGAAGGTCTAATTGTTCAACGTTCTACTCAAAAACATCCTGATGCATTATCAAATAAATTAATTTTTGCAAATATGTCATCTTTTAATGGAGCATTTATTGATAATGGATATCTTGGCTTATCCAGTAATAAATTATTTTATATATTAGGAGATAGACTTGAGTGGTTATTAAAATTATTTTCTTTTCCTATTACATCTATAATAGCCTCTTTTACAAAATATAATCAAGATTTTTTAGATCGGGAAGCATTTACATTCATTCCCGATATTCGTAAATTAGGTCATGAAGTATCAGAAGATGAATTATATGAATTAATAGGGTTTAATAAAGAGGAAATAAAACAAATTAAATCTTTTAGTAAAAATATATCTGAAGAAGAAAAAGAAGGAAAACGTAAAAGCAAATCAATTAAAGTAAAAAGAAAGTCAAAACGAACTAAATATATTACTACAAGTAAATCCAAACGTGAATTAAAAAGTCGTGAAAAATTCAGGCGTTCCATGCGTAAAAAAATTTAAAAAATTATTATTCAAATAATTTTTTAGGGTAAGACTGTCTAAAATTTTTCAACAAGTAATTGAACTACTTGTAACAGACGTTCATTTGTATGACATTCATTAACGATATTATGAATGGCGGATGGCATGGCATAGATTGAATTTTGATAATTTTGTAGATACACATGAAATGCGTTCAAACTACTGCTATTACAATGAGGAAGAAATGGTTCTATAAAGCGTACCATGTAGTAATCACTGGGTGGTATTTTTTTTGTCAATTTTGGAATAGTAAACAAGGACCCTTTTAACAAGATAGAATACGTCATTACGTTTCCTCATGCATCCTTGTTTTTTATCACGCGGGAAATTATATAAAATTAACTAAAAATAACGAAATTCGGTAAAAAATGAAATTTATATTTAAAATGATATTATATAACAAACGATGCCAAAAACATACACCTGTGAAAAGTGTGCCAAGGTTTTTAAGCAAAAGAGCCATTACAATGAACACCAAAAAAAGAAAATTGATTGTGCCAGTCAAACCAATCTGGAACGTATCATTGACGAAAAAGTTGAACAAAAAGTAAAAGAAGTAGTTCGCGCCGTGGTTCAGCCCACTGTCACGACGAATGTGTCTGATTTACAATCTTTTTTTGAAGATCTTCATAATTTATTATGGAACAAAGTCGGTTTGAATCCTGAAAATGCGTTAAAACACATGACATTGTTTTTTGCATACCGAATGATGGAATTACAAGCAGATGCATTACAATTGCCCAACGAATGCCGTTGGAGTTATATTTCTAGTTTGACGTCTCCAGAAAAAATGGATCAAGCCATCAAAAAGGGTATTAATGAATTTCGGAAAAATCCCATCACAAAACCCTTCTTTCCGATTCATGATATTAAAAAAGTAGATGTGATACATGATATTGTCTTGTTAATTAATCGTATTTCGACCGAGGATTTACAACGTGCGGATACATTGGGTGAAATTTTTGAGTACATGTTGGGTCGTGGCATGAGTACCATGGCCGATGAAGGCCAGTATTTCACAAACCGTCTCATTTGTAAATTGGCATTCACTTTGGCCTTTAAGATAAAAGGCACGGTCCGTCGTTCAAATGGAACTTTATGCACATTTGCGGATTGGTTTTGTGGCACGGGTGGCTTTACGACTGAATACATCAAGGGCGTAAAAGCACACGATTCGCATGTGGATTGGAAAGACGATAAAATGGCGATTTATTCGCAAGACCAGAATGAAAGTAGTGTAACAACCACATTATTAAACGCATTGATTACTACCGGTGAACCCTTCTTACCTAGAACGATTCGCATGAGCAACTCTTTTTCTGATCCAATTATTCGTGGAAGCAATGCTCCATTCCCAGAATTAGCCATTGATTATTGTTTTATGAACCCACCGTATGGCGGTGACAAGTCCAAAGGCAAAGCCTACAAGTTTGCGTATGCAAAAGGCAAAGGACATGATAAACGATTTTTGGTCAATGAGGACATTCAAACGATTGGTATAGAGGACGACGACAAGGTATCCGCTGGTGTTCAATTAGCCATGGCTACTTTGGCGGAATGCGGTGTCTGTTGTATTGTATTACCTCAAGGATTCTTCTTTGGTGCTTCCAATAAATGTGTGGAACTTCGTAAAAAATTGACGGAAGAATACAAGATATGGTACATTGTAGATATTGCATCGGGTTCGTTTCTGAATACGGGTACCAAGACGAGTATGATGGTGTTTCAAAAGGGCGTTGGAGCGACGGACACGGTTTCCTTTATTGGTCTGGACGAAAAGGTGTTGGTGGAAGCAAACTTGGACAATTTAAAAGAAAAAAACTATACGCTCAACTATAAGCAATACCTTCCACAAAGTGCGGCGGATATCGATGGGTTTGAAATGGTGAAGTTGGGTGAGTTGATTGTTGCCGATAGTGGAGACCTGCTATCAAAAGAGTCCATCGTAAAAGGAGAGTTTCCCATTATCGGTGGAGGAAAGATTGTTGGTTATCACCATAAATCAAATAGAGATATGGATGAAATTGTGATTTCCAGGGTTGGAAATGCGTGTTTGTCATTTATGAATAGTAAGTATTATTTGACAGATAATGCATTGGCAATTGTATCCAAAGATAAAAATAAAATGCTAGTGAAGTATCTCTACTATTATCTAACACAGAATAACGAAATACTTCGAGAACAATATAGCGGAACTGCACAGCCTGTTATATCAAAGACACGTTTGTATGACATTCAAATCCCCCTACCTTCCCTCGCCAAACAACAAGAAATCGTAGATTCAATTGACGGCTTCACCCAACTGGCACACGCCGAAGAGCAATCGTTAAAGTTGCTTGAAAAGAGCGTAATGTTAGCTGTTAAATGGATGGGACATGGTAAGCAACGGGTGAAGCTGGGGGAGGTATGCGATATTAAGTATGGAGATAAAAATCCATCCCATCAAACAACTGAACTCTACCCAGGAATCGGAGGGGGCATTGCTCCATCATCCAATGTGCCTAACTGGAACATCAAAGAGTATACTCTGATTGTATCACGTAGTGGAAGCGCTGGTCATATTAGCAGATACCCCACAAAAGCGTCTGCTGGTAGCTTTGCGTTCACATGTCTACCAAAAGATGATAAAGTGATGAATGACTATCTATTCTTTGTAGTAAAGAATGAAGAAGAATATATCAAAACACTTCCTGAAGGGACCGTTCAACAGAATCTGAATCGAGATGTGCTTCGTGGTGTTGAAATCCCTCTCCCATCCCTCTCCGAACAGCAAACTCTCCAATCCGACTTTGATGAAATCCGCCACAAGCACTCCAAGATTGCGGAATACAAGGCAAAGGCACATGCAGCGATTCAACGCCTGATTCCTTGTGCAAATACAGAAAAAACTGTATTACAAGAAGCTCATTCTAGTACATGTAAATTTAATCCATGCGGAACAGGGTGTACGTGTCGTCCTAGCGTTCCACACGTTACTGAACATGAATCAAACTCGTGTTTTAATTCTGATTCAGATTCAGACACTGAATATAACCCTGAAACATGGGTGCCAAAAGAAAAAGCAGCAACTGCTTCGTCTCAATAAAGGTACTACACTTATTTTTATCAACTTGATAAAAATAAACAGGCAAAATACTAATTTAACCCATTTTTTGAAGCCATTTTTAAAAAAGTGGTAAAGTGGCTAAAGTGACAAAACTAAAAAAAATGAAAAAAAACAAAATACATGAAGACATTATATTAGCATGCCGTTTTACTTGTATGCGGTAAGCAATCCTTACAGTCTTAGTAGGGGTCGAATCAAGTTGGGATGTACACAATATCCAATTTCTCGTTTGCGTGTGTATCGTACGGGAGATGCACCCGATATCGATTTGGACAAGGTGTATCTCGGTTTATGGGAAATTGAGGCATCCAATATGAAGGCGATGAAGCACAAGGAAACCATTCTTCATCTTCATTTTCAGACATACCGAATTAAACGTAATACACGATGGACTGAATGGTTTCGAGTCGATATACAACACGTCCAAGCCTTTATGGATACACAATCATTTGTCATAAAACAGGTATCACTGGCTGACATTAAAGAAATCCATCGTCGAACCGAATCAGATGAACCGTTTCCAGATGATATTCCAGAACCTTTAGAGGAAGAGCATATTCGATTAAAAGAGTTATTTTTTCATGAATTTTTAGGTGATAAAACGCCACGTCGCATTCAAGACGAAGTATGGGATACCTATGCGTCGATTGTAAAAAACGGTTCGTATCGCGGCATTGTTCAGTGGGCTACAGGTGCTGGAAAATCTGTTGCCATGATGATATTGATTGTCATTACTGCTCAGTATTACCAGTCGAAAGGCGAATGTTACAGAGGTCTATTGGTTACACACAAGAATGATATTTTTGATACATTGGGTCCCTATTTGAAAAAATTGATTCATTTTGACATTCATGTAGTTCGAGGGGACCATGGATATTTTTCTCACATTAAGGTTCCAAGTGATAAAAGTATTTTGATTACAGCAACACATGCTTCATTAACAGATAGCGAATCATGGCAAAAATTACCATACATAAATCATATACATTACGATGAAGTACATAGAAGTACGGGTGAACAGTTTCTGGATTTATTGGAATCACATTTGGAAAAATGGAACACTGCTTTCTTTACAGGGACATCCGCAACGCCCAAAACATCAGATGTCAACCAGCATGCAAAGATGTACCGCTTGTTTGGAAACCCTTTATCTATTTTACATCGATGTGATGTCGAACAAGCCATAAGCGACGGGTTTATTGCATCACCGAGATTTAGTGTCCATGTCATCTCGGATACAACTATTCGAGATGTACAGTTGAAATCGTTTCTAGCCACTATCAAGGATACTATTTCACAAAAACAAAAAAAAGGAAAAATAATTGCTTATTTGCCTTTTAGAGAAGATGTAAAACGTATCATTCACTACGCCAAAGAAGACCCGTTTTGGCACGTGTATAATGCGATTGGTGATCCTGAAAGTGATAGTGATCACTTATTCGTGGATGCATCCTTAACGGAATCCATGCAAATCCACGTGTTATTTGCATGCGAACGGTATAGAGAAGGGTCTGATATTAAAGGATTGGAAATGACGGCCGTATTGATGGGCAAATCAATCTGTGCTTACATTTTGCTTCAAATTATAGGAAGAGCATTACGCTTGGATTACCCTCAGAAAGAAGGATGGTGTATGATTATGCGTCCGAGCGAAGACGGCTGTACGGAAGAAATCGTGTTTGAATCCATTGTCATGGATATCATGACATTTTTAGACCAAGCCTCGGGGACAGCACACGACATTCGAAAAATCGTACATGCGTATTTCGGCGACGTGACTGTAAATGGAAAAGTATGTGATATGGAAGAAACCATACAACGCATTCAAGCCATGTTTGACAGAAAATTATTTCAACGTTCAAAAAAAGAACGGTATGAACATGTAAAAAAACGAAACCTTGAATTGAACATAACATCAAAGTCAATGTATTATGATTCGGCTTCTCATCCTTCTTTTATACACGATCCACCATCTTATTTTGAAAAGGAGTGGAAAAATTGGGCTCATTTTCTTGGAAAAGATACCTCAACTTATCCCCCTACCAAAAACGCATTTATAGACTATTGTAAGAATGAAGGGTTTGAATCATTTGATGACTATCAATCACGAACAACGCATTGCCCACCTATAGAACCAAGTGAAATGTATAATGATTGGATCAGCTGGGACGATGAAATGAAAACAAATTGTTATGAGAATTGGTAGTGCTTGGTGAGTATTTCAAATTAATTTTAAGCAGCGTTTGGTGTAACACGCGCCATGGGAAAATTCGTAGAGCCTCACTCGTTTGATGTAGCAATGGTATATAGACAGACGGCATTTATAAAAATTTTCCAAACAGATGAACCCAATGAAAAACGTTTTATTTTAGATACTCTTGAAACATGGCTTCCTATTTATAAAAAATATTTTTTATCTAATAAGCAAATAAATTTTTTTTCATTCCACACTTACTTTTTATTATACTTTTTTTAAAAAAAGTATATTGTAAAATGTTTCCACCCGGTCCTCCCGACGATTTGCCACCACCTTATCATGACGACGTGATAAGAAGAGAACACGAACACATGAACCACAGGATTGACTTATTAGAAACTCATATCAAAAGATTAGAAACAAAACTTGTTCACGAACATCAAATCGACCGCTGGACTGATCCTAAAAATGCTGCATGTTTAATTCCATATAATCCACGAATAGGATTAGATGGAAATGTTAGATGCTTTACAATCAAGATACCTCAAACTCGTCCAGTAAATATTAATTCATATTTATTAAAGCCATTGCCTAACAACCCTTCTTCTTATGATTTTACAATCGACGACCATCTCACCTATTTTTTATCACATCATAGGCATGAATATATATGTCCCTGTTATAACTGTTTCTTACATGATTTATTTGGAACAAAATCAGTTTATGATGATTCGAAAAAACCTGTTTTATGTCCATTAGACTCGGATTGTACGTGTATGACTTTACAGCACCGACTAGATTTTAAACATAGCATTCAGGCAGGACTTATAAAAGGACGTGACACTGAATTATCTCTTATTCAACGTTATTACGCACAAAGTTGTCCAAATATAAACATAGAACTTCCACCTTTATACTATATACCAGATGATTACAAGGAGGGAAGAACACCGGATGGTTCAATTCTTATTTCTAATAGGGTTAATGCTCCTTTTAGTCAAATAATTAATTGTATAAAAAGAGATGGAATCGACCTGTATCAATACAAGGATGAGTCAAATGAACGCATCATACATGAAACAAAAGATAATTTATACACATTTGTGTATCACTCTGATCACCGGTTATATGTTCCAGTTGAAAAATACATGGCTGATACACACTTTTTAGGTAAAATGCCACGCAAAATTAAATCACGACGTTTTCAAAAGAAACGTTCGACACGTAAACATCATACGCCTAAAAGATAATTAATACACGAATTACTTAATTAATTAAATCGGCTTAAAAAGAAACTAATATATGTACTCGACATAGCTCAGTTGGTAGAGCGTGGGATTGTAGTTGTTTATAATTGTCCTACGGTCACTGGTTCAATTCCGGTTGTCGAGAATTTTTTAATTTATTAAAAAATGTATAATGTATAATATATAAGTAAATGTATGTAGAACGGTTTCCATTCCAAAAAAGAAAAGAGGAAGCAGCACGTATGCGCATTAAATACGTCGATCGTATACCCGTCATCATCGAGCGTAAAAAAGGGTCATCGTTAAACGCCCTGACCCAATCTAAATTTTTAGTTCCATCCGAACTCACTGTAGGACAATTGCTCTATGTGGTGCGCAAACGCATGAAACTATTGCCAACCCAGTCCATATTTTTCTTTGTGGAGAATACGATTCCATCCAGTTCGACGCTCGTATCGTCTTTGAAAACACATCCGGATGGGTTTTTATATATTGAATACGACCAAGAAAATACATTTGGTTGAGTCTAAATTGACTTTAGAATTTTGACACCACTTTTTTAATAATTCACATGAGGTGAAACACGTGAACGTGTGTCACCACCCGTAACGCCGCTATAATTAAAACGAGGTTCACTTCTGGAACGAGTGTCACCACCCGTGATACCGCTATAATTAAAACGAGCACTGCCTTTGGTACGAACGTCACCACCTGTAACGCCGTAATATTTACGAGAACTAATTCTAGATCTCGACTTGGACTTTTTCTTACGATATCGTCTTGATTTGGGCATTTTATATTATACCAATATTTTTTTTACAAAGCGTTTAATTTAAATATTTTATATATATATAAAATATTTAAATGGAGTGTCCTATATTTAATATTTCGGAATGTTCTCCGTCTCGATTACAAGAACACATACAAGAAAACAAACCATGTGTAATACGTGGTTTTTTTGATCAGGATACAGTATCCAAATATATCCATCATATCAATACCAGTAATCAAACCAAATATATGATAGGTAATGTACCTGCCTATATGATAGATAAAAAACACGTATTACCACATTCACACGTGGATACCTTATTATCTGACCCTAATTTAGTACATTCCGATGTTATTCGTTTATGGAAGCATAATGCCGGTAATCTCACACGTTGGCACTATGACGGGAATGGAACGGATTTATTAAATATTTCATTGAGCGGGTCCAAACAATTCTACTTGGCGCCACCCAATTCATTGCCCGTTTACCCCTTATCAAGTATTGTATTACCAATCGATTTTAAAGAAACCTTTATGGTGGAACTGAATCAAGGTGATATGTTGTATATCCCATCCTATTGGTTTCATAAAGTCATTACGACACAGGATAATACCATGAACATTAATTATGTCATGTATAATAAAAATAATCCTCGTATCGCATCCACACGTCACCAAGAATTATTTATGCTTCATAAATTAGCACGAACACAGATGGATAAAGAAATTCTTGATATTCATAATACACCCGTTCATCGAGCAGTAACAAGAGGATTTATAGAAACATTGCCTATATTCTTATTGATTTTTATCATTTATTATGTATTGATTCGTTATTCACTTAAATTAAGCTTTATTTTTATTCTTTTTCTTATCATTACGAGTTTTATTATTTTTGGGTTTAGAGGTGTAGACACCATATCGGCAGGTATGGCTAGGATATTAGGATTTTATATATTTATTTATAGCATGATTCTACTTGTAATTTCAATACCACAAATACAAAACCGCTAAGATTTCCAATAAGCCTGTTTTTTACTAATTTTTGACGCCACTTTTTTTAAAAGTGGCAAAAAGCCGTAAAAGTAGCGTCAAACACCTTAAATAACATAACAAAAATGTTTTTGACGCCACTTTTTTAAAAAGTGGCAGCACCCTGTTCACGTTCCATCAATCCAAGACGTTTACTTCGCTCCTTCATGGCATGAAGCACATTTGTAAACTTCTTATCCACCGAAGGACATGCTATAATCTTGCTCAATTCTGCTTTAAATTCAGAGCGGTGTTCGTCCATAGTGATTAACTCTTGGTAATTATCTTGAACCCTATCCTCTGTCACCGTTTCAGGCAAATCAAACAAGGCCGTTTCGTATACATCCTGTACGTAAGGCATACCCGGTGCAGTCAATCCTAGTATCTCTTCACAGTCCGTATCCTCGGTCTTTTTACCGTCCTTGACAATATAAAATTTTTGACGAGAACGGTCGCCGCATAAATAAACAGGCGCTTCTTTTAGAAACCCATCGTTTACAAACCGAGCCAGCGCTTTTTGACCTCCAAGTAACGTATCCAAATTATAATTTTTCTTGAAAAACGCTTCTACATGTTCAGGCGACATGATTTGATAAATTGTAATATTGTTTTGTTGCTCAATGTTTTGTTCAATGTTTTTGATGGTCACATTATCTTTTGAGTTTAATTGTTCTTTAAGATCACTGATTTCTTTATCTTTGAGCGTTAATTTAGTCTCTAACTGTTCAATTTTAGTTTCGAGAAGAGTATCTTTTTTTTTACATATTTTAGAGTGGTATTGTAGGCTTATTTTTGTGGTAAATTCTTTATTACACGATTCACACGGAAAAGAAAGTTTCTTTATAGCTAGACCCATCTGTTCTTGAATTTCAATACAGGACTTGGTGGATCGTTGATGTACAGTCTTTACTCGAATGGTGCTAAATGTTTTTTTACAATATTCACACTGCATTTACTACTAATTACTATTTTAATTTTAAATATGAATTATTAATATTTTAATATTAATATTTTTGAGGAATTTTATAACTTTTTTTTATAAAAAAATATTTTTTTATAAATTTTTTTTATTTTTTCCAAAATAGTTCCAACACACACATTTTTTATAAATTAATATTAATATTTAATATTTGATGTTCGTGGTTCAGTATCACCTATAAAATCAATGTGATAAATAATTTTAATATTTTTTAATATCTCAAGGCAAAAGCAAGATGAGTTATTTTAATATTTATTTATAATTTTTTATTTATTTTAATATTTATTAAAAATAAATATTATATTTTAATAAACACGATTTTTAAAAAAAATGTTACTTTACGGTAGAATCCACATAGATATTATATTCTTTTATTTTTTCGTCAGATAGCACATGGTACTCTTCTATGCCTAATACATGAATTATTTTATTTATACTTTCTATCAACTGTAACGTGGATACACCTTCTATAATCTCATGTCCATTTGGATTAATCTCTTTTTTGTAGAGTCGTTTGATACTATTTTCAAGAACCTCTACTTCTTTTATGAATAAAATGTAATCAACTTTGAGCTGAGGCCATAATGTACGATGACATTTGAGCCGGTCGTCTATAGTATCTTGTTCGGTCGTACCAGCAATTCCAAACTTTTTTCGTTCAATTCCATCCAAATAAGGTAGACCCGATTCGATAATGTAAAAACAAGGACCCTTTTCCTTGAATTTCACGTATCGGTGATTTTTCAAAATCGAGTTATGTTTTCCCAACAAGGTATAAAACTCGGTATTTTTAACCTCAAATTGATATTGTAATTCTTTTACTTGCTGTTGTAATTCTTTTACTTGATGTTGATACGCTATTTCAATCTCATTACTCGATTTTTCTTTTCCTAGAACAACAGAACCCGTCACAAATAATTCGTCTAGGATATTAGATACCTTGACGGCAAATTGCGGTGAAATCCATTGTGCGAGATGGTATCCTATTTTACGATGGACCCATGTTCCGTTATGCCCACCTATATTTACCTTGACTAATTCCAATATCGGAATTCCGATATTGGATTCTATCTCTTCTAAATAGGCTTTAGTTTGTTTATTTTCTAAATAATGCCCAATTAATTTATTTCCGGCTTTACACAAGGCCGTTGCGTTAATCATGCCATCGTTTCGTATAGGAACATTGATATCACCAAATGTATATTCTGTAATGTCGGAATTAGGTTTAGACACGTGTTGTTTTGGGAATTCTATTTTTTTTAAAGCGTGGATTTGCTCTGTCAATTGATTGATTGTATGGGTCAACTCATTATGTAAAACATTATCTAATATTTTTGATACCTTGATGGCAAATTGTGGTGAAATCCATTGTGCGAGATGGTATCCTATTTTACGATGGACCCATGTTCCGTTATGTCCACCTATATTGGACTCTAATAAGCTAGATATCGGAATTCCGATATCTAACTCTACAGCCTCTAAATAAGCCTTGGTGCTTGATAATCTTAAATAATCAGCAATTAATTTATTTCCGGCTCTACACAACGCCGTTGCGTTAATCATGCCATCTTTTCGGATAGGAACACTTATATCATCAAATGTATATTCTGTAATGTCGGAATTAGGTTCGTTTAGCTCGGTCGATTCCTTGATTTTTACAGTCTGGTTATAATTTAATTTCATAAGTTCACTTATTTCTTTATTTTTTATAGTTAATTCAGCTTCTAACTTTTCTCTTAAAGTTGTATCCTTCTTTTTACAAATTTTAGAGTGGTACTGATGGCTAATTTTGGTTGTAAATTCTTTATGACACAATTCGCATGGAAAAGAAATTTTTTTGTTTGATAAGCCCATCTGTTCTTGAATCGCAATACATGATTTGGTGGATTGTTGATGTACTTTCTTGACTCGTATCGTTGTAAATGTTTTTTTACAATATTCACACTCCATTATGAATAATTCATATCTTATATTTAGATATGAATTATTCATATCTAAATAAAAATTAGTCAAAAATGAATGAATGAATGAATAGCATGTCAAGTAAAGTATGTTTCTATGGCCATATGGAAAACGTGACCCCTATTTTATCTTGCCTAAATCATGTCATGATTACTATGAACCCAACATTGGACAAGGAGATATCCTACAATCGATAGTAAGAGCGGTTCGACATAATAACATGACGTGTACAGGGCAGATTATTGCATCGGATGCGTGTGATGATCTTGTCTGTTTTTACAAGACACTTCAAAAAAAACCGAGTGTGGTATGGGAGGTGTATAAAAACATTCAAGAAACATTTTACGAGTGCCCGAATGGGCCTGTTATTAAAAGCCCAACTCAAGATACAGCATTAACGTCTCGTGGTGCGTATTTTTACTGGATACGTAGTTTATTTAATGGGTTGCCGTATGATCGAGAGGAATATGATGCGAATCATGCAGCTTATTTTTTATTTCTGACCCGATATGGATTTTTACATTTCAGAACAGGACCGAATGGGTGTAATACATCGTATGGAAACAGACCCGTATCGCATTTAACTGAATCGGATTTTCGTGATGTTCATGATTGGATCCAACCTGTTATTTTTAAATTGCGTGCTGAAATGAATTATGAAAATACATAAGAACAAAAACTTAATATTTAAGCTCGGCTATACATGCCATAACAAATTTTTCTAATGTATCGGACTTGTATAAAAAATAATTTATAAATTATTATAAATTATTATATTAAAATATGGCAGCAGCTGCCGCAGCCGGAGGAATGCCACCTCTACCAATTTTAAAACGTGTGACATCAGAAGAGGTCAAATTAAACGAATGCGAAAGGGGTTTACGTGAAATTTTTGCAACAATTGGACCTAATTATCAATATAAACTAGATGATGGGATCGCCGGATATATTCATAATCAAATAGGTTCAAAAATAAGTTACTATGCAAAAGGTGGATACATGTATCGTACCTTTCAAAGATTTGCTGATAAATATATAAATGATAATATAAATTACGCTATGGATGCAAGTGGACCAAGATCTGGAGATTGGGATTTTAGTTTTCAGGCAGACCCAACCCCTAGTAATGTAAAAACTTTAGAAAAACTAATGGAAAATTTAATAAAAGAATTTAAATGGGAATACCCAAACATATTCGGAGAAGGTGGTAATCCAAAAAATCCAGCTACCCAACCCCCTTACTTTAAAAGTGTTATAGTTGAAACAATATACCCTAAATTTGGAGGAGCTCTTATTCAAATGAAAGTTGAATATCTAAACTCATCCAAAGAAAAGTGTTCAGATCATATTATGGATTTTGCAGTTAATCCAGGACAAAAAAAAGTAATTTTATATGAACTTCATCATTTACCCACTATAAAGGACATGGTAGAAAATTTTGTTAGTGTATATCAATCTAGAGCAGACTTATCTAAAACGGCTGCAGATAAAGATAAATATAAAAAAAAATGTCAACAGGATTCTATTCGAATATTACTTTTTTTTAAATCATTAATTAAACTTAAGCTACAAAAAAAAATTGATTTTGATAATGTTACTTTAGAATTTATAGGTAGTAAATTTGAGGAATTTAAACGAATTGCAAACAAAAATAAACAGTGTAAATACAAAAATTTTGATTTAGATGTAGAAAGTAACAAACCTTATTGTCACTATGGAGATAAATGTAACGATACAACACCTGGTCATTTTGATATATTTCAACATTCAACCTCGAAACCATATGCTACTGCTGCGCCATCAAAACCATATGCTACTGCTGCGCCATCAAAACCATATGCTACTGCTGCGCCATCAAAACCATATGCTACTGCCGCACAACCCGCGCACTCAGGGTTTTCATTCTCATCAGGGGTTCCGATGTCAAAACCAGTCCAAAACCCCTGGAACCAACCTCTTTTTCCATACAAACAACAAGTTGTTCCATCTACTACTACACCAGTTGTTCCACCTACTACACAACCAGTTTATCAATCCAACGTCTCCACTACATCCGCCTCAACCAAAAAAAAATTGAATCCACTTAATGGTTGGTGGGACATGATATTTTTTATCATGATTGTGTTAATATTTACATCTTTGTATAGTGCGATTGGAATGAAAGGTGTACGTCCTTTTAAAAATAATAAACGTAATAAACGTAAAAATAAGAAAAAATACTCACAAGACAAGAAAGTCAAGCAAGACTCACAAAGTCTTGATTCATTATTAATGAATATAAAATCATTACTTGATAAAGGTGGTATCACCTTGTCAAAACCTAATATTATAAAAAATATAGAAGATACGGATTTACCTGAAGAAACAAAAACTCAATTAATATCCTACATGAATTATAGTTATGAAGAATTAAAAAATGTTGTTATAAAAAATAATTTATTAAAGCCTATATTATCCATAACACCGTATGAAATAATAAAATATATTTTAACACACTCATTAGGATTTATAAATAGTGTAATTAAAACTATTTTTCATACAACAACGGATTTATTAAATTATATTATGGGTAAAGAAGAACAAGAAGAACAAGAAGAACAAGAAGAACAAGAAGAACAAGAAGAAGAACTAGGCTATTATCCATCGTTATCACTTTGGGGAAAATCAAGTCGTAAATCCACTAGAAAATCAAGTCGTAAATCCACTAGAAAATCAAGTCGCAAATCCAATAGAAAATCAAGTCGTAAATCCACTAGAAAATAAGAGTCATGTCATAATAAATTTCGTTTGCTTATTTTATAAGCAAAAAATAATTATTTTCTGTTAGATTTTCTAGTTCTAGATTTACTCTTTTTTGGGTTTTTTAATTTTTTTTTAGGCGTTCGTTTATTTCCCAAAAATCCATGTTTATTTACTGGTTGAACAGGATCTTCTTGATATTGGTATTTAGTATTTTCCCAGATTAATTTGTCAGAATCAACATCATCCCATCCAATTCCAGGATGAACATATTGGATATTATGTAAAATACTATTATCGGCACAGTACTTAGTAGGACACATTGGCATATAATCAATTAGTTTTAGTCGTTCTCCTTCTTTTCTTGTTTTTGTTTCCAAGTCAAAAACGGTAGGAAAGAATGGTGTTGGTAAAACTTGACCATATGTAATACTTTTATTGAAATCATCAAAATCGGTTTTTCGTGATGCTTTTCTATATGATAAACTTAGTTTATCCTTAGCATTCCATCCGGATTTACCCATATTGGTACGATATTCAAACATGCCTATAAGTTCTATTTTTTTTATGTCTTTTATAATAATTTCTGGTCCAGGACGAACGTCATCTGATGACCTTAAATATAATACATCTAATTTTTCAGGTTGATTCTCTTTTCTATGACCTATAACTCTTATTTTGTTTATAGGTACCTGAATTGAAATAAGAACACTTAGCGGTTCATTATGTAATTGTAACGCTTTTACAGCGCAATCACTGGGTCTAGGACAAAAATAAACGCCTGGTCCAACAGCACCGCTTGCGCTAGCTCTTAATCCCCCTTTGCCACCATTTTGTTGAAACTCATTCCAAATTAGTTCTGCTGCTTTTAAATTAGTCGCATGAAATAATTGTACATATCCTGGCTTTAAAATATCATGAGCATATTTACAACCCAACCCCGCTTTTTTACATTCTTGACCATATCCACAAGGCCAACAAGAACCTCCTGCTGGTGCTCCTACTGCTGCTGCTGGTGCTCCTCCTGCTGCTGCTGCTGCTGCGCCTGGTGCTGGCGCGAGAGTAACTTTTACACCTCCCATAAAACCTGTAGGAGGCCCTTGAACAACAGCTGTAGGTTTAAGTCCAAAACCGACTGGATTAGATACAATACCGGCTTTAGACCCAATTGCTGATGACGCCTTAGAACCAGCTCCAGGCGCAATTGCTGGATTATAATAACTAGCTCCAGGCCCAATTCCGGCGCTTAGTAAAGCGGCTCCTAGAGGTGTCATAATTGGATAAGCAGCAGCTTTAGCAGCTTTAGCAGCAGCAGGTTTAGCAGCAGCAGGTGGTTGATACGCAGCAGCAGCAGGTGGAGGATACGCAGCAGGTGGTTGATACACAGCAGGTGGAGGATACGCAGCAGGTGGTTGATACACAGTTGCATTTGGAACATAAAATAAATTTCCAGGATTAGGTTTATAAGGAGCAGGAGTCGGATCAAAATTAAGTCCAAACTTATTCGGCACATTTCCAAATAAATTGAAAGCACTCATTTATTTATTTAAAATTATTTTATTTAAAAATATTTTATTTACACCTTTGGGCATAATAAACAAATTCTACCTAGAATTTGCTTATTAAAAAATAAATGCGGCTAGAGTGGCGAGACTAGACACGACCAATAAAACGCTCGTTATACAACTAAAAGTCGATGCGCTGATTCCAATGTTTGTGTCGGTTTGGTTAAATGGTAAAATCATGCGTTGAGATTGTTGTTGTTGAACACCAAGCAAGCACGCTGCGACACCTGATATATAGGTAACTTTAGAAAAAAAAGAGTTCAAACCTGTATAACTGGTTAAGCGAGTTATCCCTTGTAATAGCAACGAACCACAAAACACTACACCTGTCCATGAATGAACCGAATAAAGATGGGTCGACGTGGAATAAAAAATAGCAATTATGCCGCCTGAGCCTAAAATAATGCCCATTATATGACTTCCGAATGTAATATAGGTCGTAACGGATTTGGAGCAAGACAATGGTGATAATGACAGCAATATAATTTCGCCACAACATGCTGTACTAAGAGCCATACCCAAACCATGATAATTCACAGAAGGAGCCAATGTATAGCTTCCATCAAATTGAATGATTCCATAAATAAGGGCAGCAATGAATACATACATGAAAAATCGTGCCAACCAAGCCATAGATGTACATTTTTTAGGTTCAACGATTGGTTCGATATAACCAGCTGGTCCTGGAATAGTGAGAGTAATTGGATGCATTTATTATTTATTTTTTTATAAAATTAATTATAATATAAATGGCCTGGTGGATATATATATTAATTATCGGCATTATTTTATTGGCAGGCGGTGCTTATTATTTGTTGATTTATAATGCCAAAAAGAAGATTATAGCGATTCATGACGCTACAAATTCAGAAATAACATTAATATTGCCTGAAATTTTAACTTCAAACAAGACTGTAACGTCTACACCTGCTATAGCAGGTGTAAATGTAGTAAATTGGATTGGTACTCCTATTATTTCAATTAAAGGTATGGCTGCCAATACATTATATACATTTTCCATTTCTGGGTATGAAAACAGTAATCCGATTTATATTGGAACATCCCCAGTAACACCTCCTACATTTACACTTACTAAAACGGATACATCAGTGACCATTACTCACCCAATTATTGCTAATACAACTTCGTACCAATTTGCTATCCTTCCATTTTATAATCCAAATCAAAATACTCTTACTAACCCTTTTACATATAATGCATCAAGTCAAACCTCTAACATAATCACATTTTCAAATATTACTCCTTATAGATATATATGTGTTGCACAGGCTACAAATGCAACATCAACTAGTTATCCATTACCAAAAATGATATCTATTCCATTAATTATAAGTAATCCGATTATAGCAGTATGTGATGTCAACAACTATAACCAAGTGTATTTGTATTTTAAAAAAGACATTGATAATCCTAACCCTTCAGTTACATCTATACCGTCATTACCTAATAATTCTAGTATAATAGATTCAACCATTGACAATGCCTTGGTAATAGGTAGTTTAACGTTAAATGTATTATATCAATTTTCAATTACTGGTATTACGGGAACTAGTAATTCACTATATATTGGACAAGGAAATTTAGCATCGGCAAATGTGACACCTGTAATTACTAAAGTATCCGCAAACTCATTTACAGCATCTATACCAGCGGTTACGGGTGCAACATCATACCAATTTATTGTATATGATTATAATTTTTTAGGTATGAATAATATGGGATATTTATATAGCGCCGTATCTCAATCAACCAGTACCATGACGTATTCAAACGTACCAAATGGAACTTATAAGGTAACTATACAGGCATCCAGTTCACTTGGCACCAAAGTAGCTATTTCAGGTAACATCACGATACCACAGCCTTAATTCAAAACAGTGATTTACATGAATTTGAACCAAAGAAAAATGTGAGATTAGAAAATTTATCACCGTATTCTTTGTATTTGATAGTATAATACCAAGCACATCCTATAATGATTACAACGGCAATGATATATAATAAATATGTTCTTATTTTTTTCAAGGTTTCTACATTTGCTTCTGGGTTTTGGGCTAATCGTTTTTCTATTTCAAGACGAATTGTTTGATCAATACATAATAAAATCAATACCATTATAATAGGAAATAACGTTGATTTGGTCGCCATAATGAAAAAAATGTATAATATAAGGGTTTGGCACCACGTTACCCATAATTCTTGTGTCGTGGGAACAATAAATACGGCAATTAAAAAAAATACGCATATAATACATCCAATGTGCTTGGCGTAAACATTTTTTGTTAACATGTATTGTAAATCGCAATTCAAGAGAGGCGAAAAAAACCCAAATATTAACCATAATATGATTGCTGCAAATACCGTGGCGATATCCATTTATTATAAGACTTTTTTATTTTTATCGCTTTTTGTGAAAAAGCGATACCAAAAACGTGTTTAAAAAATTCAAGTTACATTCGTGCCTATAAATACATGTGTCTTATATGTATAATTTAATTTTATTAATTAATTATATATTTTATATATAAATATGTCATTTTCTAAAAGAGGTAAAAGACCTATACGTCGTACATCTTCTAGAAAAAATCAACGTAGATTCATGGGTGTAAATACACCACCCAGGAGGTGGGCGACAATACCAGACTCACCAAGTAGGTGGAAGACACCAGAAACTATGCCTGCTACACATGAAATGTCTAATTTATCTGAAGTTCCTGTTTTACCTGTTTTACCTCATATGTATCATTTACCTCATGAGTATCAAACGCAAGGTTCTGATACACATAAAGTTCCTGTTTTACCTGTTTTGGCTAATATGTATAAGAACATTCCAATTTCCGCCGTATCAAATAGGTATAGATCAGCTGCCTTGCCTGCAGGTTCACATAGGTATAGATCAGCTGCCTTGCCTGCTGCTCTACCTGCTGGTTCAAATAGATATAGCTTACCAGCTGCTTTACCTGCTGCCGTGCCAGCTGCCTCAAAGGTATCTACTCTTATTTTTAAAGAGATATTGAAAGACTTTGTAGAATTGAGAAATACACACTGTGAATCATCCCGAGGTGAACGTTCCATAAAAGCAGAAAGCGATCTAACACTTGATGATATCATGTGCGAATTCTCAACTGCGTATGTACCTGAACCCGTTGCAGAACAAATGCAAAAAAACGGATCGCTGGTGAATGGTAGAACTATTTTAGGAAATGGGGTTAACGGCATAGTAGTGGACAGTGGTGTATTCAAAGGTAATCCACTTGTCACTAAATTAACCATAAAAAATTATGATAATTACATATATGAAATTGTTGTTAACATGATTATTATTAATAACATATTATTATCAGGTAAAGCCTCAGGTCATCTTATACCTACATACGGTTTATTTAAATGTCCTAAACAGGTGACTCGTTCAGGCCAAACTATAAGAAACATAGAGGTATGTAACGAAGGTGTAGGAACGGAAGATTATTTCTTGGTACAACGAAAAATTACAGGAAATACACTTCGTTCTCTTTTACCTACTTTACCAGTTGACGCTTTAGAAGATATTGTTGCACAAATCTTAAGTATATTAATTATTCTAGAAGAAAGTGAATACAGATTAAATCATAACGATTTACATACTGAAAATATTATGATATCTAGGTTGGCTGACGGTAGTTATAATGTTTATATTATTGACATGGGACAAGCTAGTTTTCAATATAAAGATAAATTTGTTATACAATCATCTATCGAAAAAAATTATTTAGGTGATACACGTATTTCGTTAGGCGCATTTTATGATATTAATTTTTTATTTAGGGATATTATCAATCAATATCCTTTAAAAGACGCTCCTTTTATAAAACTCTTGGACTCTGTTGTTAGCAGTATATTATCTCTATTTGCAATCAATCATGACAAGAGTCGCACTGTTAGTACCGGCCTAACGCTTGATTATATAGAAAGATTAAATGGTAATCCATATTGGTTGTTTGATTTCTTGTATCGGGTGGAATACGCATTAAACCCTGCTGCTAAAAAAATGGTACACGACCATAATATCAATATTTTAAAATTATGTACAACACGCAGTATAGTAAATGCATTTTTTCCACCAGAATATCAAGATGATATATTAAAACGCATTTAATTTCTTCGCAGGCGTCCAGAACTCGTTTATTTAATAAACCAGTAACTAACCTATCCTATTTAAAAAAGTATTTCAATAATTTTAAAATTCAAGGTTAAACTCGTGCCTATATATACAATGTTGTCCGAAGAATATTTCAATCATACAAGTCATTATGTATCGTTATATGGAAAAAAGACGATGGTATGGATGGAGGTAGGCTCTTTTTTTGAAATGTATGCCACAGAAGATAATCCAACTTTATTACATGATGTGTGTGGGTTACTTAATATTCTCGTGACGCGAAAAAACAAGTCTATTCCCTGTTCGCGCACGAATCCCTTGATGGCGGGATTTCCAACTGTATCGCTACATAAATTTATGGATGTCATGATTCGTGATGGGTACACTGTAGTTCTCATTGAACAGATTTCTCCACCGCCAAACCCGGAACGAAAAGTAACACGCATCGTCAGTCCATCGACCTACCTCGACAGTACGGCGTACCAGTCTCGATATATGATGTGTATATACGTGTCCTATGGTATGGATCAATTTAAACGCCGTTTTCCATGTCTTACTATTGCGTATGCCGATTTAACAACGGGTGAAACCTATACCTTGGAAGAACGTGCGTGTGATGAAACCAATTTACCGCACGAATGGTCACGACTCATGACCGTATATAACCCAAAAGAAATTGTCATTATTGCCGAAGAGATTGTTCCTGACTCGGTGCGTCAATTATGTCGCGAGTGTGTGTCACATTGGCACGGGTCTACCCATGACCGAATGGATACATCGATTGCCGCATTTCATAAAATCGCGTACCAGTCGGCCGTCTTGAAAAAAGTGTACACCAACACAGGATTACTCAATCCAATTGAATATGTAGGACTAGAACGACATCCATCCTGTTTAATTGCATTTACTTACTTGTTACAATTTGTTTACGAACACGATGACTCTTTACTGTCCACCTTAAGACCACCCATCTTAAAATGTATGGATACATGGGTCACCAACGTGTCTCTCGAGCAATTAAATCTGATTGCTAAAGAAGGAAACGAGTCCTCCATTGAGCAGATATTAAATACGTGTATCACGCCCATGGGAAAGCGTCTTTTTTTGAATCGGTTGGTTCATCCAGTGTCGAATCCTTCCGTTTTGGAATCACGCTACGACCGTATTCAAAACTTCCAACACTACGAACACATGCGTGACGTGCTCCAACCCTTGTGTGACATGGAACGTATGTTTAGGCGCTTACAATTAGGCTATTCTAAAGCATCCGACATGTCGACCTTATTTTCTAGCGTAAAGGCGTCCTTAGAGGTATCTAGTATTGCCAAAACAATTGAATGGTGTAATTGGAACGATGTAGACCATGCCACATTATCCGATTGGTGTGAAGAACTCAAACGATTCCCCGAACACATGACATCCGTTGCGTATTTGCCTGGTACCGTGCCTGAATTGGATCAATTGAACCAACATGTCGAAGAAACACGTCGTGCCATTCAAGAGGTGATTGACCAGGCCAATAAAATTATACCGGATGCGTTTAAATGGGACGGTAATGACATTACCATTACCAAGAAACGATACGATGCGTATATGTCGTCGCGAAAACATCATAGTCCTTTATTTGAGACGCATGCCATGACCAATAAAACCATGTGGCGTCTGACATATACCGAACTTAATGACCAGCTGGTATTGCTCCAAACTGCCGACCAGCAGTATCAAGAACAATTGGTAGCGACATTCAAATCGGATTTACAACGTTATGCCACCTATGATTGGTTCACACGTTGGAACACGTGTTTATCGGAATTGGACCTAGTGGCCACATGCGCATGTCACGCCAAACGATACCGATACGTTAGACCGAGCTTGACACACGAAACCGATAGTTGTATTCGGGCGACAGCGGTTCGTCATCCCCTGATTGAAAGGTGGGGAAGCACTCCGTATGTCCCAAATGACGTTATATTGGGAGGAGAAGGTCAACACGGCATGTTATTATACGGCGTGAATTTTAGCGGTAAAAGTTCCTACATGAAAGCCATCGGTGTCAATGTCGTGTTGGCTCAAGCGGGTATGTATGTGGCGGCGGACTCGTGGTCATTTACGCCGTATGAACACATTTTTACACGTTTGCCTTCTGGCGATAATGTATTCAAAGGGCAATCGACCTTTATTGTCGAAATGAATGAAGTTCGTTCTATTTTAAAGCATAGTACCAACCGGTCGTTGGTGCTGGGTGATGAAATTGCGTGTGGGACAGAATCGGTATCGGGCATTTCGATTGTGGCAGCAGGCGTAGCGACGCTGTCCAAACGACGTGCATCCTTTTTATTTGCCACGCATTGGCATGAAGTGGCGGAATTAGATATCATACGTCAATTATCCAACGTTCATTTAAAGCACATGTCGGTTCATTATGATACGGATAAAGGTGTGCTTGTTTACGACAGGATCTTGAAAAATGGAACGGGCAGTAACATGTATGGGTTGGAAGTATGCGCTTCTTTAGATTTACCATCGGATTTTATGCTGTTGGCGCATCAAGTCCGTCATGCGTACCTAGACATGTCACATAAAGTTATACCTGAAACCGCATCTCGATACAATAAAAATGTATTTGTGGATGAATGCAGCGTATGCCATAAAAAAGGGGTAGAGGTACATCACATCCAAGAGCAAGCCTTGGCCGAACAGGGATGGATTAATGGTATACACAAGAATACGCAGTTCAATTTAATGACGGTATGTGAGGCGTGCCATGATGCCATTCATGCCAAACAGATTACCATTCATGGATACGAAATGACCTCGGAGGGTGTAAAACTAAACATGGATATACAAGAATTTACAGATGACTATAAAGAGCGTGTCATGTCGCTTCGTCGAAGCGGCATGTCGTATGCATCTATTTCCAAACAATTGGGAATCACTGTGTACAAGGTAAAGTCTTATTTTTGAGTTTTTTTAGTGCGGCTTTTTAAAAAAGCCGTGTTTTTTAAAAAAACTATATTTAATCTCTATTATAAATAGTATGGTTGTATTCTTGAAAATTGCCCAAGATTTTTACAAGGAACACCAATCAACCATTATTTTATATATCATCATCAGTTTTATTTTTTATATCTCATTGGTGTTTTTAATACCATGGATTGGAACTAAATTTCAAGGCAAAAAAACGACGGCCGAAATATTACCACTCGTTAAAAAGAGTATATTTGGCATTATACTCTTTTTAGGGGTATTGGTATCTAAAATATACATTGAAAATTACTTGTTTCCACGATGGAAGCGTTATTCAAGGACTCAATTGGTACGAATGTATATTAATAAGAATAATATACAATTCAATGACGCCGATGTGACTAGCGATATTGCTGCTTTATTCGACATTTCAAATCAATCGAGTGAATTAACCATGTGGCTTATGAATACCTTATTACCTGTAATTCTTATCAGTATAGGTCTAACTGTATATCTATTTTATACGGATTATGTATTGGGTTTAATGAGTTTAATATGTAATATTGTCATCATCTGGTTCTTTTGTAAATATACTGAACGCATATTAAATATGTATAGCAATAATCGAAACCAATTTAGCAAATTAACGTCAACGTTGGATAATGTTTTTATGAATCTGTTCAACATTTACTTGAATCAGCAATCTGAGTCTACATTACAGCATACGGATTCGTTAGAACACGAGTATGAAAAGGACTGTAAATTGTTTCAAATACAATTAATTGGATTTTCCATGTGGTTTCGATTGATTTATGTCATTTTTCTATTATTCTCTATAACCTATTTATACCGTAAGCATAAAGATGAAGACTTGTCTGCCTTCTTTGTATCTTGTATTATTATTTTATTTTATATTATGCGTATCGAAACCATTGCTGATAATTTACCCAATTATTTACCAAAAGCAGGTCTAGTGTATCATTATAACACTATGTTTGAGTCACAAGATAATGACTCATTTACGCCATTACCACTAGTGAAAGGCGCACTAAAGCTGGAACACGTATCATTTAAATATAACGAACAGCCTATTCTTAACGACATTTCTATAAATATTCCTGCTGGCCATCGGTTAGGTATTATCGGTAAAACCGGTTCAGGTAAATCGACCTTGATGAAACTTATTCTTGGATTTTATAGTACCTATGATGGACACATTACCATTGACGGACAGGATGTAAAAACAATCAATAGAGATGATTTACGACGTAATATTTATTATATCAATCAACGTACTGTCCTCATTAATGATACGCTGGTTAATAATCTTAAATATGGAACAAGTTACTCTGATCAAGATGTATTAGCATTTCTTCAAACCTATCAATTAACACCCGTATTTGAACAAGGAGATGACTGGTTAAACAGACGCATCGAGATAAACGGTTCGAATTTAAGCATGGGTATGCAAAAGGTTATTTTTCTAGTACGTGGTATGCTTCATAAAGCACCCATGTACTTGATTGATGAACCGTTTACGAGCATTGACGCAAATACACGTAGTTTGGTTCTTAGAATGATTAAAGAAGAAACACGTGGTAAAACCACCATTATTATTACCCATGATAAGGATGGACTTGAAACCATTTTCGACTCTATTTATGAATTAAAAAATAATAAAATATAAGTATGGACTATGTTATTGATGCCGAACAGGTAGAACAAACAGTTATTCATGAAGAAAAAAAACCCGAACGTGTTAAAGACCTTCCACATTCATTATCCAATTCATTCGCCAATTCATTCAAAGAACAAATTCGTCTAGATATTATTCAACCCGATTATGTCAAAGAAATCACGAGTTATATTAATGGACGGAATGATTGGCGACACGTCGGTGTCATGTTTGAAACAGCAAGTAAAGTTTTCCTCGGCATTGGATCTGTTTTATCTTTTGCGTCGGGTGTGTATGTCAATACGTCGCTTAGTTTTGCGGCGGGAAGCGTGTCTACCATTTCGCTCGTATTGATGCAATTTTCTACGTATTCCTTCAAGGAATCAAAACGCGCTACCGAACATTTGAATATCATGCTGAAGAATTTAGAGTTGGATGTACTCCCTGAATTTCCAAAAAATACGTGAAGCCACTTTGCCACTTTGCCACTTTTAAAAAAAGTGGCGTCAAAAAATAGTCAAAGTGGCGTCAAAAAAATAGTCAAAGTGGCGTCAAAAAATAGTTAAACGTTTTTGCTACAGCTTTTTTAAAAAAGCTGTAATTAGGCTTGATAACGAACAGGTTGTTTACGTACTCTAACGGGTCTACCTTCATTCAAACTGGGCATAATAATTTTTTCAATTTTAGGCTTTTCACTTGGGCGTATTTTTACTGGAGTAGAAGGCATTTTAATGGGGCGTATTTTTACTGGAGTAGAAGGCGCTTCGATTTCAACTTCTGAATCATACTCAAAGTCAGTGTCCACGTCAGATTCGTGTTCCGAATCCGTGTCTGGGTTATAGTCGGAATCCGATTCAGAATGGTAATCCTTGTCAAATTCAAACAAGTACATCTTTGAATTACCATATTTGAATTCTAATTTTCATTTTTTACATCTTTTCTTGTAATCTAGTTTTATTTACATTACGTACCCCAACTCATAGACTGACTCGCTTTTTGTAACCATTTTTTTTCGTCTTCTTTTTTCTTTTTGTATGCTTCAGATTTGGCTTTTTGTTCCTTTTTATACTCTTCGCTATTTACTAATTCCAAGTAGGCTTGTTTTTCTTTTTCTTTTTGTTCGGCAATAGCTAGCTGTTTTTGTATATACTCTGGTGTTTTTCTCAGTTTTACCGAGTCACGATATCGTTTCAAAACCAATGGGTATTTTTGAGAGGTTTTCGACACAAACGCAACGAACTCTTCTTCGCAACATTTTTGCCATAACTCAGCGTCAAATAAGTCGTGTTTTGTGTGTTCAAATTGGGCTGCCATCGTAAAGTGACCCTGTTTTACAATGACTTTATTTTCATTTTTTATAGAAAGAAAAAATTAGGCAAGCGGTGAACCAATAATACACTGGTTATAGGTTTAAATAAATCTACATAAAAAATGATTTAGTTTAATTCATTATATTAAACTATAAAAAGTATGGATAAAACACCAGAGAATACTCCAACGTATTTACATACAATGAATTACAAGTTCAAATATCCTAGAAACATGATTCGATTTAAGGATGAATTTTATGTTGTGGATACGCACGCTAATTGTATTCTTGTTTTTTCAGCATTAAAAGGAACTTTGGAACGGAAAATTAATCAAACCAAACATTCTACACTGTTAGAACCCTTTGATTTGGTCATTCATAATGATACATTGTATGTCATTGAACAAACCGGCATTCATATGTATAATCCACTCACTGGTGCGTATCTGGATACAATTACGCATCGTTTTTTTTCACCGAAATCCATCTGTATCTCGCCTGATAAAATGTTTGTGTCCAATATGGATACAATCGATGTATTTTCACTTGCCGACCATACGCATTTATATACCATTACAAACAATGAATTATGCTACATTCAACATATTTGCTATTTTGATTCCAACCTTTACATTACGGATGAAGATTCTGAGTACGTCATTATTATGGATACCGAGTCTAATACATTTAGGAAAATGACGCATAATAATGAAATTCATGTGCCTCATTGTGTTTTTGCTGCCGATAACACATTATTTGTAGGCGATTCGTATCGTACCAGCATTCACGCCTATGATTTAATAAATAACACTCTTTTATATACCCTTAAGAATTTGGGGTTTGTTTATTCTATCTATGTGGATAAGAGCCATTTGTATTTTACAAATCATGAAAAATTGCATGTCTATACGTTGAACGATTAGATTTAAATGAGCGTCAAAACCAATACATTCTAAAAAATATTTTACGTTCATTTTGACGTTAATTTTGACGCCACTTTTTTTAAAAGTGGCAAAGTGGCAAAGTGGTACATTTTTTGAAATTTTTGAAATTTTTGAAAATTTTCTTGTTGTGTAATCAAGATGTGTTGGAATGAAACTGTATCATGGATTACATTTGTACTCGGAACTATTATAAATACTCTATGTTCATTTACAGCAACCACGCAGTTGACTAAATTATGGTATATTTTTTTTCAACTTATAATCATGGTACAATTGGGAGAGGCTTTAATTTGGAGAGGATATAAACAGATTGGAACATATATTGCGTTTTTGGCAGTATGGCTTCAACCTATATTTTTAGGATATATGGTCTATACGCATTTACCAGACTATACAAATATTGTGTTGGTTCTACTTACATTATACGTTATAATCAGTATCCCTACATTAAATTCACTTTCTAATAATACCTATACACCTATAGTTTGCGGTGAATGTGTAGATTCAGGAACACACATTGATTATACCATTTGGGGAACAAATTCAGCTATGGGTTTCTTATACATGATTTGCTGTTTACTTTTTATAACCTTTTTATTTCCTTCATCACCGTATGTATGCGGATTCTTTTTCGCGACATTGATAATCTCTCAAATTTATTATAAACGTGTATTTGCTAGCTTATGGTGTTGGTTTGCTGTATTTACACCATTAATATGCGTTCTTACGTTACGTTAAAAATGAATTTTAAATAAAAAATAATTTATTTAAAATAAACCTATGGACGAAAAAGAATCAAGACCTAGAAAGAAATTGACAAGGTCGGATAAAGACTCGAAAAAGACGGATAAAGACTCGAAAAAAACGGATAAAGACCAAAAAAAAGCAGATAAAGACCCAAAAAATTCGGATAAAACAGAACCAAAAAAGACTGAAAAACAAGAATTAAAAAAGTCAGATAAACATAAATATCCATTAACGCGTGTTCCTTCAACCTATTCCGTGTCCATGTACGTGTCAAAAGAATGCGAAGATTTACTATGGAAATCGATTCGTGCTCGCAAGTAAAAAAGTCATTCGTTTTATACACTTCTTTTTCATAAAAAGAAGTGAAATATAATCTTATATTATATTAGATATGTTTGATAATGTTATTTCCCAACCTATAGACCCAGCAACTCTTATCGTCGATTACGTTCCTAGACCGTTTGTTTTATGCTTGTATAAATCCTTATCCGATTCGGATATCGATGTATTGCGTCAACATGGGCGCGTTATTTTATTTGGACCGGCCTATATAAACCGACCTGTTCATACGTTTCAATTTGATTACTTGATTATTGATTTTCGGCAAGAAGACCATCGGTTCTACTACCAACGCTACATAAAGCGTCATTTCGACAAGTATCACATCATTCTGTTTAGGTATTCCTTTGAAACCAATAATGGGATTACCTTTCATAATGAACTCGTTGATTTTCCACCCAGCCAAATTTCTAAGGACGAATTTGATGCTGGATTATTAGAACCACCTCTTCCGGCACCTCACTGTTTCTTGTCATTGTGCCATTTTTGCTGTAAAAAATAAAATTATTTTTTACACGGATTTTTTCAATTTTGAACTAAGTTAATTCAAAATTTTTATATTCAGAGTAGTTAATGGTTATAAAAAATTTATTTTTCAATAAACGTTTTTGGTACTGATTTTTGTGAAAAAGCGGTGAAACTTTAAAGTCCCGTACTATTATTTGCACTGCCATCATCATTTCTATTCATATATTTGATTATATTACAAATTCCATTATAGGTGCCACCACCATTTTGGCAAGTAAAATAAAGTAATCCATCTGATGCTCTATAAGTTAGTACCATATTATTATTTGCTATATGATATATCCATCCATTAGTATTAGAATTTCCTCCTGCTTTGAATAAAATCGCTTCTGCAAACCATTCTATATTATCACCTGGGCTAGCTCCTATAGTTGATGCAAAAATTCTATAAACCCCTTTACTATTTTTACTTATATCATACGTAACATTATCAGTGTTGGTGCCTCTTACTGTAATTGCATATGATGCAATTTTTAAACCGTTAAAAGTATTTGCCGAAATAAAAGTATTTGTCGTAATACCACCAGTTGTATTTATACCAGCTGAACCAGCCGATAACGCCCCTGGAACTTGCAATGTACCACCAGACGTAAGAGTCATACAGCGTCCTGGTTCAGATGAATTTCCAGATGTATTGGAACCAGATACGATAACGAAATCATTACTAGATACTCGTGATATACCCATACCCCAAACCGACGTCCCATGTTTTATAAATGAGATGTGCGGACGAGTCGAATCGGATTGATGTGTAATTTGGATATCGCCATAATTCCCTCCATCATAAAACCCATTCACAGCAATATTAAGAGCAGGACCTGTTAAGCCAAAACCAGTAGTCATTCGAAATCCACCACGGTCGCCATAAAATAAACTAGCTCCAGGATCACCTGCTCCCCCGTAAGAGCCATTATTAATAGCATCAATTGCAAACCATCCATTTGTTGCGCCTGTTCCAGATGCCCAACCAAATGCTACATTTCCAAATGTATTTCCATTTACTCTAAATTCAACCGACGAACCCCAACCAACACCAGCACCAACGTTTACACGTTCTATAGTCGCCGCTGTATAGTCAGCACTTGACAGGTGTAACGTTCGTTGTGGATTGGTGTTATTAATACCGACTCGTTTTTGACCTCCTGATGCCCTGATACTAAGCGCAGACCCCGTATTCGTCGTAGTGGCAGCCGTGCCACCATTCGTCACGTCCATATACAAAAAGCCATTAGAATTGCTAATCATTCCACCTCCAACCGTTGCCATGATGCCACCCGACACGTCGGTAAAATTCATACCGGCTGGACTAAACGGCACAGTTGATTTTAAAGACATATTAGGCATGGCGGCTGAAATGGATTGCGTATTGGTAAATGTATTGGCAGCAGATAAGGTGGCGCCTGTTGCAGCAAAGGGAAGTCCATTTATGGCAAATGCATTACAATTAATAGTGCCATTCACATCCAAAAAATAAGTGCTATTCGGTTCTTTACCTATACCTACACTTGAAATAGTCTTTATGGAATTAGCAGTGATTTTATTGGATACGGTTGTGTCGCCATTTATATTGACATTTCCTACTACATCCAATGGATAAGACGGTGTACTGGTCCCGATGCCTACAGTCGTCAATATGGATTTTGTCGCAGTCAAATTAGTCACCACTTCATTTAGTACTGTGCTATTTGTGGAAACGAGAGTAGTGGCGGTCAATGATGCAACCGTGCTTCTATTTAAAGTTGTATTTCCAGAAATCGTAACATTACCTGAAATCAACGCATCACCAGAAATTGTTGCATTACGAGAAATTGTCGTATTGCCTAATATGGATGTATTTCCAGAAATGGATGTATTTCCAGAAATGGATGTATTTCCTGAAATGGTTGCATTACGTGAAATTGTTGCGTTTCCTGATATTATTGTATTGCCTGAAATCGTAGCATTACCTGAAATTATCGCATTATTTGAAATCGTGGCATTTCCAACTAAATCCATAGTGTTTTTACCAAGAGTTAGGGTTGTGGTTCCGTTTTGAGAAAATACGAGTGAATCGTAATTAATAGAAGATCCAGAGGCATTATGCTTCATATTTAATACTCCTATTCCTATTGTACTTCCATCAATCATATACAACCCGTTTGGTTCAAACGCAGCGGTTTGGTTTCCACTAGTATAAATTTGTACTTGACTGGGTGTTGTACCTAAAGTAAAGGTCGTCGTTGATGAACCAGCCACACGTAACCCTTGTCCTGAATTACTGGATTCCAAAATGACACCAGCGGGATAGGGAATGACAAGTTCGCCAGATTTCATATCGATAGAGGTGAATGGAGTAGATGCTGTAGCAAATTCACGAGGCCGTGATGCGCTTACGCCTCCATTATTAACCATAATTGCAAATAATACTAATAAACCACCGACAAGATAAATCCATTGTTTGGATTCCATTATGTATGTAACAAGATTTTTAAATGAAATTAAAATTCCTTGGCTTTTTCAAAAAAACTTGTGCCAAAAACAAGAGGTTGAAAATATATAAAAAAAACATGTTATTAACTACCTCTTTATAAATAAATTTAAAGACACGTAACAGAGTGTAGTCTGCGTGGCGCAATGGATAGCGCACTCGACTTCTAATCGAGAGGTTGCGAGTTCAACCCTCGCCGCAGATACTCTTTTTTTTATAAAAAAAGAGATTTTAATGTCTAAATTAATTATTAGGTTTTCTTTGGTCTAACGAAAAAATAAAGTGCCCATGAAAATATAAGAATACATATAATAATAAAAATAATGGCAATTATTGTAAATACAGATATATTTGATGAATCTGGAGTAGGTGTAGGATTTGGTATTGGTGTTGGCACTGGAGTCGCTGTTGGAATGGGAGTCGCTGTTGGCATTGGTGTAGAAGTTGGAACTGGTGTAGAATTAGGAATGGGAGTCGATGTTGGAACTGGTGTAGAATTAGGAATGGGAGTCGATGTTGGCACTGGTGTAGAATTAGGAATAGGAGTTGATGTTGGGACTGGGGTAGGTACAGGAATTGGAGGATTATTTTGTGCCAATGCGCATGATACTGAAACGTTGCGACCAGGGTAATTGAGATTGAGCCAAAATTTGTCGCAATCACTCAATACCAAATTTGTTTTTGTGGCATACGCAGCTACAGTAGGTGATGGATTCACTAGAAACGAGCTTGAAAAAGCATATTTCATGATACTGTTTCCGTCAAAATCACTGCCATTCAAATTGGTACTTGAATACCGTTCGATAATATTGGAATCAATTTCACTTTGCGTCCAATTATTAGGTGGTCCTCCAAAATAATTATAAAGAGCCTGTGTGTTCCATACGAGAGGGTTATTAAATGGAGACTGGTGTTCGTGAATCATACCTAACGCATGCCCAAACTCATGAATAATAGTGGTTCCTTGTCCTGGATATCCGCCTTGGTCAAATGAGGATGGAGTGGTATAGGTGACGCCCTTATAAGTAAAGGTATAGGATCTTGGCGCATCCCACCACCCAAAATTCATGCTTTCTTGTCCAAGCAAGGATGGGTCAATTGAATCAATACCAATATAGGAATAACATCCCCAAGCAGCATTACAAGAAATACGGATATCGCATTGTCGAATAGGACGTGAACCATCGAGAATAAATTGAAAATCTAGATTGGCGTACACCATGACCGTTTCGGTAATGACTTTGGCAACCCATGCTTTTTGCCACCCTTGCCATGTACCTATATACCCAACATATAACGTACGCCCATTTGGCCATAATTTATCCGTCATGAATGCGGCTTTGGCTCCACGCATAGCATACGATACTTTATGCGGTAAACGCATGTCGCGACATAACATGTTGATAATCTTGATAATTAAATATATTATTTAATTAAGTTATTTTTCACAGCTTTGCCACTTTTGCCACTTTTAAAAAAAGTGGCGTCAAAAATGTAAAAAGTTGCGTCAAAAGCTTTAAAAAAGTGGCCGTTTAACGGGTCATTTCACATTCGACCTTGATCTGTTGTACATTTAAACGAGCATTACGTGCTTCATTAATAGCATTGGCCAGCGCCTTGGCGTCGCGAATACAAGGCAATAACATGTGATGTGCGCCACAGCAATGACGAGGGACACTTCCTCTCACATTAACGCTATTATTAAATACATGGCAGCACGTACAGCAGTAAGCACAAGCGCCGTTACAACACACGCCTGCGCCAGGCACATTCTCGTAAACAACGACTGCTTCACCAAACAAACCGCAGCAGGTAGGACAACACCGGTTATGGGTGCAACACGGTGAACAGCATTCTGCCTCTACCGCATTCTGGATAATAGCCCGATCAAAGTAAATCACATCAATTTGGTCAACCACGTGGCAATTGATGCGCCAAATGTCGGGGAACGAACATGTAATGACCGAATAGGGGTAATTGAATTCAATTCGGTTCTCCAGGACTTGAATGTAGGTCGATTCACGTAACGCTTTTGATAATTCGCCATAACACATACACGAGCATGGAACCAAACACCCGTAGCATTTATGCGCACATTTAATCTCATCGGCTACAGTGGCGTGATACTTTATTTTTAAGTGACCCGGTTCAAACGTAGAAAATATTTTTCGCCCCGACATTTATTATTAAAAAATAAAAAAATAAAGTAAATTTTTTAACCGTTTACATCACGATACAGGCTCTGCGGTGTGTATACGGTACTGTATTCACAGTAACGTTTGGTTCAGATTTAATATACATTTCATCTATAATTATAGGGTCTTCTTGTTCACGTTTTGAATGGCGTTCTTTGAGTTCTTTAAGTATTAATGTCATTTTTTCTTTATTTAAACATTTCATGTCAGAGGCTACTTTATTTTTATGAGTAAAGGCTTTTATTTGTTTTAATAACGAAGCATGTAAATCATCTCGTTTTGGTTTATCGCTCTTTTTATATAACACTTCCTTTTCTTGTAACTTTTCATGTGATTTTATATACTCGGTTTGTGCTTGAATAAGCTCATCTTGCTTGGATATAATTTCAATATTATGATTATATTTTACAAGAAGGTCATTATACGTCTTTTTTAAATCATCATATTCTTTCAATATGGATTGTAAACGGGCTGTAGCATGTTTTGTACATTTCTTATGCGTCATTTATAATTAGAATTTAAAAAAAATCCACTGCTTTTTTCATAAAAAATGAAAAATATTTGCTAATTTTAGATGGCAAATAATACCATGTCTTTGTGTAAAACGTCTGGTTGTAATTTTTACGGGTCAAGCTCAACTAAAGGATTATGTTCTAATTGTTTTTCAAACACGCAATCGACTCCTGTAGAAACACTACTTTTACCACTAGAACCACCTGTGCTCGTTCTTTCTCAACCGGCTGAATCAAAGTCAAGATGCTGGCAATGTAAAAAAAAGGTCGGTCTTTTGGGATTTGACTGTTCCTGTAATCATACCTATTGCGGAAAATGCCGGCACGCAGAACAACATTCATGTACGTACGATTATTATTTAAAAGGCAAGGATAAAATAACACTTGAAAATCCTAAAATTATGGCACCTAAACTCACACGTATGGATTAATACCGCTTTTTCATAAAGCCGTAATTTTTGATATGGATGAGAATCACGAATGTTTCTTTATCTTTTTATAGGTCAAATGTCTGTGCCAATGATTACACGCGACGATGTGTCTCAATCCTCTATATATAATAGCATTTATGGAATAATTCAATCCGCATACGTAGTTGAAAAAGGAGACAAGGGAGAAAAAGGAGACAAGGGAGAAAAAGGAGACAAGGGTGAAAAAGGAGACAAGGGTGAAAAAGGAGACAAGGGTGAAAAAGGAGACAAGGGTGAAAAAGGAGACAAGGGTGAAAAAGGAG
>JACCDO010046210.1_pt1 | contig 117759 bp, 124 predicted proteins | sample 7446101 | NCBI WGS metagenome assembly JACCDO01 (sample SAMN15323440, study PRJNA562643) | freshwater metagenome | isolation source: river surface water | place: USA:Blue River Watershed | collected 2017-08-16
AATATTAATAAATTAGCAATGGATAATTCAAATATTATTGATACTCAAAATATAACAAATAATCAAACTATAAATATATATTTTAATGGAACTGGAAAAGAAAATATAGATGAATTAAATGAAGATGAAATTGAAGAAATATTAAATGATGGATTAAGTAGTTTAATTACTTTAATAAAGCATTTGAATTTTAATGAAAGATTGCCTGAAAATCATACATTTTGCACAACAAACTTAAATAATAAATATATATCTGCATTAAATGAAGAAACTAAAGAGATTGAAAAACATCGTAAAATAGATTTTTTTGATAAAGTATTTTTATATGCATTAAATCACTTCGACATGTTAAAAGATAAAATAACTAATAAAACAAAGCAAAAAAAGTTTATTGAAAAAATTAAAGATATTACATTAGCATTATATGGTAAAGAATATAAAAAAATATATGTAGAACAGATTAATGCACTCACTTATAATAATAGAAAGAAAATTCAATCAACATGGGAGAAAATATTTGCTAAAGCTGCATTAGATTAATTAAACCGCGATTGATATTTCTCAATATCATATTCATCAATCCCCTCGTAATCATCCAAATCAATTCTCGGTTTAATATATTTATTAATAAATTCCTTGCTTAATTTATTATTTTTAACCAACTTTCTTAAATCAACTAAATCAATTATAAGAGCTAATTGAGATTCATCTAATATGCCTTTTTGAACTAAAATATCTGCTGTGAACAATAAATTTTGCCAAGTAATAGCTGAAGTATCCATTATATATAATTAATATATAATATTTAAAATAATTTTTCAAAATTTTCAAAATTAAATGTTTCACTAAATGCTCCAATATGATGAATTGCATTTCCATTCCATCCTTTTTCATTTATAAATATAGCACTAAAAATTCCACATTTATATTTATTAAAGTTAAATACTTTATCATTACACCTTTTTCACTGAAAAATAGGACACTTAACAGTAAAAAAAAATATAATTGCACCCATAAGGGCTTAATGACATTTGACGCTATTATTTATACCAATAATAATAGGGTTGTCATCTTTTATCGTTTCGGAAAATTTATAGGGAATTTCATTCCCGTATACGCCTTTAAGGCTATAATCTCTCCTAAATTTGTCAGGTCTTGTTTTATTCAATAAATATGTATTTACTATTTTTATCATATTATTTACTGCATTTTCATCACGATTTATACAACCCATTCTTTTACTTTCGGTTTGATACCTTAGAATTGAATGTATTTTTCGTTCAATGCCTTTTTTATCTTTATTTTTTCTTTATATTCCATTACTTTTTTTATAATTTCTTCTTTATGATTTTCATAAAATTTTTTATTTCTTTGTGGTGCAGTATATTTTTTTAAATGTTCTGTAAGTTCATTAATTTTTTCTTTGAGTAGTTTATTTTCTTCAATTAATTTTTCAATAGTTAGTTCTTCCATAGTAAATATATATAATAATATTATTTTATCTTTATTATATATATATGACAGACTATTATAAGAACTATCTAAAATATAAAACTAAATATTTAGAATTAAAAAGTAATGTTATAGATATGGTTGGTGGTGGCAAAAATAATAAATTTATATTAGTTGATGGAACTAGTTCTGCTGGTAAATCTACAATATGTAAATATTTTAGTAAAAAAAATTTTTTATGTTTTCAAATTGATAATTATTTTAATGATAAAAGAATAAAATTTGATAATATATTTAAAAATATTAAAAATAAATATGGTGAAACTGATAAAATTTATGATAATGAACCTGTAAAATATATGGTGAATGACGCAGTAAAAACAAATAAAAATATATTATTTGATCATATTTCACAAAAAGAAATTATTAGTTATATGAATAAAATAAAATATGATAATTTATATATTATTATTGTTTTTACAAATCTTAATAATCTAGCACGAAATCTTGAAATAAGAAGAAAAAATGGTGATAGAAGAGGTGTATTTGCTTTTAAACAATTTTCCGAAAGATATATTAAATGTAAAAATAATGATTTACAAAAAATAGAAATAATAAATAGAAAAGATTTTTACAAAATATTATTAAAATATTTCAAATATGAATTTAAAAATGAAGAAGAATTAATGAAATTTTCAAATGACATTTTTAGCAATATGAATATTATAGATGACAAAGACCACTTTATTAAATTAAGAAATGAATATAAATATGATTATTTATTAATTACAACAAATAAAACAAAAACTGATATTTTTAATGAACTAAATAAAATAATATTATAACTTTATAATAATGACAAATCAACATTCAACAGATTTTAAATTATCTGCTGTTAAACTATATTTAAAATTTAATAGCATTAGAAAAGTATCTGAAATATTAAATTGTAGTAAATCATCATTACATAGATGGGTTAAAAGATATTTTGAAACTGGTAATATAGAAAGGAAAAATTATAAAAACAGAATTTCCATAATAACAAATGATATGTTAAAATTTATAATTAGTTTAATAAAAAAAAATCCAACAATAACATTATCTAAAATTAAAAAGAAATTTATTAAAAAATATAAAATTGATATATCAGTATCGTATCTATTTTATATTATAAAATATAAATTAAATTTAACTAATAAACAACTAAGAAGGAAATATTACCCAGAAAAGAAATTATCAACATTAAAAAAGGATAAAATTAATTTTTATAAACAAATTATTGATAAAGGAAAACGAAATATAATATCAATTGATGAAACAGGTTTATATTTAAATATGATGAAAAATAATGGTAGATGTGAAAAAGGTAAAAGATGTTATAAAACAATAAATACTTATCCATTTGTAAAATTTAATTTTATTTGTGCAATTAAATATGGTAAAATACTTGGTTATACTTTATATGAAAAAAATACTGGGGGAATTGATAGTAATAAGTTTAGTGAATTTTATAATAAATTTATTAAAGATAAATACAAAAATCATTTAATCATTTTAGATAATGCTAAATTTCATAAATCAAAAGATGTAATTGATAATATTGAAAAATCCGAAAATAAGATAATATACAGTCTTCCATATAACCCGAATCTTAATCCGATAGAGAATTTATTTAGTCAATTTAAGAATCATATCAAAAATAAAAGTCCTGATAATTATGAAGAATTAAAGAAAACTATAGATTATATTTTTAAAAATAAAATTAAAGATGAACATCTTAAAAATTATTTTAATTATTTATTCACACAAGCTAATGATTTTATAAATAAAAATAGTTAAATAACTGTCCCGTTTTTCAGTGAAAAAGGTGTAATATAAATATTTAGATCTTTAGGCCCAATAATGAATATTTTTTTTTGATGATTATCTAAATAATTTTTAATCACTTTATTTTTACCAATACTAATTGTATGATTATGTTTATAATTTTTAATCATATATACCATCATATCATTTGTTGTAGAATAATTTTCAAACAAATATTTTATAATTTTTGCAGCAGATGGTGTATTATTATCCAAGATTAAACAGCCCATATTGTATTTATCATTTCTTATATCAGTGATAATATTAATAATATTTCGATCAGTTTTAGATGGTAATTTTTCATGTTTCTCATTATAATATGGAGGTGGATATTCATATTCTGGTGGTTCATCATCAACTTGAGGAATTTCATAACATTTGTTGGAAATGTTTAGTAAACGTCGAATACATTGAATTATACTCATTTAATATTAATAAATAATATTATTATTAAATAAAATCAATTTTTATAACTGTTAATTAAAACTAGCCTTTGGCAGGGTTCTTACGCCAAATCAATTTTTATTGATATAAAAATTGATAAATTATAATATTCTATTAATAATAAATTATTAATGGATAATTTAAGAAACAAGAATTTATTAACTAAAATAAATAAATTAACTAGTATTTTAGAAAAACATCAAATTGATGATAATATAAAAACATTAATATTAGATGATTATATAAAGGAATTATCTCCTAAATCAAAGAAATAATTTCCATTACTTTATTACGAATCTCATTAATATTTTGATGCCCATCAATTGTAATAATTTCTGTTTGTGAAGAACTAATCCAGTTCTCATGGTAGTTATGGCATTTAACTAGATAGTCCAATTTAATATCAGATTCTTCTTCGCGATGACGAATATTAATACGTTCCAGACATTTATCTGGATCAGTTTTAATGTATAGAATTTTATCAACTTTAGAAACATCTTTGAAACTATTGAACCAATAATTATATGTTTCCCATTCAATACTACTAATAATACCATCTTCGTATAACATTTTAGCAAATACATTACGATCAGTTTCGATTGACCTTTCTGTAACAATAATAATATTTTCTGTTTGATTATTTTTAATAACATCTAATAGTTTTTTAAGACGAGTAATATAAGCTAATACTTGAAAACAAAATGCATTTTTTTTCTGGTCTTTATAAAAACATTCTAATGCATTATTATTATTATTATCCTTAATAGATAACCATTCATTTACTGGTTCATCAACAAAAATAAGTTTATAAGTTGTTTGTGTTTTTAGATATTCAATTACTGTTGATTTGCCAGAGCCGATGTTTCCTTCAATTGAAATAAGCATTATTATAATAAATAATATATAATATATTCTTTAATCAATTTTTTATAGGATAAACAAACCTACAGTTAATTTATATAGATTTGAAGTGTAAAGTTAAACTCCAAATCAATTTTTATATATAATAATATATATATTATTATATATAATGGCAAATTTTCCATGCGATATAAGAGATATAATAATAATAATGTTAATTCTTGGTATGGTTTTTCTATGTTATAAAATTAATAAAATTAATAATGTTGAACGTTTTACTGTTACAGATGATATTAAACAAGCTATAAACGATATATATATAGCAGATATTAACGCTATTAGAAATTTATCAGATTTTGCAACAGATATTAAAAATGCATCAGATTCATTCACAATACCAGCAAAAACAACTAAACTTACTGATTTAGTTAGTAATGGAAATATTACTGCTACTGGTAATTTAACCATTAATGGTAAAGTTACATTTGCAAACAGAAATGAGACAGATCTAATGGAAATATTTCCTAGATATATGATAATTGCATGGGCATTAAATGAAATTCCTAAAGGTTGGGCAATGTGTGATGGTTTAAAATATATATTAAATGCAAATGGTATTGCAGAAAGAAATGATTCTATTGGTTTTCAAACACCAAAATTAACAGGTAGATTTGTTCTAGGCGGAGGTAGTGATACAGGATTATCATTAAGAGTACCTGGACAAAAAGGTGGTCGGGAAAAAATAACATTAACAATAAAAGAATTACCTAAACATAGACATAATTTTGGTAGAGATTATTGGGATGATGGTAAGGATAAGTATAAAGGTGTTGATTTAGGAAATTATCTAAATCAATGGTCAAATGATTTATCAGGAGAAACAACAGAAGCAGGACAAGGGTTGCCTTTTGATAATATGCCACCATTTTATGTTTTATGGTATATTATGAAATTATAATTATATTCGAAGAATAAATAATAATATTCGAAGAATAAATAATAATATTCTTCGAATATGTGTTATGTGAGATTCAAATTTGCGAATTTATAAGAATATTTGTATAATTATAACAACTAATGACATGAAAAAGCCTTTCAATATCATTAGAAGAATTTCGTGCATTTCTAATATTGGTAATATTTTAAATATTAAATCATTCATTTTAACATGACTCATTATTAGAAATAACATTGTATATATTACTATTTTTTTTAATATAACCATCCAATTTATTTTATTTGGTTTTTGAACTGGTTCTGTAAATTTTTCTTTATTTTTCTTTGTTTGTTTTGGAATTACTATATTGGGATTATACATTTGAGGCATTACTTGTGGCATCATTTGTTGCTGCATCATTTGTTGCTGCATCATGGGTTGTTGCATCATTGATTGTTGTGCCATTGGTAACATTGGTTGTTGCATTGGCTGCATTTGATATGAATTATTAAAATCAGTTGGTTTAAAATTACCATCATTAGGGAATTGCATTGCATTAGGCATTTGGTCATATTGTTGATGATATGATATATCTATATTTGGATTATATGATAACGACATTTATTAATATAATATATATAATATATTAATTATATTATTTATTTTTTTCATATATTTGATTTAAAACTCTATATTTATTTTTAATAATATTTCTACCTAGTTCGTCTTTCTCTTCTAAGGTATATTCAAATGGAGTAACATAATCTGTTAATTTCTTTGATAAATATACTATTTTTTTAAATTCTTCTAATGAAAATGAATCTCTAAAATCATCTGCCCAATATGAAAAAACTATCATTTTATCTACACGACATGTATCTGGTAGTAAATTACCACATACATCTAAATTACCATATTTATCTTCTGTATACCAAATATTAATATTATGTTTTAAGAATGGTAATTCTAATTTTTTAATTTGATATTTCTTTTCACTAAAATAAATATCTGCATAATCAACCATAGAACCCATTACTAAAGTTTCTTTATATACTTCATCATCAGAATCATAAATTATTACTGTATTATTAGCTCTTTTAAATAACATCTGTTGGATAATTTCTGGAGTAATATTATCTAAATACATTTTATCAGATACACTAGATACAAATGACCTAGTAATAATTGCATTTCCTATTATTTTATCATTATTTATATTTAATAAAGTCGCAAATTCATTTAATAATCTACCAGGACCCTGATCCATATCAAAATACATTATTTCATAAACATAATCTTGTTCTTCATATATAACTTGCATTTTTATATAAGGTTCATGCGAAGTGTGATTATATTCTCTGAAACCTTTTAAATCTAATGATTCTTCTAAAAATTTTAAATAATCTTCAGTATTGGGATTAACTTTAACATATTTACAAAAACTATCATTTGTTAAATCTTTTAAATAATTATCTTCTGCCCAATTACGATTTTCTATTTTATTAGGGGTAATTACAAGTGCACTAAATGGTTCTGAATTTTCAAAGTGAATTTTATTTTCATTCATATATATAATATATCTTTATAAAGTTGTTTTTAAACAAATTATAATTATATTAATTATATAAATTAATTTTATGAATAATTCTATGAATAAAAGTATTCTTTATAAACATTATTCACTTTAATTATTTCTAATATATTTACTGGTTCTTGTGAAAAAAATTTAATATTATTACCTTTTTCATGTGGAACAAAAGTGGATTTATCAACTATTAATAAATATCTCTTCTCATTCATTCTTTCTAAAATTCCTTCTTTTTTCTGTTTTACTTTAATTGTATTATTATTAATATCATAACTCTTTTCTAATTCATCATCTGAAAAATGAAAACTACTTAATAATGCCATAATTTTATCAGTAAATGCAAATAATTTAGTTCCTGGTTTATTTGGAGGATATATTTTAGAACCAACATTATAAGGTTCTCTTGTTGATATCCATAGACAATCAGCATCTGTTGTTTTAGAACTTAATTCTAGAATAGTATATAAAGTATCCATTGTTTTTGAAAGATAACCATTTTTTTCATAAATTGAATCTATTTTTTGTCTATTATTATAAATAAAATCATAATCTATATTTTCCAAGGGATAAGAACCATTTATAATATCATTCCTATGTTTGTCTAAATTATATGCAATTATATTGCGTATATCATATTTACATATTTTAATTATAAATTTTGTATATGGAGTAGTTTGTGGAAGATTTATTCTTTTATTAATATTTCTATAATTATGACTATAACCAATTACTATATTTTTTTTCGTTTTATCAATATTATTATGTATTGTTTCTATCATAGTTGTTTCCCAATATAATGACATTTTTCTATCAACATCTTTGTATTTATCATTTTTATTATCTTTAAAATGCTGATATTGTTTATACATTTGTTGCATTGATGAATTATTTAAAATATTATTTGATATTTCATCCAAATCAATTATATTATAATTCATACTTTTAGTTTTATTTATAAAATCATTTTTAACTGAACTTGTTATTCCAACTATATGACATATTATCATATTTATAATTATATGTGAATTATATGTTTATATTTTATATATTTATTTGTAAATTAGTAAAAGATACAATAATATAGATATATTATGTTAATTTAAATTTTAATAATTCAAAAATGTTTTACATAACCTAATAATGAGCTATGAGTATAACTATGCTATTGGGGAAAATAAAAATATTATTTATATTTTTGAAATGAAAATTACATATAATAATGAAACTATTAAAAAAAGACTTGTTACTGATTTAAATAATGGAGAACTATTGCAAGTTAAGAATGATATAAAAAAAATTAAAATTTCATTATGCATTTTAAATTCAAATAAATTATTAAATAAATTATCAAATAATACTATAATTATAATTAAAAATAATAATAATAATCGATATATTAATAATAATTTAATAATTACATTAAATAATAATAATGATATAATTTATGTTAATTATATAATAACATAATAGATTTAAATAAATAGTTTTATTTATAATTATATGATGTCAAGTAGTGTAAGATATGGTTCATTTAATGTAGAAATACCTGTCGGTTCAGAAGATCCATATGAATCTAAATTAAATAATGGATGTTATAGTATTTTCCCAAAATATAGTAATATTAAAAGTTATAATTCATATACAATTCCTATGATAACTCAAAATGAATTAGCAGACGGATGGCTTTCTGTTCATCCACGGTATAAATTTTATTATAAAACAGTAACTGATGAAAAAGGCGAAAAAGTTAATAAAAGAATTAATAATTCATATCATTTTAAGATTAATTTAGCCCAATTACCTGAGAATTTATGGCATAAATTAATGTATGTTAATCATCACTCAAATCATGTTAATGATGGTTTATATGAGTTTTCAGTAGAAAATACGCCAGTTGATGCTGAAATTCGTGAATTATATCATTTAACAAAACAAATGAAATGTCCAGAGCATAAGGAAAGAGTTCATGAATTATTAACAGTATTAAAGGACAATGATGTATATGGATGGGTTGTTATTAGAGCCCGTAATATGTATCGTGATTAAGCTATTTATATATATATATTTATATTTATATATATAAAAAATTGAAAAATTATGGCCTTATCGGCGCTATAGAACAAAAGTCTGTTGTATCACATGACTGCCATTGTGGCTCATTGTACTAACCTTTCGATGGACACGCGTTCATCTCCAACAGACGACATTCTGTTGTTGACCGACTCTTCTTTTTTGACCATTCCTACCATGATCTCGAACGAAGACAACACCTCGGGCACTATTGTGTCTAACCCTTTTTTCACAGAGCAGGCGCTTAAACTCGCCGACTCTACGGAGGTCATAACCCTGGCACTTGCTGTCCGGGCGACCCCCAATAAAAAGTACAATTTCCCGGCTTTCTTCAACAAGGAGCTGGGCTATATGACGATGTGTATTGACGAGGACGGCGACATTGCTTATTTTCCATTTAAGCAGCCCGCTGACCTTTGCTACTTCCAATTTGTGGGTGGCAAATGCACACCGCGTGCTGGCACCAAATGCCAGCGCCTTCACCACGTCAAGCATGCCCTTCCCGGCGCTGATAGCGCCAAGGCACGTGAAATGTGGTTGTGCGACTATATGGAGCACTTGAAGGCAATCCTCAAGACATCTTACTCGGAGCCGACCCAGATTGAGCTACCTGTTACGAATGTCGAAGAGGTCACGGAAACTGTTCGTCCTCATACTCCCGCTGCTGTCCCGGTACCGTTTATCGGCGACGACGACGAGTTTATGCTTGAGCTGGACCCTACAGCTGACAGTGAAGTATACGACCAGTTCCCCGAACCCTATGTCAAGCCCACCGATTTGCCTTTTACTGCTACCTTGAATGACAACCGCTTCTCGCCGCTAATGGAAACAGTCGATAATTCTTCTGTGGCCGAGGTTGAAGTAGTCGAGGTAGTGGAGCAATGCTGCCCAATTTCTGAAGCTCCCGCTCAGTCGCCCGTCTCACTTGAGGAGGCGAATGATGCTTATTTGGAGGAACAGTATGCTTTGGCAGTGCAGCACAAGGCAGAGTCAATTAGCACATTCGCAAATCGCAATGTCTTGACTCCCGAAGAAGTGGACTCAATTAAAAGCGGTGTCGATGATATGATGGCTCTTGTCGGCGGTAACTGCAATCTTGATATTAACAGCTCGAATGCAATTGAAGTAGCAACCCGCGCTCTCCGCTTTTTGCGCGAAGAAACCGCTTTGCCTATGCCAGCTGCCCGCAAGACACCGATTAACTCCGAAGAAGCTACTACGCGTCGTGATGTTCGGCGCATTGAGACACTCGAGACATTTGCTGCTTTGATTCGTTTTCTAGAAAGCAGCAAATTGCCTGTTCTCCGGGGCTTCTTTGAGGTTAATAAGCACATGATGATGCAACTCAATAGCTACTGGAAGGGCCAATCGCGTAATGCCAGGCAGGATAAAGCCATGACTGAATACTGCGCTTACACGAAGTTATTTGGCAAGTGTCTCTTTGGCAAGCCCTGTACATTTGCACACAATGAGAAGGAACTACGTCCGAGTATTGACCAGTTTATTAACATCGTTGTGCTGCGTCTATTGGCCGCTAAGTCGATCGACATGCAGATGGTGATTGAACAATTTGTTCAGCACTTTATGCAGGACGATATGATTCAGCTCGTGGATGCGGTATTTGATTGCGTGAATCGTTACACACAGGAAACGGGTAAGAAACCTCCTCGTGAAATATACATCGACGAGAATTGTCTCAACGCAATGCTATTTGAAAAGAACCATCCCGCTACCAACCCGAAGAAAGGCCTTGGTAAACATTATTTGCCCCATTTGCTCACCCTCTACAAGACCATTTATACATTCCTTACGTCCGAAGCTATGAAGGGCTGTCGTGACACTTACCCGCATTACAATTTTAGCGGTAAGTTGGACCTCCTTGAGATTTATGACGCCCAAGGCGACTGTTTACGTGATCCTCTTTCTGGTCTACCGGTCTCGAACATTGTCCGCTCTCTTGTGTGGTGCTATAATCAGTGCCCTCGAAATCGCCGTTTCCCTTACAACGAGATGGCGTTCAAATCAGTGTCCTCGCGCCATGTGCGTGCAGCGATTGGCTGCATGTCGAAGCAATACAAGGATGTGATTAACGAGTTATTCGACTGGAGCAATTACTGCATGGCTGGACACTTGGGCTGCGAACATGGCAGTCACGCCGTGTACGACCGCAAAGACGAAAGCTTTAACTTGGAGACTTTGCTCAACATGGACCAATTTTTTGGTATTGAGGCTCCCAAGTTTGACCAGATAGAGTTTGGTCGGCTTACCCGTCAGCGCGATTCGATCATGCTTTCGTACGAGATTACATTCGAAGATTTGGTGCGTCATATTAACGCAAATGGGCCGGACATGAAAGCGTATACGCAATTCATTAATAGCTGCAAGGACACCAAGAAGACCAAGGCTATTATTGGGAAGCTCAGCAAGGAGATTGAAGATTTAAATCGCGATATTGCGAATCATAAAGACCTTATTAAGAAGAGCAAGGACGTTGAAGCATACCGCCTGCGCACTGAGGAAATTCACGCACTGACAACACAGATTGGTCGGGCAGAGTCACTTGCCGAGTCGAGCAGCGGTGTTAAGCGTGCTGCTGCGCGTACTGAAGTTCGGCGTTTGACGTCTACGCGGTCGGGTCTCATGAAGTTAAATACTGAGATTGACAACATCGGTGATGCCACTATGAAGTTGGAGCGCCTTGAGTCCAAAATCGCTGCCAAGCAATCGGAATTAATGGCAAAGCAGTTCAAACCTGAACACGATGCAGGCATGGTCGAGATGAAGTCCATGTATCGTCGTCTGCATGGTCTCGACCTGCAATTCAAGGAAGTCACTGCTGCTCTGCTCAAGGTTTCTCCTCGTCGCGGTAATTGCTTGGTGAATACACTTGGCTTTGAGCCGTTGCGCTGGTGGAGCGACAATCACGTTGCAAAGAAGAGTGTTAGTTCTGGCATCGAAGTTGTAGCACGCGTCGAAGTTGCTCCTATGCCGACTAATTCACTTGAGCTTTCGGCTCCTCGTAATGCCCTGGCAATTATGGGCACTGCGCTTGCATCGTACAGCGCGGATACACCTGCGTTAGAATCTGCAACTCGTCTATTTGCACTGACCAACGGGTCGTGTGAGTCTGCGACTGAATCGGCGTATCCGGTTTTACCGATTGATGAACACCGCGCAGCAGTGTCTAAGGCAGTCCAGGAACGTCGTCAGAATGATTCGCCTTTTTCAGGGATGTCGTTTCCTGCTCTCGCGTCTATTCCTGAGTCTGTCCTTGCTTTGACATCTGGCCAGTCGTGGTCTACAGTTGCAGCTGCGGCTCCGTCTGTCGCGGCAGTTGAACAGAAAGCCGAACGTCCGTCTGCTCCTCGCAAGTATGTAACCCTTTCACGTTCGCATGCATCAAATGGCGATTTCGTGGAGGATGATTATTACGACGAGGCTGACTCTATGCCGTCATTTAATGATTACTAATGAAAATCGAGATTAGAAAAACAAAAATACAATTACAATTACAATTAAAAAAACAAAAAAAATAAATAATATTATTTATTTTTAATGTTATTATAAATGGGTAGTGTGCAATTCAAATTTGTAAATTTGAATTGCAAAAACCCAAAACTGTTAGCGAAGTTTCAAAATTAACTTTGTTAATTTTGAACCTCACATAACACAAATTACTTTACATAGTTTTAAATTGATAGTAACATGCCATTACAAATACAACTAAACTAATAACCATTCTAGAGAATGATGTTGAACCTTTACATATATCTGCCTGTGACATTGAAGCGGAATCAGTTGAATTTATTAAGATAGTTGTAATTAATACACCAACACCCCATATAGCATTTTCTAATACATAGCTGGAACCAGGTAATTTGCTAAGTGCAATAACAGGCATTCTTAAGAATGGAACAACAACTACTAATAATGAAAATAACATACCTCCAAAATATTGAGCAAATGCGTCAGTTGATGATTTTAATACTCTACCGCCAAATGAGGAAGGGTTTTTAGAACAGTCATCATTTAAATGATGAAGAATATTAGCAATAACTAAACCACTAAACCCAACTCCAACATCTATTAACATAGTTTTTAAATTTATAACAGGTAAAATTATACCTAATACAGTTTTAAGTAAAATTGGTATAAATATATATATATCTATAGGACTTCTCATATTATTATATATTTATATATAGAAAATTATTATAAATTTATTATAAATTATATCATATATTATATATGAGTACAATTGTATTTCGTCGTGAAAGAAATGATAGTTATAAAATAAATGGTGTTAAACATGTTACTAAAGAAGATATTATAGATGGAGAAAAAGGTTTATCATTTCACTACTTATCAAAAGTAGGAGAAGATAAATTTCACAGCATTACTGTAAGACAAGTTCCAGGAGAAGATAAATTCTCTGTTCGTCAAAAAATTAATGACAAAACAGAAGATTCTGAAATGTCACTTTCAGATTTAGAAAAAATGGTAAAGAAAATGAAAGAACTCAAATTCGTAGCAGAATATATGGCAGAACGTGGTAAATATAAAGCAAGACGTAGAAAATCAAAAAGAACTAGTATGAGAGGTGGTTCAAAACACAGAACATCTAGAAAAACATCTAGAAAAACATCTAAAAAAATATCTAAAAATAAAAAATAATGAATCTTTTTATTAAATTCGTTAAAAAAATAATTAATTTAAAATAATTATATAATTTATCTAAATATTATTATATAATGGCAGTTAAAAAACTTTCAAAAGGAAAAAAATCTAGTAAAAAAGTATTATCTAGACATAAAAAAACTAGCAAAAAAATGTCTGGTGGTAAACCAAGAAGATCAAGTGGTAAATCAAAATCAAGCAAGAAACACCGTAAATATAGTTTAAAAGGCGGTAATCCATTTAAAACAAATGATGCATTCTTAGGTAATCTTAATTATGAACAAGAATGCCCTAATGATGCAGCAAAACAAATTCTCAGAAATGATTTTAAAAAAGCATTAGTAAATCCAAATCATCCATGCAATGTTAAATTATCAAATATAGCAAATTCAGCTGTTCGTAATCCTAAAACTAATCAACCATATACAGTAAATGATTTACCATTAGAATTAATAACTAAAGATGAAAAAGCAAAAATGAATGAATGTGTTAGACAAGTTAAAGAAATAAATGATGTACCATGTGGTCAGCATAAAAGTATGACAGTATGTTTAGGTAAAAATGCAGGCCAACGTCCTGATGGTTCTTTTGGTAGATTCAGAGGAGAACCAGTTAGAATTAAAAATAGTCATTTATTAGGTCAAACTGCAATTGATTTACAAGATTATGATGTTAATGGTAATACTAAATCATATAATTATTGCTCAAAATATAGACAACCAGTAATAGACGATAAAATAGCTGCAGAAATGTCAGATCCACTTAATGTTATAGAAGGTGGTGTAGCAATTAAAAAATATGCATTTGATGAAAATGCTATGGAACGTTTGAGACAACAAGCAAAACTTAGATATTATGAAGGCAACAAAACAAATAAATATTTAGTAGGCGGTGCCCGTTCAAAACGCGGCTCAAAACGCAAATCAAAACGTAGCCATAAATCATCACGTAAATAAATTATATAAATTAAATTATTAATATAATAATTATTATATTAATAATTATATACATGCCACGTAAGGTATCTCGTCGTAATACAAAGCGTAATACTAAAAAACAAACTAAACGTAAAACAACAAAACGCTCTAATAATAAAACACGCAGTAAAAGAACTAGCATAAAACGTATAAAAAAATATACAGGAAGAAAATTAATTCCACGTAGAGCTATTATTTTCCCTGAACCAATTATGAATGGTGGAGGTATTGATAAAGAAATGATAGGAATTTAAGAACCTTTTATAATCTAATATTAAATAAACCAGCATTATTAGATATTTTTGACCTATTTGAATAGTTAAAAGTTGCTACTGATTCTAAACTATTAATCATTTTTAATTGTTGTTTAGCATCTATAGGTAATTCATTAAACCATTTATTATATTGTGGTAGATACATAAATAAATACATATAACCACTATATATTAAACTTAATACACATATAATTAATGATATCCATGCAAGTATTCTTAATGTTTTTTCAATAGTTGTTCTTTCAATTGGATTATTATTTTCATCTACTTTCTGCACTGATTTTGCAAATAAAATAATTGTTGTAATAATAGTGAGAACTGGTATAAAATAAAACCATGCATATTTTTGTTCTCCAGTTGCAGTTAATCTATCATAATTCATAGTGGAAGCACCATATGTATTAATAAAATTTAGTTTATTTGTAACTAATTGATTAACTGCTAATTTAGTTGGATTAAATATAAATGACATATAATATATATAGAAAAAAGTATATATCATTTATAACTTATAAAATCCATTCTTATAAATCAAAGATTACGAATATAAATATTATCAGAATCAATTGTTTCTAATTATTTAAATCATAACTTATAAAATCCATTCTTACATGGAATGTAAATATTATCATTAATTACTTGAATGCAATAACTATATTCTGGTATAATTATTTCATTTTTAACATATTTCATAGTCATGGAAGATACATAGCATTTTGTATATCCATCCATATTTTTTAAATGGTCTCTGAACATATCATTTGATAGTACCATTATATTATTTACTAACATTCCATAAATCATATAATCATCATCATTCCTATATATTGGAGTTCTAATAATATATTTTTCTACAAATTTATCTTTAATAATATGACGCTGATGAAGAATAATTTTAGGATTTTTACCCATGTTAATAAACTTGTTAATTAATTGGCGTAAAATAGTAAAATCAAAATTATTACCTTTGGTTCTAATATGACCCATATTTGCACCATCAATTAATATATCAACGCCTTTTAATTGTTCATCAAGTTCTTCTTTATTTTTAATCCTATTAATATATTTGTCGCGCATAACTGAAACGTCAAAAGTATATTTTTTAAGATTAATATGCAAAGGATTTATATTACTATCTATATTGGATTCCAATGTTGATACCACTGTGAAACCATCAAACTTTTTAATTAAATCTACCCAATTTTTACTAATCATCAAATCAATATCTTTTGGTAATAATTCATCTATTTTACTATAAGCATATTGAACACCGATCGAGTAATCTTTAGACAAAAAATAATCAATAAATGTTAAATAATCGCGTTGCATTAAATCATCTTTATACAATAATTCTTTTAATTCCTCAAAATTATCCCTCAAAATATTATACCTAATAATTAAAGTAATTAAACCACGCTTATTTTGTTTTGAATCACTGTATTTAATAATACATTCTTTAATTAAATCTTCACAATCAATATTATTATCAATATTGAGTTTTAATTGATGAATTGCATTCATTATAATAACTTTTAGTATAATTATTATAATGAACATTTTTTTTAATCAATTTTTCTAATAATATTATCAATCAATTCTATAGGTAAATAGTTTTGTAAATTATGCATTATTATATTCATTAAATTATTATGTAATGATGTTTTTATTATATTAATTTTATCTGTATAATATATTATTCTATAATCATTTGTTATTTTAATATTATTAATATTATTTGGTTGATTTATTTCCAATTGTTCATATAATATTGTTCTATTAATATCCCAAATAATAACACTAGTATTATTATTCTTTAATAAAAATATATATTTACTATCAGGAGATATATAATTTATTTCATCTATTAATAATATGTTACCAGAAACTTTTTCAATATTATAATTCTTTGTTGAATTAATTTCTGACAATATTTCTAATTTTTCATTAAATACTATTATTTTATTTAAATGTTTTCCAATAATACTACTATTTGATGCAATCATATTATATGCATTAAAAGAATCTGTTTGATAAAGTAATTCTAAATTATCTAAATTAAAAGTCATCATTGCACTTTTTTTATAAAATAATCCTTGTCTATCTATATAATAAGTTAAATAATTAACTCTGCAAATAATTAAACTATCTTCGATTATTATTATATCACTTATATGAACAAAATCATAATCAAGTTCTGTATAATTAATATGAATCATTTTAATTACAGTTAATGTTTTAATATCCATTATATATAAAATATTGTTCTTTGAATATACTAAATAATCATCGTTATAGTCTAATGTATTAACATTTTCATCATGTATTGTTAATTTATTATCATTTATATTATAAATATTAATAAATCTATGATTATTAATATTAATATTATTATTAATAAAACAAAAGTAATTTGACATTAAATAATATTATTATTATAACTATAAATATTAATTATTAATGCATTTATGTTTTCTAAGAATAATAGTATTATTAATATAATCAATATAAGCTATATTATTACAACAAGGACATATGGTTGTTACGCCTTCGACAATCCTACATGGAGAACGATTACCACCATTAAGAGGAACATATTTAATAACATAAGTAAACATACAACGTTCTTGAAATGTATTCTGAGTAATAACACATAAATTATTTTCATCTAGATTATTATTATTTTCAATTAGTTCCATATTATAAGTATGTAAAATAGACAATTCTTCATCATTAACAATTGTAATAGCTCTTTTATAAGTATCAATTGGACATAAAATTTTAAAATTTTGAAAAATTGGAAAGAAATAATTATAATTAGTGATAAAAGTCCAAAGAGCCCCTGTTGATTTAATTATATAATTAAAAGGTCCGACTATAATTTCACCAATAGTAGTAACTAGCTTTAAACCTTGTATGTTTATATCAACTTGAGCATTAAATTTATTATAAAATTCAATATAATTAAGTTGATTATCCACACCTGTCATATAAATATAAATAATATCATTAGTATATAAGTTTTTTATATTATATACTTGTTTGATAAATTGTTCTATATCATAATTATTTTTAATTGTGTGTAATGATTTAAGTTTAATAGTTCCTCCTGGAATAATAATAATATTATCTTTTATATTTTTCTTATTATAAGGAATATTATGAATTTGAAGTAAATATATTAATTCATTAATATCATTTATAGTATTCATATTTAATAATAATCTTTATACCTTTAGTTATAATTAAATCAATATTTATAATCTTTGGTCTAAATAGTTATTAATAATATTATTAATGCCTACTATTTATTATAAACAACCGGGATTAACTATGGGTCAAACAATAAATATATTTAAAAAAGAAAATAATATTTCAAAGTGTTGTTATTGTGGACGCTTAGATCCAATGGCACGCGGACAATTATTATTATTAATAGATGATGAATGCAAAGATATGCCTAAATATTTAACTCATAATAAAGAGTATAAATTTGAGATTATTTTTGGTTTATCAACAGATACAGATGATCCACTAGGTTTAACAACTTCAGAATATAAAATAGAAGATTATAAAATAGAAGATTATAAAATTGCACAAAGTGTGGAGATTATAAAAGATTATATTAAAGTTGGAAAATTTAAACAAAAATTTCACAACTTCAGTTCAAAAAGAATTAATGGGGTTCCGTTATGGAAAATGCAATCAGATATAAATAAACAAAATATTGATTCTTATCATGAAGTTGAAATATTTAGTGTTCATTATGATGATATTAAATGTTATAATTTTCAAGATTGGAAAAATGAAATTATAAATAATATAAACACATTAGATGGTAATTTTAGACAAGAAACAATTATAAATCAATATAATCTACTATCAATTAATGAATTATTTTCATTACCAATAACAATTAATGTATCAACTGGATTTTATATTAGACAATTAGTAAATGATATTAAAAATTATATAAATATTCCAATTTTAACATTTGATATAAACAGAACTAAAATATTTTAACTAAATTAGTAAAAGTCATAAAAAAATATTAAATAATATAATTAATATTAATGGCATTATATAATAGATTAACTGATATTAATTCAAATATTAATAATTTAAATAATAAATCATTAGAAATTTATAATAAATTAAATAATATTGATGGAAATATAGATAGTACACATTCTAATTTGGAAACAAATATACCTACTTTAGTTACTAATACAAATAATATTCAATCTACTTTAAGTAAAATAGAAGGAAATACAGGAATTGTCAGATTTGGAGGGTTTGGTAATATGGCTAATAATATTACTATTAATAGTTCTTCGTTTCAATCAATAACGTTTACTTTAACATCTGAAAACTTTACTAGTAAATCATTTATTAGTTATCAAGATGAAAATATATTATTAGATTCATCTATTAGTATCTGGACTAATATAAATAATCATGATATTTATATAACAACATTATACCCTAATATATTAAATGGTGGATTAATTAGAGTAACATCAACATATATAAATTTGGCACCATTTACTAACATTTATTTAAGAAATGATAGTAATACAGATAATATAACAGCTGTTTATTGTACAGTATTATCAGCATAAGTAAATTATATTTAGTTTATTAATTCAATTGTGTTAATAAATGTATCTTTACATCCAGTATTAGTATTATTGATTATTTCCATTAATACTTTTGACTGATTCTCCCAACTTATATTTTTAACATGTTCATAATTTTTATTTATTAAAGATTGTGTGTCCATAAGTGGTAATTCTTTTAATACTTCTAATGCTTTATTTCTCCATTCAATACTCATTGGGTCACCTTCTATTATTATACCACGATTACCTACTGTATTTTCTAAAGCTGCTAAATTATTATGAATAACTAATGTTTTAGAAATAGCAGCTTCAAATGCTGTTAAACAAAATGTTTCTTGAAAAGTGCAAGGATATAACCATATATGAGAATTACTCCACGATTCACATAATATTTTTTTACTAACCCATCCATGCATAAATACATTTTTCATAGGTAATAATTCTTTTATTTTAAACACAATATCTTTATAATTATCATTTAACCATTTATTCTCCAAATCACAATAAGTATGTAATTCTGCATGTGGATACATTTTTAATATATCTTTCCACATCATTAATACCACTAATAAACCTCTATTAGCAAATGATGAAAAGATAAATTTAAATGGTTGTTTTTTCTGTAGTGTAATTTCATTTATGCCATAACCAAGAGGCATAGTAAATTGTTTAAATTCTGGACATACTTCATCATAGTATTTTTTATGCCATTCAGTTAATGTAAATATTTTCTTCAGTTTATTTGATATTGGAATTATATTTCCTGATAATGTTAAATCATGTGCAAATAAATAGATATTTTGAACATAACTATTAATTGCAACTGCTGCATATTCACTATATCTACTTATAATACAAGTATCTATATAATAAGATGTAATTATTTTATAAACTTCACTTAATGGTAAATATTTAACACCTTCAAACTCACTATAACTAGTGTTACCAGTATTACTAGTATGACAGAATACTATAACTTCCATTTCTGGATTATTTTTTTTAATATAACGTGACATTTCAATTACATGAGTCTCTGAACCACCAACACCTTCTTTATTAATATCTTCTCCACACCATGGTTTAAATCCACCGTCTGCTATAAATATTAATATTTTATTTATACTCATAAAAGGTTTTGTATTAAATTTAGGCATTAAAATCATTTTATTAAAAATAGTATACCAATCAATCATAGGTTTATAATACATTTCTGATTCTTTACTATTAGATTGATTATGAGATGTTAAATATAAAATAGTTGATTTCAATCCTAATTCATAATCTTTAAACTTATAAGATAGTTGAGCTAGAAAAAATGGTAAATAAATTAATGATAATGTCGGCTTAACACTATATTGTTTATCTAAAGGAACTCCTATATTAAATGCTTTCTTAAAATGTTCAAAAGCTATATCTAATTCACCTGCTAAATAATGATGAATCCCAATGAAATATAATGAATCAGGTCTTTCTGGATCTAAATCATGTGCCATATTATAATATTTCAAACATAATTCCCAAGGTTTATTCATAGTGAAATTATAAAGTCGTGCTAATTCAAAACACGTATCAATTAATTCACTTTTAAAACCAGTGTTTTTATGATTAATTCTTTTAAGATAATTTTCTTCTGTTTTTTCATAATCTGCTAATAATTTATAAGTATTAGCAAGATAATAAAAATGACGCGGGTTTTCAGGGTCTTCTTCTACCATTTCATTTAATAATTTAATATCTAATTGTTTTCTTTCATAAGTTCTTGTTTCCATATATTTATCCATTACATCGTCAATATAACAATCATTATAAGGAACCATAACATTTATGTTATTTTTATCAGTAATTACTTCGTGAATTTTATAAATATATTTTAAATTAGTTAATGATTTAGTTATTCTATTTGAACAATAAACTACATCATAGCTTTTAATAAACAAACTATAACTATCTGAAAATTGATCACTACGCGTTACTTTTAAAAATTCCCTCAAATTATTTTTAATAACATAAGTATCATCTAGAATTAAATTAAATTTACATTTATATCCTCCTAATTCTAAAGAACGATTTCTACTTTCTCTAAAATTAATAAATGGTTCTTGATAAATATTACCTTTTTTACCAACTAATGTTTTTTTAATTATATCAATTGTATTATCAGTACTACCTGTGTCTAATATAGTATATCTATCAAATACTTTCATATTTTCTTTCAATATATTTTCAAAATTATCACCTGCATTTTTTACAATCATTATTAATTGCACTAAATCACTATAAATAAATTGTCCATCTTTAATATAATAGGAAAAATGTTCATTAAATAAATCAACAAATATATTAGGAATACTAAGATACAAGTCATTAATATTATTAATGCTTTGCATATCATAATCTAAATTAACATTTATTGTTATATAATTAGATAATAAACTAAAATTAAATTTTGTTTTTGATAAAATAATTGATTCAGGTAGTATATTATCTGGTATATTTGATATATTATTAGTATAAATAATACATTTATTTTCATTTTCTAATATAAATTTTAATTCTGAATTAAAATTATTATTATTAATTAAGATTTTTTCTTCATCAGAAAAATTTAAACAATATTTATTTTTATAATTAACATTAATTGGAACAAATCCCCCGTATTCATATTTATCTACTATAAAATTATAATTAATATTATTAAGATTTAACATTTCTCCAATATCATTAATTAAACTAACAAGTAATTCAAGTTTTGATAAATCATTTACTAATTTTAAATTACAATATTTTTCTATTTTATATTCATTAAATTCATCATCATTTACAGAATACTTATGTCTATTTAATTCTATAGTTTTCATATATTATAATATTAATATTATATATTTATATAATATATTTATAATGGCACATACTTTAACACATGCAATAGCTATTGGTGCAAATGCTGGTCAATATAATCAACAACAAGATGCAATAGCTGTAGGCACGAATGCTGGAAATAATAATCAAGATATTGCAGCTATAGCAATCGGATTAAATGCAGGAAAAAATACTCAAAGTTCTAATGCAATTGCTATTGGTAATGAAGCAGGATATATTGGACAAGAATTATCTTCAATTGCAATTGGAACTAATGCTGGTAATTATTATCAATCTACTTATGCAATTGCTATTGGTAATAATTCAGGTAGTACTGGACAAAATCAAAAATCTATAGCAATCGGGTATAATACAGGCGTTACTAATTTAGGAACTAATAGTATTGTTATTGGTAATGATATTGGTTTAACAAATAGTAATGCAATTGTTATTAATGCAAGTAATTCAACTTTAAATGCAAGCAGTTCTGGATTATTTATTGATCCAATTAGAAATACTACAAATTCTAATGTATTATACTATGATTCAACAAATAAAGAAATAACTTATGGATTACCTTCAAGTGGAACTAATTTTACTAATACTATTTATTTAGGAACATCTGCAGGTAGTACAAATCAACAAACAGGTGCTATTGCTTTAGGAGTAAGTGCTGGTAATAGTAATCAAGGTAGTAATTCTATAGCTATTGGTACTAATGCAGGTACTACTAATCAAAGTCAAAATTCAGTATCTATTGGTTATGGTGCTGGACAAACTAGTCAAGGTGCTAATTCAGTAGGAATCGGATTAAACGCAGGTAGTTCTGTTCAAGGAAATGGTTCAGTCGCAGTAGGCAATGCATCTGGTAGAACAGCCCAAGGTGTAAATTCTGTTAGTATTGGTAATTCTGCTGGTGCTAATAATCAGGGTTCTGGTAGTATTAGTATTGGTATTAATTCTGGAATAAATACACAAGGAATAAATGCAATTGCAATAGGAATCAATACAGGTGGGACTAGACAAGGCACTTCGTCTATTGCAATAGGTGTGTCTGCAGGTGCTAATACACAAGGTTCATTAAGTATAGCAATTGGTTTTAATGCTGGAATAAATAATCAAGCAAGTTCTGCCATTGCAATTGGTTCTTTTGCAGGTGGATATACACAAGGTATAAATGGTATAGCAATTGGTATAAATGCTGGAAATACAGGACAAACACAAAATAGTATTGCATTAGGTGCATATGCTGCTAGAACAAACCAATCAACAGCAGCAATAGCTATTGGTTTAAATGCTGGGGGAAATAATCAGGGAACATACGCTATTGCAATTGGTCCTAGTGCTGGTTATACAAATCAATCAACTTCCGCAATTGCTATTGGTACTAGTGCTGGTGCAAATACACAAGGAATAAATTGTATAGCAGTTGGTAGTTTTGCAGGTTTTGCAAATCAATTAAGTGGATCGATTGCTTTAGGAAATAATGCAGGTAGTACTAATCAAGGTACTAATTCAATTGCAATAGGTACAAATGCAGGCCAAACTAATCAACCAACTAATTCTATTATATTAAATGCATCTGGTACTGGTTTAAATGGAACAACATCGAGTGCTTTCTATGTTAATCCAATTAGAAATACAACCAATTCAAATGTATTATATTATGATAGCACTAATAAAGAAATAACTTATGGATTACCTTCAGCTGGAACTAATTTTACTAATACCGTTTATTTAGGAACATCAGCAGGTAGCACTAACCAAAAAACAGGTGCAATTGCTATTGGTGTAAATTCTGGTCTTACTAATCAAGGCACAAATGCAATTGCAATTGGAGTTAATGCGGGACAAACTAATCAAGGTACAAACAGTGTTCTTATTGGTATTAATACAGCTTCTACATTTCAGAATACAGTTGTTATTGATGGAGCTAATTCATCATTAATTGCCAATACTGCTGGTTTCTTTGCAAATCCAATTAGAAATACTACCAATTCAAATGTATTATATTATGATAGTACTAATAAAGAAATAACTTATGGCTTACCATCAGGTGGAACTAATTTTACTAATACTATTTATTTAGGAACATCTGCTGGTAGTACAAATCAACAAACGGGTTCTATTGCATTAGGTGTAAATTCTGGTAGCACTAATCAAGGCACCAATTCTATAGCAATTGGAACTAATGCTGGTAATACAACACAAAGTCCAAATGCAATATCTATAGGAAATAACGCAGGAACAACTAATCAAAAGAGTGGTGCTATTGCAATTGGATTAAATGCTGGTTCTAATACACAAGGTACATTATCAATTGCTATAGGTAGTAGTGCTGGTAATGTAAATCAATTTACAAATTCAATTGCAATAGGTACAAATGCAGGAGCAAACACACAAAGTCAATATAGTATAGCGATAGGTAGTAATGCGGGTAATACAAAACAGGCGAGTAATTCAATAGCAATTGGAACAAATGCAGGAGCAAATACTCAAGGTGAATATAGTGTAGCTATAGGTAGTAATGCAGGTAATACAAATCAATCTAGTTATGCAGTAGCAATTGGTAATAATGCAGGCGCAAACACTCAAAACTTGTATGCTATTGCAATAGGTAATAATGCAGGTAATACTAATCAATATAATGCATCTGTTGCAATTGGTTATAATGCTGGATGTAATACACAAGGCACTAATTGTATTGCAATTGGAATAAATGCAGGTAATGCAAATCAAACCAGTTCATCTATAGCTATTGGATATAGTGCAGGTGCAAATAATCAACGCCCACAATGTATTGCAATTGGTTTTAATGCAGGTCAAACACTTCAAGGTTCAAATAGTATAGCGATAGGTTATAGTGCAGGAAATACAACGCAAGGGGAAAATTGTATTTCGCTTGGTGCTTATGCTGGTAATACTAATCAATTTAATAATGCAATTGGAATTGGTTCTAGTGCAGGTTCTAGATATCAAGGAACAAATTGTATTGCAATAGGAACTAACGCAGGTAGTAATACACAATCAAGTGGAGCTATATCTATTGGTTATACTACAGGTAGAACAATTCAAGGAACAAATAGTATAGCTATAGGTAATAGTGCTGCTAGTCAAACACAAGGTTCAAATTGTATTGCAATTGGTTATGCACCTGCTTATAATAATCAATATGATTATTCTATAGCTATGGGTTATTCTGCAGCTACAAATTATCAAGGTACTTATAGTATAGCAATTGGATTTGGAAGTGGTTATAATTATCAAAAATCATATTGTACTGCATTTGGATATTATGCTGGATATAATACACAATTAGATAATGCAATAGCAATAGGTACAAATAGTGGTTATAATAATCAATCTACTAATGCAATAGCAATAGGTGGTTATGCAGGATATAGTTTTCAAAGTAATAGTGCTATTGCGATTGGTAATAATGCAGGAAGTTATGTTCAATCCACGAATAGTATTGCAATTGGTTCTAATGCTGGTTCTAATAATCAACAATCTTCTTGTATTGCAATTGGTATATATGCAGGTAATAATACTCAATCATTAAATTCTATTGCAATTGGTCAAAATTCTGGAAGACAAGTTCAAGGCACAAGTAGTATTGCAATTGGTAATAACTCTGGTAGTTATACACAAGGACAATATGCAATAGCTATTGGACATGGTGCTGGGCAAACTAATCAACCTGTAAATAGTATAGTTATTAATGCAACAGGTAATGGATTAAATGGAGCAACGTCAAGTGCTTTCTATGTAGACCCTGTTAGAAATATAACCCAATCTAATTCTTTATTTTACAATACCTCAACTAAAGAAATATCTTACTATTCTAATACAGTTAATTATGCACAAACAGGTGGTTCTGCAACAGGTATAACCATATTAAGTACTGTGATAACTCCTGCATTAGTATTAGCAACATCAATTACAACAATAGGTAGACCAGTTCAAATTATAATAACAGGTGATGCGAATCCATCAACTGCAGGTGGTTGGTGTAGAATGCAATTATATAGAGATACAACAGGAATAGGTGGTGAAGTTCAAACAGAGGGTTCTACATCAAATGAGAATAATCCATTTTGTATTCAATATATTGATGCTCCTGCAGCTGGAACTTATACTTATTCAATGAAAGTAAATGCAATTGCAGGAAGTGATTTTCAATTTGGTGAAGTTTCTAAACCAGTATTAACAGTAATAGAATTGTAATATATGTTATCTTATAATTCGCATAGCGAATATTAACATCTTTGGATTTGCACATAACCCATATGAATATTTTACAAAGATTATTATATTAATATAAATATATATCTTAATATAATATATTATGAGTAATAATAATGCAATTCATTTAGGACCTTCTGCAGGAGAATATTATCAAGGAGATAATGCAATTGCTGTTGGTGCAAATTCTGGTTATATAAATCAAGAAATTTCAGCTGTTGCTGTTGGTATATTTGCAGGAGAAGTATATCAAGGAACTAATTCAATAGCTATTGGTGCAAAGGCAGGTAATATAAACCAATCTTTATCATCAGTTGCTATAGGACCATTTGCCGGAGAAAATAATCAAAGTGAAAATAGTATTAGTATTGGACCAATGGCCGGAAATATTGATCAACAATTAAGTTCAATTAGTATTGGTGCATTCTCTGGTAAATATGAACAAGGTACAAATGGTATAGCATTAGGAGTCGGTGCTGGTGCTACTAGGCAAAATAATAATGCTATTGCAATTGGACAAGCAGCTGGTGAATACAGACAAGGTACTAATAGTATAAGTATTGGAAATTATTCAGGAATTTCTGGGCAATTAAATAATGCAATTGCAATTGGAACAAATGCTGGATGTACTAATCAGAAAACAAATAGTATAAGTATTGGAACAAATGCAGGAGGATCTGGACAATTATATTCGTCAATAGCAATTGGTTCATTTTCTGGAGAATATAATCAAGCCACAAATTCAATATCCATAGGTAATAATGCAGGTAATACTGGACAAAAAATAAGTTCTATTGCAATTGGGTCTAATGCAGGACAAACAAATCAAGGAAGTTATAGTATTGTAATAGGTAATTCAGCTAATTCAACTTATAGTAATGCAGTTGTTATTAATGGAGGAAGTAGTAGTTTAGTAGCTAATACAAGTGGTTTTTTTGCTAATCCAATTAGAAATAATACTAGTGCTAATGCTTTATATTATAATACAACTAGTAAAGAAATAACTTATGGAGTATCATCAGGTACTAATTTTACTAATATAATTTATATGGGTACATCTGCAGGTGCAACTAATCAACAAAGTGGAGGTATAGCAATAGGTATTAATGCTGCTAGTACTAATCAAGGTAGTAATAGTATTAGTATTGGTTATAATACTGGTTCTAATAATCAATATTCAAATAGTATAGCTATTGGTTTTAGAGCTGGAGAAAATACTCAAGGTTCTGGTAGTATTAGTATTGGTTATGAAGCAGGTATTAATAGTCAATCAAATAATTCAATTGCTATTGGTAAATATGCGGGATTTGATGTACAAGGTTCTCTTGCGATTGCGTTAGGTACAGAAGCTGGGCAAACGTATCAAAAGTCATATGCGCTTGCTATTGGAAATTCAGCTGGTAGCGTAACTCAAGGCACATATTGTATTGCTTTAGGTACTAGTGCTGGTAAAACTAATCAAAATCAATCAGGAACAGCCATTGGTCAAGTAGCAGGAAGTAATTTTCAAGGAACAAACGCAGTTGCTATAGGTAATAATGCAGGTAATTCAACACAAGGAGAGAATTCAATTGCAATTGGTTATCTATCAGGAGCAATTTCTCAACAACAAAGCAGTATTGCAATTGGTGATAATGCAGGTAATAATAGTCAAGGTAATTATTCTGTAGCAATAGGTTATAATTCTGGTAATACAGCACAAAATGATTATTCAGTTGCACTTGGTTTTAATGCAGGTCAAGTAAGTCAATTATCTTCATCAATCGCATTAGGTTTTTTTGCAGGAAATGATAGTCAAAAACAACATTCAATTGCACTTGGAACTAATGCAGGTAAAAATAATCAAGGAATATTGGCACTTGCTGCTGGATATGAAGCAGGAAAAACAAACCAATCTGCTTATTGTGTTGCACTAGGACCTGCTGCGGGTCAATATAATCAAAGTTCTTATGCAATTGCTATTGGTTTAAATGCAGGACTTAATACTCAAAATCAATTAGCTATTGCTATTGGTTCTAATGCAGGTTCATATAATCAAGATGTTGGTAGTATTGCTATAGGAACAAGTGCAGGTACAAATGGACAATTAAGATATGGAGTTGCTATTGGATATCTAGCAGGAAGCTCAGGACAATCTACTAATTCAATTAGTATTGGGTATACTGCAGGATTTTGGAATCAACGTGAAAATAATGTAGCCGTTGGTTATAAAGCAGGATATTATGGTCAATCATCTAATAGTATAGCAATAGGTACAAATGCTGGTTTAACAGGACAAGGACAAACAAGTATTGCAATTGGTAATAATGCGGGACAAACAAATCAACCAGCTAATAGTATTATTATTAATGCGACTGGTTCAACGCTAAATGGTACTACGGCTAGTAGTTTTTATGTAGATCCTATTAGAAATACTACAAATTCAAATATATTATATTATGATAGTACTAATAAAGAAGTAACATGGAATACTTTCCCAGTTAATAATTTTACTAATTCAGTCTATTTAGGAACATCTGCAGGAGCTACTAATCAATCATCTGGTGCTGTAGCAATTGGAGTAAATGCAGGGAATACTAATCAAGGAAATAGTTCAATTTCAATTGGAGTTAATGCAGGTAGTAATTATCAAAAAAATAATGCAATTGCATTGGGATATAATGCAGGTTATATTACTCAAAATACTGGAGGTATTGCTATTGGTTATAGTGCAGGAATGACAAATCAAGGAACTAATTGTATTGCATTAGGCGCAGAAGCAGGTAAACAATCACAATTAGAGAATGCAATTGCAATTGGTTGGAACTCTGGTTTCTTATCTCAAGGAATTAATACTGTTGCTTTAGGATCTTATAGTGGTTATATAAATCAAGGCCAAAATGGTATAGCTGTTGGTTTATTTTCAGGATCAACAGGACAAAAATCTAATGCATTAGCAGTAGGATATCAAGCAGGTGGTTCAAATCAAGGTACATATGCAGTTGCTATTGGATATCAAGCAGGATGTACAACTCAAGGCACATATGCTATATCAATAGGTGCATATGCAGGTCAAACCAGTCAGCATGAAAAAACAATTATATTAAATGCAACAGGAACAACTCTAAATAGTGCTACTTCAAGTGCATGTTATATTAATCCAGTACGTGCATTAGCAGCTGCAACTGCAGTATATTATAATGCATCAACATTTGAATTATCATATTTAACTAGTAGTAGAAAAACTAAAAATACTATTGAAGATTTAAGTAAAGATACTAGTATTGATACATCTGTTATTAATAATTTAAGACCATGTACATTTATTTATAATAATAATCCAGAATCAGGACCTCAAGTAGGTTATATAGCAGAAGAAGTTGCTGATATTAATAAACATTTTGCAACATATAATCAACCAGACGGTGAACCTGTTGCTATTAATTTTAATACTATTATTGTATTTGCTGTAGAAGAAATTAAAAAATTAAGAAATGAAATAAATGAATTAAAAATAGAAGTTAATAATTTAAAAAATACTAATCAATAAATAACATAATCGTAATTATATTTATATTCGCTAATAATATATATTAAATCTCCTTATTAATATATATTATAAATGTCAACAGGAACAAATGATAATGCTATACATATAGGACCTTCTGCAGGTCAATATTATCAAGGAGATAATGCAATTGCTGTTGGTACAAATGCAGGATATAGACATCAAAAAATATCAGCAATTGCTGTTGGTATATTAGCAGGTGAGGTTTATCAAGGAACAAATACTGTTAGTATAGGTGCTAAAGCTGGTAATAATAATCAAGCTTTATCGGCGATCGCAATTGGATCTTTTGCTGGAGAAAATAATCAAAGTGAAAATAGCATTAGTATTGGACCTAAAGCAGGTAATAATAATCAACAATTAAGTTCAATTAGTATTGGCGCATTCGCTGGAGAATATGAACAAGGAACAAATGCTATCGCAATCGGAGTTAAATCTGGTACTACTGGACAATCAGACAATTCTATATCAATCGGTCCATTTTCAGGTGAATTTTATCAAGGTTCTTATGCTATTGCTATTGGCTCAAATGCAGGTAATACTGGACAAAATATAAATAGTATTGCTATTGGTAATAATGCAGGAATAACAAATCAAGGGTCCAATTCTATTTTAATTGGTGCTAATACAAGTTCTACATATAGTAATTCAATTGTTATAAATAGTAACAATTCTTCATTAATAGCAAATACATCTGGTTTCTTTGCTAATCCAATTAGAAATACAACCAATTCAAATGTATTATATTATGATAGCACTAATAAAGAAATAACTTATGGCTTACCTTCAGCTGGAACTACTTTCACTAATACTATTTATTTAGGAACATCAGCAGGTAGTACTAACCAAAAAACAGGTGCAATTGCTATTGGTGTTAATGCAGGTAGCACTAATCAAGGAACTAATGCTATTGCTATTGGTACAAATTCTGGTACTACAAATCAAGGTACAAATTCTATTCTTATTGGTATGAATACAGCTTCTACATTTCAAAATACAGTAGTTATTGATGGAGCTAATAGTAGTTTAGTTGCCAATACTGCTGGTTTCTTTGCAAATCCAATTAGAAATACTACCAATTCAAATGTATTATATTATGATAGCACTAATAAAGAAATAACTTATGGCTTACCTTCAGGTGGAACTAATTTTACTAATACTATTTATTTAGGAACATCAGCTGGTAGTACTAACCAAAAAACAGGTGCGATTGCTATTGGTGTTAATTCTGGTCTTACTAATCAAGGCACAAATTCTATTGCTATTGGTACAAATTCTGGTACTACAAATCAAGGTACTAATAGTATTTTAATTGGTATTAATACAGCTTCTACATTTCAGAATACAGTAGTTATAGATGGAGCTAATAGTAGTTTAGTTGCTAATACATCCGGTTTTTTTGCTAATCCAATTAGAAATACTACTCAATCTAATGTATTATATTATGATAGCACTAACAAAGAAATAACTTATGGATTAGCATCAAGTGGAACTAATTTTACTAATACTATTTATTTAGGAACATCAGCTGGTAGCACTAACCAAAAAACAGGTGCAATTGCATTGGGTATATTAGCTGGTAATAATAATCAAGGCACAAGTAGTATAGCAATAGGAACTAATGCTGGACAAACTAATCAAAATTTTGAAGCAATTGCAATTGGAAACAATTCAGGTAAAAATAATCAAGGATTTGATAGTATATCAATTGGAAATAATTCAGGTAGTTTTACACAAAATAATAAAGCTATCGCAATAGGAACAAGTTGTGGTTATTCTAATCAAGGTCAATATGCAATTGGTATTGGAACAACTGCAGGATATGTAAATCAAAAAACTAATGCAATTGCTATTGGTTATAATACAGGTTGTTATACACAAGGTATTGACAGTATATCAATTGGAAATGGAGCTGCATTTGATTCTCAAAATGATTATTCTATAGCTATTGGTTCAGGTGCAGGAAGTGGATTTCAAAATTCACAAGCAATTGCATTAGGTTATAATAGTGGATTTAATACACAAAATTATAGTGCTATAGCTATTGGAACAAATGCTGGATTTAATGTTCAAGGTACACAATCTATAGCAATTGGTTTAAATGCAGGTAATGATTCTCAAAATAATAATTCAATTGCAATTGGAACTAATGCAGGTGCTACCTATCAAGGAACGTATGGAATAGCAATTGGATTAAATGCTGGTAACACTAATCAAAATTCTTATTCTATTGCTATTGGTTATTGTGCAGGTAGTGATGTTCAAAATGTTAATTCTATAGCTATTGGTATGTGCGCAGGGTTTGAATATCAAAATTCTCGTTCTATATCAATTGGTTATTATGCTGGATTTAATACACAATATTATTGTGGAATAGCAATTGGATCATATTCTGGCTATAATACACAAGGTACACAAGCTATAGCATTAGGAACAAATGCTGGATATGAAAGTCAACATCAAAATTCAATAGCAATTGGAACTAATGCAGGTATTACAAATCAAGGCTCAAATAGTATATGTATAGGTATTAATACAGCATCTACTTTTCAGAATACAGTGGTTATTGATGGGGCGAATAGTAATTTAGTTGCAAATACTGCAGGATTCTTTGCTAATCCTATTAGAAACAATACTAATAATAATGTATTATATTATGATAGTACTAGTAAAGAAATAACATATGCAACTCCTATATTAAATCCATTTACAAATTCAATATATTTAGGAACATCAGCAGGTAGTACTAACCAAAAAACAGGTGCAATTGCTTTAGGGGTTAATGCAGGTAGCACTAATCAAGGAACTAATGCTATTGCTATTGGTGTTAATGCTGGTACTACAAATCAAGGTACTAATAGTATTTTAATAGGTATTAATACAGCTTCTACATTTCAGAATACAGTAGTTATTGATGGAGCTAACAGTAGTTTAGTTGCCAATACTGCTGGTTTCTTTGCAAATCCAATTAGAAATACTACTCAATCCAATGTATTATATTATGATAGCACTAATAAAGAAATAACTTATGGATTAGCATCAGGTGGAACTAATTTTACTAATACCATTTATTTAGGAACATCAGCAGGTAACACTAATCAAAAAACAGGTGCAATTGCTTTAGGAGTTAATGCAGGTAGCACTAATCAAGGCACAAATTCTATTGCTATTGGTGTTAATGCAGGACAAACTAATCAAGGTACCAATTCTATTCTTATTGGTATTAATACAGCTTCTACATTTCAAAATACAGTAGTTATTGATGGAGCTAATAGTAGTTTAGTTGCCAATACAGCTGGTTTCTTTGCAAATCCAATTAGAAATACAACCAATTCAAATGTATTATATTATGATAGCACTAATAAAGAAATAACTTATGGCTTACCTTCAGGTGGAACTAATTTTACTAATACCATTTATTTAGGAACATCAGCTGGTAGCACTAATCAAAAAACAGGTGCAATTGCTTTAGGAGTTAATGCAGGTAGCACTAATCAAGGCACAAATTCAATAGCTATTGGTACTAATGCTGGTCAAACTAATCAAGGAACTAATAGTGTTTGTATAGGATTACAAGCTGGACAAAATAATCCAGGTGAATCAACTGTATCAATTGGTTTAAGAGCAGGTCAATATAGTCAAGGTATATTAGCAACAGCAATAGGAGCTCAAGCTGGACAAACTAAACAAGGAGGCTATGCATTTGCACTTGGGTTTAATGCAGCTGCTAATTATCAAGGAACTAATTCAATAGCAATAGGTTATAATGCAGGAGGCTCTACACAAGGATTAAATTGTATAGCTCTTGGTTATGCAGCCGGATTTAATCAACAAGCTGAGAATGGAATAGGTATTGGATTTCAAGCAGGTAGAGAAACACAAGGACAAAATGCAATTGGAATAGGTTATCAAGCAGGTTATTACATACAAGGTTTAAATTCAATAGCAATAGGTTATAATGCAGGACAAACAAACCAAGGGACCAATTCAGTTTGTATAGGTATAAATACAACTTCTACATTTCAAAATACAGTAGTTATTGATGGCGCAAATACTAATTTAACTGCCAATACAGCTGGATTCTTTGCAAATCCAATTAGAAATACAACTAATAGTAGTATATTGTATTATGATTCTTCAAGTAAAGAAATTACATATGGTGCGATGTCCGGTAGTACTAATTTTACAAACACTGTATATTTAGGAACATCAGCTGGTAGTACAAATCAACAAACAGGTGCGATTGCTTTAGGTGTAACATCAGGTTTTACTAATCAAGGAACTAATACAGTATCAATTGGTGTTAATGCAGGACAAACAAATCAAGGAGCAAATGGAATAGCAATTGGTTTTAATTCAGGTTCAAAATATCAATTAACTGGTGCAATATCAATTGGTACATCTGCAGGAACAAATACACAAGGGACAAATGGTATAGCAATAGGAGCATCCGCAGGTAATGTTCAGTATCAAAATGCAATTGCTATTGGTGAATCAGCTGGTTATACAAATCAAGGATCGTATGGTATTGGTATTGGAGCCAACAGTGGTTCAAATAATCAAAAAGCAAATGGTATATCAATAGGTCAATTTGCAGGTACTTTTACTCAAGGTTTAAATGCAATTGCGATTGGCACATCGTCCGGTTCAAATACTCAAGGTGATTATGCAATAGCTATTGGTAATTCTGCAGGAAATGCTAAACAAAATCAAAATAGTATAGCAATAGGTAGATTAGCAGGTAATACAAATCAAGGAACAGCTAGTATTGCAATTGGTTATAGTGCAGGTTCAACCGATCAGCCAGCTAATACAATTGTATTAAATGCATCAGGTGCAGATGTATCGCCTGCAACCGCAAGTGCATGTTATATAAAACCAGTGAGAGGTGCAGCTGTAGCAACTCCAGTAATTGCATATAATTCAACAACAGGAGAATTAACATATAATACATCATCAATTAAATATAAAAAGAATGTAATTGATTTAGCACAAGACACAAGTGCTATTTATAATATTAAAGCAAGAGAATATGATACTAAAGATGAAAATAAACATTATATTGGTTATATTGCTGAAGAGTTAAATGATGTTGATACTCTTTTTACATGGAAAAATCCTGATGGAACACCAGAAGGTATTGAATGGTTTAATTTATTAATTTATTCCATAGAAGAAATGAAAAAATTAAAAATACAAAATCAAGATTTAATTAATAGAATAACTGTTTTAGAGAATAAATAAATATTAAAATTAATATAATGATAAATATAGAAACTGAATACTCTGAGTTAAGTTTGTTTTTAAAAGAAAATAATGTTATTATTCCCTCGAAAGACAAAGATTTAGATATTTATGAAATGATTGAGCAAGTTTTTGAACTTAATAATCCAACAACTGCTTTTTATATTATTAATTTAGGTGAAATAATTAGACAATTTAAATTATGGAAAGAATTATTTCCTTATATTCAACCTTGTTATGCTGTAAAATGCAATCCTAACCAAGTTATTTGTCAATTATTATCTTTATTAGGTGTCGGGTTTGATGTAGCCAGTAAGAATGAAATAAATTTAGTTAAAGATTTTGTTAATATTGAAAAAGTTATTTATGCTAATCCGTATAAAGAAAGTAGTTCTATTCAATATGCTCGTAGTATGGATGTTGATACAAGTGTTTTTGACAGTGAAGATGAATTATACAAAATGAAAATTTATCATCCAAAATCTAAATTATTAATGAGATTAAAGGTAGATGATAAAAATTCTTTAATGAAATTTTCTGAAAAATTTGGTGTGGATGAGCATGAAGTTGAAAAATTATTAAGATTAGCAAAAAATATGGATTTAAATGTAACTGGTGTTAGTTTCCATGTTGGAAGTGGTTGTATGGATGCTTATCAATACTATAAGGCTTTAGAATTATGTAAGAAAGTATTTGTAAAGGCAAAAGATATTGGTTATAATTTCAATATGGTAGATATTGGCGGTGGATTTCCTGGTTTTCATGACGAACAGTCATTAACTTTATTAAAAGAAATAAGTGAACAGGTATATTTAGGATTTAAAGATCATTTTAGTGGTGAATTTAATATTAGAACTTTATATGCAGATGATAAATTTGAACAAAATGATAACAATCCGGAATTGGAAATTATTTCAGAACCTGGTCGTTTCTTTGTCCAATCATCCCATACTTTATTAGTTAATGTTATTGGTCGGAAAATTAAAACATCACGAATGGCTGATAATGAATCATCTGGCGAAATTAAGAAAACTTTTTGTTATAATATGAATGATGGTATTTATGGTTCATTTAATTGTATTTATTTTGACCATCAAAAACCAGAAGTTCTTCCATATAATGAGCGCAATGGAGAAAGATATTCATCAGTTGTTTATGGACCTACATGCGATAGCATGGATAAAATTTGTATGGATATTAAATTACCAGAATTAGCAATCGGTGAATGGTGTTTCATTAAAAATTTTGGTGCCTATACAGTCGCAGCATCAACAGAATTTAATGGATTTACTAAAACCAGAGCATTTTATATATTAAATTAACCAAAGTTCTAATCGTATAACATCTTATAATAATTCAATGAATATTATTAGGTTAACATTGTGAACAAGGTTTATAATTCTATCCAATTAAATGAACCATAAAATGTTTCATCTTGATTACTTAGGTGTTGGATTACCATAACTAAATAATCACTATAAAATGATCCACTAAAAGCGGTTGTATCAATACCTGCTGTTAAATATATTGGTCCTCCTATAGTAGATAAATTAGATAAATTTAAACTTTCATTAGCAGTAAAATAATTTCTATATAATAAATCTGCATTTGTTGTATCTACTGTATAATTACTGACGGGTGAACCTCCAGCAGTTGATGTATTAAAATGATATTGAACAACACTATTTGTAATGTTAGAAAAAGTTGGTGCTGGAACACCTGTTGCTGGATTTGCAGTGATTGGATTTGTTGTAGGTGATTTAAATCTATAAAGACTATAAATTGCTGATGAACCAGATGGACAAATTACTGATAATGCTACAAATTTAACAATTTTTCTATTTGATGCTTTTAATCTAATACTCATTAGATAATTTTTCCCGACATTAGTTGAATCAATACTAAATGAAGTACTATCCATACCAATTGCAAAAGGATTACCGATTAAATTATATCCGCCTTCACTTTGAATTGAACCACATGTGCAAATTAACTGACCAGTGTTACTTGTTGTATTAGTTGATAATAATTCCCATCTCATTGGTAAATTAGGAGTTGCTATATATGGATAAGTAATAGTTGTATGATATAAAGTATGAGCTATATATAATGTTCCGGCATAAACAACACCAAATTTAACAATACCAACTCCTAAAAATGCTAATTCAATATAAAAGATTATATTTTTAGTAAAATCTACATTAACACTTCCACCTGCACCATTTAATGCATCTTGCCAATTTGACCTAATCACTCGGTTATTTGAACCATTTTTTCTTTCACATACATAATAATCACCACCACTATATTCAAAATATAAACCATTATTTTCATCAAAATAACCTAAACGACTTGTGGTGTTTAATCCATTACCCGTTACACTAGCATTTAATACGCCAGTCATTCTAACACATAATGATTTACCAGGTTGATATGCTGTATATAATCTAGATTGTCTAATAACAACATCATTATTTGCACTAACAGACATTAAAACTGATGCATTATTACTATCAAAAGTGGCTGTTCCTGTTCCTTTAATATATTCATCCATATTAAGAGGATTTTTATCATAAATATGTGCTATATCTAACAATGTTTGTGCATTAGATACTTTAATATTACCAAATAAATCGTATTGTTTAGAGTCAAAATTTGTAGTTAATTGAGTATTTTTAATATTAACATCTAATGCATTATCAGTACTAGTAATACCATTACCGGCTGCGTCATGTAATTCAACTTCTAATAATGCAGGTAAAGTAATTGTTCCTTGAGGTAAAACATAACTATAAAAAGTTTCTATGTAAAATGAATTTTGATTAGTATTATTATTAATATAAACTAATTTGAAATATTTATCAGTTAATTTTAAAGAAATTACTTTATCTTCATTTGCAGTATAAGAGTAACTATATTTATTGCTTAAATTATCTTCAGATGGGCCTAAATAAATTTTAATTCCATCAGTTGCACTAGATACATTACTTTTAATAGTAATAGATACAGATTCATATTTTGAAACATCTTCAGTAATACCTGTATAGGTTCCATTTGCTAATAATAAATTATTAGAACTATTTATATTAGATACAATTTTATTCATTTATTAAAAATAATTAGATATTATTTTTAATAAGTAAAAACTAGATATTATGTTGGATTATCAATATTATCGTCGCTATTATCATAAATAGCTAATTTTATAGGAGATGTTTTAATATCATAATTACTAATAGGACTAATAATAAATATATCCCAACTAATATATGCACTTGCTATAAATACAAGTACGAATATAATAAATTGTAATAATACTAATCCGCAATTTTTAATATTACCTGTAATAGCTGATTTAATTACATTATTATTAATTAAATATCCAAAAAATAATGCTAATATTATTCCAGTTATCGAACGAGCAAGATATCTATATTTATAATCTACTACTTTATGTCTTCCTGTAAATAAATTATCAAAACCACCTTGATATTTATAGTACGTATCTAAATCTAATGTTTCATATATAAGACTACCCGGCCATCTTTGATTATTTTTACTATCTCCTATATTATATTGATATTTAAAATAGTTAACATTTGATCTAATTTTATTAAAATTTAAATCATAAATATTAACAGTGTCATTTTCAAAAATAACGAATTCAGTAGGTTCCCATTTTATATCATTACCGCATACATCATTACCAAAACCAAAGATTCTTTTATGTACCCTTGGTTCATTATACATAGCATGAGATTCATTTGCTGAATATACTATTACTTTATTAGAATCATTATCTACATCCATTAATTTACGAGGCCACCACATACCATTACCATGACAACTACCGAATATCCTAATAATTTCATATTCATTAGTTGTTGTATTTTTTTCTAATCTAATAATTACTTCTTCTTTATCAAATGCATGCTCTTCTAATGTTCCATTCCAAGAAAATGTAACAATATATGTTAAATCAATATATGTTCTGTTACTTACAGTAATGAAACCTTCAGTTTTACATAATATTTGTGTGGCAATTGGATGATCGAAACGTTTCTCTCTAGGAAGATTAATTAATTTTATAGTATTTAAATCATCAACTGTTACATTTGCTATTTTTAATAAATTATCAAAATTGCATGGCATATATGGTTCATCTTTATAAAAATATATTATTGGACAACTTTTAATAAATAATTTTACAATTTCTATATCTTTGTTCATTATTATATGATAATCTATAGATTATTATTTATAAAATTATTTTAATTGAATTAGTTTTATGTTCATAATCATGTATTGGACTAATAATAAATACTTCCCAACTAATATATGCATATGAAGCAAGTATTATAATATATATAAAAATTTGTAATGATAATAACTTAATATTGTTGAAATTGCCTTTAATTGGATTTTTAATGACATTCTTATATATTAAAAATATAAATAAAAGTGCTATTAATATTCCAGATACACTTCTTAATATATATCTATATTTATTATCAATAACTTTATCAGGACCAGTAAATAAACTATCAAATCCTCCTTCATATTTATTATAATTATCTAAAGTTAATGTTTCATATGTTTTACCTCCAGGCCATTGAATATTATTATTTCCAATATAATATGGATATTTAAAATAATTAACATTAACTCTGTTTATATTCATATTTATATCATAAATATTAACAGTGTCATTTTCAAAAATAACAAATTCAGTTGGTTGCCATTTTATATCTTTACTACAAATATCATTTTTAAAACTAAATAAACTTTTATATTTATTTGGAAAATTATATATAGAATGAGATTCATATGCAGAATATAGAATTGTTTTATTCAGTTCTGTATCTATATATGTTTCATAATGTGGATACCATTTAGGATTTTCATTATTACAATAAATTCCAGTTATATAATAATTATCATAATCTTTTATTTTAACAACTCTAACTGTAATTTCTTTTTTATCAAATAGATGTTCTCTATTTCTACTAAATGTAATTATATATGTTAAATCAATATATATTACTTTATCTAAGTTAATAAAACCTTCAGTTTTACATAATATTTGTGTACCAATTTTATGGTCAAATATTTTTTTAAGTGATAAGTCAATTAATTTAATTTTATTTAAATCATCTGAAGTAACATTTCCTATTTTTAATAAATCGTCAAAATTACAAGGCATATATGGTTCATCTTTATGAAAATATATAATTGGACAAAATTTAATAAATAATTTTACTATATCAGACATATATAATAATATAGATATTATAATCTTATTATAAGTGGTAATCTATTACCGTCAATATTATTGTTATTTATTGGATTTAGAATAAACAACTCCCAACTAATATATGCACTAGCTAAGAATAAAAGTAAATATATAAATATTTGTAGTAATATTAAACCAATATTTTTAAATTTTCCTGTAATTGAAGATTTTATTACATTATTATATATTAAGAACATTAAAAATAATATTAATACAATTACCGATATTGTTCTTAACAAATATCTATAAGTTATATTAATTTTTTTATATTTTCCAGAGAACACATTGTCTATACCACCTTCATATTTATTATAACTATGTATATCTAATGTTGCATATTTGAATTGCCCAGGCCATTGCTGAGAATCCTTTGTGTCTCCTATATTATTAATATATTTAAAATAAATAACGTTACTTTTAATTATATTAAAATTTGAATCATAAATATTAACACTAGAAGAGTTATTATTATCAATACTTTCTGTCATAAATATAACAAATTCAGTTGGTTCCCATTTTATATCATGTCCACATACATCATTACCAAAACCAAATATTCTTTTATAAACCCTTGGCTCATTATATATAGCATGTGATTCATTTGCTGAATATAAGACTATTCTATTATTTTCAATATCTATTTCATTCATATTCAACCATAAACCTTTCCCATGACGACTAGTAAATACTTTAATTATTTCATATTCATTATTTGTATTTTTTTCTAATCTAATAATTATTTCTTCTTTATCAAATGCATGTTCTTCTATAGTACCATTCCATGTCCATGTAATAATATATACTAAATCAATATATGTTCTATTACTTGCAGTAATGAAACCTTCAGTTCTACATAATATTTGTGTTCCAATTGGATGGTCAAAACGTTTTTCTTTTGGAATTGTTATTAATTTTAAATTTTTTAAATCTTTTTTAGTAACATTAGCTATTTTTAATAGATCATCAAAATTACATGGCATATATGGTTCATCTTTATAAAAATATATTATTGGACAACATTTAATAAATAATTTTACAATATCCGAAGGTGGTGTAATTTGTGAAGGCGGTACAGGTACATCATTTCTAATATAACACATCCATGACGTGTCTCCATTTGCTTTTACTAAGTTATCTACATCATTAGTTCCAGAAACATTTGCAGTAAAGGTTCCATATAATTGACAATCATTATTACTTTTATTCCAACTATAACCCTTACACATTTCATCTGTTAAGCATACATTTGCACATGCTTCTCTATTTGGATATATTTTATGTTCCCATGTTGGATAACCATCATATCCAATAGTACCATTTGGTGTATTTCTATCAGTACGACATGTTCCTATCTTTCCATCCTCAAATAATTTAATTTCAGTCATATAATAATTATTAGATAAAAATTACATTGGATTTCTTATAGTAATATATTTTGCATCCTTAATATTTAATCTATCTTTAAAATGTTTGAATAAAAATTCTTTTAATTTAATTCCACTATTAATTGGTCCATAATTATCTAATATAAATTTGCGTGGTTGATATATATTATTTTTCATATTATCTAAAAATCTTATTAATGATTCTTCTATATCTGTTTCATCTATAAAGAATTCTCCAGTTTTCACAGAATCTGTATTTATATATTTCCATCCACCTACAATATTATAATTCATTAAACAAGGCAAATTTAACGACATACATTCTGTAATAACTCTTGGCGAGGCATCTCTAGTATTTGGTAAAAATAAAAATTTACATTTTTTATATAAATTAACTACATCCTGATACTCAACCCATCCAGTTGTAGTAATATAAGGTTTAGATTTTTCAGGTAATTCGCATCCTTCTCTTCCAATTAATAATCCTTTTAATTTATATTTTTCACATAATATTGGTAAGCATTTTTGTGCTAATTCCCAATTTTTATTATAACTGACCCAATCATTACAACCAGAATCTTTATTAACTTTTGGACAATTATAAATAAAATCATATTCTTTAGTATTAGAATTTTGTGCTGGTTTTAAATATTCTGTATTTACAAAATCTGACTCAGATATTAAGACATGAGGTAAATCACAAGGAATATAATCACAAGGTTTTCTAAAACAATGTAACCAGCCTTCACATGAATTTTGATACATTTTAATATTATAAGGATTGGAATTATTAGTATTATTTGAAAATTCTTCTAATTTAAATTTATCAAGTGGATTAGAAGGTAGTCCTGGAAATTCCATATAACTGCTAATTCCAATATATATATATTTATCTTTATTTTTCATATATAGGTTGTAATCATCTTCTGTTGGGAATGGTTTTGATATTAACATAACATTTAATTTTCTATTATTATCTGCATATAATGGAACAAATACTGGACTTTCTCCGAAATCACTAGGATTATTATTAAATGGTTCAGAATTATATTTTTTGAAATCAAACTTAATTAAAAATAATAATAATAACAACAAACCAAAAGTAATAATTATTTTAATCAAGTATATATTATCTTTAAATAACATTATATATATAATTTATATTAAATTATTCGTAATTTTTTAATAATTTAAATCTCAAGATTAATAATAATGGATAATAGAATATATAATATTGATTCAAAATTCAGAAATATAAATAGTTACCCTAATAGTAATAATTTTGTTTTTAATAAAATGGATGGAGTTAATCCAGACGGTTTAACATATACAGTAGAACCATTTAATGAAAAAAATGTTATTGAAATGAAAATATCTTCTTTAGAATTACCAAATGTTGTTTATTATATACAATCAACTAAAGGAAATAATACAATTGAATTTAATGGTGTTAATATAGTTGTTCCCGATGGTTCATATACTAAAGCAGAATTAACATCATATTTACAAACAAATATGTTAGGTGTAAATGTTTCTATATCATCTACTACAAATAAAGTAACCATAACTAATAATGGTGTAGGACCAATTACATTTCCTGCAAGTGGTACAAGTTATTTATCATTAGGTGAAGTTCTAGGATATTTAATAACAGATACTATACCTAACGCAGGTGGTGTATTGACTGGAACAAATGCAATGATTGATCCACAAATTAAATATTTTTTTCTTAAAATAAATGATTATGGAAATATTATTAATAAAAATCGTCGTTATGTATCTAAAATAGTTACTGATAGTCAATCAAGATTTGATGATATAAATCAAGAAACATTTATAAAAATAATAGGTAATAATATTAAATTTGAACAACCAATCGATATTCCAAAATTACAGATTAGTTTAGAAGATGAATATGGAAATTTAGTAAGTTTAAATGGTACAGATTGGTCATTTTCATTAGAAGTAGTTATTATAACAAATACTATTTTAAAGAATTATAATGAAGTTAGATTCTATAGTGATGAAGTAATGGACAGAATATTAAAAGCAAAAATGTTATCATATTATCAAAAACAAGTTGATCCAATTGATAATAATACAATAACTAATAAATATAATAGTAATTTAGTTAATCTTAATAATTATCAAGAATATAGTTCTTCTGGAAGTAGAAATAATTATGCACCTAATTATTCGTTTTTTAAACCACAATAAATATTTAAATAATCTATGATTAAAATCTATGATTAAAATCTATGATTAAAATCTATGATTAATATATGGAACAATTTTCTAATGTTGTTAATATAGAAAAATATTTTAATCATCCTGAAGATTTAGAATTTTCATTAAAAGAAGAAATAGAGGAAGTTTTAAATATAATTCCTATTAATACCGTTACTGATTGGAAAAAAATTATACCTAATTCAATGTTTATAATGTTTGAAAATATTATAAATTATAATAACTATAATTTATTAAATACATTAGAATATAAAACAGATATTAATAATTTAATATCATCTTTATATCAAAAAATTAATAATACTTATGATTATTATAAACAAATATTAGAAACAAACAAATATTACATAGTTTATTTAGAAAGAGAAGATATTGATAAAGTAAAACAGAATGAATTAATTAATACATCTTTTTATACTAATATTATTCAACAAAATCAAAATATTAAATGTCCTGATAATCAATTTTCTATTATTAAAACAACCATAGATAATAATAATACATATACTAAAATACCTTGTTGTGACACTATATGTCCTCAAAATAGGCTTAAACTTGGTTCACTTGTAATGATAGATAATAATATTAATAATAATATAATAGTAGAAGAAGGTAAATATTATTGGTTTATTATTTCTGTATCAGATTATAAAGCATTATAAATATTCATTATAATAATAATAATATAATGAAAGTTTTAGTTTTTGGTGCGAAAGGATGGATCGGTTCTATGTTTGTGAATCTATTAAAAGAAGCAAATATAAATTATAAATGTTCTGAAAGTAGAGCTGATAATATAGATGATGTAAAATTAGAATTATTTGAATATGAACCAACTCATGTTATTTCTTTTATTGGACGTACTCATGGGCCAGGATATACTACAATTGATTACTTGGAACAAGAAGGAAAATTAGTAGAAAATATAAATGATAATTTATTTGCACCTTTTGTTTTAGCCCAATTAAGTTCAATATATAATTATCATTATTCTTATTTAGGAACAGGATGTATATTTGTAACTAAAGGTCTCAATAATTCAGAAGATAATTATGAGGAGATAGATGGATTTGATGAAGAAGATTTACCTAATTTCTTCGGATCATCATATTCAATAGTTAAAGGATTTACTGATAGAATGATGCATTTATATAAAAATGTATTAAATTTAAGAATACGTATGCCTATTACTGATTCTCCTAATCCTCGTAATTTTATAACAAAAATAACAAATTATAAAAAAATCTGTTCAATTCCAAATAGTATGACAGTATTAACAGAATTATTACCATATGTATTAGATATGATGAAAAATAATATAACAGGAACTATTAATCTAGTTAATCCTGGATTAATAAGTCATAATGAAATATTAGAAATGTATAAAGAAATAGTAGATCCTAATTTTACTTGGGAAAATTTTACAGTTGAACAACAACGGCAAATATTAAAAGCTGATAGATCTAATAATTATTTAGATACGACTAAACTAATTAGTTTATATCCAAATATAATGCATATTAAAGATTCTGTTAGAAAAGGATTATTATTATACAAAGAAAAAGGAATAAAGTTTAATAATAAAATCAGGATAAATTCCATTAGGAACAATATTATGTTTTTCAATTAATACTTTTTTATCTCCTAAATTTAAAGCAATACCATTTGATTCATATACAAATTCTTTGTTTAATTCTTTATTTAATTCTTTATTATTTAATCTTTCAGCTACATACTTACCTTGTTGATAAGCAAGTTGACCTGTTTTTATATATTTAGTAGAATTTAATCCATCTCCTCCTAAATATATATTATTATAATACATATTTCCTTCTGTTTTAAGTTGTAAATATTCATTAACTTTAAAATTAATAGTTAGATTATGTGGTCTTGTTCCAATACAAAAGATAACTTTGTCATGATTATATTCAGTCTTATTATACATTTTTTCAAAAGTAGTTGAAATATTTTTTTTATATAATAATTGTAATAGTTCTTCCTTATTTTTATCATTAACATAACCTAATACCTTTGATTTAGGTAACATATCAAACATATCAATTTTATTATTTTTATTTTTTAATATATTAGCTAATTCAAATCCAATTGGTCCCATACCAACAATACCAATTGATAGATTTGATTTATTAACAAAATAATTAATTTCATTTGACCAATCTTTTAATGTTTTTTGGGCGCCCAACCCAATAACTAAATAATCAAAATTATATTTATCATTATTAATTTGTACTTCATTTTTATTAATAATATTAAGAGATTCAATATTCATGATTTTCTTAGTGGGAGATTTATTATAATAATCTTTAAAATGAGAATGTTCTGAATATATTTTATTTCTTTGTAAATCATACATCATATCTTGAGGATTAATAAATGAATCTTTATAAATTTGTGTAACATTAAATTGATTATAATCAATATGATGAAGAAATCCACGTGCAAAAAATCCATCTCCTAATAATAGTATATTTAAAAGATCCATTATATATTTAAATTATCAAGTTTTTATATATGGATATAGAATATAATAATATTCTTAATGAATGGTATAATGGGAAAAGTACTGAGAAAATATATAGTATGATAATTGATTGGATTAATAAATATCCTATAGTCTTAGAAATTGAAGAAATTAGTAAAATAAACGATAACATTAATGATAATGATTCAATTAATGATATTGTAGAAGAATTTATTACAATTAAATTAGTCTTTGTCTAATTTTATTTTTTCAACAGTATCTGGTTTGTGATTTGGTGGAGAATATATTGAATATAATTTGACATCATCTTCTCCTATATTAATTATATTATGATAAGTATTTGGGGGAATTGTTATAAACGAATTATCTTTTAATTTATATTTTTTTTGTTGTTCATCTTTACCAATAATTGCCATTATAGTACCTTGTTCAATTCGTATAAATTGAGTGACTTTTTTATGAACTTCAAAACCGATTTGTTCTTTCGGTTTTAAACTCATTAATACTAATTGTTGAGTAGGCGTAGTATTAATAACTTTTCTATAGTTTTTATTTTTTAAAGTAAGTTTTTCTATATCTCCATATAAAGTTTCCATATTATAAAGTTATGGATAAAATTTATAACTAAACGTAATTAATTATTAATTATCTTCCATAAAAATATTTTTTAATATATAAATTATTATTTTTATGTATATTGCCAAATAAATCATTCGGAGTTATAAATGTTTTACTTCTATGAAATTCAAATAAACATGAAAAAAATCTTTCTAGAGTCATTCTTTTTCTTCTATTATCTATAAAATTAACTAAATTTGATATATTATATTTATTTTCAATGTCTTGTAAAAAATCATAATCAATTACATAGCAAACGCCAAAACAACCAATTAAATTATTTTTATTAGCAATATGATATTTATATATTAATTGATTATTTTTAATATAGGAACACATTTCCTTAAAATGTTCAATATCAATTTGATAACAATTATTAGGAAATGAGAATAATCTTGTATAATTATGATAATTTAAAGTATGATTAATATTCATAAAATCATAATAATTAGTTATTTCCATAGAATCATGTAATATAACTGCTCTAATAAAAAATTTATTTTTAATATAATAATAATATGGTAATAATTCACCTCTTTTTGGAAATTCACTATTTATAACTATTGTATTAATATATTTAATTTCTGTTAAATATAGTGGATTGCTATTATCATCAATAATAACAATCTTATTATTATAAAATTTTCTTATACTTTCGTAACATCTAATCCATGATTTATTTGTTTCTTCACTATTAACATATCTTAATATTATAAACCCAAAAGTTTTAATATCATTAAATATATGTAAAATATTATTATTATATTTTTCCAAATTATTATTTATAATATCATTATATTTTTCAAAAATATTTAATTCCATGTTTCGTTTTTCATTATTATCATCACGGCCTCTATTTATTTTTCTTAATATATAATCTTCTTTACTTTGTACATAATAATGATTTATATAAGCAGGTAGTTCATTTATATTAATATCAATATAAAGGTCACTAAATAATTTATCCATATCATTTGTGTATTTTATCTTTTTATTTAATATATTAGTGTATATAGTATTTTGTTCTCTTATGAATTTAATAGTATGAGGATTTGTAAATATAAATGGCATATTTCTTGTTACTTTTATGAAACATTTAAAATGATTTGAAAGGTTTGCTTCAGATTTTATAAAAGTAGGAATTAAAAAATTATTTGGATGAGTATTTTTTGTAATATTATTATTACCAAACATTACCCAATTTAATGTTAAAATATTTGCATTATTTTTATCACCTATGGTATTTAATAATGTTTCTATATTTGGATATTTAATATATAAATATTCATCAGCATCTAAATGGATAAAATATTTTTTACAATTAACATACATATATGGAACAATTATTTCATTTAAAAATTTCATTTTAACAGGTCCTTCATCATTTCTTTGTATAATATGAACTCTATTTTTCCATTCATAATTATTTATTAAATTTAATATAGGTATTTTTGATTTGTGATCAATTATTAATATTTTATCAAATCCTATTAACAAATGATAAATTATCCATTCAAGTATATTTGGTTCATCTCTAACATTTGTAGATAATATATAATTATTATTATTATTAATAGGATTAATATTTTGTAGATTTTTATGTATTGGTTGATTTATATTTGGTTCAATATTTATAGTATTTTGTATTATAGTAGAACCATGTAATGCAGATATTTTAGTATTATTATTTAAATAAATATATAACACTAACATTTTATTAAATGGAAAATTTTCAGATAAAGTAAATCTACCTTCACTATTTAATTTATCTTTCAAAGTTTGTGTTACATCTATTATTTTATTTAATTGACCATATTTTGCACATTTTATATTTTTAGTATCTACATAATAATTCATATTAATATTAATATTATAAAGAAAACAATTAAACTAATAATATAATATGATAGATATATCAGTAATTGTTGAACCTAGAAATCATGAATATTTATTAACAGTTATAGATAATATTGCTAGAAATACAAATACTCCAATTCAAATATTTCATAGTAGTTTAAATGAAGAATTATTAAAAAATTATTATAAAGGTCCTAGATTTATATTTACTAAATTACATCAAAATAATTTAACAATTTTTCAATATAATATATTATTAACATCTTTAAAATTTTGGAACTCTATTAATGGAGAAAATATTTTAATATTTCAAACAGATTCTTGTTTAACTAGACATATTGATACATTTGATTTTAGGCCTTATTATAATTATGGATTCATAGGTGCGCCATGTAAAACACGTTTTCCATTTTATCAAAATGGAGGATTTTCAATTAGAAAAAATAGTTTAATGATAAAAGCTATTAATAATTATAATAAATACAATAATAAATTAGTTACTGTAAATGAAGATAAATTTTTTACAGTTATTTGTAAAAATATAGTTAATCCTGCGCCACATTCATTAGGTGTATTATTTTCAGTTGAACAATATTATAATGATAATCCATTAGGTTTACATAAAGCATGGAAATATTTATCTAAAGAAAATTGGGATTTTTTAAAAAATAAATTTCCAGAAATAGGTTTAACTTTTAAAAATTTATAAACATTTAATATATTATGAATATTTTAGTTACAGGAGGATGCGGATTTATTGGTTCTAATTTTATTAATTTTTTTTTTAATAAAGATTCTACATGTAATATTATATGTTTAGATGCAATGTATTATTGTGCTAGTATTAATAATATTAATGAAGAAATTAGACAATCATCTAGATTTAAATTTATAAAAGGCAATTTATGTTCTTTTGATTTAGTTAAACATATATTAGTTGAGCATAAAATAACTCATGTAATTCATTTTGCTGCTCAGTCACATGTTGATAATAGTTTTCATCAAAGTTTTCAGTATACTCAAGATAATGTAGTCGGCACTCATACATTATTAGAAGCCATTAGAGAAACTGATTTAAATATATTTTTATTACATTTTAGTACAGATGAAGTATATGGTGAATCGCTTCATAATGAAATGAAAAATGAGCAATCTATATTATGTCCAACTAATCCATATAGTGCGAGTAAGGCTGCTGCTGAAATGTATGTTTATTCTTATATTTATAGTTTCAAATTAAAAGCAATAATAACTCGTGGGAATAATGTGTATGGTCCAAATCAATATCCCGAAAAATTAATTCCTAAATTTATTGATTTACTTAAAAATAATAAAAAATGTACAATTGCAGGAAATGGTTCTGCTATTAGAAATTTTATACATGTTCATGATGTATGCACAGCAGTTGATATAATTATAAATAAAGGAATTTTAGGTGAAGTCTATAATATTGGTGGTGATCATAGCAATGAATATAGTGTAATGGATGTTTCAAAAAAATTAATTAAATTAATAAAGAATAATGATAATTATGATAATTATAATAATTACATTGAATATATTCCAGATAGACCTTTTAATGATACAAGATATTTTATCTCTAATGATAAGTTAACTAATTTAGGATGGGAACAAAAAATAATGTTTGATGAAGGATTAGAATTACTTATTAAACAGTAAATATTTATCTTAGACGTTAACACGATAACTATTATTATATTTAATCCTATAAAAACAACCGGAGGTTATAAATAATGTTAACTGTCATAAATAATTTATTTAGACGTTAACACGATAGCTATTTAAATTATCAAAAATCAAAGATTTTTGATAATAAAAATTGAAATAATAATAATTACTAATAATTAATAATAATTGTCTTAATGGAGATATATAGTATCTCGAATGTTAAGTTTAAATTATATAAAACTCAATTAATTAATCTTGGGTTTCGTCACAAAGAAGCAAAAATACTATTGAAATATATTATTAAATATTATAATAATATATTATCAAATAATTCAATACACTTTGCAGATATTTATTATTATTATAAATATTTTTTCAAATATGAAGAAAAGGATGACTCATTTAGTGAATTAGTATATAAAATTTTAAATAAATGGGTTAATAATAATTATAATAATGCTGATCATGATGAATATTATTATTTATATGATAAATTGTGTTTATTTGGAGATTATATACCATGGGCTAGAATTTATGCAGATATAGATAGTGTTCATATTAGTAGTATACTATCTTTATATTATCATAAAAAAGAAACAGAAACGAATGATATATTAATTTTTAAAGAAATTGTTGATACTAATTCTTATATGTTTTGTAATAAAAATCATGGGATATATTTTTTTGAAAAAATAGAGGAATTATTTAGAACAAAAATTAATTGGAATATATTTCTAACAGCCCATTCTATTAATAATCAATTGCCTCAAGAATTAATAGAACATATATATAAATTTCTTTTATTATAATATTATGGGGAAAAATTGAAAAAAGAATTAATTTATAATACTAAAAATGATTGTTTATGGAAGACATTAGTATGTCTAAATATCATAAAAAACAAATAATGGATTTAGGCTTTAGACATACTGAAGCCAAATGTTTACTGGAATCTATAAAGAGAGTAGATAAATTTAAACATTTTCTGTCTAAAAATATAGATGAACTTACTATATTTTGTATGCATGATACTGTATTTGCGAAAAGATTTGAAATAATAAGTCCTAAAAAATCTAGATTTGAATTTATGTATGGTGAAACATTTTTTATGGTATCTCATAAAACAAAAAAAATATTGACAACATGGTTAAATAAATATCATCCATATGGGGAAAATATTTATTGTAAATGCCATTTATGTAATATATTTTATAATTTAAAAAAATTATCAGAATGCAAAATAAATAATTTTATTATGTATAGAACTATCAAATTACCTGATAGTTGTATATCACGTATAATGTATTTATTTTCCCACCTTAGGAAAATTTTAAATTATGATGAAGAATATATATATTATTTAATTCTATTTAAAATAGAACTATTTGATAAACATATTAATAGTATATTTATTACTGAGCATAAAAATCAATTTTATTGTAATATTTTAGAATATATAAATAATACAAGAAAATTAAAATTATTTAATAGTTTAGTTAATAATAATTTACCTCAAGAATTAATAAGTCATATTCATGATTTTGTTTTAACTATAGATTAATATATAAATTTTGAATCGCCATAAAAAAATTGATTATTGATTTATTTAAAACAATATTTATTATATATTGTAATAAATGTCAGCGCTCATTAGCAAATTGATAGATAATATTAAGAATAATAAGGAGGTTAATATTGGTGTTTCTGCAGTTATGATGCATGGAACAACTCCAGTGGGAAAAATTTGTGGAAATTCTGCACGTAATTATTGTCGAAAGCGAGTATGTCCATCAACTCATGCAGAGTTGAGTGCAATTACAACATATTTGGGTAAAAATATTAGCTACTCTCCCAAGCATGGTTGGATTATGTCGTGTATTAAAAAAACCGAAAAATTTGAATATCATGGTGATTAGAATAAATTCCAATGGAGAATTAGCTAATTCTCGTCCATGTTATCAATGCACTATAATGTTAAAGGAATTGGGAATAAATAAAGTGTATTATAGTATAAATAATACAATTATTCATGAGAAAGTCGCTGATATGATTAGTATTAATAGTAGTAATAGTTGGAAATTAGTAGATATGATGCTTTATGGAGCACCAAGTAATACTTTGGATTATTATAAATATGTTATTCAAAAAATGCCAAAAGATATTAAGAAAAATAATGCTGAGTTATTTGTTAATTGTATTAAAAATGAATTTATTGGTTGTAATTATAAAATGACCAAACATTATTTGATATTATTATATGATGAAATAGAATTAGGTAAATTTAATTTAATATGATAACCAAAGGTAATAAAAATTGATTAATTAATGTATTATTTTAATATTTATATTAATAATGGATATCCTTGAATATATTGAAAATAATTATGATGGTTGGGAAATTGCTGAAAATGGCAAATATTTGTATAATTTAGGAATAGAAGGACAAGAAACTATTATATTAGATGTTGAAAATAATAAATTGATTGAATTACCATGTGATATAAATAATTATTTAATATTTCACTCTAACAATGAGGGTAATGATTATATTATAAGTGCATCTGATAATATAATTAATATTATTAATAAAAAAAAATTTAAAACTATTAATGCTCATGATTATGATATTACTAGTTTATTAAAAACAGATAAATATTTAATAAGTAGTAGTAGCGATGAAACTGTAAAATTATGGTCATTAAATAATTTTGAACATATTCATACTTTTAATCACAATGATGATGTATTATGTATAAATCATTATAATAATTATTTGGTTAGTGGTGATTTTGAAGGAATTGTTAAAATGTGGAATATGGACACATTTGAATTAATAAATGAAATTAATATTAATGAATATTTAGTAAGTGTTGCTATTTGTGATAAATATATTGCATTTACTACGAGTGAATCTAAATTATATATTATTAATTATGAATTTAATATCTTATATACATTTTCTCATCAAAGCAGATATATATATTTTTTACAATTTTCTTTTGATGGTAATTATCTATATAGTGGTACAGGCGATGATGTAATAATGTATTCAACCGATACATTTAAAATTATAAAAAAACATAATCATATTAGTTTTGCATCATCACATTGTTTATGTAAAGATAATTATAAAATATTATATGTTGATGAGAGAAAATTTTATTATATTTATACTCCTATATTTCATAAATTTATAATATCATTATTAGATAAACAAGGTGATTATTTTCTTCCAAATGAACTTATTTTATTAATTATAAAGTATTTATAAAGCCGGAAAAAACCAAAGGTTTTTTCTAATAATTATGGGAAAAATTGATTTATTTATTATTAATTATAAAAGATTTATATTTAATAATGCAAGACATAGAAGATTATAACATTAATCATTTTTTAATTGATGAGAAAGATGTTGAGAAAAATGATATTGTATCATTATTTATAATTGATCTTATTAGTATTTTAGACCAAAGGTCTGAAAATAAAGATATTAATACTCATAAATGGAATTCTATTATTAAAGACTTGAGTCAAAAATATCACCATAAACCTAGTATTATTACTATGAATTATTATTATCTTAAAAATGTTTCTGAAAAGAAAATTAAACCAAATGCGATATATGAAGAATATAGTATTCGTAAAAATAGTCGTATTAATAGTGGTATTCAACAAATTACTTTTATGTTTCCTGCTCTAGTTAATGGTAAGGCATGGAGTTGTGAGCATAATTGTTATTATTGTCCGAATGAACCAGCACATGAAGGTAATAATTTTACTCCTCAGCCTCGTTCTTATCTTTATCATGAACCAGCAGTCGCACGTGCTAATCAATGGAATTTTGATATTAAAAAACAAATTTGGAGTCGTTTAACGTGTCTTAGTTTGCTTGGTCATTTTCCTAATAAATTAGAAATGATGGGTTCTGGTGGAACTTTTGGAAGTTATCCTGAAGATTTTCGTATTGATGTAGCTCGTGATATGTATTATGCTGTTAATACTTTTTATGATGATAAAAATAATTTACGAGAGCCTTTATCTTTAGAGGAAGAAATTGATATTAATATGAAAGCAAAAGCACGTGTTATTGGATTAACATTTGAAACTCGTCCTGACCATGTAACTGCTCGTGAGATTCAATTGTTACGTCGTATGAATTGCACACGTGTTCAAATAGGTGTGCAACATACAGTAGACTATATTCTGAAGAAAATCAATCGCGGATGTTATTATGATGATACAGTAAGGGCTATTTATAATTTACTGAATGTTGGCTTAAAAGTAGATGTTCATCTCATGTTTGATTTGCCATTCGCTGATTATGAGGATGATATGGGAATGATTAATTTTATATATAATAATAATACTTTTGCAAATCCAGAATTCACTTTCGATCAAGCCAAATATTATCCATTTAGTAGTGTTGATTGGACTGTTACTAAAACATGGGAAGACAAAGGTGAAAATTTACATTATAGTCAAGATGAACTTATCGATGTTCTAATGTATGCTAAAAGTATGACACCTCCAACTGTTCGACTAAATCGTGTTATTCGTGATATTCCTTCTCATTACATCCATGCAGGGAATGATATTCCTAATTTACGTCAATTATTAGAAAAGAAAATGAAAGAAAATAATATGACTTGTAATTGTATTCGTTGTCGAGAAGTAAAGATGAATAAGGTTGCAATTAATGCAATGGATAGTGCAAAAATATGTATTCGTAACTATAAAGCATCTGGTGGCATGGAATATTTTATTAGTATTGAAAGTTCTGATAATAAATATATTTATGGTTTCTGTCGATTACGTTTAAGCAAAGAAATGGGTTATGTTATTGATAAAGAACCATCTATTCGTAATATAAAATCAATTGAATATAAGGTGAATTTATTTTCATTCTTAAATGGATATGCAATGATTCGCGAATTACACGTATATGGAAAAATGACATCAATTAGTGGAAATTCACAAAATGCTAATTCTAAAGTCCAACATCGTGGATATGGTAAAATGCTTGTTGCACAAGCAGAAAAAATTGCGCAAGAAAATGGATATGATAGAATTGCTGTTATTTCTGGCGTTGGAGTTCGCCAATATTATGAGAAATTAGGATATACATTAAATAATAATTATATGGTTAAAGATATTCCATTTAATTTTGGATGGATGGAAGTAAGTGTATTATTTATTATGGCTTATATTATTTTTAGTATTATTATTATTATGGAAATGCTCTTAGAAAATTTTTAATTGCACATAACCCATATGTCAAAGCAATCGAAGAATATAAGAAAGTAGTTGCTATTGCTTTAAGTGTATCAATTATCACAGATTTAAATGATATAGAAAATAAAAATTGATTATTATAAATTATATTTTATAAATTATAATAATTAATGGAAGATAATAAAGAATATTGTAGTTGCGAGTCTGATGATCCTGATTGTGATGAATGTTATGTATGTAAAAAAAAACATTATTGTTTAGAAGATGTTTGTTGTGATTGCTGTGTATTAATGTGTGCTAAATGTAAAATTGAAACAGAAGGAGAACCTAAATGTGGATGTTATGGTAAATGTGATATTTGTAATGATGATGTTGATAGAGGTTCTAATGGTTGGCCATGCGGTAAATGTAAAAGTTGGATTTGTGAAAAGGAAAGTTGTATAATTAAAAATAATGAAATTAAAAAATGTGTTATGTGCAAATATAGCTAATAATGAATATTATGATGAATCTTAGAAAATAAAACAAATTAATTAACTTTTAATCAATTTTTAGTTGATAATATTCGTCAAAACTTAATGGATAATCAATAGAAATATTTGATATCATTATATCCATAGGTTGATGATATTTTATATTACATTCTTCTAAATCTTTATCTGATACTTTATATTTATCTGATGTTAAATTATTGAAAAAATCTTTAATATATGGATGATTTAATATTTTATTAAATTCATTTTGAATAGAAATATCAATAACTGTTTGTAATATATAGTTATTATTAAATTTATAATTATGTTTTAATAATTCATAATAACAGAAACATATAGATATATCATTATTATAAGGAACAAAGCATAAAAAATCTATTGTATCTCTATTATATCCACGACTAATAATTTTTTTAATTGTTTGATGATTATCTATATTTAGTTTTTTATATTCAATACTATTAATATCAATAATATTATCAATATACCAATCAATCATAGATGTATCATATGCATAATTACAATAATAATAAAAATGTTTGTCGGTAATATTATAACCAAGTTTTAATAAATTTTTATAAAATTTAATACAATTTTCTTCATTTTGATATTTCATTACAAAATCATCAAAATTATAAATATTATTGTAAAATTTAAATGTGTATGATTTTAATTCATTTAATGTATAATTATTAAATGAATTAACAAATTCATTACAATTTTTAATTATGTTCATTTATAGTATATAACTAAATAATTTTATTAATCAAATAATCAATTTTTTTAATTTATTATATTTTGTTTTATATTTAATATATTTATAAAAATAATTTCTAGATAAATTAGGAGTAGATATAAAATCAGTATCACTATATTTATTTCTAGAATATAATAAACTATTTTTTTTATTATTTATATTATACTCATTAGTTCCTTTATTAATAATTCCAAAATTAGATTTAATATATGATTCATCAAATTCTGGAATTTCTCTAAAATTATAAACTGTTATATTATCTAAATCTTTATCAAAAGGGCCTTTGCTATTTATTATAACAGGACCTTTTATTAATAATGAACGATAAGCACAATAATAATCAGTTGTTTGAACAAAAAAATAATGTCTTTTACCTAAAAAAGCTTGTATCCAATCTGCATATCTTTTAGCACCAACTAATAAAAAACATGTAAACATATGCATTTTATTAAGTGTATTATATTTTATAAAAATTTTATATAATATTTCTTCTATATCTGATATATCTATTATATGAATCATTTTATTTAAATGAACATGTTTAATTACTTTTAATAAAAATAATGCTTTTATGCCATTAATTGAAAAAATGTTAGAATTTAATCCATTATTATCATCTATGAATAAATTATATAATTTATATATCAAATTAATATTTTTATTCATTATTAAATTAATTAATTGTAGATAGTTTGTTTCTGTCAGTATATTTTCAGTTAATAATATATCTTTATTAACTTTTATCATTTTAATAATATTGAAAATTATATTATACAATACTAAAAATGAATTAGTATCTAAATATTTATTCCAATCAATTTTATCTAATTCTTTTTTAATATTAAAAATACGTTTACCTATTTTTTTTAATAATAATTTATTATTTATTAAATATGTATTAAATTCTATAATAATATTAATAGTTTCATTTATATTAATAATTATATCAGAAAAATTATTATTTATATAATCTGTATTAAAATCATTTATTATATTTAATAAACTACAAATTAGTTGATATATTCCATAATCATCATCTGATATATTACCTCTACCAACAAAATTACGTTTAAATTTAAATATTATATCTTCAAATTCACTATATAATAAATTATCTTCAATATAATATTTTGCACCTAAAAAATTTATAATATCAATATCTTTATTTATATGGAAATTAAGTGCTGAGTTATTATCATTTATATATAATGCGCTTTTTTTTTTAGAAAAATATTTATTAATACCTTCTACAGATGATTCATCAATTATAAGTTTATCTGTATTTAATATTTTAAAAGCTATCAGATTATTAGAGGTAGTTATATCATCAAAATATGTTCTTGGATATGTTATATTATCACTTATACTACTTATATTTGAACTAATTTGGTTTCTTATTTTTTTTAAGTTAGTTATATCTAAAAAATTTAATAAAAAATCTAATATAATATTAAAATTTATACTATCATTTTTATTATATGATTCAATTAAATAATATAAAGGTGTTCTTAAATATATTATATTATTATCACTTATAATTGATGAAATATTAATATCTTCTAAATGAAATACTATTTTAAAATTATTAATAATTGTATTATTTAATTCTATAATAGGTTTACCTTCTCTTGGAAGTTTATTTATTAAAAATATATAAAATTCTTTTTTAAATTTGGCTCTATTTACTTTATGTAAATTAGTTTTATCAAATATATGAGTATAATCTGGATATAGTGTTCTAATTTCTGGTACTAAAAACAAAATAAAATCAATAAAATTATCAATTATACTAAAATTACATTTAGTTTCAATAGCTACATCTAAACTATGAAAATCATGTATTGTATCTAAAACACCTAATAATATTTCTAAATATTTTTCATGATTTATAACTGTAGTTGTCATTATATAATAATATAATAAATATCATCTTTAATTATAATATTTTATTATTTCATATTATTTTTTTTAATAAAAACGTTTAAATTTTTTATATAAATTCTGTTATTATTTTATACATTATATTATATATTAACATAATGGCTACTAAATGCCCACCAGGAATGATTAAGCGTAAGTCTTATTATAAACAATCTAGTAAAACAAAAGTTAAAGTTGGTTCAAAACAACCAAAGGTTATAAAGGACCAAGGACAACCAGGAAAAGGACCTAAAATTATTAGATTACCCAAAGAAGATATAGGTATACTCAGTGATTATGGATATTCATTAAAATTACCATACGATAATAGAATTAAAGCATTAAAGAAGGCTATTAAACATGTAGATGAATTAAAATTATTAAGACATATAAATGCATTAAGAACATTATTCAAATCAAATGAGAAATATTATGATAAATTAAATAAAGATATGCATTGGATTCAAAAACATTATAAGACTCATAAAAATAAAAATTGATAATAATAATTATAGACATTAATTATTCTTAATAAATGTTTTCAAGTGTAGATGATATAGAATATCAATATAATTTAAATTTTTTACCTGAAATTAAAAATAAATACAATGATGATATTATTAATATATTTAATGGCGATTTATCAAATTATAGTATTTATGAAACAAATGATCCTGAAATTAATATTATATTAGCAATTTATTATAGCAATACTGATAATAGACAACGCGCATATAATATTTTAATTAATATAAATGAATATCCTCGTGCTTTGTGTACTTTAGGTGTTATGTATAATCAAAATAATTATACTACTGATGAAACACTTGAATGTTTTATTAAAGCGTATGAACTTGGAGAAAAAACTGCTATTTATAATTTAGCATATCAATATTATTTAATGAATGATATTAATAATTTTAATAAATATAATAATATGTTAGATGATGAATCTAAATTTATAAATCTAGCTTTATTTGAATTAAATATGAATCATAATTATGATAAAGGATTAGAATATATTAAAAAAGCATGCGTGTCTAATAATTATAGAGCATATTATATTTATGCATATGATTTTTTAAAAAATAATATTGGTGATGAATTTTATAAAAACTTATTTTTAGGTTTTAAAATTAAACCTAAAAAACAGTATATTGAATTTTTTATTAAAAATACAACTCCAGAATTAAGGTATTTACTTTGTTATAAATATGATTATCCTATTGAAGAAATGTGTAAATATGATAATTTATTATCACAAGATATTATTAAATTTCAAATTATAAAAGATAAAGTATGTCCTGTATGTTTAATTAAAACACTGAATATTAAATTAAAATGTAATCATTCATTTTGTGAATCATGTATTATTAATTATAAAAAATGTATTTTATGTATAAATAAATAATTATTTTTTTTTAGGTTTCGATACTAGTTCTTTTGTAACTTGTTTATGACATTTAATACATAATGTCCTTAAATTATCTAAACCACATTTGCCACCTCCATTCATAACTGGATTAATATGATCTGCATCCCATAAACCACCTCCGTGTTTTTTTAACCATATTTTTCTTTTCAATGATATACTATATTCTTTTAAAAAAATTTCACGGGCTTCGCCTTCCAATAATATTGCCTTTTTTGCAATATCCTTGGTGTCTATTTTACATAATGCACATATTGCTTTGTCTCTTTTATAAACACATGTTCTTAAATAATTAGTATTTGTTCTAATAAGAATCTCATGTACACACTCAGGGCTACACATTGTTTTTTTTGGAGGTTTAACAGGACCATTACACCATCTACAGCAAGTAAAACCATCTTCATTCTTTGGTAATAATTTAGCATCTATTAATTTTCCAACATATCTAATATTCGTAGAATTATTCGTAGAATTATTCGTAGAATTATTTTTTTCTATAATTTTATTTTCCATTATAATTACTTTCATTTCTTTTTTATCTATATATTTATAATGAAATCGATCTTACTTGCAAATATAATACATTATATTCATATATTTATTATGTTTTTTATATTACTTGGTAATTTATTTATACCTAATAAATATTTACCATATTTTATAGTATTTGTAATATTTATAATTCTTAATTGGTATGGTTTATTTGGTTCATGTATTCTAACAAAACTTGAATACTATTTTAGATATAATATATGGTCTGATTTATCTGCTAATCAAGAAGGAGGTCCTGAATTTTTTAGACCATTAATTAAATATATTTTTAATATTGATTTGACTAGATGTGTTGCAGATAAATTAAATAATATTTTATTTTTATTAGTTATATTTATATCATTAATTAAATACTATTGAATATTTCTGTTAATAAAGATTTCTTCATAAATTTTTTCATAAATTTAGAATAATTAATTTTACTTCTAGTTCCTGTATTAAAATTCATTATATTATATTCAGTGTCATTTTTCAATAATTCACTCAATCTTGGATAAGATATATATTTAATTTCATTTAATGAATGAAATTTAATTTTTTTAGATGAAGGTATTATTCTATCTTTTATAAAATTTATTAAAACAAATTCATTATTTTTATAATAATTACATAAATTTAATGAATTATATTTTATTGAATTTATTGGTAATTTTATTTGAATTTCTTTTGATAATCCACATATTATTCTAACAATATCATTTAATATTTTAATATTAAATACATAAGAATATGAATTCTTTTTATTTGTAAAAATATAATATGTATTTATTATACTTGGTAAACATAAATATTCAAATATTGCTTTCACGTACTTATCTAAAGGATTTATATTAAATAATTCTTCTAAAACTTCTCTAATAACGGTTTCTAATACTGATTCTAATTTATCTGAACCACCACCGAAAAAATTTAAATTTAAATCTATTTCTCCATTTAATTTATTGTTTTCATAATGAACACCTACTAATATACGTATGGATGATTCGGAATTACCTATAAATATAGCACCATGTCCTGTATTTACTTTTTTATTATTAATTTTCAATCTATATTCATCAGTCTGTTTATGTTCTTTATTTAATGTATTAATTATATTTTCTATCATTAATACATAAGAGATTATAAGATAGTTAATAATGATATTATGATTTATAATATAAAGTCTTTTTAAACTTTTTAAAATTAAAATCACTTGTATTAAATGTATCCATTGTTCCATCCCATAGATTTAATATAATAATTTTATTAATCTTAATATTTTTTCTTTCTAATAAGTATCCATACATTAAAGTCTGACAAATATTAGGAAAAGTACATGCATCATCTGGAGTTGTTTTCATTTCAATTAATGTATCATTTATCATAAAATCAATTTCTCCTTTTATAGGATTCATTGTAATATTTGTATGAATTGAAATTAATTTTTTATGCATAGTATTATTATCTTTCATTAATTTATTTACTAATTTAATTATACATTTTTCCATAGAACAATAATAATTATTACAAATATCTGTTTTATATAAATATTCACGCCAATCATCAATATTATTACCTGAACCTAGAGGTTCTTTGAAACGCGAAGCTGTTCCTTCTATTTTATATTTATATGTTGCTATATAGAATATATCTGCTAATATATTTCTCCAATCAGTATAGTTATCAATATAATTATGATAAACTTTTTCTGGTAGTTGGTTATAATTATTTTTGTTTAATTCAAAATTATCTATATATTCAGTAAAATTATTATGAATTATTTTTGAAACTAATAAATCCATCATATTTCCTACTATTAATCTATTTTTAAGTGTAATTGGAATAGGTAAATCGCATTTTAATCCTATATTTTCTCTTGTTGATGATAAATTTAATATCATATCTGTTAACAATTTATATCCATTAAATCTTAAATAATTATTAACATCAGTTGAAATATTACCTGTAAAATTATATTCATGTTGAGAATTAATTGTTTTACATGAACTTGAACAAATATAATTATTATTATCTAATTCTCTAATAAATGGAGAAACAATTTGATAACTACCATTATAATTACTAATATCTTCTGCAAAATTAATTGATAAATATTTTTTAGCACGTGATGCAGCTACATAAAATAAACGCCTTTCTTCCATCACATTATCTATTTCTTCTTTGTAATAATTTTGTCTAATATTTGGAAAATTTTTACAATCCATGTCTAATAAATAAACATATTCCCATTCTAAACCTTTACTACTATGAACAGTTGATAAAAATAAGCTATCTTCATGATTATCTATTTCTAAATTTAAATGAACATTATTTATAAATTCTTCAATTGATTGTTTATTCATAAATGCTAATAACGATATCATATCTGATTTTCTTTGTTCCATATTATTACTTCGTACATCATTATTTAATTCCCATAAATATATTAAATATGATTGCACCATATGAACTTTCTCTTTTATACTTTTAGACTTATCGTTAACATTAATCATTAAATCATAAAACATCATTAAATTAGTGGTTTCTATATTTTTATAATTTTTAATACTCTCCAAATAATCATTATTAGTAGATGAATCTATAATTTCATTTGCTCTAGCTATGCCTATATTTTTATGTAAAGCTAATATACGTTTCCAATGAATACTTGATTTAGGATTAGTTATAATTGTTAAAAATGCAATAAAATCTTTGATATGTTGTTTATTCAATAAAGAAACACCAATACTTTTAATTACTGGAATATTGTGAAGAATCAACTCATGTTCTAATGATTCTAATGATGAATTTTTACGCGATAATACAACCATATCTTTTAATGATATACCTGATTTATGTTTTTTATAAATATCTTCTGCAATTAATTTATACTGTTCATTATTACTATTATAACTCATAATATATGGTTTCATTCCCTGTTCTTTTTGATTTGATTTTACATTCTTTTTAAATTGATTAGTATTATGACTTATAATATCTTGAAAGAAATTAACTATAGCAGGAGTTGAACGATAATTAGTTTCTAAAAAATATGTTTTTACATTATCAAAATTTGTCTCAAATTCCCAAATATATTTAACTGAACTACCACGAAAAGAATAAATAGCTTGAGCATCATCTCCTACTACCATTAAATTTACATCTGGATTTTTCTTAAAACAACTCAATATATAATTTTGAACTGGATTAATATCTTGATATTCATCAAAAAAAATATATTTTATTTTATCTAAAAATGGTGTAATTTTTTTTGTTCCTAATAATTGGCAAAATGAAATCATTAAATCATTGAAATCGACTAAATTCTCGTTTTTCTTAACTGTTTTGTATTCTTTTAGAATATTATTAATTACAACTTTATATTTTGAAGAAATAGATAATTGTTTAATAGTTTCATTTAGATTTATTGGAAAATTAGTTGAAACTTTATCATAAATATAAACAATTTGTTTTTTTAATAATTCAACTTCTTCCTCTTCTAAATTTTCATCATCTACTAATAAAGTGTGTGCGCATTTTCTTAAAATTAAATGACAATCATTCTCATCAAGAACTGTGTAATTAGCACCTTTAATTGAATTATATTCTTGTAATAATCTAAATCCTAATCCATGTAAAGAACCTACATAATAAGGTTGTTTATGTGGTAATATATTACTAATACGCTGGGTCATTTCCATACCAGCTTTTTTTGTAAAAGTAATTAAAATAATACTTGATGGTTCAACATGTTCTTTAGTTACTAAATTAATATAACGTGAAATAAGAGTATGTGTCTTTCCAGAACCAGGACATGCTACTACTAATATGTTTTTCTCTTTTGACTCAACTATTTCACGTTGATTTTCATTTAATACTAAATTATCACTAATACTATTATTGCTAAAAGAAGCAAGTTTATGCTCTAATTGAATTAATTCTGTTTCTAATGTAATTATTTTTTTTTGAAAAATGGCAATTTCTGCTAATATTTCTTTTTTTCTATTAACAATATAATCAATATCATTATTATACGCTGTATTTATAAATCTATTATTATCACGATTATCATGATTGTCATTCATTATTATAATATATAATTATTTCTTATATTAAAATAAAAATAGATCGTGATATAAAATTAATATAATATAAGCAATAATTATATATATATTTATAATGAATAATTATACACAAAATCTTGATTTGTTAGATACAATTGATATTGATATTAATTGGAAGAAACATTTAGATGAAACTAATGATAGAATTAATACAATGTGGAGTTATATTGTTTATAATAATTTCTGTGAAAAAGAAATCATTAATTTAAAAAACGAGAATAAAGAATTAAGAAGAGAATATGAAGATATTAAAAGTGAATTATGTTGTTTAAGATTTAAACATAATCAGGATGATCAATTATTACCATCACGTAAAAGAAAACCTATAAATTTATTATTAAATGAATATAAAAAAACTAAACGGTATAAAAAATTATCTTCAGAACAATTTGAAGAAATCATGAAAACTACATTTAATAATTTAAATTCAATTAATGATATTATTAATTTAAAAAATCATCCACATAAATTTGATTTTATTAATAATGATAAATTTAATAAATTATATAATATTATTAAACCATTAGAAGAATTAAATAATATTATTGGTATGAAAAATGTAAAAGATAAAGTATTTCGTTCTATTTGTTATTTTTTGCATAATACAAATATGAATAATTATAATGAGATGAATCATATTATGATTATGGGGCCTCCAGGTGTTGGTAAAACTACAGTTGCTCAAATTATGGGTAAAATTTATTTAGAATTAGGATTTTTAGAGAATGACAATTTTATTACTGCGACACGTTCAGACTTAGTAGCTAAATATTTAGGCCAAACTGCTGATAAAACACAAAAAGTTATTGATTCTGCTTTAGGAGGTGTTTTATTTATTGATGAAGTTTATAGTTTAGGAAATAATGAGGGACGTGATTCATTTGCTAAAGAATGTATCGATACTATTAATTTAAATATGTCACGAACTGATAGACCATGGTTATTAATTGTTGCTGGATATAAGGAAGATATTGAAGATAGTTTTTTAGCATACAATAAAGGATTAGAAAGACGATTTACTGTTAAATTAGAAATAAATAGTTATGATAATACAGAATTATTTGAAATATTAACAAGTTTTATAATTAATGAAGGATGGACAATCGCTGTAAATGCTATTACTATTAATGATATTGATATTAAATTATTTAAATATTTTGGAGGAGATATGAGAAAATTATTTCAATTAGCAAAAGAAAACTATTGTGTTAGAAGTATGAAGACTGTTATTAAATTAGATAATATTGATAAACAGTTAATTAGAGAAGATTTTGTAAAAGCGATTGAACATTATAAAAATAATAGAAAAGATGATAATACATTACATCACATGATGTATATCTAATATAAAAGAATATTTATTGTAATTTTATTATCAGATATATTTTACTAATTATGGAAAAATTGAAATTAAAATTAAATAACTATCGATTGAAATTATGATTATGAACAATGAAACACTTGTTATTATAAATGAAGAAAAAGAAACATCTGATAATAATATTAATAAAATAAAATTGAATAAATGTTATGAAAATTTAGTTTTCAGTCTTTTTGTATTATCATCATTCTTTTTATTAATTTTTACGATTATAACTGATTTCATACAAATATATATTGCACATAAAACATTATTACAATCAGACCATATATATAGATTAATAATAGCACTTATCATCTTAGATATAATTATAATTATGCTTGGAATATGTGGAGATTATAATTTTAGGATTATAGCAATTATTTTTCATTATTTGACATGGATTGGAAGAATTATAACATTTGTTAAAATCTGGGATATTATTCATTCTCATGATAAACCTATTATGTATAATGATCTTAATCTTAGTAAACAAATGTATAAATTTACTATGATTGTTACATTAATTGTTGGTGCAAATATATTATTTTCTTCAATTTATTATTATATTATTAAAAAATACATATTTATCAACAAAAATTGAAAATTTTATTATTAATATTATTAATAATAAAATGTGTAGTATGATTCTCGATGCGAGAATATATGATAACCAAACAAATGAAGCGATTGAATTTGCAATTTATAATCGCAATCAGTTTATTATGAATGAAATGCATTTTCCGCCAAATACAATTTTAAGGGAAAGGAATACAACACTTCCAACTAATATTATATTTGATATATACTCAGAAAACAGGGAAGTTACTGGTATAATATGTATTAACGATGGAAGATATACAAATAGAGGACAAGAAGAAATGATTAATAATGTCTATTTAGTTCGTTGTTTATTAAACAACTATAATGATGATTTTATCATTGCAGGAGTAGATACTTTTGAAGAAATATTTAACATTATGAGAACCATGAAAGAAATAGTAGATTATCCGCCTAATAATCAATATAATTTAGATTATGTTCATATTCCTGAAAATTTACTAAATAAATGGTTTATTCCATCTATTTCACGATATTTAAATAGTAACAATGAATCAATTAATTTAAATTAATTAAATAAAAATCTAATTAGAGTTCTCATTGTTTCTCCTGTAGCTCCTTCATATTTTATTTTATTTTCCATATTTATATATGCTGTTCCTGCTATATCTAAATGCATCCATTTTGTATTATTAGGAATAAAATTATGTAAAAATGCAGCTCCAGTTAATGCACCTGCAGTTGATTTAGATATATTTTTATAATCAGCAATATTTGTTTTAGTCATTTCTATATATTCTTCATAAATAGGTAATTCCCATATTTTTTCATTTTCTTCTTCTCCACATTTAATTATATTATTAATATTATTTTTATCATTTCCCATAATTGCAGTTGCCATACCATCAAATATATGAGCAACATTTCCTGTTAATGTAGCTATATCTATAATTAATTTTGGATTATATTTTTTACAATATGATAATGCATCTGCTAATATTAATCTACCTTCTGCATCTGTATCTAATATTTCAACTGTTTTTCCAGAATATGATGTAACTATATCACCTGGATGAATTGCATTACTATCTATTGAATTTTGAACTATTGGTAATATTCCTATTATGTTTTTCTTAATTTTTATATCAGCCAATGATTTAATAACACCATAAACAATAGCACTACCCGCCATATCTATTTTCATTTCATACATATCTTTTGGTTTTAAATTCATACCCCCACTATCGAACATAACACCTTTACCTACTAAACATATATTTTCATCGTTTTTATTATTTATATATTCAATAATTACAACATAAGGAGGATTTTTACTTGCTTTATTCACTGCAAGTATTAAATTCATTCCTAATTTCTTTAATTGTTTTTCATTTAATATTTTCACTTTTATATTTTTATATTTTGATAGGGTTTTTTTAATATATTTAACATAAGCAGTACTATTAAGTACATTAACTGGTTCATTTATTAGATTTCTTATTTCATTTTGGTTATTATTTATAATAACATTATTTAAATAATTATCTTTAATTTTATTAACATATATATCAACACTAGGTTGTTTTACTATATTTTTATTATATTTAGTAAATCTATATAATCCTAACATAAGACCAGATATTTGATTCTCAATAGATAAATCATTATTAAATATTATTAAATATTTTTTATCTGTATTATATATTTGTTTTCCAATCATACCACTTACTTCATATGCATACATATTTTTACAATTATTATCTTTATTTATTCCCATTAAAATTATATTTGTTTCATTATTATAAAAATTAAATTTATCCCCCTTTTTACCTTTAAACTCATTCTTAATATGAGAAGCACTCGGAAATTTAATATTTAATAGTTTTTCAAGATCTGTAAAATTATTATCAAGTCTACAAGGCATAAATATAATTATAGTATCATATATATCTGATTTTATTTTATTTATTATATTTATTGTACCAGATGTCATTATTAATATAATATATATTATATTAATAATTAATTGAAAGATACAAATGGATAGTGTGCAATTATATTCGTAATATTCGATTTTTGCGAATGATTTACAAATTTGAACCTCACGTAACACAAATCTTGATTATTAATTTAATCTAAGCGGATATGTGTTACAGTTGTTCCAATTTTTTGGTCAAGTTTAGTTGAAAGAAATTGTTTAAGCTCTTCTTTAGATGGGACTTCGTCTTCATTATTATGACTCCACCATTCGCTAAATTTAGAATATACTTCTTTAAATTTTACACTATCAGATACGTCTTCTGTATGAGTAACATGAGCTGTAAAAAATGATTCGAAGTGGTTTTCTTCCCCTTCTTCTGGTTCTTCTTCTGGTTCTTCTTCTGGCTCTTCTTCTGGCTCTAGTTCTGTATGAACTACTGGCGTTGGCGGAGGGGTTGATTTCTTTGGCTTAGCTAATACTGTTGTTGCATAAAGATGATCAAGTAATACATTAACTTGACTATTATTTAGAACAGCTAGACCACTACGGACCTTTTGTTCTGAAAAATTTTGTTCACTATAAAGTTGAAGACGAAGTAAAACCATATTAAGAAGACTACGATTTGATTGCATAAATTGTACTAATTGTTGATTAAATCCAAGACCTGATAATGTACTGCATGATTGTTCCATAGAACGACCCATACTAACCATCATATCAAGTGTATCGAGATTAAAACGGAATTCAGCTAGATTTTGATTTAATGTCATTATATTAATAATAGTATAAGGGTTTATTTTTATATCATTTATATATTTATGGGAACACATGGTTATGTTGTTTTTTTATTAGATGAAGAATATTACATATATTATAATGATATATATTCATATCCTTCTAAATTAGGAGTTAATATTATTAATAATTTAACATCGTTATTTTCAAGCAATGGATATAATTATATGTTAGAATATTTAAAAGAAAAAATTAAACATATCCCCGAATATTTAAAAGACAAAGATGAAACGAACGGTTTTTCTATTTTTGGCAGAATTTTAGATGTTTTATCATCGCCTCAAGATTATGTATTTAAAACTACTACAGATATTCCACATTGTAGTGATTATATTGAATGGATTTATACAATTGATTTAAATAATAATAAATTTTTAGTAGAAAATATAGATAGAGTATATACATTTGATTTAGCAAAAATTAGAGCAAATTTATTTTTAGAAAAAATAGAAGATAATAATAATGATATTAATTTATCAGATGATGATACAGAATCAGATATCAAATTAAAAATCAATATATTAGAGAATCAAAATAAAATTTATAAAATGAAATTAAAATTAAATAAAAAATAAATATATAAATTTTATAAAATATATAAATTTTATATAATATATATATATATATGTCATACGAAGCTAAATATTTAAAATATAAAGAAAAATATTTAAATTTACTCTCACAAATTCAAATGCATGGAGGTAATCCAGTTCCAACTGATAAAATGATTGCAATTATTGAATTATATACCAAAGCATTTAATACATATATTGTTTGGAAATTTAGAGGGGGTGCTCCAGTTCAAAATGAAACACCATCTTTAGTTGAATTAAGTAATCGTGTTGTATCATTAATGAGAGACCCAGCTGTTAAACAAGTATTTAAATCTAAATTTATTGAAGAAAATGATGCTATTTTATCTTCTGATGATAGAGACAGAGTATTATTTTCATTAAGACAAAAAACTACAAAAGTTATTAGATATTTATTATTAAAAGGTGCTGAATCTAGAGTTCAAATGCAAACATTAGTTGATTTATTAAATGCTAAACAAGCATTAATATCTCAAGATGGTAAAGAATCTGATTTTACTGAATTAGTAGGTAAATGCAAATTAATCAGCACATTATATGATGGAAATGTTATAGAATATTCACCAACTCCTGAATCAGACCCATTAGATTATCTTCGTAATTTAACAAATAAAGCAATTTCAGAAGTTGCTCAATCTAATGCTAATGCTTCAGTTACACTTAAATTATGTTTTGATGCTGTAAACAATGAATTAAATAAATAAAAATTGAAATAGTTAATAATTAAATGAATTATAAAATATTCGAGAGAGAATGTCTACTATTAATAGTATATTCTATAATATTGAATTATTACCGATCGAGTTACAACATTTAATATATAAACAATTGAGCTTATCTGAATTGTTTATATATAATAGCTTTAATATAACTTCTATTAATTCATATATACAATATTATTTTGAGAAAGAAGAATATAAGAAACAATCAAAATTAAAAGATTGTATGTTTTTAATAAAATTAGATGAATATAAAGATAGTATATTTTCCTATTTATATGATTTGGTCACTGATATTGGACTTAAATTTAAGTATGATGTTCATCAAGCAGGAGGTCCAACTAGTTATACAGAATTATCTTCTGAAGAATATCCACGAGATATTTATACAATTAAAATTATCAGTACAATAAATTCTGATGAATATGAATATATTATTACTAGCGTAGGTGGTTTAATTAATAATCAAATGATTTATTATAATTTTGGACATATCGATAAACCTAAAAATACTAGATTCATTACATATAATCAACCAAATATTATTGATGAAATTATTGATAAATTATTAAATATAATAGATATTATGAGATTGGATAAGAGAATACTTAAAAGCATACAATATTATAAAGAAAAATATTCACATGATTTTATTAGAACAAAGTCTTCCATCTTATATTTAGACAATGGATATAATTTATTTTAATGAAAATGATTTAATCATATAATTATATTAAATATTAATAATGTGTGGTATTTGGGCTTTAATTGAGAAAACTGGTAATACTTCAGATATTGCTAAATATTTAGCAGATTTCTGGCAAATTAAGCATCGTGGTCCTGATAATTCTCATTTTGAAACATTTAATCAAGTATATGTTGGCTTTCACCGTTTAGCAATCATGGATACAAGTTTTAAAAGCAACCAACCTTATATTTTTAATGACGTAGATCGTACTATTGTTTTTATTTGTAATGGAGAAATTTATAATTTTCAGCAATTAGATAAAAAATATAAGCTTAATATTGGTACTAGTGATTGTATGGTTATTCCTAAATTATATTTATTAGCTAATAATCCTAGTGAATGGTTTCATATGATTAAAACTGAAGTCAAAGGAGAATTTGCATTTATAATGTTTGAATTTGATAATATGAAACAATTAACTCGTTATTATGCAGGACGTGATATGATTGGTATAAGACCACTTTATACAATAACAAATCAAAAATTTATAAATAACGATATTGATATGTATTGTTCAGAAATAAAGGGTATGAGTTCATTTAATGGAGATGTTATTGAATTTCCACCAGGGACAATTAGAATGATAGATATAAATCCTTTATTTAATATTAATTATTACAATGTTCATAATTTTGATATGAAAGTAGATTTATATAATATTAAACCATTTATTTCAGATTTAGATATTATTCTTCCAAATGTTAGAAATGCAGTTATTAATAGTATTAAACGTCGTTTACATGCTGATAGACCAATTGCGTTTTTATTATCAGGTGGTGTTGATAGTAGTTTAGTTGCAGCAATTAGTTCTAAAATTTTAGGTGAAAATAATCATATTAGAACATTCTGCTGTGGTATTAAAGGTAGTACTGATATGATTTATGCAAAGAAAGTTGCAGATCATATTGGTTCTAATCATACAGAAGTTTATTTTACAGAAGAAGAAGGTTTAGCTGCAATTAAAGATGTTATTCGCACAACTGAAACTTGGGATATTACAACAATTCGTGCATCAGTTGGTCAATATTTAGTTAGTAAATATATTAGTACTCATACTGATTGTAAAGTTGTTTTAGTAGGAGAAGGTCCTGATGAAGTATGTTCTTCATATTTATTTAATTATTATGCTCCTAGTGGTGAAGAATTAGATAAGGCATCGAGAGAATATGTAAGAGATATTCATATGTATGATGGACGTCGTGCTGATAGATGTGTATCACGATGGGGATTAGAAGCACGTATTCCATTATTAGACCCAGAATTTATTGAAGCTTATTGGAGTATTGATCCTACATTAAGAATGCCAGTAACTCATAAGATGGAAAAATATTTATTTAGAAAATCTTTTGAAGGTTTAAATCTATTACCAGAAGAAGTATTATGGCGTAAGAAGGAAGCATTTTCAGACGGTGTAAGTAGTAAAGAACGTTCTTGGTTTCAGATGATTCAAGAACATATTGATAAGAAATTTGAACATAAAAAATATGAAATTCCAACAGAAATACTTAATAATTTTGTTCCTCCTACAAAAGAAAGTCAATATTATTTATATAAATTTATTGAATATTTTGGTATCAATAGAGTTAATATATTACCTCATTATTGGCAGCCTAAATGGGGTATTAAAAATGGTGATAAATTTATTGATCCATCTGCAAGAGTATTAAGTGTATATTAACTGTTTTGGTCTGTATCTAAATAAATAATCTTCTATAATTATGATAGTAATTATTATAGTAACTATATACTATATATAATAATAACAATAATAATAATCCATATATTAAATACATAAAATAAGAGATATTATTATTAGTAAATTTTTCTTTAGGAGCAACTGTAATTAAATTAAAATTAGCTTCTGGATATTTTTTTTTTATATCATCTACTTTAACAGTTTTAATTATTGAATTACTTATATTTATTGTTATTTTATTAGTAGATAATGTAAATATATTTACTATTCTACTTGGTAAATTTAATTCATATATTAAATTAGGGTTATTACTAAGATTTAATAAATTAAAATTACTGCCAAATTTAAGACCACCGGTTTTTTGAAAACCACTGAAACTACCAAATATACGTAATATATCATTATAACTTAATTTATTATAACTTAAATCTAAGGAAAAAATATTATTATATTTATTTTTTAATATAGTATTTAATTTAGTTATATTAACTTTATTTTTTGAATAACTTAATAAAGTATTATTTTTTAATCCTAAATCTAAATTACCTGTAAAATTATTAACAATATTTAAAAATTTAATTGTTGTTAAATTAGTATTATTAGTTAATATTAATGAACTTTTAGTAACAGTTTTTGATTGTTTAATATTGACTGGTATAATTGTAGTTTTAATTTGAAATGATAATTTATTATTATTTTTTGTATTTTCGAATAAATTATTATAAACATTAATATAATTATTAATATCATTCATATCTTTTACATAAAAATCTAATGAATCTATTTTAGTAGATGTAGATTTTTTAAGTGTAAGTGCTTGGTCGATACTTGTTTGTGATGTAATAGCAGCCATTTCAGTTTTATATTCAATATTTATAAATAATTTATTTATATTGAATAAATATAACAAGATACTTGTGTAAGGATTTGTTGTTGTAAGTGTATTTAATAATGTAAGTTTTAATCCACTTGTATTTGTGATATTTTTTAATGCATTTATTAATATATTTATATCATCAACAGTTGTTATTAATGAATTATTTGAATCCATTTTAATGACTGATACTTTAATATTTAGAGATTTTGTAAATAATTTAGGTAAATCAGATGATTTTAAATCCATAAAATTTAAATTAATATAATCTAATTGTTTATTTTGTGTTGAAAAATATTCTAATAATTTACCAATTTTATCTAATAATTCATCTGTTTTTTTAATATTAGACAAATCAATTTGTGTTACAGATGATAATTGATTATTTATTGTTGAAAAATCAGTTACATCTTTGATTAAATAATAACTATCTTTGTCAATTTTAGTTATTTTAACACTAGCAGTTGTAGTCACTTCTATTTTATTAGGATCTAAATTCTCTAATGTAGGATCATTTATCATTACATATGTATTTTCATAATAAACTTTTAATGTTTTTAAAGGTGAAGATGAAGAAAATACTCCTTGATTTATATAAAATCCCCACAATAATTTATTTAAAATTTCTCTATTTTCATAACTATTAATTAATACTAAGCTTTTTAATTCACTTAATGGTTTACGTTCAAATATTACACGATTAAGCAGAGTTAAATCACCATTATTTACTAAAAGATTTGGATTATTAGATAAATCCAACATAGTAATTCTAATATTACCTAAATAATTTGGAACAGTTTGCGAAACAAATAAATTATATACATACTGACTATTTATATTCATACCTTTCAATGAAAATGATTCTAATACTATACCTGGATATAATCTGTTTAAATTTTCTAATAATGTTTTAAGTTTATTTAATGTAACTTCGTCATTTGGTGCATTTTTGAAATCTATAATAGTTACATTTTTATATAAATCACCTACATTTGTCCAATCTGTCGGTAATTCAGTAGAATTATTAATTTCTGTAATCATTTGTTGTGTATAAACACCACATATAATAGCAAAGCTAAATAATTTTCCATTACTGACATCTGTATTTCTATCTGTTGTTACTGGATAGTTATACTGTTGATCACTTTTACCACAATTATTATTTGAAACACTTTGTATTTCCCATGAAACTGGATCACGCTCTTCATGGTCATTAGCTGTATACCATGTATAATAAAATGGTTCAGGTTTAGTCATATAATCTTCACCAAAATCAATTATAACATATCCCCCAGAATTAGTTTGTCTATTTGGATTTGTATAAGTTAATAATAAATTAGTTGATGTATTAGGACCTGTATAATCTAACCATTTAGTATTAATATTATTATCAATTAATTTGTCTGGTGTTTCATTGTATGGATTATTTCCAGATGGATTTGTTATAGAAAATGTAGACATTGGAATATAATTTTTATTTTCATCAAAAAATTTTAATTCAGCAACTTGGATCATATCTTGGTTACCATCGCGACGTTTAGTAACATAAAATTCATAATATCTACTTTTATAACTAGTTAAAGGAGATTGTTCAAAATATTCTAATGATTTATTTACATAAGATTCATTATTGATAAATCTATCATAACATATCGAGTTTATGTGCATATAATATATAATTAGAAATAAATTATCTTACGAAATAGCATTTTATATAATTTTATTAAGATAGTTTATAAAATATTTTATATTCAAAAAATCTTTATTCATCTGTTTTAAATATTTGTGAGCTTTTTTTATTTTATTATTAAACCATCTTCTCTTTAATAATAACGGAACTTCATCTATATTATTATAATATAATGGATAATTTTCTCCTAAATATTCAACAACAGCCGGTAATTTATTTATTATAATTGGTGTATTTCTAACAATACATTCTATTAATGTATTTACAGCACTTGCATCATATAATTTTAAAAAAACTACATAACTTGCTAATATATCATCGTATTCATCATTATTAACATAATTAATTATATTAATAAATAAGTTTTTGTTATATTGATTATGATTATTACATATATATTTATGTTCTATTTGTTTACCAATTAATATATGTTTTTTATTATAATTTAATTCATTAATAGCATTCATATCTCTCATCCATGAACCAATTTGTATAACATCTCCTTTCCATAATTTATAATGCCATAATTTATTAACAGTTTCCGTTGGATGATATAATGTAAATAATTTAGGAAGTTTAATATTATTAATAGATGCTAGTTTTTCGAAATTATCTTTTAAATATTTTGATAAAAATATTAATCCATTACATTTTTCCAAACTATCTATAAAATATTTATTTTTTAATAATTCAATACAATTATAATTACCTTCATCTTTATACATAGTATGATGAATAAAACCAATCCAAGGTGTTTTATATGGTAAAATCGATACCTGTTCATTAATCATATCTTCTAAACACCAATGAAATGTCCTATCAACATATAAATCTAATTTAATTGCATTTTTATTTGAGGTAGCTATATTATTTATATTATCTACAACATATCTCCATCCAGAACGATGACATCCAGATTTATCATATTGTCCAATATAATCTATATTAATACCTAAATTTGTTTTTTCAACATTACAATCAAATTGTTCTGAAAACTTATTATGTAAATAGTAATGTTTAAAAATACTTTGTTCTATTAACCATTTAATATCATTTAATGTAAGAATATTATTTTTAATTTTATCTTCTAGTCCCCATTTATAATCTAAATTTGTAGTACCAAACACATTCATTAGTATATTATTTGTATTTTTATTTTTTTTAATTATTAGATTTATCATTTCATTTATTTTTTCATTATTAAAATAATATTTCATTTTATTTTTTGGATAAATAATTAAATCATCTAAATCTGTTGTATTTAACTTACTATAAAATTTAAATACATCTGGATATGTTTTTTTATATACTTGTAATAAATTCTTTTTACTAATAAATTCTATTTCTTGTATATTTATATCATCCGTTTTTAATAAATCACTTAATTCTAAATCTTCTAATAATTTTTTAACTTTTAATGTATTTCCAAAAGAAATAAAAGGAATATTATTTATTATACATAAAATATGTGCATGAAATCTTTCACAAATAGCTAAATTTATAGTTTTAATGCTTTTATCAAATGATTTATTATTTACTAATCTAACATTGTGTCTATATTTCTTTGGTATTTCATCTAATAACAATTTATATGCAATAGTATCACTTTCATTTATATTATCACTATAACACATACTAAATAGTTTTACTGTATAATTATTTTTTACAAAATGACTAATCATATTTACATAATTAGTTAGATCAACCATTTTTTTAATTTTTGGTTGTGATAAAAATAATCCAATACTACGCGAAGCGTTATTATTTGATATTTTGGTTTTGTATCCATTAATATCATATATAAATACAATATCTTGAACATATTCACATGGTATTAAATTATCAAATCGTGTTTTTATTAAGTTATAATCAGATTTATGTCTAACAATTATATACTGAAACATAATTAAATATTGTTTAATATATTCAATATCTGCACCTAATCCAACACCTAATGCATATAATTTTATATTTTGATTAAACTCTTTTATTTTTGCTAATGGTTCTAAAAAATAATCATTTAATGTTTCTCCTCCAAATAAAACAATTTTATTAAAACTAGAAGAAATATAATTAATATCATTCTTAACTTCATCTATTGATTTAATTTTATATTTATAATTATTTTTTGAAATAAATAATTTCTTAGCAATATATTCAAATAAATCATCTCCTGTGTTTTGTTTTTTATAATATCCTGTTATTAGTATGTTAATCATTATAATATATATTATATAATAATCGTATATATACTTGTATTTTAAATTTATATATAAAATATTTTAAAATAAATAATTATTTTATTTATTATATTAATGAATAAAATAATTATTTTTTATTTAATAGATAATAATAAAATTAATAATGATAAAATATATAATTCATATATAAATTATATTCATTTTGGATATTTTAAATTTAATTATGAAAATAATTTACCTAAAATATTTTTAAATAATGTCGACCCAAATAATAGTTATTATAATAATTTTTGGTTTGATTTAGGTATTTCTACTGAAAAACATATAAAATGTATTATGGTGTTGAAAGGATTTGAAACATTTAATATTTTATTTGATAATTATGATATTTGTTATAAAATATTATATGATTTTATTATTGAGAAAAAAAATATTATTAAAGGCATAGATTTAGATTTAGAAAATTGTGCAACCCTAGAAAATACTAAAAAATTAATTAATGATATTAAAAGAGATTTTCCAGATTTTATATTATCTATGTCTACAATTGGTTATAGTATGTGTGTAAAAGATATAGATACTTTATACGAAAATATTTATGAATGGTCTTATACATTATTTAATAAATCAAATGAAGGTAAATTAATAGATTATTATAATTGTCAATTCAATGAAGATGATTTTACTAGAGATAGTTTTCAAGATATGATTGATAATGGATTTTTACCTAATAAAATTATTATGGGATGTGAAAGTAAATATTTTCAAGATTATGATAATTATTATGAACTTAGATGTATAAATAAAAATAATCCAGAATTAGGAGGAGCATTTATAAAATATTATAATGATAGTCCTTATAAATGGGATTTAAGTGTATTATTATGTTTAACTTCAAAATGAAACCATATTACACAATAAAATAAATATTTAATAGGAGATCGATTAATAATAAAAATACTAATTATTAATCGATTTTTTTTCTTATAAATATTATATGAGTTCTTGTATTGAGTTTTATAATGTTACAAATCTTCCTGAAATAATAGATTATGCATATGATAAATATATAGATATGAATATAATGGTATGCGGTGTTATATTATTAACATCATGTGCAAATATATGTATAATAAATTCACTTAATAGAAAATTTAATAATATGAGTCAAACAATTTATAATGTATTAAACCCTCCAGGTTATAAATAATTAAGTCCATATTAATGGCGAAATTAAACAGTAAAAAAAATATTTTATAGGAGATGATTGCATTTTTATTTCATTTAAAGTGCATGGACTTATAAGAAATAATATTAATGGAATTAAACATATGATTATAAATAAAATTACAATAAATAAAGTCATTATAATAATATAGATTTTATATATATAGTGTCATTTCTGGTTGTCCATAATTGTCATATGTAAATCCATGTTTTATATATATATTATTTTCTTTATTAAAAAAATCTGAAGTATCCATTAATTTTATTTTTGTACATTTATTCTTTCTTGCTTCATATATAGAACGATTTAATAAATTAGATGCAAATTTATTACCTCTATATTGCGGTTTTGTAAATAAGGATAATATATATAAATAATCATTTTCATAATATGCATATAACGATGCTTTACCTAAAGATGATGTTATATATTTTATACTTGTAAAATTATCTATAAATAAATATAAAAATGTACCTCGTCTTTCTTTTGTAATTATCATTATATAAAAATTGATTTTAAGTTAGAATTTAACTTAAAATCAAAAGTTATTTGTGATCACAAATAAAAATTGATAAATAAATTAAATAATTTAGTTTTTTATTAATAATGAAATCATTTTTATTATTAATTGGATTTATATGTATAGTTAAAGGAAATCATATTAATTATGATTTAAAATTAATTAATGAATATTTTTATGTTAATTTTGATGATAATTCTATTATATTTAATAATTACTATTCTGATAATATTAAAATTAATTTTGAATATATATCTGATATTACTGAAAATAATAAACAAGATATATCATTTAAATACTTTATTAAAGAAGTTGATGAATTTAATAAATATAATATATTAAAAGCAGTTATGAAAAATGATAATATTTATTATGAAATGAGTTATGAATCATTTTATTATAATAATTATATGGATGTTTTTATTAAAACAAATAGTAATATAATTATGTGTATTTCATTTGATAAACAAATAATTAATTATAATGGAAAAAATATACTTGAAGTAAAAGATTATATTATATCAACTGATGATAATATTACTATAGATAGATTTGGAAATTATTTCTATTTTAATTTTACATCCAATGATAATTTATATAAATTTAAAATAAAATATATATCTAATTATTATAATGATGAATTTTAACCAAAGTTCTAATCGTTGATTCAAATAGAACAAATGTTAATACCATGCTGTAAATCCATGACCATGTTTACCCCAGAAACGTAACCATTTTATTGCCTGAATAATATCATCATAATCTTCTTTTTCTTCTTCATATAATTCATCATAATTATATTTTGATAAATTTATTTCTAATTTATCAGCATATTCAATACTTTTTTTTGCACCATGATTTTGATATGATTCTTCAATTAATTTTTTATTTATTAACTCTGAATATGATACTTTTTGACCCCGGAAATCATGATTACTTGTTAGAAATGAACCTCCTGTAAATATATTATTTGCATCTTTTAATTCTTCTGATGATAAATTATTAATAGTATCTTCTGGAGTAATACTAATATCTTCTAATGCTTCTTGTAAAGACTCTATTTCATCATTATTAGATTCATTATTTTCATATTCTAAATGTTTAATCCGATTCTTAATTTTATAAAATGATGTTTCTTTACCTTTTATAGGTTTATAATTAACTAACCAATCAAGACCCATTTATATTTAATATTTTAATATTTATATTAATTATATCAATTTTTATGACCCATAAACAAACCGTAGGTTAATTTGGAAGGATATAAAAGTTTTATTTTTATATCCCCAAATCAATTTTTATTTACGGTTTTTCTTTGACATTTTTCTTTTAGAAGTTTTTCTTACAGTTTTAGAATTTCTTTTAGAAGTTTTTCTTACAGTTTTAGAATTTCTTCTCGAAGTTTTTCTGGGTTTGCTAATTAATTTAGATAATGATGAATCATGATAATCATAATCATAGAAGGGTGTTGGTTTATAAAGATATTGATATCCTGGTACATTATATTGTAAAGTTATGTTTGATTTTGGATATGGTGATGGTATATGAGGTGTTTGTGAATATTGAGATGGTTGATAATTAATTGGAGTATTATTTTGAGGTGATGTTTGAGGTGTAGGATTATAAGGATTATAAGCTAAAGGAACAGGTGTATAAGGAGAATTAGATTGTGATTGTGGAGTAGGATTATAAGGATTGTAAGCTAAAGGAACAGGAGTATATGGAGAGTTAGGTGGATACGAACCGCCTTTTTTATTTGATGACTTTGTTTTATTATTACGCATATAATATAATCTATATTAAAAAATTGATTAATGTCTAGAGTTCAAAATAAAGAAAAATTGATAAATAATATTATTAATATTAATAATATTATTAAATGTCTAACTGTCACGAATGCAAAAATAAAGTAAATAATGATACTGAATATATATGTTATGTTCATAAAGATCGACAATATGGCGGATATTCTAAAAATGAATATCCTAGATTGTTTTGTTCTAATAAATGTTTAAATAAATATGAAAAAACAGGTAAATGTAATTTATGTAATATTATAATTTATGATTGGTCATTAATTAAAAAAGGTGATGATGACTATTTATATTGTGATGATAATGATCAATGCAATATTGGAAACGATACATGTTATAACCTAAAATTTATGCATAAAAATTGATTAATTTATTTAAAAAAAATATATATTAACTATTATAATGGAGGAGTCGCAAAGTATATGTTCAAATCAACCTTTGTGTTATACTAATTGCAGAGAATGGTATGAATGTTTAGAAACAAATGATAATATAAATAAACCTAGTAATTGTTGTACTATATTATGTTGTCCTATTAAATTTCCATTAAATTTATTATTTTTTGGCCCATGTACTATATATAATATTTTACGCAATAAATGTCATAATACAAATAAAAAAAATTATTTATGTTAATAATTATAAATTATATTATATTCTAATGTATTAAATAAATCTGTTATTTGTTTTATAACATTATTTATTTTAATTATTTTAGATAATTCATCTAAATTATTAATATCTTCATTTATTTTTATTTCATATAAAGAAAGATTATTAAGTAATTTTCTAAGTTCATCAGAATTTTCTAGATTCATTGTATACTCTAGTATTGTTGATGTTAATTGATATAAATCGGTAAATGTATTATTGGTTAATATTAATAAATTATTAAGTTCATCAATAAATGAATCAATATTTATATTTTGTAAAATAAACATATAATATAATATAATATATATTTTAATTATATATTATATTTATTTTAAAATAAATCAACCTTAATATTCTTTCACAACTAATGATATACATGCGCCGTTATTTAATGCTCCATTACTTGTTGTTATTTTTATACTAATTAAATCTAATTCTGCTAAAGGTATATTACCTGTTACTTTTATTTTATATGATGTTGATCCGTTTGGTATAGTAGCAACAAATGTTGATGCTATATTATTTATATACAATGTAGCTGTATAGCTATTATTAGCTGATAGTTCTCTTATATTGAATGCTAAAATATTAGCAGTGCAATTAAATGGAACAACTATTGTATTTCTTACAAATGAATTTGATGAATTACCTAAACCAATAAAATCATTATTACTAACCGATTCACTTGTTGCAAAATTAAAAATAGATGTTTCTCCAGCAGGTCCAATAGGTCCAGGTGGTCCTACAGGTCCTTGTTCTCCTTGGTCTCCTTCTGGCCCCATTGGTCCTCGTTCTCCTTGTGGTCCTTGAGAACCAGCAGGTCCTTGATTTCCTGTATTTCCAGTGTCGCCTTTTGGTCCACGTTCCCCTTGAATACCTTGTGGTCCCCGTTCTCCTTGTGGACCAATTGGTCCAATTAGCCCTTGTTCTCCTTGTTGTCCTCTATCTCCTTGTTCTCCGCGTTCTCCTTGTGGACCAGTAGACCCTTCTTGTCCAGGTTGACCCATTGGTCCTGATGGGCCAACTGGTCCAATTGGCCCAACATCTCCTTTAGGACCAGGCGGTCCAATTGGTCCTGAATCACCTTTACATCCTTTATCGCCTTTATCACCTTTTGCACCAACATCTCCTTTATCACCTTTAGTTCCTTTTTCTCCTTTTTCTCCTTGTGGTCCACAATCTCCTTTATCGCCTTTACATCCTTTTTCTCCTTTATCTCCTTTATCGCCCTTTGGTCCACAATCTCCAGGCAAACCTTTTGGTCCCGTACAACCATTTTCTCCTTTATCTCCTTTTGGTCCAGCATCACCTTTGTCTCCTTTTTCTCCCTTATCTCCTTTTTCTCCACGTTCACCCTTATCGCCTTTATCGCCTTTTGCTCCTTTATCACCTTTATCTCCTCGATCACCTTTTTCACCACGTTCTCCTTTTAATCCTTGATCGCCTTTATCACCTTTATCTCCACAATCTCCTTTGTCACCTTTATCGCCTTTATCTCCTTTATCTCCTTTGTCACCTTGATCACCTGTTAAACCAATTTCTCCTCTATCTCCTTTTTCTCCTCTATCACCCATTTCACCTTTATCTCCTTTTTCTCCTCTATCACCTTTATTTCCCATATCACCTTTAGAACCAGTATCCCCTTTACATCCTCTATCACCTTTTTCACCACGTTCTCCTGTATCTCCTTTATCACCTTTATCGCCCTTATCTCCTTTTACATGAATAACGCAACTCTTTTTGCAATCAGTTTTTTTACATTTTGATTCAGAATCAGTATATGAATCTGATTCATAATATTTATTTTTATGTGATTTATAAACTTTTGTATGGGATGATTTATGACCTTTATGAGATTTTCTATGAGAAGTTGATTTAGAACTATCAGAATCTGAGTCTGAATTATATTTTTTATTTTTACAATCCATTATATATAAAATAATCTAGATATTTATTTTAAAATAAATATGTATATATTATAAAATAAATATTATTGTAATTATACTTCAAAATAAAACTTAACATTTCTGTTTTTCATTAAGTTATATACACCAATATCTATTTGCATTTCAACAATATAAAGCTTACGTTCAATAATAGAAATAACAGATTTATATTTTTCATTATTGGATTGTGCAAGTATATGAGCCTTTAATATATTAGTTTGGCGTTCAACTTCTTTTAATTTACTATTATAAATTTGTTCTTTTAATTCATCATTATAATCTTTAAATTCAGATGCTTCATCTTGTATTTGTTTGTGTTTTATTAATTCGTAATTAATAATTTGACGAAATAATATAGGTTGTTCATCAGGTTTTCCAAGAAGGAATTTTAACAATGTCCTCTTACGATTTTTAGGATCCATCTCAATAATAGATGTCATATCAATAATTTTATTGATAGTGATTAAATGAAATCTTTTCAATTTTTTTTTAATTTTTTATTTAAAAAAATATTAATAAATATAAATAAATGGAAGAAGATAATGATTATTTTGATGACACGATACCAATTAGTATGAAGGAAAATATTCATTGGTTACCGTTATTATAATTAATGAAACAAATAATAAAATTCAGTATAAAAAAATATCTTATGATGATGATATTTATATGTGTTATGTGATATTCAAAACATTCGCTAACATCTTTGGGAGTGAAGTTCAAAATTATTAATTTTGAACTGCACATAACCCATATGTACGATACATTATTTTCAGCAGGTACTATAACTGAATTTATTAGAAGAGACGTTCAATTATTAATTGTTAGAGGATATATAGGATATAGTGCAGATACATCCGATGTTGAATTTATATATGATAAGATAGCTAATATTATTTATGTATATGGTTCATATAGAACAATGACATATGGTATGGAAAATGAATTATATAAAGATAGTTTTGAAATTTCATATGATAAATATTGGAAGTTTGAAAATTATAATTTGAATGAATATAATACAGATAAACAATATGAAACAATTGATAATACGATGCCGTATTATCGTTTTCCAAGAACTAAAGATGGTATATCTATTCCTAGGGTAATTTTTAATGTATTTAAAATATTTAATGATGATACTGCAAATAAACCAAAGATTATTATTCCAAATATATTTAACACATATGCTAAAATAAAAAAAATTGATTAAATAAAATTAATAAATATGAAATCATAAATAAATGATAGTAACAATATGTAATAAAGAATTTGATACAAGTATTAATACTTTAAAATTAAGTGGAAATGATATAATAACTGTTCCAAAAGAAATAAGTTTATTTGAAAATCTAACATCATTATATTTATCACATAATAGGATTAAATGTATATCAAAAACTATTTATAATTTATCATCATTAAAGGAATTATATATGCATGGTAATAAAATAGTTGTTATACCTATCCATATTTATAATCTTAAAAATTTAACATATTTAAATTTATGTCATAATAAAATTAAAGAATTTCAATTAGAATTATGTGTTATGAAAAAATTAAAAACACTAGATTTATCTTATAATGAAATAGATATACTTCCGGAACTGTTATGTTTTTGGGAAAATTTAGTTTTAGAAAAATTATTATTACCCTATAATAATATTTCTAATATACCTAGTAATATTCATAAATTAACTACACTTGTAGAATTAGATTTATCTTATAATAATATTAATAATATACCTGAAGAATTATATCAATTAATACAATTAAAAAAACTTAGATTGTCAAATAATCATATTGATAATATTTCACATAATATTGCTAATCTTATAGAATTAGAAGAATTAGATTTACAATGGAATAATTTAACAAGTTTACCTAAAGAAATTGACAATTTAAAAAATCTAGAACTATTAAATATTCATGATAATTTAATAACAGAACTACCTGTTAATATTATTATTTTGTATAAAATGAAAAAGTGTTATTTATTTCATAATCCAATAGACAATCTTGATAATCCATTAATACAAAGATTTGAAAATATAAATGTGCGAGGTAATTTTAATTTGGATCAATTAACTGATAATCAAAAATATATAACATCATTTTCTCAAATTATAATTGATAAAATTTTTAGTTGTTTACAAAAATTAAAACATAATAGATTAAGTTATATTAATGATATTGTATTAACTTTACATTGTAAATATGCATTAGATGAATATTGCGAAGATGAAAAATTATATGTACAATTAATGTGCACATTTAAAGACATCTTAACTGGTGTAATGAATATTATTAATAATTTATCAGAAGACCAACAAATAATAGCTAAGAACAAATTAAATAATATAACTAATAAAAACTATATTGATAGAATTACTTGTTTGATTAATTGTGTTATGTGAGATTCGCTATGCGAATATTAACCTAATAACCAAGCTAGTTTATTTAATTAGTTTGCATAATCCAATTGTATATATGAAATATAAACACATTTTATTAGAAAAATTGAAAATTATTTCATTTAATAAATCATAATATATTTTGAATATGACAACGGAAAAATCATTCCAATTCTTTAACTACACCGAAAAATCATGTGAAAGCTGTTGTGATGCAATGGATGTTATGCCTAATTTATCAAGGTCTGATAATGAAGATAGTAAAATACATTGTGCTCAATGTCAATGGATATGCTGGCCTTTAATAGTGATATTTGATATTTTATCTTGTCCGTGTAGATTTTGTATTTATTGCAAAAATAAAAATAATCATAATTAATATTTTTTTATCACAAATATTTGATTATTTATAGAGCATAAATTCAATGACTCAGAACCAAAGGTTTTAATAAAAATTGAATTTAATATTTAATAATATTAATAAATATTAGTGTAAATAAAATGGCTAGTGAACTAGTTATTTCTGATAAATCAAAATTACTTGAATTAATGTCTGATACAGAATTATCTAATATAAAATTATTGGAATTTTTACAATATTCAAAAGATGATATCAAAAAAGAACAGAAAAGAAGGTATATTATAAATATCTATAATACAAGTAAAAGTCTAGATGAATTTATGGAGAAAACTCTAGATGAATTAAAAAAAAATAAACTTAAAATTGATGAACTATCAGCACAAATTACAGCATGTTTTGTAAATAATAATGAATTAGAAGAAACAATTAAACTAATTGAATCTATTAAAACTTCAAATTATGAAACATCTGAAGGTTCTGATGAAAATAAATCAAGTGCATCAAATTATGAAACATATGAATCTACAGAAAATGTATCCTCCGAAATTAATCAAGTAGCATTAAATGTTACTGTTATAGAACAACCTCCTGTTGAACATACGTCTATTCAATCACGATTAGGAAGTAAAATAAATAGACCTATGACTCCACCGATTGTGTCTAATGCATTTGGTAACTCATTTTTACCATTGGATACATCATTAGATAATATTACACGTAAACGTTATCATGAAGAACCACTTAATCTTGAATCTAAAAAGAAAACAATTTCTCAAGTTGTCGCATATTTATCACAAAATTTAATGGAACGTGAGAATGGAGAATTACAATTTTCACCAATTGTAGAAGAATATGCGCCTTATCAAATTTATTACGAAGTATGTACTAATGATTCGTCTTTGTGTAATTGTGGTAAATATCATTCGCGTTTGCGATTTACATATGGGGGTAATAAATTACCATATGCATTATGTGGATATGATAGGCCATGGTTATTAAAAACAAATGGTGAACCTGCGTATTGTACTATTACAGGATGCAAACGCCTTCATTTGAAAAAATGAAAAAAAACAAAGGTTATTTTATAAAAATTGATTTATAATTATAATAATTAATTGCAATTTATTTTAATGGATAACGAATTTAATGATGAAGAATTAATAATTAGAAATAAAAATAGTTCAAATCAAACAATTAATTTTTTCTTTGTAATATCTATACTATTATTTATTATAGCAATTATATATTTTGACACAAATATCTATGTTATATATGACATTATTGATGATAATAATATACCAAGTATTTATAAATATATATTTATAATTGATATATTATATTCATTGTGGTATTTAATTATGTATATGTATATTATTTGTAATATACATTATAAATTTATTAAAATAATCAGTTATGTTATTATTTCTATTATGTATATTTTCAATTATACATTTCATATTTATATATATTTTAAAATGGATAATGCGTTGATTAAAAAAAATAAATTTAATGATTTTAATAAGGATTTATTAGATTCATTCATATTTTTTTCATTAATATTTGGATTTAATTGTATTATGTCGTATATATTTCTAAATAATTTGTTAAAAAAATAGTTTCTTTATTTAGTAAAGATTACAGTAAAAATAGTAAAAGTAATACAACTACTAAAAATAGCAAATATAAAATTAATATATGATGAATCTAATTTTATTTTATATGATGAATCAAAATTAAATCTTTCATCATTAAGATATTCTTTTGTATTAATTAGAAATGCATTACGAATTAAATAATTTGTTATTATTATTACACACATCAGAATACATGAACAAGGATTATAACAACATTTATTTTCAGATTTATTAATAATATTAATAAATAGAATAATAAAAATTAAATAAGAAAATATATCATATACAACTAAAACATATGTATTATATGTATTATGATTATGATTACCTAATTCTGTATCATTTAATGTTTTAATATAATTATTAATATTATTATTTGCAATATTAAACATATAAATATTATATATACTTGAACCAACCATAAATAATATACTTAATACTAGTAGAATAATTGATACTGTTTGTATAAAAATTTTCTTGAAATTATTACAAGCGATGACTCTAGTATTATTTCTTGTAGTATTATTAATATTCAAAATAAAATTGGTTGTTTGTAAATCATTAGACACAATCGTTAATTTATTTGGTTCTGTATATGATATAAATGCTCTACAATTAGGACAAGTATTATTTGTTTTTAACCATTCATCTATACAATTTTCATGAAATATATGACTACAGTATAAATTTTTATTTTTGGAGGTTTTTAAATCTCCCAAACAAATTGGACAACAATTAAAATTAATATTGCTAAAAGACGCATCAATAGACATTACAATTGAAATATATTCTATTAGTTACTCTTTATTTCAATTTTTCCCATAATAAAAATGAATAATATTATTCATTTTTATTATTAGAATAATAGTAATTGCGTGGGCGTCTAAGATAAAATAAATTACAAAGTAATTTATTTTATCGACAGCTCCACGTTATTTCAATTTTTATAAATATAATAACTGTTAATTGCGTGGGCGTCTAAGATAAAACCTTATGAGAAGCGTTATTCTGAGAGATATAATAAGAATTATATACAAAAAATGCTTTGTTTATCAAATCTAACACTAAATAATTATAATGATTATTTTTAACAAGATTTTTTAATAAAGAATCAAATTCTTCAAAAGTATTGAATATTAAATATCCATAATGTTTATATAATATCTTACTTGTTAAAATATGAAAATCAATTATAAAAACATAATCAAATTTATTTCTCATTTCAATTGGAATTCCCATAGAAATAGTAAATGTAATTATTGTAGTTAATTTATAGTGTTCTTTGTTATAAAATAATTCTTTCATGTCTTCATTATGAATCCACGAACCTCGTACACTTAAACTATCATCTATTATTAATTCTGTTTTACTATTTTTATTTTCTGATATTAATAATTTCTGGCGTTCCAAAACTTTATTTATAATTGATACATCATATTCATTATAAATATATTTTTTATCAATAAAATCTCTATAAAAAAAATTAAGTTTTTCTTTTCTTGATATTACTACAGTTGCAGGATATTTATTATATTCATGAATTTTTTTTACAATAGTTGATTTACCACTATTAATCATTCCTATAATTAAAATGTATGGATTTTCTTTTGTTAAAATCTCTTCTAATTTACTAAAATTAAAAGAACTCATTCTACCAATTTATAATATCTATATTCTGTTCTTTTAAATAATCATTAATTTTAATAAATACTTTACAACCAAAAAATCCATTATGGGCACTTAGTGGTGAAGGATGAACTGTGCAAAATATTTTATTATTATTAATATAATTTTCTTTACTCTTAGCATAACTTCCCATTAATAGAAAACAAGCTGTTTTATTTTTATTTGAAAACCATTCAATTAATTTATCTGTAAAATCTGTCCATAAATATGCATGTGAATTGCTTTTACCTTTGAATACAGTTAATGATGAATTTAATAATAATATTTTTTCTTTTTTTGCCCATTTTTTAAGTAATCCATGTTTAGGAATAATATAATCAGCCTCTTGGCTTGCGTAACAATTTTTAATTTCCTTTCTAATATTTTGAAGTGATGGTGGGATTTTTTTATGTTTTTTAGGAACAGAAAAACTTAATCCCATAGCTTGGGGTGTATTATTCTCTTCATTAATATAAGGGTCTTGTCCAATAATTACTAATTTAATATCTTCTGGCGGATGATAATATAATGCCCTAAAAATATCTTTTTTATTTGGATATATTCTAATGTTTGATTGTTTTAATTCATTTAATTTATCAAGAATTTTGATTAAGTCATCTTTATTACTATTAATAAAAGACATCCAACCAGGATGGATTCTTTTTATTAGATAATCTAAAGTATAATCTTTAGGTGCCATTTAATATAAATAACTGTAGTTGTTTATATTAAAATATCAATATTTATATTATTGTGAACAGTTAATTAACCAAAGTTCACAACTTTACCCTACATGTAGGGTAACTTGAAATATATTTTATTAAGTATTAATAAAATATATTTTAAATTATTTACATCTTGTGAACAAAGGTTAATAACCTGCTAATTTTTTACCTAACTCAGTTAATACTGGTGGATTAATTTTCTTTACATTTGGAATTGGACCTCCGTATGTTCTTGGCATGGTTGAAAATAACTTTGCTTTAAATGCCCAATGACTAGTAGTTCTAAGATTATTGAATGCTTTAATTTTTTTATCCAAATTTACTGGAGATGCTAATTTACGCGGCATCATGCAAATATAACTTACATTTCTAAAAGTTTTATTTTGTCTTCCTTTAATTGGTTCAGCGCCACAGTGAATGGTGCGACTATCCCATAAAACCATACTACCTGCAGGACAACTGATTCTTTTTAATTGGCAACCTTTATCTAAGAAGAATTGAATATGCTCATGTTCACTTTGCGTACTTAATTGATACCAATCTTCTTTTCTATCAACATTAAAATGATTTTTAAAAGCCTCGTGAAATTTATGACTTTTTTCTATAATTAATAAAGTTGCATCATCTTCATTAACATCATAACCAGTAAGCCAACTCTGCACACATTCAAAACCATTACGCATAAAACTTTGGTCACAATGTAGCCATGGCTGTCTATAATAACCACGATTTGTATCTTCTGGTGGAAAATGAAAACTTGATGCATCAAAACTAGTTAATAAATCTTCTCTATTACAATCCCAAATTTTAGCAAATACATCGACAACTTTAGGATTCTGTCTTAAGTCCCAAATATGTTGTGCATGTCCAACACTCCAATGTTGAATCAACATAGAATGCATTGGATATAAATTATAAAAACTTCTCCAACTATCTTTGTTATTTCTATTAATAGGAATATCAAAATCACTAGTAATATGTTCTAAATAATTCCACATACCATCATTCATATTTTTAATTTCTTGTTCATTCAATAAAGAAGGTAAAATTGCTACTCCATATTTATCTAAGGTATCTAATATATTATCGGGTGTAGTATTATACTTTGTATTATACGCCATTAATTATAATAATAAATAATCTTTAAATTTTATCTCTCAATCAATTTATATTCTAACTATAATGAGTAAAAAGACTACAAAAATAGATACAAGTTCTTGTGAAAAATTTAATGAATCATATAAAAAATATTTTTTAGATACTATAAAATTCAATAAACAAGAACAAAAATTGCAATATGTTTTCTTATGCCGTGAATATGCTGAAATGTTTTTTTTAGAAGGTTATTCTATGGAAGAAATATATTTTACTATTTTATTTAAAATAAGTTATAACTGTTGTGATGATATATATTGTTATGAATATCCGCAAAAAGTATTGAAGGAACCTATAAAATTATTAAAAAAACATTTTTTTGATAACGAACATTATGCATTTGAAGAAGTTAAATTCATTAATTGTGTTATGTGAGGAATAAAAAAGATGAAATATTTATTTATTATTAAATTAATTCTTTATTATTAATGGACAGAATATATACATTTTGGCAATCTAATTCTGAATTATGGTTCAATGCATCACAAGATGATGACAAATATATTTATGATAATTTTTTTGATTATCTAAATAATAAGTATGATATTATTAGTATGAATAAAAAAGAATGGACTTCTTATTGTATATTATTTGACCAATTATTAAAGCATTTTAATAGAGTTCTAAATAGTCAAATGGAAGCACTTGATGATTTTGTAGATAATTGTTATATTAATTATAATAAATTCAAAAATGATTTTAATGATTTTGAATTTATGTTCTGTTTAATGCCTATTCGACATACGCATAAATTAGTTCATGTTGAATTTGTATTAAATGAAACATGGGAAAGATTAGTATTAAATAAAGATAATCAATTTATTAGAAAATTTTTAATAGCAACATATGAAAGATATATTAAATGTACAACAGAAAATAATCTAATTAATTATGTTAATGATGGAACTATTTTTATTCATTATGAAATTCTGGATAAAATATCTCCTAAAGATTTTTCTATAATGATAAGTGATAATAATGATAATCAATTATATTTATGTATGGATAAATTTATAATAAATAATAATTTGAATGATTCACATATTACAATAAGTCTTAGTGGAGGAGTAGATAGTATGGTGTGTAGTCATTTAATAAAACAATTAACAAAAAAATATACTAATTTTAAAATATCAGCTATTCATATTGATTATTACAATAGACCAGAATGTAAGTACGAAGAAGAACTATTAATTTGGTGGTGTAATACTATTTTAGAAATTCCACTTTATATTAGGCGTATTGAAGAAATTAATCGTCCCAAATGTATGGAATATGAATTAAGAGATTTATATGAAAGCTATACAAAAGATGTTCGATTTAGTAGTTATATTAATATTAATCTTGGGATTAATAATACATATGTTGTATTAGGTCATAATAAAGATGATACTATTGAAAATATTTTTACTAATACTGCAAGTCAATCTCATTATGAAAATCTATTAGGAATGACATCAGTTAGTTATCAAGAATATAAAGACAAAGATATTTGTTTTTTACGACCATTAATTAATATTCCTAAAAGTGAAATTTATGAATACGCTATTAATCATAATATTCCATTCTTGCAAGATAGTACTCCTAAATGGAGTCAACGCGGTAAAATTCGTGATATTGTTAAACCAGCATTGAATGAATGGAATCCATTAATTTTTGATGGTCTAATTAATTTGTCAGCTAAAATGTCTCAAATGACTTTATTAATTGAAAAACTTATTCCAGATGATATTAGTTGTGTTCATTATAAGAATATAAATGAAGTCCCTATTGATAATATTTATTGGACTATAATTTTAAAGAAAAATGATATTCGTGTTACACAGAAGACAATTATTAATCTGATTAATAGACTTGAACATTATAAACTGTTTCCTCATAAATTAAACGATACACAAAAGATTCAATTAGCTGTTAATCAAAATGGTTGTAATGTAATGTTAGTATTAAAACAAACTTCTAAACCTAAAGATAGATTGCATTTGATTTTGCAAACAAAAGATTCTAGTGACTAGAAATTATCAAATATTGGCATTAAATCTATATATGATAAACAATCATACTCTTCATAATATCCATCTAATAATTTATTACATTTAGTATCCACGGTCTCTATATTCATAATAATACTCATCTTCATAATCTTCAACATATTTAGTTCCATCCTCATTGCCATAATCTTCTTTATCAAACTCAAAATCTATGTTAGCAAACTTTGTATAAGAACAATAATCTGATATTAATGTAGTTCTTGGTATTTTATGAGCTAATTCATCTTTAAATTTATAATCAAATTTATTTAATATTATTTTTCTTAAATTTAAACTATCCAAAGAATTTCCAAAACTTTGATTGAAATCAGAATCAAATTTTAAATGTGTTAATGATGTTAAATTTAATAAAGAATCTCCTAATGGTTGATTGAAATCATTGCCAAATTCTAAATAGATTAATGATTTTAATGGTAATAAAGAATATCCTAATGGTTGATTGAAACTATAATTAAATTTTAAATGTATTAATGATATTAATCTAGTTAAAGAATCTCCTAATGGTTGATTGAATTTATAACCAAATTCTAAATAGATTAATGATTTTAATGGTAATAAAGAATCTCCTAATGGTTGATTAAAACTATTACCGAATTTTAAATGTGTTAATGATATTAATCTACTTAAAGAATCTCCTAATGGTTGATTAAAATTTAAACCAAATGTTAAATGTGTTAATGAAGTTAAATTATATAAAGAATTACCTAATGGTTGATTGAAATTATTACCAAATGTTAAATGTGTTAATGATATTAATCTAGTTAAAGAATCTCCTAATGGTTGATTAAAACTATTACCGAATTTTAAATGTGTTAATGATATTAATCTAGTTAAAGAATCTCCTAATGGTTGATTGAAATTATTACCAAATTGTAAATGTGTTAATGATAATCTAGTTAAAGAATCTCCTAATGGTTGATTGAAATTATTACCAAATTGTAAATGTGTTAATGATATTAATCTAGTTAAAGAATCACCTAATGGTTGATTGAAATTATTACCAAATTGTAAATGTGTTAATGATATTAATCTAGTTAAAGAATCTCCTAATGGTTGATTAAAACTATAACCGAATTGTAAATGTGTTAAATTTATAAAATTTAATAAAAACATCTCTGAATTGATAAATATTTTTTTAATATTTTCATTTTTTATATAATGATTATTATTTATTATTTGTTCAATTATTTTATATCTATTTGAAAAGTTATCTATTATTGTTAATAAGTTTGGGTTTTTAATTATTAAAGTATCCTCTTTATATAAATAATATATATTATCTTCATTCTTGGTTAAATATTCTATAATTAATTTTTCTAACCAATCTAATAAAACTCTATCATTATTTAATTTTCCTAACATTTCATATATTCCAATAGGGGTATCTGTCGGATCCATTAATTGGTCAGTTTCTAAATTTAATTGATATTTATTTATTGGATTACGTTTACTCATAATCACATATATATTTCCTCTTTTTTTGTAGTATGAGAACATATTATTTTCATTAGCTGCTGTACACCATTTTGTATTTCTACCATAATATTTAGCCTGATCTTCTGTTTGAAGATCATAAACAAGAATATTATCTGTTTCAAATAATGGCGGCATTTCACCTTTTCTTTTTTTCTCTAATTCTAATTCTCTTTTCTTCTTTCCCTTTTCACCTTTACTTTCTATATCTTCTATAATTCTAGAAATTGCAGGCATAGATAAATAATCCTCTAATCCTCTTAATCCATTTAATCTATGAAGTGGATACAATTCAAAATCAGGATAATTACCTAAATTACTATTTATAATATTATATTTTTTAATTGAATCTTTGAATCTACCAATATTTTCAAGTGATGAAGGAACACCGAATGTATTATTTAAATAACTCTCTACTATAAAATCATCATATTTAGCTAATTCTCCAGAATTATTATCATATAATATTAATAATCTAGCATATAATCTATAAAATAAGTCTGTTAATATTTGAGCAGCTCTTATTTGATTTTCACGTGTGTCTAAATTAGCAGGAAATGTTAGGTCTTCTGGTAAAGAAAAATTATTTTCACGTCTTAAATTTGTAATTAAAGTTGAATAGTTACTAGGATTTAATTGTAAGAATCTAATAAAAAAATCTTTGGCAGATCTTTTACTTCCTCCTAGTTGATTTTTAAGTATTGTATATTTCTTTTTATATTTTAAATATTTAGAATAATAATCCATATATATATATATATTATATATTTTAAATAAATCAATGTAATTCTATTAAGTTATTAATCATTATATTAATAATATTAGGATTAAAATTAAGTAAGTCTGACCAATAAGGAATTTCTCGAAATGTCATAGAATAATCTCCATTTAATAATTTATTACAACAACACTCTTTTAAATCCTCGTTTTCTACCAATAAATGTCCATTTTCAAAAAGATAAGAGAACAAATTAATAAATATTAATGCTTTATTTTTCGAGCTAACATTATTTATTATATTCATTAGTGAATTAGAATATTTACCAAAAATTTCACCTTGTGTATTATTTAATGTATTGATACTAAAATCAAATGATATCAAATTATATTTATTTATATCATTGCATACTGAACGAATACAATTTTCACAATCACGTGTAATAATATGAATCAATGGAAATTTTAGGATATATTTTAGATAATTTTTACAATTTACTAAATCAGTATCAATACATAAATCATAATCATTAGTGCAATTACATGTTTTATTAGTTATATAATTATAAGCATTTCTATTAATAACATTGAATTTACTATTAATAAAATCTTCTGATAGATTTTTCTCATTCATAAAAGTCGTAAATAATAATTCATTATTATGAATTGTTTCTAATAATAAATCTATATCAATATGTTCAAATTCTTCTTGTGGCTCAGATATATTCGAATCATCCGAATTTTCAGAAAGGTTATCATTATCTAATTCTTCATCTGAATCTTCATAAACGCTTTCTAATTCTTCAGAAGACTGAGAATCAATAATTTCTCCTAATTTACCAATTGCATTCATTAATTTCAAATAGTCACTGTCTGTTAAGTGTTCCTTAATATCATCAATACCATTAATTAAAACGTGAAGATGTTCCATTAAATATTGTTTAATTATCAATAAAATAAATTATCAATATTTATAAATCAAATATTATTCAAGTTTAATGATATATATAAAGCCATATTAAAACAGAAAATTTATGGGGTTTATTAGAACAATTTTCATTATTATTAACATCATCTATTATATTAATAAGATGTTCGTATGATAAAAAAGGTTTATCACATGATTTAATAAATTCATTATATTTTGCTAGAGCAAACTTGTTCTTTTGAAGTAATGCATTAATAGCTGTTTCAAATTCAATGTATTTATTTTCTATAGTAGCATTATTATCAACTAATATAAAATTAAAAAATTCTTCTAAATTAGTATTAATCATATTTAATTCATAAGTATGATAGTCTGATAGAATATCCATTAATTATAATAATAAATAATTATTATAATTATTAATCAATTTTTATTATCAATCAATATAAAAAAACAAATATAGTGTATATATATGGGTCAGTATTATAAGTTTATTATTTTAGATGATGATAAAAAGAATGGTAGAGAAGTTATTCTTCTAGTAATTAATCCTCACGATTTTAATGAAGGAGCAAAATTAATGGAACATTCATATCTTAATACTAATATTATGAATACAGTTGAGTTCTTACTTGGATCAAATAGTCAATTTTATAAATCAAGAGTTGTTTGGGCAGGTGATTATGCAGATAATGAAGATAGTTATGAATGTCCGGAGAATTTATATAGACTATCAGATAATTATTCTTCATTTCGTTTATATCATGAAAATCAAAAATATAAATATATTGTTAATCATACAAAAAAATTGTATGTTGATAAAATAAAAAGTACAAATTCTATTCATCCATTACCACTTTTAATTTCAGAAGGGAATGGTTTAGGAGGCGGTGATTATAGGAGTAGTAATGAAGAATTATGCGGCACATGGGCACGTAATGTTATTTCTATGGAAAATGAAATACCAGATGGGTATAATGAATTGTTATGTAATTTTGAAGAATACTAATGGGTTGATATTATAACATATGATTCGAATTTAAAAATGCATATTTAATATCTGTTTGAACATACTCATATCTATTTTATTTATATCAATATCTGGTATTGTAGATAAATCATCTGTATCATTAATTTGCGTCATTAGCTTTTTATGTTCATCATAAGTTAATTTTTTATTATCAACTATTTTAGATGGTGGAGGTGATAGTAGTGTTTTTGGTTTTGGTGCAACAGGCGGAGGCGGAGGAGGTGGAGGAGGTGGAGGTGGTAGTAGTTTTTTTGGTTTTGGTGCAACAGGAGGTGGTATTTTTTTCTCAACTTTCTTAATTTCATCGGATTTTGTGCTAATAATTATTTCTTCTGGCATAGGAGTAATATGTGGATATAGAAAATGATCAATTAATTTATCCAATAATACTAAATTAGTATTAAGTAAAAGTTTCATTTTATCACAAAGTGCATAACATTTTTCAGAACAAAATTGACATTTTTTTCTTGTCATATTTAAATAATGATCAACTGTATGAATCCTACGCATTGTTGAATAACAAATTCCATAACAATAATATTTATCATCTTTATTTTTATTATCACAAAATACACAATCTTTTTTCTTCCAAAATTTATCCTGATATTCTTCAAAAAATTTATAAGTATCAGATTCTAATTTTTTAATCCGTTTTTCTTCTTGTACACATCTAATTAAAAAATCATTATTATAATCATCGTCAAAGCCTCCGAATAAATCTGTTTTCTTAATTTGTATATTTATAGGTTCTGGTTCATTAAATATTTCTTCCATATTAACTGTATCTGATATAGTAACTAAATCTGGTTTCGGTTGAATAATAGATATATATTTGGCCACTGGTGCATTTACTATAATATCACTATATATTTTACTTACTTTATTAGTTTCTGTATAAGATTGTGTCTGAGGACTATTTAGTATAATAGGTTCTTCTGGAATAGCAGATAACTGCTGTGGCGGTATAGCATTAAGCACAACCGGTTGTGCAACAGATTGTGCAACAGGTTGTGCAACAGGTTGTACCACCGGTTGTGGTATATTTTGATGAATATTAAGAGGTTTTAATTTACATTGAGAAGCATAATGACCTTTAATACCGCATTGAAAACATTTATCATTACTACCATTAATCATACGATTTAAATACCATCTATCTGTTTTTGACAAATTAACTTGACAGAAACTTCCTCCTCTAACATGGTCAATACCATACTGTGTCATATATTTGAAAAGATATTTATCTTCATCAAAATCATCACAATTAGGTACAAGTTCAACACGTTCAATAGGTTTATGTAACTTGGTCCAAGAAGAACCTTGACCATCATGATGTTGTTCTAAACGTCTATCAGGATCAGTAGTTTTACCAATGTAATACTTATTATGTTCTAATTTAAGAATATAAATATAGACCATTTACACAGTATAATAATTATATATAGTGATAAAAATTATCAATTTTTATGATAAAAATTAATAGGGCATTCAGGACCGTAGGTCTTATTAACAGTTCTAATTATATTCATGGGAAAAATTGATTTAATCAATAAATATGTTAATAATTAATATAATTAATGTCACGTGTAGTTAAAAAGAAAACACATTACGGAACAATTGAAGCAGAATACTATGTTAATATAATTGATGGTAAAGAAGTTATTGAAGGAGAATATAAACATTTAACAGATGAAGGCGATGTATGTGGTATTACTAATTATGTTAATGGTAAAAAACATGGACCATGTATTAGATATTTTGTATCAAATGATAAATTAAATGGAAATATATCTAGATTAAGACATTATAAAAATGATAAATTAGAAGGTGAATACATATCGTATAATGAATATAATCAAATTGATAAACATTGTTACTATCTTAATAATGAATTACATGGAGAATATAAAGAGTATCATGGTACACATTGGACTAAATATAATCATTTATATATTCATTGTTATTATAAACATGGTAAATTAGATGGTAAAGAAATAGAATATCATAATCCTAGTAGTCGTAATAGTCCAATTAATGGATGTATTAAAGAAATATCAGATAGTTATATTGATGGTAATTTATTTGGATCTCAAAAACATTATAATAATGATGGTAAATTAATATCAATTCAATATTATAATAAAAGTAATTTATTATTTCAATTAGAAATTAATGATAAAAGATACCATTTATACTCGCAAAGCGATTTAATTGATGAAGAAACTGAGAAATCATTAGCACTATTATATGATAAATTTAATAAACATATTATTAATAATCCAATTATAGAAAAAGAAATTTCAATCAACGATAATCAGAATGAATCCGATAATGATTCTAATAATGATTCTAATAATGATTCTAATAATGATTCTGATAATGATTCTGATAATGATTCTAATAATGATTCTGATAATGATTCTGATAATGATTCTAATAATTAATAAAAAATTAAAAAAATATTTACTTTAAATATTTAATTTATAGTTTATATATAATAATGTCAGGAGGAATCGCTGCTGCAGTTTTAGATTATTATTTTAAAAATGAATTTAAAAATATTAATGATTTTATTAATAAATCAGAATATGCTATACGTTTTACTAAAACACAAATGAAATATGATAATGTAAGTGTCGGTTTTATTTCTTTATTATATTTTAATATTAATAAAATAAATGAATATTCATATACTATCAGTATAAATAAACCTAAAGATTCAGATTTTAGGTCTTTAGATAAATATTGGGGTGTAGATCCTTATAAAATTACCTGGGCTAAACCCACAGACCCAGAATTAAGAGATTTGTCACATTATATGTATGATATTGATACTTTTAATTATAATTATGTCATACAACAAAGAGATAATCAATTTGAAAATGCCGAACCAAATAAAACATATAGAATGTATAGATTATTTCAAGATGGTGATAATATTTATTTTTATCGTGAATATACAAGAACATGGCTTGAAACTTATAAATCAGGTACTAATAGTGGTATATTAGGATTAGATTTAGCGACAGAAAAAACAAATGAAAGAGTTAGAAATTTAGAATATATTAAATCTTCTAATGCTAATATAACACCATTTATAAATGCAATCGCTAATAAATTAACATCAGATATTTATACAAAATATAAAATAGATAATAATTATATTAATAGAATTAAATTCATCCCAAAAGTAACTATACAAAATGATCAAATAATAACATTAACATTTGAAGATTCATTATTAGATATTTCTCCATTACAAGGATGTATTGAGACAATTAATAAAAAAATAAATAATAAAAATGATATAAATAATATATTATTAGATAAAGATAATAATGGAACTATTGCAGAAATATATATCAAATTTGGATTAAAACTATTCACTAGATCTAATATAGTATATTCATTATCTATTGTTAAACCAACTGGAAATAATATATTTAAACTTAAAAATATACCATTTATTAATAAATTAAATGTTGGTACAGGAATTAATAAAGCAATTAATTTAAAACCACAATTAAATGTATCCTATATAATTAATAAATTCGCTAAAACTATAGAAACTAATCCAGATATTTATAATGCAATGATTAATGGTTCGTATGTATTTAATTATGATACTACCAGTAATAAATATTTTATATATCGTGATAATGTAAATTTTAAATCTGCTCAATCTATTAATTATATTAATAAAAAAACTGATATTACTACAGAAATGAATGAGTTATTAATTAAAATTTCACAATTATCTATATTTAATCAAACATCTTATTCTTATAATAATTTATTACAACCAGCAGTATCTGAATTAACAATTACACTTAATAATAGTTTTACAATTGTTCCTTCATTAAATATATTAATGTTGAAGAATGTAAATATTAATATTTTAAATAATTTTTTAAATACACCAAATAGATTTAAAACTAGTCAAACTTTAAATAAGGGTAAACCATTTTTAATTGACACTGCATTAAATCAAAATGATATTATTTCTAATATTAATAAAATTAATTTTAAGATTAGTAATACATATAATCTAAATAATATATTTATAAATAATGATAAATTTAATGGATTATTATTAGAATCATATATGTATTTTGATTTATATTTTAATCAAAATGAACAAAATAGTATAATATATTCATTAAATTTAATGGTACCAGATAAATATAATATATTTAAAATTCAACTAAATAAACCAATCATATATATTGATAATAATAAAAAATTTAAATCAAAATTTGATATAAATAAATATAGCATAGAAACTGATACTAATATAACAAATCAATTTATAAAATCATCTAATATTAAACTTGTTAAAGAATCTGATAATTATTATTTAATTAAAAATTGTAAAACATATAATACAAATGACAACAAAAAAATTAATATAACTGATGAAGTAAATGCTATATTTAATCAAATACCTATAATTCCAAATACTACAACTAATATTTTAGTTGAACAATATAAAATAAATTATATTGTATTATTTAATTCAAAAATAAATGATAGTAATATATTAATATAATATTAAATAAAAATATATTATAATTATAATGTTAACAAAAGAAATTATTATTATTATTTTAATAATAATTTTAGTTATTTTAATTATTAAAATTAGAAAAAATTGTATATTTGAAAAATTTGAAGTTACTACTACTTCTTATAAATCTATTATAGATACTGAATTAACTAATATTAATAATAAATTTAATAATAAAATATATGCTCCATATAAAACAGATACAAAAGTTGGACTTTATTATGATTTAAAATTAAATAGATCTTTTACATATTGGTTTTATTTTAAAGCTGATACTATATATATTTATGATAATAGTAGATTACTAAAAAGAACAGATGTGAAAGAGAAAGATTATCCTTTAGTATATAGAGGTGCTGGAATTTCAATGAATAGATTTTATAGATTTGTAAAAGAGAAAAATAATTTTTTTGTTCAACGTGAATTTTTTGGATATTATCCTATAACTTTTATACAATCTAATATAAAATTAAATATAACTGAAAATTTAAATAATATAAATAATGAATTTATTATACTTAAAAGAAATCTATTAAATAATTTTAATAAAGATATAGTAAATAGATATACATTTAGACCTAAAATTGATTTTACTAATTATTTTATCATATTTGAACTCTTTGATACAACTTTTAATATGGATAATTTCATTATTAGATTAAATTCGAAAATTAATGATATAAATGATATTCAAAATTTATATATTAATACTGATATAAATAGTATATTTTATAACAAAGGTATTCTAGCTGCTATATTTTTTAATCATACTATTAATATAATAAATGACAATACAATTGAGTATACATTAAATTTTTATTCAGAATATAATGTAATATTTGATTTTCCTGAAGGTAAATATTTTGGAGCTAGTTATATATATAATATGCTTGTAGATATAAAACCAATAAATTATATTGATAGTAATAATAATTTATCAATTAAATATTTAAATACATCAGAACTATTTAATACCTATACAATGAAATCAGGTAAATTATTTCAAATAAATGAATATGAGGATTTACTAGATAAAACTAAACGAAATAAAAATTATAAAATAATTAATGAAAATAATAGATATTATTTTATAAGAACACTTGATAGTTATATTAGTAAATCTGATATTACTGATTATATTAATGAATATATAGATAATTTAAATAAATTATCTCCAATATCAAATGCAATGACTAAACTTAAAATAAGTGAGAATTCTATTAAATATACTATCACAATTGAACAAGTTACTCTATAGTTAACCATAGTTAACCATAGTTCCATTCGCAAAAATCGAAGATTACGAATATAAGCTGATAATAATATAACCTTCGGTTGAGTTACCCTACTAATAATTCTATGAATATTATTAGGATAAAATAAATCTACGATTTGAACAAGGTTTAATGATGTATAGCAGTCCATAATTGAATGCAAAAAAAATTTAATGGAGTTATATATGAAGGACGAAATCCATTAGTAATATTATCAATAATTTGAATTAAATTATCATAAGATGGAAAAGACGATTCACTTGTTTTAATAAACTCTTTATAAATATTGAGAGCAAATGTGTGTTTTGCTATAAATGATTTAATTGCTATATGGTGAGTTAATTGTTCTTTTGATATTTTACCACTAGTATCAGAATCAATAAATTTTAAAAAATTATAAACATATTCGCTACCCATTAAACCACCCGTGGTATCAAAATTAATATCGCTGTTAATATTCTGCGACATACACTAATTATATAAGTAATATTAATTAATTTTATTTCAATTTTTATAATATATGTGGAATAAGTCCACATATATTATAAAGTTAATTGTGAGTATAGAAAAATCTTTGATTTTTCTATCCCCCAATCAATTTTTATAAATAAACTAGCCTTTGGCTGGGTTATTAATTGCGTAGGCGTTCGAAATAAAAGTTAATTTATAATAATTTAAGTTTTAATTTATTAATTTCTTCTTCTATATTTAATTGTTTTTGTTCTAATTCTTTTTTCTCTTCTTCTAGTTCTAATATTGTATTTTTTATTACATTATTAGTCTTTTCTTCTTTATTTTCATATTCATAATTATCATTATCTTGAACTATATCCATCCAATTATCTGGTATATCAAATAAATCAAAAACATAACGATTTTCATAGTTATAACCATATTTTGTAATTATAAATTCTTCTTTATCAAAATCTATAATATAATTATATTCATTATCTGGTTCATATTTAGATGTATAATAATCTGTATCTTCATCATCATAATTTACAATTGAATAATAAAATGAATGAAACTGAGACTTACATCCATAATGCATATCGTTTATATTTATATAAGGAACAGACAATAATTTATTTTTATAATACTTAATAAAACCTTTGGTTGTATTATTAATCATTCTATATATTTCATTTACAACATCTTTACCTAAACCATCGCAATAAGAACTACTATGATTATAATAATTGTAGTAAATTCCTTTATACTTAAAAGCTACAAAACCATGAGTTACCATTATTATATTAATGATTTTTATTTTTATGAAAAATTGAAAAAAATATTATTATTATTATTAAATTAAAATGTGTTATGGATATATACTCATTATTTGAGGATCCTAATCTAAATATTATAACTTTACAAGAATTGAGTAAAACACTTCAAATTAGCATTAATGCTTTTATTATAAAATATTATGAAATTGTAAATCCTTCTATTGAAAACTCTATTCAAGTTATTATAAGTGAGTTTAATAAGATGAGAGAAAACCTTTCATACATGAATAATAGATTATTCATTAAATGTTTAAAAAAAACTACTATTAATAGTATTATAGTTCAGGAATTAATAAATATACATACTTACTTTCAAATAAGAATGGAGTCTATTGCACAATCTATTATGAATATAGAAAATAAATATAATTATGAAAATAAAATAACACATATGTTAAGTAAATAAATTTCTTACCTTTTATCCATATAACCTAATAACCCAGCCAAAGGCTAGTTTATTTAATTATCTGAATACGATTATTCTATAGTACATAATATTTTAATATTATCACCTAAATATTCTGGCTTTTCAATATTATTCATAACACGATGACAAAATATATTAAATCCGTATATGCGTTTATAAAAGCATAAACGCTTAACTAACATCATAAAATTACAGGGTTCTAATAAATTTAAAATCATAATATATAATTTTTTATTAGTTTTCTTAAATACTTCATTTACAGGTTGTTTAGTAATCGCAGATGTAATCATCTTAATATCTTTTTCATCTACATTCAAATTATGATGAAAACATACATTTAATATATTTGTGAATTTTTGATTACAGTCTGAACATGATGCATCAATAATATAAGTACTACATGCTTTAAGTAAAAATCCATTAACTATTAATAATTCATAAATCATTGTTTTACATGCATATAATGCTGTAATAAAATAGTCACGACCTTTGAAATAATTTTGATGTTGGAGGATATCTTTGCTTTTACATTTATCAGAAAACATATATTCTAATGGTTCATTCATACCATTTAAGCAAGCATAATAAGTTTTCAACATATAGAAATTAGAAAGCATTATCATCTTTAAATTATTATCATCCATTTGAGGAAATGAATAATCAATATATAGGTCTTTTTTATATCTAATCCATGTAGGTTTATTACATTGGTTTCTATAAAAAATAGAAGTACAGTTAATTACAAAGTTTAAAAAATGATTTACATGTTTATTTGCATCTCCTGCATCTGAATCATTAATCGTCTGATAATGTTGTTGAAAATCATCAAACTCAATTGTTCTGTAATCTGTATTTAACAGCTTTACAGAATCAATACTACGAGGCGTATTAATATAATTAACAAGTGTCTCATTTGGAAATATATATTTATTTAATTTTAAAGATTGATATTGGATTATACATATTTCATATCTCATACGAAGTGAATTCATACACTTTACTAATTTATTATATATAATATAACTATTTCAATTTTTATTATGGGAAAAATTGAATTATTTATACATTTATATTAATTAATAATTATTGTATGTCTCTAGCTACAATGCGTCACACTAATTATAGGTATGCTGTTATTTTTGCTACTAATATTACATATATGTTATCTGATGATAATATTCTCCCTCCCCATTGCACATTAGATATTAATAATCCATATATTAATGAACCAGAAACTAAAGTCATTATTGATTTTTTTCATCCACGTTCTAATCATATTGGAAAAATTATTATTGGATATCCATTCTATATGAATAGTAATAATGCAGGTGGTTTTGCTCATATGTTATGTGGAATTAATTCTCATAATGATTATTTTCTTCAAATCACTGTTGATAATATAAATGAACTGTTAGGTGTTATTGCATTCTGTCAAAATATTTTACAATATCAGCCAGAAGAACTGCATTTGAATTTTGTTCGTATTCCATTATATTTATTAAATCATTGGTGTGTTTCACCTGAATTAAGGAATGTAAATTTAGAACATTTACAAATTAATCAAGATGAAAATTATATATATGATCCAGTTGTTGGTATATAATTACTAATACTATTTAATCCTATTAACAATTATTAACCATAGTTCACAACGGTTAAAAATTGAAATTATTTTTATATATTTATATAAAAATAATTATTGTATGGACTGCTCTATATGTTTAGCTCCTCTTAATGAATCTATTATAACTCTACCATGTGAACACATTTTTCATAGTTCATGTTTTAAAACATGGGAACAATATAATAATAAATGCCCTTATTGTAGATATGATTTAAACCAATCTAGAGTCCCATCATATTTATTTGATGAATTAATATCTCCAGATGGTAATATTGATAGTTTAAATGAACATAATTTTCATTATTTTTATTATATAAATGAAAATTCATATTCTAAAACACAAATATTAGAATTTATTGAAAATATTAAACAAGCAAAAATATTAAAATCATCATTGAGAATATGTGAAGAATATAATGTTAAAAATAATAATATTCATAATATTCATAATATTCATAGAATTGGTAAATTAATTCAAATTAGTCCTATTACTAGTCATGGTGTTTTTACATGTCGTTTTATGTCATCAGATGGAAATATATTTTATGGTTATAGTAATATACATGAATATGAATTGATTGAATCGCCATAAAAAATTATTAGTTATTTTAATCAATCATAACCCCAGTTATTATAACAGGTGATATGGTATTATCTGTTTGATAATATTTAATCTTATCAGAAATATATATTCTATTATCTACTGGAATTAAATTATTTCTAATATCATCATTCATTATATATCCAGTATATCCAAAATTAAATGAATCAAACTGAGTATTTTCAAATGTTAATCTAATATATAGTTGATGATTAAGAGTATTTTGCATAAATATATAATTTTTCTTATTTAATTGCATTCTTTTATTATTTACAACTAATTCTATTTTTATATATTCATCTGTATAAATATTATTGATAGCATCACAATATCTATATAATGGTAATTGAAGATATTTATGATTATTTTCATCATCTAATAATATATAGTCACTAAGTTTAATTTCTTCTTTGTATTTATAAGAAACTACTTTATATTTACCAGTTCTTAACATTTGAATAGGACCGAATTCATCATTATAATTAGTATCAAAACAAATAAAACTATTAAAATATTTTATCATATCAAAATATTTCATATAATTATAATTATAATTATAATTATATTATTTTTAAATTAAAACATTTTATTAGAAAAATTGATTTATCGTGGGGCTGTCAATAAAATGAATTACAAAGTAATCATTTTATTTTAGACGCCCACGCCAATTCAAAGGTTCTAAAGTTAGATAGAATTTATTAAAATAAATTCTATCTCATTTAGAAAAATTGATTTATAATTATAATGCATAAATAATAATAATTAATGCTATCGCTCGAAGTTAATTTTAGTAAAACATATTTTGATATGTATAATAGTCAAGTTCCAAATTATGATGTAGAAGATGATTTTATAGTTACTTTTGATATATATCAAAATAATAATTTAATTAATCATTTTGAAATATCTAGAGGTGAAATAGATGAATTTATTAATTTTTTTGATATATCTAATAAAGATAATGAATTATATATTGATTATCATTATAAACATGGACGATTAACAGTGTCTCTACAAAATAATATATTTACTACTTATTTACATATAGATTATTATATTACTGGTCATACAACAAACACATATCATTTAACAGATGATGAAAATGAACAATTCACAGCTGAATTTAGTAAATTATTTATAAATTATAAATAAGTGTTATTTAATCTTCTAAGCTTACCATTTATATAATAAGATGAATTCATTAAATTTCCATTTTCATCATAGTCTTTACATTCACCATTATATAATCCATTAGTATAATTATAATCTTCTACTAATTTTCCATTCATAAGATATTTCTTACAATTTCCATTTAATTTATTATTAACATAAAACCAATCTATATATATACTATTATTATCATAATATGCTTTGTATTCACCTTCAAGTCCACCATCATTATTATAATTACATGTAATATAAGGTCTACCATTCTCATAATAACTTTTAAATTCTCCATTCCATTTATTATTATAACTACCAGTTGCTTTTATTTGGCCATTATAATAATAACATTCACGAACAAATATAAATGAACCATGAATAATACTTTCTAATGGTCCCTTACTTCCATCTGATTGCATATAATAAACTCTTGTTTCACCATTATTATTTTCAACACTATGAAGTTGATGTTCCATTGATATTAATATTGAATTTTTCTTTATAATTATAAAACAACTACGTTTAATACAGTATATCTATAAGAATGTTTATCTAAATCATGTTCCTCGCATTCATCAGTTAAATCACAATAATACGAACCATATGTATCTATATTTGGAACAGGTAAATAATTATACCAATCAATACCACAATCCTTAATATTTGACATATCAATATATTCTTTAATCCACTCATCATCAATAGGTATATCTACTATATATTCTTTAATAGAATAACTATATTCACAATCATTACCAGAACAATACCCGTCATGATCTGCTATTTCTAATTTTGCTTTAATTTTAACTTTCATATTATTATACATTCTAAAATATTATTAAATAAATATCGTCAGTGTGTAAAATAACCTTATATCTAACCTTTGGTTGGGTTAACCCAGCCGAAGGCTAGGTAGCACTTGACGGTACCTTATCTATATATGAAACATTATTGTTAATTGCTACAACTAATGGATAGTATAGAAAATCTTTATATGCTAAGCATTTATTTTCTATCTCCCAATTAACTTTCTAATAAAATGTTTTTAATATTTTATTAGAAAAATTGATTAAATATAATTAAATAATAAATAATTATTTACTAATAATGACTAATTATATAAATAAAAAAACTAAAGAGCTTGCGCTCTTATATGAACATTTAAACAGTATTAAATATACAATTAATCAATTTTATCTAGAAAATGAATATCCATCTGATGGAGCAGATGAAATGTATTTAGATGAGTTATATTTAGATTTAGATTTATATAAAGAAAAAATTGACCAATTAGAAAAATTTTTATATGCAACAATGCAATTAACTAAATATAAATATGAGTTAATAAATAATTCTAATAAAATCTTATATAATCCGATAAGGGTTTCACGATTAGTAGAGGAGGGGGTGATATCTTTTACTGAACCAAATTCATTTGATGATTTATAAAATAAATTTGTTTTAGTAAATGCCAATGCTTATCAAAACTTATTTGATATATGGAAAATCTTTATATGCGAAGCATTTATTTTCTATCTCACAAATAAAAATTGATTTAATAATTCATTGATTTAATAGAAATTAAATAATGGTTAACATCTACGTTTTAAAACTTGAAGATAATAAATTTTATATTGGTAAAACTAATAATGATGTGAATAATATGTATAACCAACATAAAAACAATACAGATTGTGAATGGACTACTAAATATCCACCTATTGAATTAGTTAATAAAATGTCATCAGAATATTCATTAGATGAAGATAAGCTTACTAAATGTTATATGAAGAAATATGGAATAGAAAATGTTCGGGGTGGTAGTTATTCTAAAGTAGAATTAGATGATAGTGTGATTAAAAGTTTAGAACATGAATTTTCATTAAATCAGGATATTACTGTTGGTGATATTTATTCAGAAGACTTTAAAGAACTTTATGCTCAGGTTGATGATGTTCATCAACTTCTAGAAATATTCCAACAACAAATGAATCTTGCTAAAGATATGTGGTGTCTTCCTTTTGATAAAGCACATTTAAAATATCAGAATAATAAAATTAAAGAACTAGATACAAAACTTCATATGATTGATATTAAAAAACATGCGAGAAAGTTAAAATATGTTAATCTTTCAACAATTGGCACACCTGCAAATGATTCTCATTAATTTAAAATTTTAACTATATTAATTATATATAATTAATGAATGAAATAAATTCTATATTTGAAATTGATTTATAAAAATTGATTGTGTAAGTTATTTGTGGTAAGAAAAATTGATTATCAATCGTGTTTATGGATATAAAAATTGATTTAATGATTAATTAATTAAATATTTATTTAATTAATTAATGGTAAATATTTATGTTTTGAAATTAGAAAATAATAAGTTCTATATTGGTAAAACAAATAATCATGTAGGTATTAGATTCAGCCAACACAAAAATGATAAATCTTGTAGTTGGACAGCTAAATATCCACCTGTTGAATTATTAGAAACAATTAAATCCAATGATGATTTAGATGAGGATAAAATAACTAAAAAATATATGATGAAATACGGCATAGAAAATGTTCGTGGTGGAAGTTATACTAAAGTGGAATTAGATGATTGGATGATTAAAAGTTTAGAACATGAATTTACATCAGTAAAAGATATTTGTTATAATTGTAATGAGCGCGGACATTTATATCGCAATTGCGATTATAAGGAGTGCCCATCAAATAATAAATTTAATATCAAGAAATATCTAGAAGATTTTAAAGAAATAAGTTCTATTAGTATAGAAATTGACAAATTAGATAAAGTATATGAACATATTATTATTCTAAATCATGAAATTAACACAACAAATATTTTTAATAAAGAAAATCATAATAAAAAGATAGAACTAGAAAAGACACTTCAAGAAATTAATGAAAAACTCACTTTATATCAAAGTAATTATCGTAAATATAATACAGAGCAACAAGAAGCACGAAAAATACAACAAGAATTAATAAATAAAATAGCACAATTTAATTCTGCTACTGACCATTATCATATTAATAATATTTATAGAATATATTTTACAAATAATCAAATATATATGGATTCTTTATCTAATACAGAAATTAAAAAATATAAACTTGAGGTATTTAATATACAGAAAAAGAAAGAATTAAAAGAAATATTAGAAATTCATACTTCAGAAGATATAATTAAACAGAAATTATCAGGTTTATATGAAAAGAAAATAAGTATGTTAATATAAATCCAATAAATGATTTATAATTGAATATTATTATTAGAAAGTATATTCTTAAAATCTGAATTAATACCTGTTCCTTTTTCAAAATCTTGTAAATTATTAAACATGACAATAATATTATATATATAATTCTTCCATTCATTTCCACAATAATCTTTAAAATTTTTTTTAAATGGATAACCATGTCCAATATGTTTAATGCATATACCTTTATGTTCGCCATTAGCACCACGATTTTCTAAATATTGTCTTGTCTTTATTTTTATGGCTTTATGAAAAATCAAAGATTTTTCATAAATTTCCATAAACACGATTGTGCAAGTTAGAGTTGTAAAAACAACTCTAACTCACAATCAATTTTATCATAAATCTCAGAATCAATATACACTAAAGGCCATTTATCATCAATAAATTTTAATGTAATAACATATGGTTTTTCTTTATGGAAACCTTCAAATGGGATAACTTTTATTTTTATGATATTAATATTATCTCCAGAATCATTACTTAACGAGACTGAACCCAAATCTTTATAATAATCATTAAATAGATTTGATATTATTTCACTGTATATTTTAGGTTGTGTCATTAGTATTATAATAAAGTTTTATTTTATATTTTATTCAATATTTATATGAAAAGAAAAATATATATTATTAATAATAATGACAGAAATAAATTCTATATTTGAAATAGACTTATTAAATGACCCAAAAAGATTAAGTTGTATGCATGCTTTATTAAGAGAGCATCAATTCAGTGAAGAATTTTTAATTAAAACAATTGGTTATTATGATTCTTGGAAATGTATAAGAACTCAAAAAAATCTATCACCATATTTTTGTTTTAGATATCTTTACGATAGTCCATATGATAGTGCTGATGACTGGACTGATTATAATGAGATTGAAAGATATCTATTGAAACGTGATTATACAAAAGAACAAATACACGAAGAATTTATTAAAGCAATGGATGATAGAGAATAAACAATTTATTCATCATCTTTATCATTGTTATAATCTTCCTCATTTTAGTCATCTTTTTTATTAGCTGCTGTGTCTTTATCTTCGTCTTCATCTTCGTCTTCATCTTCATCTTCGTCTTCATCTTCATCTTCATCTTCATCTTCATCTTCATCTTCATCTTCATCTTCATCTTCATCTTCGTCTTCATCTTCATCTTCATCTTCGTCTTCATCTTCGTCTTCATAATCAACAATTTCAACAACCTCTTCTAATAAATCTGGGCTATGTTTTTCGTCACCTAATTGATATGTAATACTATCATAAATAATTAGTGCTAATTCTTCCGCGTCAAATTCATCTATTTTACTTATATTTACTAGTGCCTGTAAAAAACCATCAATACCAGATATTAAATATGATGAAGTAGAAGAACACCAATCATCGCATTTATTTAATGTAAATTCTTTTAATGCTGAATTAAATTCATCATAAAAATATATTCTTTGTCTAGGTGTTAATCCATAATCTTCCATATAATTATATTCAAATTCATCTTCTATTACATATGCATCAATAGTTTTCTTTATTTTTGCATATAATTCATTTTTTTTATTTATATATTCACTGAAAGTATTAAATACAACTGATTTTTCTTCACTCATTGTAAATATAAATTAATATCTTTTTATATTATAAAAATTGATTTATTAATTTTAAAATAATATATTAATTAATTAATGACTGATTATGAACTAATGAAATCATTTGATTATTTTGTTAATAATTCTAGAATTCCTAACGATGTTTCTTTTTATGATAGCTTTAATTATAACACAAATACAACACTAAAAACAGATTTTATGATAGTTATATTTAGCACATTTAATGATAATTTAATTCCTGCATTTTTTAATAATTATGAACCATACATATTTATGTTTAATTATTATATATTATATGAGTTGTTGTATTGGTGTATTTATAATGACCATCCAAATTATTTAAAATATGTTATTAATAATCTATATAATACAACAAATTCAGAAGTATATAATGTATTAGAAAATGTAGCAGGAGGTAGTACTAGACCTATGTTTTATATTGAAAGAAGTGGTACTATGAGTACACTAATAAATTATATACTTGTTCTTAAAAAATATAATTACTCAAGAAAATTAGAATATGAAGTTTATGAATAAGTATAATCATAAATAAAAATTGATTAATTTATTATTTTTATTTAATTTGATAATATTAATGGTTAGGACATCTATGAAAACAACATCATCTGATTCAAATAAAAATCATGAAGTAAAAGAAACATTTGATAAATTAAATAATAAAAAAACAAAAGAACAAACTATTAAAGAAAATGAGAGAATATTAAAATATTCACTTATTTTAAATTACTTAACTAATGATTAATTCATAAATTCATAATAAACTATAGTTGAAATCATTCTCACGGAAGTAATAAAAAATAATATATTCAATGTCGCTAAAAAAGAAATCATCTAAATCACGATTAAATTTTAAATCTTTCAGCATATAATTATTTTCAATTAATTCAAGGATTTTACCATTAAGTTCCTTATAACTATCAATTTGATTTAATACCTTACAATCTTTGACAAATTTATTAATTTTACGCTTTGTTTTCAATTCATCATAAACCATTTTATGAATCTGTTTAATAAGTTCATCTGTTGATTCAATTGTTTCCATTAATTATTGATAATTAAGACCATAAGGTATTATTATTTAATAAATCAATATTTATGACCTTCGGTCTTAAAATAATAGATTTATAAAGTTTTAACCATACTTATCATATTATTTTATAATTTGCATGTTTCTATGAATTTATGTTTTTCATAAAATTTAACAATTGATTTATTGTATTCTAATCTTATATAATTATATTATTCATTTTCAGCATGGTATATATAAATTTTGTAAATCATCGTTTTTATCTTTAGAACAAAAGTATAAAATATCTTAATAACTTAAAATACATTGATTAAATTTAATGCATTTAATTATATCAACACTCCCTCATTTTTTTAGTATTTTACCAATTATTAAATACTATAATAAATATACTTATGGTTATATAAATATAATTATTTTATCTACAACATTATCTATATTATATCACACGTATGAAGAGTCAAATAGAATAATAAATTTTCTTGATTACAGTTTTGCCGGAATATGGTTTTTATATGATATATATATGGGATATAAATATACAAATAAAATAGTATTGTATAAAATTATGCTAAGTAATTCAATTAGTTTTTTGTTAAATACACAGATTTCACACAATACATATTATCAATTTAATCATAGTATATGGCACTTGATCAATGCTTATAAATGTTTTTATGTATCAAATCTCATAAATATAAAACTAATAACGAAAAAATAATCAAATATTATTATTTACCTTTTTTTATTATCAATTATAATAATGAGCCATAAGTCAGCACAATTATATAATGATTTACATCCAGATAAATCTTTAAAAAATACTGGTTTTAAAAATAAATCAACCGCAATAAGCACTATTAAGATGGTTGAAAAACGTTCTTTAAGATACCAATTTGATGTTATAAATACAATGTATAATAGAGCAAAATATCATCCTCATATAAATGATGATATGAAAGAAGCAATGAGTGTTTTTAAAAAATGGCTTAAAAATTATAGTAAACTAAAGAGAGAAGAAGATAAAAAATATCCATGGCTAAGTTTAAAAACAATATCTAAATATGAAAAAATAGCAGAAATGTATGGGGTTAGTGAGGTAGCACGTGGTTTTAAAAAAGGAACTAGAACAGATGAAGGATTTCTTAAGATGTATAAAAAAGTTGGCGGTAAAGCATATAAACTACAATATATACCAGTAAAAAAAGATAAACCTGCTTCTAATGATTATCATAGTTACAGAATAAATTTTATAAATTCCAGAATGGGACAAATACGATCTAGTAAAACTCCATTATATTACACTGAAGGTAAATTAAAAGGATTACCAACTAAACAACACATAATATTAATAATGCATGCTTATTCACCAGATAAGAAAATTAAATAAAGATAATTAAAAGAAGAATTATAATTATTATTAATATGGATAGTCTAAATAAACCAAAAAGAAAAACTAAATGCAAGAATTGCAATCAGATTAAAGAAGAAAATGATAAACGGCGAAAGTGCTATAGTTGTTATAAATTAGGATGTAGTAAATGCATTGATTGTGTTTGTTGTGATTGTTGTGTTAGTATGTGTGAAACTTGTGTTGATGATTCAGAT